>Ga0207707_10002186_pt1 | contig 17715 bp, 20 predicted proteins | sample KBSC83BmetaG_FD_184336 | JGI IMG/M metagenome (GOLD analysis project Ga0207707, IMG submission 184336) | Corn rhizosphere microbial communities from Kellogg Biological Station, Michigan, USA - KBS C8-3B metaG (SPAdes) (version 2) | ecosystem: Host-associated > Plants > Roots > Rhizosphere ...
CGCATTGATCGTTTGATCGATAGCCTGCTCATTGTTCTTCGCGGTAAGGTCTTTGGTCACGCCGACCGAATCATAGATCGAAGCGATCTTGCCAACGCAGACGACATCGAAGCCGGCGTCTTTCATCATTGGCAGCAAGTTATCGGCGGGTGGAGGCACGGCGTAGTCATGCCGATTCTCCGTGCGTTTGAAATCAGCGGCGTTGTGTCCCAGAAACGGGCGCGCGATCACACGGCCGACGCGGTCCTCACCGTCAAGAATTTGTCGCGCGGTCTCGCATATTTCATAGAGACGCTCGATCGGAATAATCTCCTCGTGTGCCGCGATCTGGAAGACGGAATCGGCCGATGTGTAAACGATCGGCTTGCCGGTGCGAACGTGTTCCTCGCCAAGCTCCTTGATGATCTCGGTTCCCGAAGCCGGGACGTTCCCAAGGATTCCCGGAACCGCCGCTTTCGCGACAAACTCATCAATGATTTGCAGCGGAAAACCATTTGGATACGTCGGAAACGCCCTTTTCAAGATAATACCGGCCATTTCCCAGTGACCGGTCGTTGTGTCTTTCCCGTTCGACTTTAGAGCGCATTTACCGTATGAGCCGATCGGCTTTTCAACGTGCGCGACACCATTCAGGGGACGAATATTCCCGAGACCGAGCGCGCGAAAGTTAGGCAGATCGACATGTCGCGACTCTAAAATATGTCCAAATGTATCGGAGCCCGCGTCGCCCCATTTCGCGGCGTCCGGCATCGCACCGATGCCGGCACTATCGAGGACTATCAGGCAGACCCGACCAAATCTTGGTGGCATAGAGAGACAGTTTAAGGTCTGCGCCCAAGGCGGGCAAATTTGCGCGTCAACAGGATTTTCGAGTCGCTAAGAAGCGCGCTTAACGATCTTGCTTGCGACCCAGCAAAACAATCCGAGCACAAGTCCCGAAATGACGCCAATGATGGGTCCGGTTATCACCATCATTCGGCGCGGGTGATCGGCGACGGCCGATGGGGTGCCCGGCTGCTGCAGCATCTGAAGATATTCAGGGTGATTGGCTATATACGTGTAAAAAAGTGATGCGTGGATAACGGTGATCCAGATGCCATTTACGACGCTTATGAGCAGGCCATGCAGGAAATATTTGCCCGGCGCATATCGCGCGACGCAGAAAGCGCAAATGATAAAGATCGCGAGCCAGAACAGGGGCTCAATGTTTGAGGGAATCACATATACAGTTGCGAATCCCATTGCCAGACCGAACAGCGACAAGAGAAATATCAATTTCCAGTTCATAACTGTCTCCGAAATGTCGTCTAGTAAATCGCGGCAATTCTAATATGAAAAAGGACTTACATCAATCAGACGTACATTTGTACCGAAATCATACGAGGCAGCGTCCGAGGCGAATACTGTTTTCGGTCAGGGAAGTGGTGAAGAGTCAATGATTTAGCATGGATCTGCTGTGGCACTCCGTTTGCGAACGACATTGCGGCGTTCAAATTTACTGACCCACAGGGGATCTATGGCAAAGCAGATGATCAATGTCTCCGGGGAGGAAATAAACGTTCGCGAGGATACGGCGAAGGCTTATCGCGGGGTGTACTGGGCGCTTTTGAGTATCGCGGCATTTGCGATCATTGCAGCAGTGCTGTTTTTTGGCGGATTTTTCGCGTGGCTGACGGGACCGAGGCACGAGACGCCTGTTACGAGCAACGGTAGCCAGTTCAGCGGTAATAGATAACTCGATCGGATCATTGCCTTTTTACAGGCATATATACGAACAAGGGGTGGGTCGGCGATGACCTGATCGAGTCACATTATTGGCGTTCGAGCCGTAAGGCCGAACGCCTTCTTATTTGCGCGCCTGTCTGGCAAATCCTAAACTCATTACGTGCTCATTCTCGGTATCGAGAGTTCCTGCGATGAAACGGCTGCAGCGATCGTGCGTGACGGTCGCGAGATACTTTCGTCTGTCATCTCGTCACAGATCGAACTTCATCGCCCGTATGGCGGTGTCGTGCCCGAGCTTGCCTCGCGCGAGCATCTTGAAAAGATCGATCCGATCGTGAATGAAGCTCTTGCTCAGTCCGGCTTCGCGTTGAATGAAATTGAAGCAATTGCTGTCACGCAGGGTCCCGGCCTCATAGGATCACTTCTCGTCGGAGTATGTTATGCTAAGTCACTCGCATACGGCCTGGGAGTTCCGCTTATCGGCGTCAATCATATCGAGGGCCATTTGTACTCGGTCGTCTTTGAAAATCCGCCGATAATTTATCCCGCGATGGCTCTGATCGTTTCGGGCGGACATACAAATTTTTTTTATGTGCCGAAAGCGGGCCGGTACAAATTGGTTTCTCGAACCCGTGACGATGCGGCCGGAGAGGCATTCGACAAGATCGCGAAGATGCTCGGGCTTGGCTATCCGGGCGGTCCGGCGATCGAGCGTTTAGCAAGGGCTGGGAACGCTGCAAGGATGAAATTTCCGATCGCAAAGATCTCAGACGGCCGACCGGATTTCAGCTTTAGCGGGTTAAAAACCGCGGTTGCGCATTACGTGCGAGACAATGAAATTTCAGTGCAGCCGCACCAGGAGCTCGATCCGGTCTTGTTCGATCTTGCGGCAAGCGTTCAACGAACGATAGTCCGGTCGCTTGTGAAAACGATGGAGTCTCAGGCTCATGAGCTGCGGCCGGAAACGCTGATAGTAGCGGGCGGCGTGGCCTGTAATGAGGAGCTTCGTTCGGCGTCAAAGGCTGCTGCTGAGCGACTCGGAATATCCATATACTTTCCGTCAAAGGAGCTTTCAACGGACAATGCCGCGATGATCGCGGCCGCCGGTTTCGCGAAGCTGGCAAGGGGTGAGGTCAGCGGGATGGATATGACCGCCGACGTTACTTTAAGATTGCAGAATGTCGATCTCGAAACGGACGCAAGTCTAAAGCGTTCAAAACGTTACAAAATCTAGACAATTTGTTGTAGTCGAACGTCAAATCAAGCTATGAGTGTAAAACTCCCCCTTTTCCCGTTTAGTCTCGTCCTGGTAGCTATCATTCTTTCCGCTCCTGTCTTGGCCGATTACGCGCCGCGGCTTGAGACCCGGTTTACCGGTCTCGATCGGCCAATACTGATCCGAAACGCGCATGACGGAAGCCAACGTCTGTTCATAGTCGAGCAAACTGGCCGGATCAAAGTTGTCCAACCAGGCGCGACGGTGCCGACGCTGTTCCTCGATCTGAGTTCAAAGAGCTTTGTGCCCGTGGTCACGGGTGACGAGCGCGGTCTGCTCGGCATGGCGTTCAACCCGAACTTTGCTACGAACGGCAAGTTCTACGCTTATTACATTCGCGCGAGCGATGGTTCGAGCGTTATTGCAGAGTACAGGACCACAAGCGGTGATGGGACCGGCAACACCGCCGACGTTTCAACTGAGAGAATACTCATCACGGTGCCTCAGCCGTTTTCGAATCATAAGGCAGGCATGATGGACTTCGGTACAGACGGTTACCTTTATATTTCGCTGGGCGACGGAGGTTCGTCGAACGACCCGGGCAACCGTTCGCAAAATAAGTCGCTGCTGTATGGGAAGATGCTCCGAATTGACCCGAACGTCCCGGACGGTTCGCAGGAGCAGTACCTTATCCCACCAACGAACCCATTTACAGGCACTGGCACAGCCAGATGCGACACGGGCAGCACAGCCAGCGGAACGACTTGTCAGGAGATATGGCTTCTCGGTTTTAGAAACCCGTGGCGTTGGTCGTTTGATCGATCAAACGGCCAGATGTGGATCGGCGATGTCGGCGAGAGTGCGGTCGAGGAGATTGATACCGTCACGACCGGTGGCGGGAATTACGGCTGGCGCGTATACGAAGGCAACCAGTGCACCGGCATTGACCCGGGACTCTGTAACCCTGCGAACTTTGTATTTCCGATCTTTACGTATTCGCACATAGCCGGCCGTTGCGCCATAACCGGCGGGTACGTATATCGGGGAACTTTAGGAAGCCTCCCGGCGGGTGCATATACCTTCGCCGACTATTGCACGGGCGAATTGTGGATGCTTCAGAATGGTCAGCAGGTACTGCTGCAAAATACCCACAAAAATATCGTTTCATTTGGTGAGGACGAGGCCGGTGAGATATACGTCTGTTACGCGAACGGACAGATCGACAAGATCACTCGGGCGCGAGCGTCCGGCGATCTCGACGGTGACTTCAAGACTGATATAGCGGTGTACAGACCCGGCCAGGGCGTTTGGTACGTAATTAACAGTTCGAACGACTCGCTTCGTATTCAGCAATTCGGTTTGCCGGAAGACATACCGGCGCCCGAAGATTACGACGGTGATAATGTCACGGATATCGGAGTTTTCCGTCCGTCTACCGGGACCTGGTATTACTTTCGAAGCAGCGACGGAACGGTAGGGATAATTCAGTTTGGTCTTCCCGGGGATATTCCGGCCGCCGGGGACTACGATGGCGACAAGAAGGCCGATCTGACGGTTTATCGACCGTCAACCGGTACCTGGTTTACACAGAGGTCAACGGACGGCGGCTTTTCCGTCGTGAAATTTGGATTGAGCCAGGACATTCCAACGCCGGGCGATTTTGACGGTGACGGTCGATATGATATTGCCGTCTGGCGTCCAACTGACGGTATTTGGTATCGACTGAATAGCTCCAACGGCGCGTTTGCCGCGATACAGTTTGGCCTGAACGGCGACGAGCCGGCACCAGGCGATTTTGACGGCGATGGGAGGAATGATCTTATTGTTTTCAGACCATCGACACGGATCTGGTACATACTGCAAAGCTCGAACGGAGCATTTGCGGCGTTTCAATGGGGTCTATCGGATGACGTACCGGCGGTTGGCGACTACGACGGTGACGGAAAAGACGATATTGCGGTTTTTCGGCCATCCACAGGCGTGTGGTATATCCGCCTGACAGGTACCGGCGCCCTGCAGGCAGCCCAGTTTGGCTTGAGTACCGATCTGCCGGTTCCAAGTTACGACTTACCCTAGTTTGCCTATTTATACATCACGGCGCGCGAAAGAGTGACTATGGTCACCTTTGCGGCGCCGTGTTTCTTGAGCTCGCTCGCGCATGCCGACGCGGTAGATCCCGAAGTTAGCACGTCATCAACCAGGATGACCTTGCGTCCCGCAATGAGTTTTGGCGCTCTAACCTTGAACGCGTTCCTGACTGTCGCTTCCCTCGCTTTTTTGTCCATAGCCATCCTATGCATCGGCGTATGATCTTCGCGGTCAAGAGAGTTCAAAAGGCACGGCATCCCGGTCGAGCCGGCAACCGCTTGGGCAATGATCTCGGCCTGATTGAAGCCGCGTTCGAAAAGCCGGCGCTTTGACAATGGGATCGGTACGATCGCGGTGCCGTCATCAGCGTCGAGATCGGCGAGACGTTCATCAACGTGCTCGATCATCCGTGCCGGAAGATGTGGGACCTTCTTAAGTTGGACAATAGTGGCCGCCAGTGCCCGTTCGTAAACACCGATCGCGATGGCGGCATCAAAGACCGCGTTGACGCAATTTGTACAGGTTTCGGATCTCTCGGCAAGTACAGCCCCGCACCGCTTGCAAAGGGCATCGTCCGGTTTAAATATCCTCGTAGCCTTCCAACATGTCTCACATGCGACGCCGTTATAGGAAGACTCAACATCACCGCCGCAAACATGACATTTTTGGGGGTAGATGATCGAGATCAGCGGATCGAGTACTGAACGAAGCATTCGCGCTGTACATCTTACAATCTGAAGTTCGGCAGTTCAAAATACTTAGGCCGCCAAATTGGCGGCCTTAAAGGATCGGATAAAGAGAAGTCTACTCCTCTTCCAATAACCCTTGTTCAAGCAACTGCTGACAATCGAGACAGTAGCGAGCCCAGGGGATAGCGGCAAGGCGTTTCGGATTGATCTGATTCTCACAATTTTGGCACGGGCCGTACTCGTCATCGTCGATCCTCAGCAACGCCTCGTCGATCAGCGTCAACTGGCGACTCTCATTTTCCGAAACTGCGAGCATGACATTTTTTGAATAATTCCTTACGGCGAGGTCCACCGGGTCGGGTGTTTCGGAGTCGTCTACCGACAGATCGTTGTCCTTTAATTTGTCGATCAGTAGATCGCGTTCGGCGAGAAGCCTTTTCTTAAGATCCTTCGTGTTCAATTTGCTCATTTCTGATACGGAAACCCCTTAATTATTGTAAATGCCCGATATAGCTGCTCTGTTAAAGTGACTCTAGCCATCTCATGGGTAAAAGTCAGAAACGATAAGGATAACGCAAGATCGGCCCTTTCGGCAACCTGGGACGAGACACCTTTCGCGCCCCCGATCACAAACGCCGCCTCGCGGATTCCGCGGCCCTGCCACCTTTCTATCTCGCCAGCCAACTCATGTGAGGAGAGGGGTCGTCCTTTTACATCCAGTAATATGACGAACGTGCTTTGATTCAGGGAGGCAAGTATTTCGTTGCCCTCTAAGTCTATCTGCGTCGGACCGGCGGCATCCTTAAGCTGCGTTATTTCGAACTTTACAAAATGAGAAAGACGCTCCAGATATTCTGTCTGAAGCGCCGCCCAGTTTTTGTCACGGGTCTTTCCGACCCACACGAATTGAAATTTCATTCAATACGGCTCTTGCCTACAAATTTTCAGGTAAACTCACCTTTCCTGCATCTCTCCAGAGTCTTTCAAGATCATAAAACTCGCGCGCCTCTTTGTTGAATATATGCACGATGAAGTCACCGTAGTCCATTAGTACCCATTCGGCCGTGTTATATCCCTCGATCCGCACTGGACGCGTACTGACCTGTTTTTTCAACTGTTCTTCGATCTCGTCAGCAATGGCCTGGACCTGGCGCTGATTTGAACCGGTGGCGATGATGAAATATTCCGCAAAGCTTGCGATCTGCCTGAGGTCCAAAACAATAATATCCGTAGCTTTTTTATCGGCCGCGCAGCGCACCGCGAGTTGGACCTCAGCGTCGAGGTTCGAAAATTGGGTTCGCGGGACCGCAGCAACTGTCGGCGGTTTTGGCGGGTGAAGCGATTTCTCCTTTAATTCTTCCATCTAGGTATAAATCTGATATTTTTCGATGTATTTTGCAACTTCCTTTGAGACTTCGTCTTTCCAGTCATCGAGCCCATCGCGAATTTTCTCTCGGATCCGTGTCGCGGAGATGTCCATATTAACGGCGTCGGTTATGTAGATCTTCCGGGACGTGCCGTAAGCCGGACTTTCTTCAACCACACGCATATCGACGATGCGCTCACGGATCTCATCTGTTACGTGATCGAATGTGATCGAAACGCCTGGCCGGGTAATAACGACATGATTGCTAAGCGAAAGCACTTTTTCCCATTCGCGCCATGTCCGAATATCCTTCCACGAGTCCGCACCCATAATGAAATACAGCTCGGCCTCGGGTAGCAGCTCATTCAGCCGTTCAAGAGTCTCGACGGTGTAGGGTTTGTGCGGAACTTCGATCTCTATTTTCGAAACAGAGATGTTCGGCTCGCTGTTTGTCGCCAGCGCGAGCATTGCATATCGATCTAACACAGAGGTCGGCTCGAGCCTTTTTTTATGCGGAGCATGGAAGGCGGGAATGAAAACTAACTCATCAAAACAAAACCGTGCGATCAGATCACGAGCGATCGCGAGATGTGCCCGATGGACAGGGTCAAACGAACCTCCGTAAAACGCTATCTTTAGTCGCTTTTCTCGCATCTCCAATGCTACTCACCGCCCTCATCGCCGGGCTCCAGCCTCTCAGCAAGCAGATTTACCAACTCTTTAACGCCTCGATTTGTCACAGAAGAAATGGCTACGAATTCGCGATTGTCTCGCTCGGCCCGCAGCTTCAAATGTTCCAGCCTTTCCGGCTCATCCAGGGCGTCGATCTTGGTCGCGACAACGATCAGCGGCCGCGCAGCGAGATCCCCGTTATAAGCGGCGAGCTCGCGGTTAATTATCTCGTAATCCTCGACCGGGTCGCGGCCGGACAGCGATGACACATCAACCAGATGGAGGAGCAGCCGCGTACGTTCAATGTGTCTCAAGAATCGATCGCCGAGGCCCGCGCCGTCGGAGGCGCCTTCGATCAGGCCGGGAACGTCCGCCACGACAAAGGTTCGGAAATCACCCAGGTCGACCACACCTAGATTCGGCTCCAGAGTGGTGAAGGGATAATCGGCGATCTTTGGCTTTGCGGCGGAGATCACGCTGATCAGAGTCGATTTACCGGCATTAGGAAAGCCGACAAGACCGACATCTGCGATCAGTTTTAGCTCAAGCTGCAGCTCGCGGTCTTCGCCCGGCCGCCCAGAGTAATGGAATTTTGGCGCCTGCCGCGTTGATGTAGCAAAATGCGAATTACCCCAGCCGCCTTTGCCTCCCTTTGCCGCGAGGAACCTCTGCGATACGTCCGTGAAATCATGCAGTAGCTCACCGCTCGCGGCATCGAAGACCTGCGTGCCGACCGGCACCTTGACGACCGCGTCGGCGCCGTCACGCCCATGTCGGTTGGAGCCTTCGCCGTGGCGTCCGCGTTCTGCATGATGCTCAGGGTTGTAACGTAGATGGAGCAGCGTGTTTAAACTTTCATCCGACTCTATCCAGACGTCGCCGCCTTTCCCGCCGTCACCGCCTGATGGGCCCCCACGCGGCACAAACTTCTCGCGACGAAAGGCGGTCACGCCATTCCCGCCGTCACCGGCCTTGACTCGGATCTTTGCACGGTCGATAAACATCGGTGTCAGTCGGTTTACGCACGGTGCCCGTGATGGAATCCATCGGGATCGGTGTGAATGCTAAAGCTTCTGGAGAAGTTCCTCGCCGGTCAGCAATCGATAGGCTTCGAGATATCGCTGCGAGGTCGCCTCGGCAATTTCAGGCGGCAAAGACGGTGCCGGCGGGCGTTTGGCCCAGTCGAGCGTTTCGAGATATTCGCGGACAAACTGCTTATCGAATGACGGCTGCGGGTGACCTGGTTCGTACGACTCTGCATTCCAAAACCGTGACGAATCGGGTGTCAGGATCTCATCGATCAGCATAATGTTGCCTTCGTCGTCCTGGCCGAACTCGAACTTTGTATCGGCGATAATGATGCCTCTTGAACGGGCGTATTCGCTTGCGCGATGGTAAAGGTCCTTGGAAGTCGACTTTAGCAAGGCCGCGGTGTCGTGACCGACGATCTTCATAAACTCGATCTGAGAGATGTTATCGTCGTGGCCGACATCTGCTTTGGTCGCGGGCGTAAAGATCGGCGCCAAAAGCTTGTCACATTGCACAAGGCCTTTTGGCAGCTCGTGTGCACAGATCTTACCGGCAGCCTTGTAGTCCTTCCAGCCGGAGCCTTCAAGGTAACCTCTGACGACACACTCAACGGGGAAGACGGTCGCCTTCTTTACGAGCATGGAGCGGCCGCGAAGCTCTTCATGCGCACGAACCGCCGCGGGCATTTCGTCAAAATCGGCAGTAATGAAATGATTGTCGACGTCCGCAAACTTCCTGAACCAGAAGGCAGAGATCTGTGTCAGCACCGCGCCTTTATGCGGGATCGGCGTCGGCAGCACACAGTCAAACGCCGACAAACGGTCCGTCGCGACCATCAAAAGCTCATTGTCCGAAACCTTATAAACATCGCGGACCTTGCCGCGGTTGATGAGAGGAAACTCGTCGATAGAAGTTTCCAAAACGGTCTGTGCCGTAGCCATATGTCAATAATCCTTAATGCAAAGCAAAACTCTATTATGTAACTCCGCTGAGGCAAAGTGAAATCGCAGACCGACGCCCGATCGGCAAACCCAACCACTCATCCTTTTTAAGTCTGTGATCATCGCTGTTTAAATCATTAATTCACACAAGAATCTTGAAAAATTCGCGGAGCCGCCTAACCGCCGCCGTTTGGAGCTTTCGACGACGCCATTTCTGAGATTGGTTGCGACGGGTCGGCGTCCGATGCAGCAGTTTTCGCAGCCTCTTCGAGCTCAAATTGCTCCACCGGCCAGCCCTGGAGCCGCGCGCCGGCCTCATATGTCGTCTGTGCGAAATCGAGTATGGCCGAGCGCGGGTCGGCCGCGTCCCGGACATCATCGTATTTCAACAGAAACTCTCCAAGGTTACCGTTATAAAAGGCAGCCGGCGGCAGCACTTTTTGCTCCCGAAAACCAGCCGGCTCGGGAAACGTGTACGAATAAAACATCGGCCCATCAAAACCCGCACCGCCGGGCCAGAATCCAACACTGCTAAGCTCGGCATTATATGAAAACCGGGTGATGAGATCGGCATTGGGCTTTGGTTCCGCGGGCCTACCGGAGAATCGTGTCACAGCCAGATCAAAGCTGCCCCAAAAGAAATGTACCGGGCTGCACTTGCCGGTAAAGCGTGAACGAAACTCGTAGAAAATGCGCTCAACCTGGACAAGGATCTGCCAAAAGCGGTTTGCGTATACGGCGTCGTACGAGGCATGCTTATCGTCTTTTTCAAACGGGATCGGGTCGGGTATTTCGACCGGCATTGTCCATATCTTGACGTCGATCCCGAGCGTGCCGAGCGCTTTCATCATGTCAGCATAAAAGTCTGCGACTGACTGCGGGCGGAGCTCGATCGACTCTGTTCGTCCATCATCACATTTGAAGTCCAGTCGATGTTCAACGAGATCGAAATCGATCTGAAACGCCCTGTCGCCGTAGGGCATCGGCGACGTGGTTAGCCCGCGTGCTGTTACGTATAATGGCACGTTCCACCACTGATTGACCTTCGGGGTGAGTGCCAGCCTGATCTTTCCCACGATCTGCGTCCACATATGCAGAGTCTGGGCAGTGTCTTGCCATTCGCTGAGCGGAAGAGCGGGAAAGGTTTCCAAATTCATTTCAAACCTCCTTGAAATATCGGATGCGACGGGTCATTCATATGTTCTGATCTCTATAAGATGATGATTTGGATCGAAAAAGTAAACGGTCGGACCCGCGCCGCGGGCGCCCGACTCGCTGCCGGGGCCAGAGTTGTTGCCGACCGAGTGGAACGAATCGCCGTAGGGAACCTGCTTGTCCTTAATACGCGAAAATGCAGCGTCGAAATCGGCCCGCGACATCGCAAACGCATAATGCTCGTTGCCCTTTGTGCCCCAAGGTGCAAGCTGTAAGGTGAACTCCTCACTGACGCGGATCACCGTGAAAGGGCCATCCTCTCCTTCGTTTTTGAAGCCAAGGACCTCAGTGTAGAAATCGACACTCGCGGCAATGTCGTTGGTGTTCAGGATGATATGGTCGATCGTGGTCATACTGTGGCCTCCGGTTTTGGGTTCATCTTACTCCAGCAAGCGTGCTATTCCCGAGCGGCCCAGTGTGCGTCGCGCCGCCGTGGTTCAGGTTTTCTGAGTCGCCTTTGACCGGACAGCACTTTTCATGACTCTTCGTCAACATCGTCATCGTCGTCGTCGTCAGATAGATCGTAGCCAAGCTCCCTGGCATAGTCGTTTGCCTTTCGGATGCGGATCGGCTCTGGCGGCTTGGCACGCTGATCCTGGTCCTGTCTGACGAGCGAACGGATGTACTCGCTGACGGAGCCATAGCGCCAGCCTTGGGAGTTTTTGAGGATATATTCGTACATCGGTTCCGGGACGGAAATATTGAAGGTTTTTCGCATAGGTTTGGATTTAGCCGTGAAACACTGTTTTTAAACATATTGGCCTAACTTATCTGTTCGCAGCAGTTTGCAGCTAGGCGTATCGAAAAGTGTCTCGGTTGTGTATCGGCCGTGTCTCGCTTACGTCGTGAGACACTCAAACCACTGATACCAAAGAAGTTGCAGCCGCAAAAAACGGCATATTTCGCGGATTTTCAAATAAACTGTAGCAGATTGTGCTACAGGTCCGATGGACGCATAGCGCGCGTCCCAGCGGTGCAACATTGTATTATCTAATCAAACGATTGTCAACGGTTATTTTCGTGCGAAACCGGCTTACAAACGATGAGCCTGCAGACGCTATTTGTTGCCTTTTTTCACGGTCATGCGGCGGATCTGAGTCTTGTCCGGAAGGGACGTCATTGAGCCGTCAAGTACGTCGTCCTTAAGCGTGAATTCCATTGCAATGTCGACGCGGTCAGTCTTGTACTCGCAGGTCAGCGTTTGTTTCTTTGGGTCGTAAACGAAATCGAACGCTCCCATGAACACTGGCTTGCCGTCGACGATCTTATCCGCGGAGAGATTTACCGTGTTCGGTTTATCGGCGACCTTTGTGATGTGGTAAACGACCTTCTCGTCATGACATGACGGAAACTTTTCCTTATTGACGCAAACCGACTCACCCGACCAGTCGCCAATGAGTTTGTCGATATCGTTCGGTTGTAGTTTCATTTGGGCGCAGGCGTTTTGAGAGATAAGCAAGGCGGTCAAGGCGACGAGATAGGTAAGCAAGATCAGTCGAGTCATACAGTATGGTCGTTTGGCCTATTGCAGCGGCTTGTAGTCGCGCCAGCCGTTGTCTAGGTACTTCGGATTTACGGAAAACTCACCGTCGCCCATGTCCAAGTCGCCCGAAAGCGGTATCCTGTATTCACCCCAGTTGGCTTGCGTTCCCTTCTTGCTGCCGTACTGAGTCCAAATCGAAACGTACTGATTGTTGCGGTAGCCGTCCGCGCCGAGCTCGATATCGTCATACTTTAACTTTCCGGCACGATCGAGATACCAATACAAAAGCATAGTGCCTTCGAAAACTCCGACGTGTTTCTGCTTCGGATCTTCCTCCAATCGAAATCTGCCAATCGCTACACCCTGCTTTCGGATGCCTTGACTCTTGTATTCGTCGTCGACGCCGAAATGCACCGAATGATATTCGCGGACCTCCGTCAAGCTTATTGAGCCAGTGAAATCACAGCGGTTATTGAGTACTGCGGTCGCTCCCTTTACTAGATACTTGCGCGGATCATTCTTGCTCTTAGAAATGTGAGCAAAGTAAACCTTTAAGCGCTGGTAATTAGGCTCGATGAATCCCAGAAATTCGCTTTGCGGTTTGATCGCGTCCGAGAAATCGTATTTTGAGTAACGAGCGATCTCGTTTTTCGCGTCCAGCCGGTATTCGGGATATTGAGAATCTTCGAGTTTACGGATCCATTCTGCCGAGCGTCGCTGCGCAAATGCCTGATCGCCAACGCAAAGACCAGTAAGTACTATGAGCAAGGTTGCACGACAAAGTTGTTTCATATTCCGGAATGTTGCGTGATCGAAGTTCATTCAACGGAGGATTTTAGTCGAACTTTGCATCCCTGAGGCGAAATTGTTTATTGTTTGCTCGTATTGCTCGCCGTTAACGTGCGAGATGTCGCCGTGGCCGGCGCTATCGACCCATAAAAACACGAACCCGGGCGAAGACTTCCTCGGACGGAGAAGAACTAATCTCGCCCGGACGATATGCTTGATAGTATCGATTTGCTTCTTCAATCCACACCGACTCGATTTCTTTGCTTGCAAAATTTCCGGAGACGGGTTCGTCCAACAACATTCGAGCGGGAGCGGCCTTTTCATTGGGCGGTAGTTGCCTTGCGGGATGAACGATTTGTTCGAACGTGTCCAAATTTTCTAAAGACCTCTGTAGAAATTGCACCATTTAAGAATGAGTGCTCACCGTCGCCGCAAATGCCAATTCTTACCAATTTTCACGGCTTCTCCTGCTCGATCTCCAGCAACATTTCTTTCGCATCCTGGGCGTTGGGCTTTATCTCAAGCAGTTTCTTCAACGCAACCTTTGCCTCTGCAAATCGTTTCAAATTTGCATACATGGCAGCGAGACCGAAGTAGCCGTCTTCGAACTTCGGATCGATTGCGACCGATTTCTTATAGAATTCGATAGCATCCGGAGTTTTCCGCTGTTGTTCAGCAAGCGCGCCTAAGCTATAGACCGGTACAGGATTCTTAGGTTCAAGTTCGGCTGCATTCTTAAACGATTGCTCTGCTGCTATTACATCGCCGAGGGACCCTTGAGCATTTCCTAGGTTAATGTATGCGTTAACAAACTTCGGATTCGCTTGGATCGCACGTTTGGCCCAAAGCATTTCTTGCTCAAAGTTTTGCACCTTTCCATTAAGCCCAGCTATTGTACTCAGCGCACACTCATTCTTTGGTTCAATTTCAAGAATCTTCTTGTTCGCGTTGATCGCAGCTTCGAAATTATTCTGATCTTCCTCTAATAAACCCTCCTTAACATATGCAACGACTCTTGGGTCTTTTGGATCGGAACAATCCTGCGGTTTGGTTTGTCCGATGATGATTTGTGCGAAGCAAAGCAGAACTGCAGGAATTAGGAGAAACTGACGATATCGCATGTTTTTATCGAAGGTCTCGCAATACTATCATGAAACACTAAAGGGACTTCGAAAAACGCAGAAATTTCGGTATGATTAAAGGATGCAATTTCGTCTCATTTCTGAGAATTTCCCGACAGGGGACCAGCCGGCGGCGATAGAGCAGTTGGTCGAGGGGCTGAATGACGGCGTAAAGGACCAGGTGCTGCTTGGAATCACCGGGTCGGGCAAGACATTCACGATCGCAAATGTCATTCAACGGGTCCAGCGGCCGACGCTTGTGCTGGCGCATAACAAGACGCTGGCGGCGCAGTTGTATCAGGAATTTAAGACGTTTTTTCCCGAAAACGCGGTCGAATATTTTGTCTCTTATTACGACTACTATCAGCCCGAGGCGTATGTACCGGCGTCCGATCTGTACATTGAAAAAGAGGCGACGATCAACGACGAGATCGACCGGCTTCGGTTGAGCGCTACGCGGGCGTTGTTTGAAAGACGAGACGTAATTGTCGTCGCGAGCGTGTCGTGCATTTATGGGCTCGGCGACCCGGACGCGTACTACGACATGCTGATCTTTATCGAGCCGGGAATGAAGATCAAACGCGAAGATTTCTTACAGCGTTTGGTCGAGCTGCAGTACGAGCGGGTGAACATCGATTTTGATCGCGGCGTTTTTCGTGTTCGCGGCGATGTCGTCGAGATCTATCCGAGCTATCAGGACAAAGCGTATCGTGTCGAGTTTTGGGGCGACGAGATCGATTCTATCTACACGATCGATCCGCTGCTTGGAGAAGTGCTCGAGAAACACGAAACGCGGCTTCCGATCTATCCAAAAACCCACTATGTGATGTCGAAACCTACGGTCAAACGCGCGATCAAGACGATCAAGGAAGAGCTAGACCTGTGGGAAGAAAAGCTCGTTGGCGAAGGCAAGGTCGTCGAGGCGCAGCGGCTGCATCAGCGTACGATGTACGATCTCGAAATGATAAAAGAGATGGGCTTTTGCCGAGGTATCGAAAATTATTCGCGGCATCTCACGGGAAAGAAGCCCGGCGAGCCGCCACCGACGCTGCTCGATTATCTGCAAAAGGACGCAGTGATGATCATCGACGAATCGCATCAAACCGTTCCCCAGCTCGGCGCGATGTATAAAGGCGATCAATCGCGAAAAGGGACGCTGGTCGAATACGGTTTTCGCCTTCCAAGCGCGAAAGACAACCGGCCGCTGAACTTTCAGGAATTTGAGGCGCGTGTCGGGCAGACGATCTATGTTTCGGCGACGCCCGGTCCGTACGAGCTGCAGCGCACCGGCGGTGAGGTGATAGAGCAGATCATTCGTCCGACGGGATTGCTTGATCCAATAGTCGATGTCCGGCCGGTCAAGGGGCAGATCGACGATCTGCTGGAAGAATGTCGTCTACGAGCAGAACGCGATGAGCGCGTTTTGGTAACGACACTTACAAAACGCATGGCCGAGAACCTCAGTGAATATTTTTCTGAGGTCGGCGTTAAGGTCAATTATCTGCACAGCGAAATTTTGACGCTGGAACGAATAAAGATCCTGCGCGATCTGCGACGCGGGGAATTTGATGTTCTCGTCGGTATCAATCTGTTACGCGAAGGCCTCGACCTGCCCGAGGTCTCTCTTGTCGCGATACTCGACGCCGATAAAGAAGGGTTTTTGCGTTCGGAACGTTCGTTGATCCAAACGATCGGCCGGGCGGCGCGAAACGAACAGGGAATGGCGATACTTTATGCGGACAAGATCACGAAATCGATGCAATACGCGATCGAGGAAACGGCTCGCCGCCGCAAGATCCAGGAAGAATACAACCGCGAACACGGCATCACGCCACGGACGATCGTGAAATCGATCGACGCGACGTTGGTGACTGCTTACGAGGCAGACTATTTCAAAGTGCCGCTCGAGCTCGACAAATTTGACGAGTATTCACCGAAGCAATTGAAGGAAACCATCCACCAGCTCGAGATCGAGATGCGCCAAGCGGCAAAGGAGATGAAATTCGAGCACGCGGCCGAGCTGCGCGATAAGCTTAAGTATCTGCGGGAGCGGGAACTTGAGTATGTCTAACTCCAGCATCTTTCGTGTCAGTCAAGAGTGATATAATCGGCGTACTATGACCGTCGCCGACGTTGAAAAACTTGCCATGGAGCTTTCCGAATCCGAGCGTGGCAAATTGGCTGAAAAGCTTATTGCGTCATTGCCCGGACCTTTTATCGATGACGACGATGATGGTGTCGAAGAGGCGCTTAGACGAAGTCGCGAGATGGATGAAAAACCCGAAATGTCGCTGACTGAGGAAGAATTCATGGCCTCGTTTGAAAAATATCGGCGATGAAAATCCGATATAACGCGCTTGCCCGCGCCGATGTCGTCGATATCTTGAAGTACTATGAGCGGGAAGCAGGGCATCAAACAGCCGTCGATTTCTTTGCCGAACTTTCCTTAGCTATCAAACGAATAGCCGCGACGCCGTTTGCCTTTCACGAAGTCAAACAAGGTATCAGACGCTGTCTACTCCGACGATTTCCATATCAGATAAATTACGAAGTTGTTGCGCCAAGCACTATCAAAATACTCGTGGTCAAGCACCAGCAGCGTGATCCAGATTTCGGTCTCGACCGATGATGGGAATCCGGTTCAAAATCGCCAAACGAGAACCATCTCAAAACCGGAGGATCAGTCCCGATTTCACGGTTTCCTTTGTTTTGAGATAGATTTGTGACAGTGCAAACCAAAACGCAGCCAGAAGACCTACAAAACTATCTCACCGACGCGAGCAATATGCAGGGCGGGCATGCCGATAAGCTTTTCATTCCTGAATCGATCAGCGAAATATCCGAGATTCTAAGAGAGGCGAATGCGGGCGGCATCCCTGTAACGGTCTCAGGTGCGCGGACGGGAACGGTCGGAGGCGCGGTGCCGTTTGGTGGCTATGTCATTTCGATGGAGCGGCTGAACAAGATCAAGTCGATCGACAAAGAAACGATGCGGGCCGTTGTCGAGCCCGGTGTGATCTTGCGTGATTTTCAGAAAGCAGTCGAGGCAGAGGGCTTGTTTTATCCGCCGGACCCAACGGAGTGGATTTGCCAGATCGGGGGGACGGTCGCAACGAATGCTTCGGGGTCGAGGAGCTTTAGGTACGGAGCGACGCGGCGATATATTGAGAGACTAAAGATCGTTCTGGCAGATGGCGATATTCTCGATATCGTTCGAGGCAGCGGCCGGCCGCTTGTGACCGAGCATGGCCGAATAATAGATTTTCGTTTGCCGACGTATTCGCGGCCTGACGTTCGCAAAAATGTCAGCGGTTATTTTGTTGAGCCCGCGATGGACCCGATCGATCTTTTTATCGGCAGCGAGGGGACGCTAGGCGTGAT
>Ga0207707_10002187_pt1 | contig 17712 bp, 15 predicted proteins | sample KBSC83BmetaG_FD_184336 | JGI IMG/M metagenome (GOLD analysis project Ga0207707, IMG submission 184336) | Corn rhizosphere microbial communities from Kellogg Biological Station, Michigan, USA - KBS C8-3B metaG (SPAdes) (version 2) | ecosystem: Host-associated > Plants > Roots > Rhizosphere ...
GGTCGCGCACCGACACCAGTGTCGACACTGCGACATCGGTTTCGGCTACCGCCGTCACCACGTCCATCACATTGGCCTTGCCGGAGGCCATCGCGATGGTCTGCGCGTCGGATTTGCGTCCCGCCTCCATGACGCTGCCGACCGCGTCCTTGAGCACGGAGGCAAAGGAAGGCCCGTTTGCATCGGCCCCCTTCCCGGCGGCGCCCGCGCCCGTCTCGAGGATGCGGGCGAGGTTGGCGTAGGCGTTGGCGGCGACTGTCGGTGAAGCCATGATGTGGGGTTTCCTGTTCAGGCCTTGAGGATGTCGAGGGTGCGCTGGATCATCCGGCGTGTGGCGCCGATGATGTTGAGGTTCGCTTCGTAGGATCGCTGCGCTTCGCGCATGTCCGTCATTTCGACCATCGGATTGACGTTGGGATATTTGACGTAGCCGTTCTGGTCCGCCGCCGGATTGGATGGCTCGTATTTGGTCCGGAAGTCCGAGTTGTCGGGCGCGATCTTGCCGAGCGCGACGGTCTTCGCATCGAGCGCACGGTTGAGCTGAGAGACGAAGGTCGGGATCTTGCGGCGGTAGGGATCGGCGCCGGGGCTGGTTCCGGTGGAGTCCGCGTTGGCGATATTTTCGGAGATCACCCGCATGCGGCCGGCCTGCGCCCGCAGTCCGGAGGTCGCAATCCCCATCGATCGCGTGAAATCGCTGATATCATCGGCCATGATGTTCCTCTCCTAAGCCGCGCTAGCCCTTGCCGATCGCCGTCTTCAAGAGATGCAGGCTCTTGCTGTAGAGCGAGGTGACCGCCGCATAGTCCATCTGGTTGGCGGAGACCTTCATCATCTCTTCCTCGAGGCTGACGGCATTGCCCGCGGGTTTGGTCTGGAAGCCGGCCTTGCTGTTGATGTCGAAGCTCGCGCTGGCGCCGCCGGACGTGGCGATGTGGCTCGCGCTGGTCCGCATCATCGCGAGCGCTCCCATCGTGCCGGTCTGGGTGCCGGCCGGACCGAATTTCGGCTCGACCAGGTCGCGCGGCTTGAAGTTCGGCGTGTTGGCGTTGGAAACGTTTTCCGACAGCACGCGCTGGCGGGCCTGTTGCCACTGCATCTTGGTACGCAACGCCGACAAGACCGGAAGATCGCTGATCGACATCGCTGCTCCACCGCTGCCCCGCAGGCACAGCGTCTGCAGGTAGGCAGAATTTGCCGCGTGTATGGTTAAGAAGCGGTTAAGGCGCCGCGGGCACCGGACCGTGCTTCTCCCCGTGCAAATGCGGCCATGATCAAATCGAGCGCATTTTCGCCACGAATGCTGCATTAACCCCAGGATTGAACGTTCGGCGGTACCCCAAGAAGTCGTTTTGGCCGGGACGATTCATGGGTTATTAAGAAGTGGGGCGGCAGTTCCTGCCGTGCGGGGTTAATATTTCGTTGCCGGTTCGGGATTCAGCCGCCAATCTGGCGGAGCGCAACGGAAGGTCGCCAAGCCTGAGAAAAGCGTTATTCGGCGGGGACTAGTGTATGTCGGGAACAGTGACCTTCATCTTCGCGTTCGTGGTTGTGCTCGGCCTGATCGGCCTTGCCGCCTGGCTGGTCCGCCGATTCGCGAGCAACCGGCTCGGCGCCAATACGAATCGCGGCCGCATGCCCCGGCTTGCCGTGATCGATGCCGCCGCCGTGGACGGCCGCCGCCGCCTCGTGCTGGTCCGGCGCGACAATGTCGAACATCTCCTGATGATCGGCGGTCCGAGCGATATCGTGGTCGAACCGAATATCGTGCGCGCCACCGCGGCCCGGGAGGCGCTGCCGCAGCGCCCCGCCAGCGCCGCCGAAGCACCGCCGCGGATCGCGCCGCTGCCTGACACCGCCTGGGCCGATTCCGACGCTGGGCATGCCGAACCGCAGATGCCGGAGCCGCCGCCACGCCCGGTCCGTCCCTCCTTTGCCGATGAAGCGCGCCGTCCGGGGCCGCCGCCCATGCCCATGCCCACGCCGGAGCGTCGCGCCGAGCCTCTATCCGGCTTTGCGCCGGAACCGATGGTCCGACCTGAACCTCCGATGGGCCGTCCCGAACCGCGGCCTGAACTCAGACTCGAGCCGCGCGCCGATCCGCGCCCCGACAGGGCTGAGCCGCTGCCGCCGCGCATGCCGCGCAGCGAGCCCTTGATGCCGCGTCCTCGCCAGGCCGAGGCGCCGAAGCGCGGCGCGCCGGAACGGGTCATTGCCGCGCCGCCGCCCCCGCCGCCTCCACCCCCGCCGCCTGCTCCGGCGGCCTCGAACGCGGACCAGAATCTCGCCGAGATGGCACAGCGTCTGGAGGCCGCGCTTCGCCGGCCCGCCGCGCCCGCGACCGAAGCACCTCCCGTTGCGCCCGAACCGCCGCCCCTGCGGGCTGCGCGCGCCGAACCGGCGGCGCCTGCTCCTGCGCCCGCGAAGACCAGTTTTGAAAACCTGGAAGACGAGATGGCGTCGTTGCTGGGCCGTCCGAAGTCATCGTCTTCGTGAGATCAGCGAAAAGTCCGCGTAGAGTTTTTTCATTCCTGACCTTCCTGATCGCCGCGGTGACGCTGGCCACGCCGGCGCTTGCGCAGGACATCAGCATCAATCTCGGTGGCGGCAATGGCGGCGTCACCGAGCGCGCGGTGCAGTTGATCGCGCTTTTGACGGTGCTGTCGATCGCGCCGTCGATCCTGATCATGATGACGTCGTTCACCCGGATCGTCGTGGTGCTTTCGCTGTTGCGCACCGCCATGGGCACGGCGACCGCGCCGCCGAACTCGGTGATCGTAGCCCTTGCGATGTTTCTCACCGCCTTCGTGATGGGACCGGTGCTGCAGAAATCCTATGACGACGGCATCAAGCCGCTGATCGCCAACCAGATCGGCGTGGAGGACGCGCTGCAGCGTGCCTCGGTGCCGCTGCGCAGCTTCATGCAGAAGAACGTGCGCGAGAAGGATTTGAAACTGTTCATGGACCTCTCGGGCGAGCCGCCGCCGGCCACGCCCGAGGAGATGTCGCTGCGCATCCTGGTGCCGGCCTTCATGATCTCGGAGCTGAAGCGCGCCTTCGAGATCGGTTTCCTGTTGTTCCTTCCCTTCCTGATCATCGATCTCGTGGTGGCGTCGGTGTTGATGTCGATGGGCATGATGATGCTGCCTCCGGTCGTGGTGTCCCTGCCCTTCAAGCTGATCTTCTTCGTCCTGGTCGACGGCTGGTCGCTGGTCGCGGGCAGCCTGGTGCAGAGCTACAGCGGCTGACGCATATCTGCCGCCCCGATATGCGCGGCTGACCTCAGCTCAGCGCAATGGTCAATTCGGCCCCGATCTGGCAAAGGATTTCTGCCGGGGCACACATTCATGCTGCAATCATCTTCCTCGATCGAGACCAGGGCCTCCTGGGTTGTCGCCTCGGTGGCGCTGTTCATCATGATGATGGCATTTGGCGCCGCCTGGATCACCGCGGTCGCGCTCAAGGACATCGCCGCGGAAGCCGGCGGGGCGCGCTCGATCCCGGCGCTGGCCAGCGCGCTGGCCTGGCTCGGCTCCGGCGTCGGCGGCATCCTGATGGGCCGCATCGCCGACCGCGTCGGCACACGCTGGACCGTGATCTGCGGCGCGCTGATGATCGGTCTCGGCCTGTCGATCTCGACGCTGGGTCCGCCCTGGCCGCTGTGGATCGGGCACGGGCTGTTCATCGGCATGATCGGGCTCGGCGGCATCAATGCGCCGCTGTATATCTATGTCAGCCGCTGGTTCGACCGCAGGCGCGGCTCGGCGCTGGCGCTGATTTCGAGCGGCAGCTATCTCGCAGGTGCAATGTGGCCGCCGGCTTTCGAGCGCGCCATCGCCGGCCTCGGCTGGCGCGAAACCATGCTCTGGTATGCGCTGGTCGAGATTATCGTCATCGTGCCGCTGGCCGCGATTTATTTTCGTCACCCGCCCGAAGTGATCGAGCCCGAAACGGTGTCCGGCGCCGGTGCCGGCCGGGCCCGCGTCCTGGGCCTGCCGGCCAATGCCGTGTTCGCGATGATGTGCGGCGCAGGCGTATTGTGCTGCATTCCAATGGCGATGCCGCAGGGCCATCTGATCGCCTTCTGCAGCGATCTCGGCATCAACCGCTCGATGGGCGCCCTGATGCTGTCGGTGCTGCTCGGCACCGCCTTCTTCAGCCGGCAAATCTGGGGCGTGATCTCGGACCGCGTCGGCGGTCTCGTCACCGTGCTGATCGGATCGGCCTGGCAGGCCGCTTCGATGGCGGGCTTTCTGTTCACCCAGAACGAAGCCGGGCTGTTCACGGTGGCCGCCGCCTTCGGGCTCGGCTTTTCCGGTATTATCCCCGCTTATGTGCTGGCCGTGCGTGAACTGTTTCCGGCCTCCGAAGCCTCCTGGCGCATTCCGACCCTTTTGCTGTTCAGCGGATTCGGCATGGCCGCCGGCGGCTGGATCGCCGGTCTGCTCTATGATCATTTCGGCTATTACGCGCCCGCCTTTGCGGCCGGTGTCGGCGCCAACATTCTCAATATGCTGGTGGTCAGCGTGCTGGTCGCGCGGCAGCGTTTTCATGCCGCGTATCTCGGGCGAACCGTCCAAATTCCGGCTCACACCCAAGGCGCGCCAGTCAAGCCCGGTCTTTGAGGGCGCGCCCCGGATTTCAACCGCGACCGGCCTATTGGATCGGGCCGCCGCGCCTGATTAGATGTATACCGAAACATCCGGGAACCGCACCCATGCAGCAGCCACATTTCGACCGCGCCGCCGAGGATCTCGGCAACTCGATCCATCTCGAACACGTCAACGTTCTGGTCCCCGACCAGCGGCTGGCCACCCTGTTCTATGTCACGGGCCTCGGATTGACGCGCGACCCCTATTTGATGGTGTCCGACACCAACATGTGGGTAAATGTCGGCAAGAGCCAGTTCCATCTGCCGGCAGGCCCCGCGCAGGTGCTGCGCGGCCACACCGCCCTCATCATTCCGGGCCGCAAGGCGCTGCTCGACCGCCTCGCCTCTGTCGCGAAGAAGCTCGAAGGCACCGCGTTCTCCTTTGCCGAGCACAATGATTATGTCGAAGCGACCTGCCCCTGGGGCAACCGCGTGCGCGTCTATGAGCCCGACGCGGCGCGGTTTGGCCGGGTCACGCTCGGCATTCCCTATGTCGAGTTCGACGTGCCGGTCGGCACGGCGAAGGCCATCTGCGATTTCTACCCGAAGTTCATTGGAATTCCGACCGAGCTCAAGAACGGCGACGGCACTCTGGCGCGCGCGAAGGTCGGCAAGGACCAGTATCTGCAGTTCCGCGAGACCGATCGGAGGCAGCGGGACTTCGACGGCCACCATGTGCAGATCTACATCACGGATTTCTCCGGCCCCTACCGCCGCCTGCTGGAGCGCGGCCTCGTCTCGCAGGAAGACAATCAATACCAGTACCGCTTCAAGGACATCGTCGATCCCGCCGACGGCAGGCACCTTTTCACCGTCGAGCACGAGGTGCGCAGCGCCACGCATCCGATGTACTTGCGCCCGCTGGTGAACCGCGATCCCGCGCAGACCAACCGCACCTACGCCCATGGCCACGATCAGTTGCCTTGGGCGATGGGACCCGACGAATACGACATGCGGTAGCGACGTTATCTCGCACAAGCGAACAGACGGATTGCCATGAATTTCAGGAATGGAGCCGCGCCAAACTAGAAGGGTGGAAGGGCCGCCGATTTCCTGAATAATCCCCCGCAACAACAACACAAGAATCGACATCGGGGAGATACGGATGTTCCAATGGATGCGGGATCTCACGGCAGGTGAGAAGCGGACCATGGCCGGCTGTTTCGGCGGCTGGTCACTGGATGCACTCGACGTGCAGATCTACAGCTTCGTCATTCCGACGCTGCTCGCGACCTGGCACATTTCGCGCGGCGAGGCCGGCCTGCTTGGCACGGTCACCCTGGTCGTGTCGGCGTTCGGCGGCTGGTTCGCGGGCGCGCTCAGCGACCGTTACGGCCGGGTCCGCGTCCTGCAGATCACGGTGCTGTGGTACGCGATCTTCACGTTCCTCTGCGGCTTTGCCCAGAACTTCGAGCAATTGTTCGTGCTGCGCGCGCTGCAAGGCCTCGGCTTCGGCGCCGAATGGTCAGCGGGCGCGGTGCTGATGGGTGAGATGATCCGCGACAAATATCGCGGCCGTGCCGTCGGCTTCGTGCAGAGCGGCTGGGCGGTCGGCTGGGGCGCCGCGGCCTTGTTGTACACGCTGCTCTATGCCGTGCTGCCCGACGTCACGGCGTGGCGGGTGATGTTCTGGATTGGCCTGACGCCGGCGCTGCTGGTGTTGTGGATCCGCCGCACCATCCATGAGCCGGAAGTCTTCAAGACACGGCGCATCACGCAGACCAGCGGCCTCGCGCAGGCGTTCTCCGTGCTGAAGCCGCCTTATCTGGCGACGACGCTCAAGGTCGCGCTGATGGTGACGGGCGCGCAGGGCGGCTCCTACGCGCTGTCGGTCTGGTTGCCGACCTATCTCAAGACCGAGCGGCATCTGAGCTCGCTGAACACGGGCTCATATCTCCTGTTCCACATCTTCGGCGCGTTCATCGGCTTCCTGGTCGGCGCCTATCTCGCCGACGCCATCGGCCGCAAGCGCACCTTCATCGTCTCGGCGCTCGGCTCGGTGCTGTGCGTTGCGATCTATCTGGCCGCGCCGATCAGTGACGGCGCGATGCTGCTGCTCGGCGCCCCGCTCGGTTTCATCCTCTACATGATGTTCTCGGCGATGGGACCGTTCATGACCGAACTGTACCCGACCGAGGTGCGCGGCGCCGGCCAGGGGTTCTGCTACAATTCCGGCCGCGCCATCGGCGCCCTGTTTCCCGCGCTGGTCGGATTCCTCAGCGACAGGCTCGGGCTCGGCAGCGCCATCCTGTTGTTTGCGCTGCTGGGCTACGGCGTGATGCTGCTGGCGCTGCTGATGCTGCCGGAGACCAGGGGACGTTCGGTGGACGCGATCGAGCCCGGCGACATGAAGCCCGCCTCACTGGCCCCGTCGCCGGCCACGCGTTGAGGAGAGGCGGCGCGTCGCGATCGTTCAACCGCGCGCGCCGCCCCTACCCTTCACGTCGGATTGCCTGGCGCCGCTTCCGGTCAGGCGCGGCCACTCATCTCATATTCGTCTGGGAATTCGGCTTTGCGGCGGCCAATTGCGGCGGAACGACCAAAAGGAAGCAAACAGACTCGACGAGAAGCTCGTATGCGCGGTCGACGATGTCATCCAGATGTTTCGTCTTCGCGAACATGCTCCGGGCTTCAGTCAGTAACTGGTCACGCGTCGGCATGCTTGGCAGATGCAAGTCGGCACGATGCTGCAATAGAAAGAGTGCGTCCCGTACCGACAATTCGGTCTCATGGATCGACGATTTGATGGCCTGCGCGATGTGTTCGGGATTGAAACGACCGGCGAGCTGCTCGGCCGTTCGCCTTATCACGCGGGAGCCTAACTGCTGCTCATTGCGCAGAACCGGCCTGGGCGGCATCTTCAAGTCCCGGACAATCCCGAGCCAGGACAAGGCCACCAGAACATAATAGGTCGCATCGATCTCCCACCAGCGGAAGCCTTGCTGAGCGCTGCTTTGGTAGGCGTGATGATTGTTGTGCCACCCCTCCCCCATCGTGAACAAAGCCAACAGCCAGTTGTTGCGGGAGTCATCGCCCGTCACATACCGCTTGCTGCCGCGAACATGCGCCAGCGAATTGATGCAGAACGTGGCGTGATACAGGAGAACGGTGCTCCAGAGGAAACCGACCACGAGCCCCGACCATCCGGCAACGAGGACGCAGAGTGCCCCGACCGCGATCGCCGGCAGGATTTCCAGTTTGTGCAGCCACATCAACTCGGGATACGAGGCAAAGTCCGCGACTTTCACCAGATCGGTGGCGTCGTGCCGCCGATGGAAAATCCAGCCGACATGACTGTATGCGAAGCCCTTGTGCCGGGGTGAATGCACATCGTGCTCGGTATCCGAGTGCAAATGATGATGCCGATGTTTCGCAGCCCACCAAAGCACACTTTTCTGCGCGCTGCTTTGGGCGAGGAATGCAAGGATGAATTGAAACACCCGGCTTGTTGCGTAGGCTCGATGCGAGAAATACCGGTGATACCCGGCGGTGATCCCAAACATGCGCAACCAATACAGAACGACGCAGATTGCGATCGCCTGCCATGAGACGCCCGTCCAGATCGCCGCAATGCAGCCTGCGTGGATCGCCAGAAACGGGATGACATCCGGATACATGATGTCGTCGTGATCCTGATCCGGGGCGATAGGGGTGGACAAGCTCGCGACCTCAGTTGTTTCAATGCGCGGGCACCCAGCCGGCAGACGGCTCACGTCGGCGGGCATTGCGCAAGGTGTGATGAAAAGAACCCCGCGGCCGGCACACCAGACGCGGGGTTACAAAACCAGAGGCTCTGCCGGTACATCCCGTGGTCAAAGCAGCATGGCGCAGGTCGTTAGTCAGGTGCGCCATCCGCCGCGAGACCAAGCCGTTCGGCCGAAACTCGATCCGCCATGTATGGCTGTTGTTCGGTCATTTCGCAAGTGGCGCTCGCCGGTCCCGGATCGATACGCGCACGCCGCGGTGCATTATCGGATATCCCTTATCCCGGATGCCGGCTTCAAGCCGGCGCGACATCACGCCGCAGCGACCTACCCCTTCACGTCATACTGCTTCGACAGATGGTCGCCGATCTGAACCAGCATTGCGACCGCTTCGGGGTAGCCCGGCCTGTCCTGCGTCGCCTTGTCCGCGCTCGCGCGGAATTCCCAGCCGTCGCCGTCGCGAAGGATCGAGATCACCAAGCCGTCCGGTGGATCGGCGTGAACCTTCAATTCAGCCTTCGCCATCTCGATGAGTTCGGCTTGAGTCTTGACAGGCTTGCTCATGCGGGCGGTACCTCCGGCGGAATTATTCGCCGCAGGTTGCCGGTTTGCAGGGCCGATGTCGAGAGGCCGGCCGCGCCGTGCCCATATGTGCTAGACTTCTCCGGCTGGTCAGGCGTCGGGAGAACATCGTGACGCGACGCGAGTTCATCGCACTCGTCGGCAGCGCGGCCGCAATCCGGCCGATCGGCGCCCGCGCGGAGCGTCCGCCCGAACGCGTTCTCTATTTCACTTACTCGGCCGGCTATCGGCATGACGTCATCCCGCTTTCCACGGCAATCCTGACGCAGCTTGGAACGGCCTCCGGTGGGTTTGAAGTGATCGCAACGGAAGACCTGACTGAATTTTCGACCCAGAACCTCGAGCGGTACGCCGCCGTGATGTTCTACACGAGCGGCGAAATCCCAATGAGCGGCGTCCAGAAGACGGCGCTTCTCGACTTCGTGCGCGCGGGCCGCGGCTTTCTCGGTATTCATTCGGCCACGGACACATTCTACACTTGGCCGGACTATCTCGATCTGATCGGCGGCTACTTCAATGGTCATCCCTGGCATCAGAGTGTGACCATCGAGGTAGCCGACGCTGCAGATCCAGTGGTGGCGTTTCTCGGAAATGCGTGGCCATTGAACGACGAAATCTACCAGATCAGCGACTTCGACTACCGTGGATCACGCGTGCTGCTGCGCCTCGACCAGAGCACGGTGGACCTCGGCAAGGCCGCCGTGCATCAACGCTTCTATGGTTGGCCGCTCGCCTGGAAGCGGTCTTTCGGCGCAGGACGGGTATTCTATTCGGCGCTCGGCCACGAGCCGTCGGTCTGGCAGGACCCGCGCTACCAGAGATTCCTCACGAACGCGATCCTCTGGTCCACGAGAAGGCTGGCCTAGCCGACCGGCTGCCTCTCACGGGTCATCTACCGCCACCAGTTGTTGGCGGCGGCGACCGTTTGGAAGTGCACGGCAATGACATGAGACGCGGTCATGAGCTGCGCGGAATCCTGCTCGTAGGCAGCGCGCAGATGCGACCTCACCTGGTCGGAGGGCTGTGTGAGTTTAACGCCCATTCGGGAAAGCTTGACCGCAAGCTCAAAGCCCGCCTGCGGGGTTTCGGTCTTCAACGACGGAAGCCATACATCGGTCATTTCGAAGCCCTCAAAAATTTGATTTTGCGAAATGAACTATACTCCTATAAAAGATATATTATAAATATATATTAAAGGTTCCCTGAGTCAGTCAGAGCGGCGTGAACGGACTTCTGCCGGGATCGCCGAAGCGCCGGGGCCATGGTCGCGGTGCGCTGGCCCAAGTTTCAGTGGTGAGCAGGAAGGAGCAATCCATGAGATATCGGAGCCATGCAGTGACGAATGAGACCTCCGCCGATCCCTATTCCGGCAGCAGTCTCGTCCCGATGTTGGTTGCAGGCCTTGTCCTGACACTGATTGGAATGATCGTCGCGGTTCTCTTGACGTAAGCGCAAGCGGCACTGCCAGCGGCATTGGGGTCGAGAACGCCCTCTTGACCTCACTTGACTTCCGTTCGCCGATACGTCGATCCACGTCCGAACTATGTCAGCACAACAATGCTTGCGAGACGGCGCTCGCGCGCCTCCTCACCATGAGGGTTCAACGACGCAGCAGGACTGGCCAGGAGTCGATGTTTGCTCCGGAACCCTTTCCAACATCAAAGTTTCTGGATCTCTGCCGGCTGGCGGGCGGTCCGCAAACCCTCGCGGGCGGAGGCCGTCCTCATCACGGCGCCAAAACTCTTGCGCTCGTCGGCCAGACCATCGGCCAGGGGACGGTCGAGCGCAGCGCGGGTAAGGCGTTTGGCGAACGCCAGCCCCTCGGCGCCCCGGCTCGCCAGTTCGACGCCAATCTCCAGCGCGCGAGCGAGCGGGTCGGCCGCAACCTCGTGCACGAGGCCCATCTCTTGTGCGCGCGTTCCCGCCACGGTCAGCCCGCGCAAGATCATCTCGAGCGCTCTCGCCTCACCTATGATGCGGGGCAAGCGCTGGGTTCCGCCGCCACCCGGGAAAATGCCGATCCGTGTCTCCGGCAGACCGATCGCAGTGACGGTGTCCCCCGCGATGCGAAGGTCGCAGGCGAGCGCGAGCTCGAATCCTCCGCCCATGCACATGCCGTTGATCGCCGCGATGACCGGCTTCTCAATTGCCGCGATCAAGTCGGTGAGCGCATGGAAGCCCGGCGGTCGGATACCTGGCGGTGCCGGCGGGCGTGGTGCTGCGCCTTGAACACGTTCCGCGGCATCGGAAAGCTCGCCAACATCATAGTGACGGATAAAGATACCCGGCACGCCGCCGGTGACGACGATGACACGCACCGACGCCGCTTTGCCTGCGGCCTCCACCGCACTGAACATCTCGGCGGCGCCGGCGGCAGTCATGGTGCCGAACGGGGCGTTGGCATAGACGATCAGGCGCACGGCGCCGCGATCTTCAGTGGAAACAAGGGACATGACACCTCCTCCTTGGCCGCCCGAAACCCATTGGCGCACTGTCCAGCTTCTTGCAAGGTTGGAAGTTTATCAATGCCGCTCGGCTCACTGAAGATCGACGCCGGTCATTTCCCTTCAGACGCTGCGTCGCAAACGTGGCGCGCCAACGCTGCCCAACATTAGCGGTCGCAAGAGCGCGCTGATTGGAGATGACGGCCGGGCTCACGCCGCCGCGCCCAGCGTGTCACATCGACCATGCCCGCGCGGACCGTTCCCGAGCATTGCAAACTTGTGCTATGCTTCGGTGTGTCCAGATTTGGCTGGGGAGAGCGGCGATGCAGCCAGTCACTCGCTACGCGAAGAGCGGCGACGTTCACATCGCCTACCAGGTGTTTGGCGACGGGCCGATCAATCTGGTCCTCGCTCCATATTTCGTGTCGAACATCGAGGTCTACTGGGAGCATCCCGAAGTCGCTCGATGGCTGTTGCGGCTGGCATCCTTTGCCCGGGTGGCAATGTACGACAAGCGTGGGACAGGCATGTCCGATCGTGTCCCGGAGCTTCCGGGCCTCGACCAACGTATGGACGACCTGCGGGCAGTCATGGACGCCGCAGGTATGGAACAGGCGGCGCTCCTTGGCGCATCTGAAGGCGCGTCCTTGGCGGCGCTGTTCGCTGCGACATACCCGGCAAGGTCCCGTGCACTGATACTCTACGGCGGTTTTGCGCAGTTTTCATCCTGGCTGCCGACGGAGCAGGCTTTCGCAGATTTCCTTGGTTACATTGATCAGTCCTGGGGTTCTGGTGCCAGCATAGCCGTCTTTTTTCCCTCCCTTGCCGACGATCCAGCCGCCCAACAATGGATGGGCCGGTTCGAGCGCCTTGGGGCGAGTCCGGCTGCGGCGACCGCACTCATGCGCATGAATAGTCAAATCGATATCAGTAATATCCTGCCAACGATCCGGGTGCCCACACTTGTCGTTCACCGTACCGGAGACAAGGCAATCAACGTGGAAGGGGGGCGTTATCTGGCGGAGCACATCCCCGCGGCTCGTTACGTCGAGCTTCCTGGAATTGATCACCCTCCCTTTTTCGGCGACAACGCCGACCTGATCGCGGATACGATCGAGGAATTTCTGACCGGTGTGCGCGCGCCGGTCATCGTTGATCGGGTGCTCGCTACGGTTCTCTTTACCGACATCGTTGGGTCGACCGAGAAAGCGGCTGCACTCGGCGACCGCCGTTGGCACGATCTTTTTGACGCCCATCACGCCACGATCCGACGCAACCTCGATCGCTTCCGCGGGCATGAGATCAAGACAACGGGCGACGGCATTCTGGCCACCTTCGATGGACCAGCACGCGGGGTGCGCTGCGCGTGCGCAATCGCCGACGAGGTCCGACCGCTCGGCATCGAAATCCGCGCTGGACTGCACACCGGCGAATGCGAAATGAGCAAGGACGATGTTGGCGGCATCGCCGTCCATATCGGCGCTCGCGTTGCGGCGCTCGCAAGCGCGGGCGAGGTCCTGGTATCGAATACCGTAAAAGAGCTGGTGGCGGGTTCAGCGTTACGCTTCGACGACCGCGGTACCCAATCGCTCAAGGGTGTTCCGGGCGAATGGCGCATATTTGCCGTCGAGCGGTGACTGTCCTGCCATGCTGCGATTCCGGGTAGTTCGCAGATGCTTTCGCGAAGCAAACCCACTGCGAGCATGTCGACGATTGGATCACCGCGATTGCGAATTCGGGTGCACCCGAACTCGAGGATTGGCGATCCGCCATTTTACTCGACCGGCGTTTCTCCGTCAGAGCCGCCGCGTCCTTCCGCATTGGATGTTGCGGTCCGGTGACGCGCATGGCCCGAGGCGGTTGCGCGTCAACGTGCCCGCCCTACCCGCCCGCCCGGCGCACGCTCGCCGGGATCGGCGGCAGCGAGCCGGTCGGATCGGGATCGGCCAAGGGCATCCGCCCGGTGGCGTCGGGAAAGCGCGTCTTCATCTCGCGCAGGAAGCCCTCCAGCGTATCGACGCTCGCCGCCATCTTGGCGATCGCGGCGAAATCGCCGCTGCTGGCGACGCGCGGCTTGCTCGCGGTATCGAAGGCGATCTTGTCGGCCTCTCCGCTCATCAGCGGCGCATATTTCTCGCGGAACCGCGCCATTCCGATCGCGTCCTCCGCCAGCGCGTAGCCGACCACCGCGCGGATGACGTCGCTCTTCTCGGCCGGATTGAGCGGCTTGAAGTCGCGCCAGCGATCGCCGAAATAGAGCTCGATCTGCTCGGACGCCTCGCGCCAGCGGCGCGCCGCCCAGTAGATGTCGGAGCGCAGGCGGATTGCCTCGCGTCCGGTGATGTTGGAGACGATGTCGATCGCTAGGTCGTGGCGGCCGATGTCGCTCTGCGCGCGGGCCTCCAGCAACAGCCGCTGCGCGCGCAATTCGCCGGAAAGATCGGCGATGCGGGTGGCCCGCAGCGCGGTGATGGCGAGATCGGGCTTGCGGTTGGCGAGATAGACCATGGCGAGCTTCGCCGCGACTTGCGCGCGTGCCGAACCTTCGAGGCGCTTGTCGACCTGATATTGCAGGAGCTCGGCGGCCTGGTCGAGCAGGTCGACCGCCACCAGCCGGTCCGCCAGCCGCCGGATCAGTTCGTCGCCGCGCCGGCCGATCGGCGTCAGCTCGCGGAACTCGTAGAACATGGCGAGCGCATCGATCGGCGGCAGGTTGTCGCCCTTCTCGCTCAGGAAAACCTGCGTGAACAGCGCCTGCGCCTGGTCCTGTGCGGACCGCGAACTCGGCGAATTCGGCTCGAGCCGGGTCGCGGTGCGCGCCGCCTGCAGCGACTCTGAATAGCGGGCCGCTTCGCTGTAGATCTGCGCGAGCTTCTGCAGCGTCTTCACTTCGGTGGAGTCGCCGCGCCAGACCATCGACAGCAATTCGAGCTCGCGCAGCACGTCCGCCTGCTTGATCTCGTCGCGTTTCTGTTTCAGGGCGATCTCGAGCAGCTTCGCCTCGGCCGCCGACTTGCGATCGTCGGAGGCGATCACGCTCTTGTATTCGTCGAGCGCGTCGAGGTCGTGCCCGAGCGCTTCGGCGAGACGTCCGCGCAGCACGGCGGCCGCGGGCTGCAAGTCCGCCGGCACGCCGATGACCTCGAGCTCGGCGCGACGCTTGGCGGCCCCGGCATAATCCTTGACCTCGAGCGCGGCCCGCATGGCATCCATCGTCACGATGCGCTGCAGGTCGACCGGCAGCGAGGCGATCGCGAATTCGACATTCTTGAACTTCTCGCGCGCCTCGGCCCATTTCGACTGTCGCGCCAGCGCCAGCGCCTGCCACATCTGGGAATCGTAGTTGGCACCGATCGCGGGATTGGCGAGATCCTTCAGCCCCCTGCCTGGCCGGCCGATCAGGATGCTTGCGGCCGCATGCACCATCAGCGTGACGGATTCGTCCTTCTTCGGATTGGCGTCGGCGAGCGCCGCTTCGGTGACGCCCTTGGCTTCCGGATACATGGCGCGCGCCATGTAGAAGCGGGCGAGATCGAGCCGGGCCTGCGGACGCAGGTCGGGCTCGGCGCGCGCCAATGCCTGGATCAGAGCGTATTCGCGTTCCAGGAAATTCCCGGTCTGGTTCTTGCGCCACTCCTCGATGTCGAACAGCGGACGCACTGCGAGCGGCGCGCGCTCGGCTGATACATCGACCGGCGACAGCGTCAGCCCGCCGGGCTTGCCGATGATGATCTTGGAGCCGGCCGGCTCGACTGCGACGTCGTCGGAGTTCGGACGGATCGCAACGCCGTGGGCCGAATCGAGCAGCGAGAAGTCGACGAAGTCCTGCCGCTTGATGAATCCGCGGACCGGCGGCGGCGCGGTGACGACCAGGAGCGTATCGCCCGCGTCGGGATCGACCAGCCGGTGCAGGAGGCCCGGATTGGAAAGCGTCACCGCGACATTGGCAAGCGCGGGATCGGCGATGTTACGCGCCACCGACAGGGGTTGCGGCGAAGCCTGCGCCTTGTCGGCGAAAGTCATGGTCCAGTCCGTTCCGCTCGCGCGCTCGTCGGTGGACAAGGAATGCATCTGCGGACGGTTGAGACGAAAGCGGATCGCTTGCCCGTTGTCGAGCGGCAGCCGGTTGACATCGCCGATAACAGCGCCGGCCTTGGCGCGGATCGGCTCGACGTCGAGCGGCGCTTTGGAATCGAAGATCAGCCATACGGTGTCGCCGCGGCGGAACGAGGCCGCAGGCGTCATGGACGGAAAGGAGAAGGTCAGGCGCAGACCGTCGCTGTCGCGCCAGGCCTCGACCTTCACGGGCTCGCTCGAAGGCTTCGCTTCCGGCTTGGCCTCGGACTTCATCGCAGGCTTGGCGTCCGGTTTCATCGCCGGCATGGCTTGATCGGCCGATGGCGCGGTGGACGCCATCTTTGCCGGCGCTTCGGATGACCTGGACGCTTCTGCGGCGGGCGCAGACATTTCCGGCTTCGCGGCGTCCGCCATCTTCGGAGCTTCCACCGCCGGCGCAGGCATCTCTTTCTTCGGCGGCTCGGCGGACTTCGCGGCTTCCGCCGCACGAACGGGCTGTTCGGCGGCCCCCTCGGCCTTGACCGTTTCCTTGGCTGCTTCCTTGGCTGTTTCCTTGGCGATCTCCCTGGGCGTCTCGGCCGCGGGCATACCGTCGGCTGCCGCCTCTGCCTTCGGCGTCTCGGTTGCCGCCGGCTTTTCCGCCTTACTCTCGGCCTTCATCTGGCGAGCGATGGTGTCCGAGGTCGGCGGCGTGATCTCTTCCGCATGCTTTTCGCCGGCCGCTTCCTTCTTCGGTATCGCTGCGGCCGGTGCCGGTGCATGGGAGGCATCGGCGGCCGGCAGCGCCTGCACCTTCGCCCTGTCCGGTTGCTGGAAGGCAACGTCGATGTTGTAGTTCTTGTCCTCGCGGAACGAATGCACGTCGACATCGCCGATCATCTCGATCTCGACCAGCGTGTTGTCGCCCTCGACGCGCTGCTTGATCGAGGCGATGTTCGGCGGCGCGGCGACCAGCGCGTCGGCCAGGTCGAAGGTGAGCAGCCCATTGAACGACAGTGTGAGCTTCTGATCATTGAAGATCGAGGACGCGCCGACGCCGTCGGGCATTTCGAAAACGAAGCGCACGAAGGTCGGCTGCATCAGCGCGCGCACGCGGACCGGCGGACGCTTCTTGGCGGCCGACTCGGCGCGCTGCTGGCGGAGCGCGCGCTCGGCCGCCCTCGCCCGCTCGGCGAGCTCGCGCACGACTTCGATCGGCAAGGGAGGCGGCGGACCGGTCCAGCCATCCGGCAGCAGGTCGACGAAGGTCCGTTCGCCCGCCGACATGGTGTTGATGGTCACCCGCCGCGCCAGCGACAGCCGGATCGCAGTGCCATCGGGATCGCGGCGCGCGGAGGAAACATAGTCCAGCGCGGATTCGGCCAGCCGATCGGCGGAAAGGTCGACCGGACGCTCGAAGCGAATCACGAGGATGGAGCCGGCGCTGGTGACCTGGGAGGCGACGTCTTCGGCGAGCTTGATGGTCAGGCGAGCATAGCCGCCGGCAGTGGAGAATGACGCCTCGCCCTTGACGGGATCGGGCCGCGTCTGTTGGGCCGAAGAGAAAGTCGGCACGGCGAGCAGCGCAAAGACGACGCCGGCCGCAAGGCAACGCCGCACGGTCCGCACGCGGGCGCGGACTTGCGACCAAAATCCTCTGGCTGCCGTTCGCGCCATTGTCGAGAAATCTTCCGGTTCAGCGATCCGCATCGTCAGGAGGCGGAGTGCCCCCGCCCATCACGGCCTCCGACTCTAGATTTGGCGAATTAACGTCCTGTTAAATATGCGGCGCGGTTTCTACTTTTGCGGCAGCACCTTGCCCTCGATCTTGGGGAGCTCGGCGGAGGCGCTGGCCGATCTGCCGCCGCCATTGGCGCGTCGCGCGAGCTCGACGGTCAGCCGCTCGGCGGCCTCCGGCTGCATCAGCCCGAGGATGTCGGACATCTTTCGCGGTGCGATCTGCGAGGCGATATCGAGCAGCACGGGCATTTCCAGCCGGTCGAACACCTTTGCGGCGTCCTTCGGCTTCATGCCCTCGTACATCGTGATGATGCCCTTGAAGCGCGCATTCTCGGCTTCGGCCTTCTGTGCGTTCTCGCTCGCGGTCTTGGCCTCGACCGCCTTCATCTCGTCGACCTTGGTCGTGATCCGCTTCTCCGCCTCCTTCAACAGGCTCTCGCGGATTTCGATTTCCCGGGCGCGCGCGTCGAGCTCCTGCCGTCGCGACTGCAGCCGTTCCAGGATCGCGCGCTCGGAGGCCGAGACAGGCTGCTGG
>Ga0207707_10002192_pt1 | contig 17694 bp, 15 predicted proteins | sample KBSC83BmetaG_FD_184336 | JGI IMG/M metagenome (GOLD analysis project Ga0207707, IMG submission 184336) | Corn rhizosphere microbial communities from Kellogg Biological Station, Michigan, USA - KBS C8-3B metaG (SPAdes) (version 2) | ecosystem: Host-associated > Plants > Roots > Rhizosphere ...
GTGCGCGTCGCATCACCTGCAGCGGGGTGTCCCGTATCGACCGCAATGACGCAGCCGATCGATCTGGCTCGCGTCCCGATCACGGATCAACCCATTCGCTTTCGCGATCGCGACGTCGTGGTGTCCTGCGCGCCTCGGTGATCGGTCGTAGATTCTGCCACGGAAGTGCGGATAGCCTAAAAGCACACGCGCGGATGGCACGTCAAATCATCAGCAGTCTTCTACGGTTGAGCGTTTTGCTCGCGACGCTCGCGGCTTGGGTGCCGCTTCACGCACAGCGCGTCGAAGACACGCTTCCGCGCACGCATATCGTTCCGGCATTCGGCATTCGCGCCGGCACGCCACAGAAGGCGTCCGTCGCGCTCGGCGTTCTGCTCGGTGAAGATTGGCAGAAGAATGGACGCGAACACTCGCGCAACGTCGCGCTGTTCGCCGAGCCTGGAATCGCCGGCGGTCGCGCATCGCTCGCGTACGTCGAGCACGGGTACGGCACGTTCGGTTCCGGCTACGCGCTCGCAGGCACCGTGCTGCGCACGTGGGAAGATCCGTGGACGGTGAAACCGAATCTCACGTACGTCGGAGGCGAAGTGATTCTCTGGCCGATCGTATTCGTCGGTCCGCGCATCGGCCTTTTGCGAGCCATCAACACCTCGCGCGACCGGCGTTGGTTGGTGACGTTCGATCTCGGCATCGGCTTATAACGACATGACTGCGGCTGGCACTGAGCGACTCTACTATCGCGACGCGTATCGCACGACTTTCACGGCGACAGTCGTGGGGCGCAACGACGACGGCACGCAGGTCTACCTCGACGCGACCGCATTCTATCCGACGTCGGGCGGACAACCGCACGACTTGGGCGCGCTCGGCGGCGTTCAAATCGTCGACGTCGTGGACGAAGGCGATCGAATCGCGCACGTCCTCGCGGCGCCGCTCGATTCAAAAGACGCGACCGTCGGCGGGTCGATCGATTGGACGCGCCGCTTCGATCACATGCAGCAGCACACGGGCCAGCACCTGTTGTCCGCCGTGTTCGAGGATCTGTTCGGTCAGCACACCGTCAGCGTGCACTTCGGGCCGGATTACTCGACGCTCGATCTCGACAGTGAGCTCGTGACGTATCAGCAACTGCTCGCGGCAGAGGCTCGCGCCAACGAGATCGTGGCGGAATCGCGACCGGTCGTCGTGACGTTCGAGGATGCGGCGTCGGCCACCGGGCTTCGCAAAGCGTCAGAGCGCGAAGGCACATTGCGCATCGTCTCGATCGAAGGCGTCGACCGGAGCGCGTGTGGTGGAACGCACGTGCGGTCCACCGCCGAGATCGGCGCGGTGCTCGTGCGAGGCACGGAAAAGATTCGGAAGGGCACGCGTGTGGAATTCGTTTGCGGCGCTCGCGCAATTCGTCGCGCTCGCCGCGACTTCGAGGCGCTCACGAAAATCGCGGGCTCGCTCTCGGCATCCCTCGAGGACGCTTCTTCGCTGGTCGCGGCGCAAGCCGATCGGTTGAAGGACGCCGACTCGACGCGAAAGAAGCTCGAGAAGGATCTCGCGACATATCGAGCGCGTGAGCTCTACGACGCCGCGACGCCGACCGCGGACGGCGTACGCACGATCGTCGTGCGGAATGCCGCGGCAATGGACGACGTCCGCGCGCTCGCGCAGGCCGCCTTCTCTCTTCCGAGAGTCGTTGTGGTGGGAACCGTTGTGAGTCCGCCGTCAGTCCTGGTCGCGTCATCTGAAGATTCGGGCGTCGACTCGGGTCGCTGGCTCAAGGAGAAGCTCGCCGCCACTGGGGGCCGCGGCGGCGGTTCACCGCGTCTTGCTCAAGGAAGTGTCCCGACTGCAAGCGCGCTCGACGGACTGGTTGAGAGCCTCGTCAATCGATAGAGGTCCGTAGTTACGCGTCCATCGTCAGAGGTCCGTAGTTATGCGTCCATCGTCAGAGGTCCGTAGTTACGCGTCCGTCGCCCGTCGCCCGTCGCCCGTCGCCCGTCCCCGGCAGTCCGTCGCCCGTCCCCGGCAGTCCCTCGCCCGTCGCCGGTATCTCCGCCAGCACCTGATCAACCGCTTCCAAAACCGGCTCCATCGGCAAACTCTTGAGATCCGGTTCGGTGTGCTCGATGCTACGCCCTCGCGTGCCGTATAAAGCCCAGTCCGACTTCTTGCCGCGCGCGTAGATCGCCACCGCCGGTCGTTTCAGCGCCGATGCTGCGTGCGCGATGCTGGTGTCAGGCGTGAATACGAAATCCGCCGTCGCAACCAGCGCGATCGCATCCCGAAGGTGTGGCGTGGGAACGAAGGACCCACCACCCGCACGCGCAATCGCGTCCGCGCGCTCACCGTCACCGGGCGACGCAATGACGCGGACGATCGCTCGCGAGCGCCGGTCGCGAATGTGCCGAATCACGGCGCCGTAGCAGTCGTCCGGCCACTGCCGCTCCGACGTTCCCGCCGACACGTTGATCAACACCCGTGGCGCGCCCGACGGCCCCTGCCATTGGCGTTCAGCTCGCTCGCGTTCAGCAGCCGACGTCGACAGCACTGGCTCGCGCGCGGAATCGCTCAGCTCGACGTCGAACGCTCGCGCAAGCGCGGCGAGTCGATCGACCATGTGAACGTCGCGCTCCATCTGCCCAGGAACCGACACGTTGAACGCGGCATCGTTGCCTCGCCCGGAGATTCCAATTCGGTAGCGCGCGCCGCTGGCGAGAATGAGCAGAAGCGTCGTGACTGACGGCGCGGTCACCATGCAGTCGATGACGGCGTCGTACCGTGCGCGCCTGAGTCGCAGCGCGGTAGGCAAGTAGCTCGCGAGGCGACGCTTGTCGAAGACGACGACGTCGCGAACATAGTCGGCGCCGTCGAGTATGACAGCATTGGACGGCGACGCGAGAACGTCGAGCGCGATCGTATCGTGCGACCGCGCGATGCCGCGCATGATGCCGGTGGACACGATCATATCGCCCACGCGGTCATGGCGCAGGAACAGGACCCGCATCGGCTGCGTAGTCCAGCTCGGTTTGTCGTTTGTGGGTCGGCGCATCATCCGAACGAGGAGCCGGATCCAGAGTCGCCGCCACCACAGCTCAAGTCGCCTCAGGCGCATCGGATGAAATGTACGAGCGTTCCCGCTCATCCCGGTGCGCTTCCAGGCTTCCGGTGTACATCTCTAGATATGCTCCCCTTTTCACGACTCCTATGAAGCGACCCATCTCTCAATTGGCCGCGGCGGCCCTCGTTGCGGTCGTCATCCCGCTCCGTGCGGGCGCTCAGGCCGCCGTCGCCACGCAGAGCGCGCAAAACGGCAGCGCGGCGATCACGATTCCGTTCGAGCGGCTCACGCTTCCGAATGGCTTGACTGTGATTCTCGCACAGGATCACTCGACGCCAACCGTCGCCGTCGAGGTCCTGTATCACGTCGGGTCGAAGAACGAGCAGCCCGGCCGCACCGGATTCGCGCATCTCTTCGAGCACGTGATGTTCACGGGCTCCGGTCACGTCCCGTACGGGCTTCACGACAAATACACGGAAGGCGTTGGCGGCGGAAACAACGGCAACACCACCAACGACTTTACCCAGTATTACGAGACGATTCCGTCCAACTATCTCGAGCACGCGCTGTGGCTCGAGTCCGATCGAATGGGTTGGCTGCTCGACGCGCTCGACACTGCGAAGTACAACGCGCAGCGCGACATCGTGAAGAACGAACGCCGGCAGAGCGTCGACAACCAGCCGTATGGCCGGTCCGACGAGATCATCAAGTCGGCCGCGTACCCGAAGACGAACCCGTATTCGTGGCCGGTGATCGGCAGCATGACGGATCTGTCCGCGGCGTCGGTCGAAGACGTCAAGGCGTTCTTCCGTTTGTATTACGCGCCGAACAACGCGACGCTCGCCATCACCGGCGACTTCGATCCGGCGCAGACGAAGGCCTGGATCACGAAGTATTTCGGCGGCATTCCTCGCGGCAACGCGATCGTGCGGCCCACCATCGCCGCCACGCACCTCGCCGCTGAGAAGCGCCTGGTCTACGAGGACCGTGTGCAGGTGCCGCGTTTGTATCTCGTGTGGCCGACCGTTGGTGAAGACAGCAACGATCAGTACGCGCTGGACGTCCTGTCCGACGTGCTGACGAGCTCACGCATCTCGCGCCTCACGAAAGCTCTGGTCTACGACAAGCAATCCGCGGCCAACCTGTTCAGCTACCAGGACTCGAACGAGAATGCCGGCGAGTTCAACATCGTCATCACGCCGCGCGCGCCGCATACGCTCACGGAGCTCGAGGGCGACGTCGACTCGCTGGTCGCGAAACTCAAGCGCGACGGGCCGACCGACGACGAGATCAGCCGTTCCAAGGCGACGCTTCAGCTCCAGTTCCTCTCGGGTCTCGAGTCGAACCTCGGCAAGGCGCAGCGCCTCGCGGTCGGGCAGGCGTTTCATGGCGATCCGAATCGCGCATTCGCGGTCGATTATCAGAAGTATCAAGCGGTCACTGCGGCGGACGTCAAACGCGTCGCGAACAAATACCTCGGCACCGGTCGCGTGGTGTTGAGCATCGTGCCGACCGGCAAACGCGATCAGGCCTCGAAGCCGAGCGCGAGCACCATTGTCTCTCAGACGCCTTTTGGTTCCAAGACGAGCATTGTGGAGGGCAAATGATTCGTCATCATCTTCGCGCGCAGGTTCTGACTGGCGCGCTCGCCATGTTGGCCGTCGTGCCGGCGGTGCACGCGCAAGCCACAAAGCCCGTCGCGCTCGATCGCTCGGCGATTCCAACGGCCGGCAAGACGCCGGAGCTTCACGTTCCAACGTGGTCGAAGCTGGCGCTCACGGATGGCGCGAGGCTCGTCGTGTCCGAGCGCCGCAACCTGCCGCTCGTGTACGTGAGCATCAACTTCATCGGCGGCGCGGCGAACTTCGAGCCGGCCAACAAGGCAGGCCTCGCCTCGTTCGTCTCGAACATGATGCTCGAAGGCACGACATCGCGCACGGGCGATCAGCTGGCGGCGGCAATGCAGCAGCTCGGGTCGGACGTCAACGTGTCCATCGGTTCCGAGAGCGGCACGATCAGCGTGTTCGTCATGAAAGACAAACTCGAGCCGATGCTGGGCATTCTGCAGGACGTCCTCCTGCATCCATCATTTCCGGATTCGGCGCTCGAGCGGCTGCGCGGACGCACGTTGATCAACCTGCAGCAGGCCAAGGATCGCACGACGTCGATCGCGAGCGTCGTGTTCCCGAAGTTGCTGTACACGAGTGGAGGGCCGTACGGCCGCTCGATGACCGAAGCGAGCGCGAAGGCGATCACGCGTACGGATCTGGTGAAATTCCACGACGACTACTTCAAGCCTGGTCGAGCGGAGATCACGGTCGTTGGCGACATCGCACCGGCCGACGCCAAGCGAATGCTCGACAAATCGCTCGCCGCGTGGCCGGCGGGCGGCAGCAAGCCGTCGTTCGATTATCCGACGCCGCCTGCGCCAAAGTCGACGACGATCTATCTCGTCGACAAGCCGGGCGCCGCGCAGTCGACGTTTGCAATCGGCGAAGTCGGTCCGCCGCGCAGCACGCCTGACTACTACGCCTTGCGCGTGCTCAACAGCTTCTTCGGCGAGCAGTTCCAGTCGCGTCTCAACGCGAACATCCGCGAGCAGAAGGGCTACAGTTACGGCGTGGCATCGCGCTTTGCGTATGGCCGAGGCCCCGGGGCATTCCGCGCCGGCGGCGACATCGTCACGGCGAAGAGCGACAGCGCGTTGATCGAGTTCATGAAGGAGCTGCGCGGCATCCGCGGCGAACGGCCGATCACCGACGACGAGATGCAATCGGCAAAGAATGCGCTCATCCAGAGCTTGCCGGCTCGGTTTGCGTCAGTAGGCAGCGTGAGCAACTCGATCTCGGAGATCTACACGCAGGATCTGCCAGAGGACTATTACCAGCGTTTCGTCACACGCGTGAACGCGGTCACGAAGGACGACGTCCTTCGAGTGGCGAACAAGTACATCGATCCGCAGCACCTCGCGATCGTGATCGTGGGCGACAGGTCGAAGATCGAAGGGCCGCTCGCGGCAACGAAGATCGCGCCAATCGTCTATCTCGATCTGAACGGCGATCCGATTACATCGAAGGTGACGCCATAGGGCGAGAAGAGGACGGAGTGCGGAGGCGGTGAGGAGTCTAGGGAACGAGTGCGGGGTTCGTCCGCACGCTCGCCTCCGCTCTCTTCACTGTCTCCGCACCCTGTCCTCTTCTCTCGAACGACTCCTTTCGCCCGGGCGAGACTTGCGCGGCCGGCCTGTCGTACATAGACTGCTCGCTCCCCGTTCAGCGGGGATTCTCTCTCGGAGGTCAGAACTGTGAAGGCCACCTCAACCGTCACGAGCACGCGAAGCTCCGCCGTCGCCATGTGCGACACGCAGCTCGACGTCGTCGTGACCGATTCGGTCCACAGGTTCTGATCGCGCAAACAAGCTCGAGCGTATTTCGAGGGCGGCGCCGCGATCGGCGCCGCCCTTTCGATTTCTTCTCCAACGCGTTCGCCGCCACGCCGCGGAGCTTCCATAGACGAGGTCTCTCGTGAGTTCGATTTCTGATTCGACGGCAGCAGCGTCTACCGACACACCGCTCGTTGCGGTCGGCGATGCGCACGCGCCCGACCGCGAAGGCATCTGGCACGCGGTCCGCGAAGCACTGCGCGGCTCGCATCGCGATTACACGCAGGGTTCCGTATCGCGCGCAATCTTCATCCTCGCCGTGCCGATGGTGCTCGAGATGGTCATGGAGAGCGTGTTCGCCGTGTGCGACGTGTTCTTCGTGTCCAAGCTCGGCGCATCGGCTGTCGCGACGGTAGGTCTCACCGAGTCGTGGCTCACGCTCATCTACGCGATTGCGATGGGCTTGGCCGTTTCGGTCGCAGCAGTGGTCGCGCGACGCACCGGCGAACGCGACCGCGACGGCGCGGCGCATTCCGCGGCGCAGGGCATTCTGCTCGGCCTCGGTGTCGCGCTCGTGCTCGGCCTCGCCGGCGGCGCGCTCGCGCCGAAATTGCTCGGCGCAATGGGCGCGGCGCCCGACGTCATTGGCGCGGGTTCGACCTACGCGCGCGTCATGCTGGGCGGCAACGTCGTCGTCGTGATGCTCTTTTTGATCAACGCGATCTTCCGCGGCGCTGGCGACGCGGCAATCGCGATGCGAGTGCTGTGGTTGGCGAACGCGATCAACATCGTGCTCGGTCCGTGTTTGATCTTCGGCTTGGGACCCTTCCCGAAGCTCGGCGTCACCGGCGCGGCCGTCGCGACGACGATCGGGCGGGGCACGGGTGCACTGTTCGCGCTGAGCCGGTTGCTCAAACCCGGTTCACGGGTCGACATCCACGGCCGGCATTTTCATTTCGACCCGAAGCTCATTGGCCGTCTTCTCCAACTCGGCTGGTCGGCCGCGCTGCAGATGCTCATCGGCATGTGCAGCTGGATTCCGATCATTCGCGTTCTCTCGAGCTTCGGCAGCAACGTTCTCGCTGGGTACACGATCGGCATCCGCGTGGTGATCTTCGCGTTGTTGCCCGCACTCGGTGTAGCGAACGCCGCGGCGACGATGGTGGGTCAGGCACTCGGCGCGAAAAAGCCCGAACGCGCGGAGCACGCGGTGAAGGTGGCGGTGAAGTACAACGCAGGCGTGCTGACCGCGATCGGTGTCACGCTCGCGATCTTCGCGCCGTGGATCGCTCAGCTGTTCACGAACGATCCGGCGATCGTTCCGTACGCGACGAACTGCCTGCGGATCGTGGCGTGTGGATTCCCGTTCTACGGAGTCGGGATGGTAGTCGGGCAGTCGTTCAACGGTGCGGGTGATACACGCACGCCGACGTTGCTCAACTTCGTGGTGTTCTGGTGTTGGGAGATTCCGCTCGCGTTCGTGTTGGCGAAGGTGCTCGGCTGGGGTCCGACCGGCGTTTACATCGCGCTGGCGATCGCCTTCTCGACGTATGCAATCAGCGGTGCGACGCTGTTTCGCCGCGGGACGTGGAAGGTTCGCCGCGTCTAGCTGGTGAGCGCCTCGACGCATCAACGACTAAACGGCACCCTCGGCTAGAAGCCGAGGGGATTTGAAACTACGAGTCGATTGGAAATCGACTGTCGTCATGGATGGTTTCGCCTTCCTGTTCGTCGATATAGGCGCGGATCACCTCGTCGGTGATCGTGCCGCTCGCCACCGCGAAATAGCCACGAGCCCAGAAATGTTTACCCCAGAACTGTTTCCGGAGCCGCGGGAATTCCTGCAACAGGACGCGAGAGCTCGTCCCTTTCAGCCACTGCACGATCTGGCTCACCCGCTGCGTCGGCCGGTAGGAGATCAACACGTGAACATGGTCGCGTGCCACTTTCCCGCTGATGATCTCCAGCTCATGCTCGGCGCACACGCGTCGTATCAAGTCGCGCACACGAACAGCCAACTCTCCATGCAACACCGGCTTCCGATACTTCGGAATCCAGATGATATGCACTTTGAGGTCCGTCTTCGTGTGCGCTCCCAGCCGGTAGTGTCGCACGCGACCAAGTTACACGGACCTTCTCTTCGCCTAAAGGCGAGGGGTCTCCACCATCCCCGAAGTGGACACTAGATACGGACATTGAACTGAGTGAACGGGCACTAACGGAACTGCTTTTGTTTTTCCAAATAAAGCCCGACCGTTAGTGTCCGTTGCCGTTCTCCGTTAGTTGCCCGTATCTAAACGTTCACAGTCCGCCTGGAGCACGGCAGGCGGTTGGACGATGGCGCCGTAACTCAGACCTATCATCCTACCGTCCTGGGACCTCAAAGAAGTCGTTTCGTTCGTTTTCGCCGGCGATGTTTGCTGCTGCGCGGCGCCTTCGGCGGACGTTCGAGCGCTCCGATCGCAAGCTCGGCCGTGTGGCGGCCGATACGCCATTGAATGCGGCCGCGCTTATGTCGCTGGATCTCCTCCACGCGACGCTTCACCTCGTCGAGATCTTCCCGCCCGTCCTCCACGGCACTCTCCTCCCCGATTTCGAGGCTGACCTACATATTGTTTCAACGTAGCGGCTCATGCGCGCGGATGGAGTCGTCCAATTGGCCGCCAGACATCCGCGCTTTCGTTTTACCGGTACTGTCCTATGGCCACCGAGACACTCAACGCCCCGCCCGCCCCCGAAGCTTCGGCGATCCCTTCGCTTGAAGAGCTGTGGATGCCGTTCACGGCGAATCGCGCCTACAAGCGCGCGCCTCGGCTGCTCGTCGCCGCCAAAGACATGTATTACACGGACGCCGCCGGTCGGCAGGTCCTCGACGGCACGGCCGGTCTTTGGTGCGTGAACGCCGGTCACTGCCGTGATGAGATCACCGCCGCGATCCGCGAGCAGGCCGGCGTCATGGATTACGCCCCGCCGTTCCAGATGGGTCATCCACTCGCGTTCGAGCTCGCACAGCATCTGTCGCAGATGCTTCCGGCAGGCATCGATCACGTGTTCTTCGGCAACTCGGGCTCCGAAGCTGTCGACACCGCGCTCAAGATCGCGCTCGCGTACTGGCAGGCGAAGGGTCAGCCACAGCGCACGCGTCTCATCGGCCGGGCGCGCGGCTATCACGGTGTTGGATTCGGCGGCATGTCGGTCGGCGGCATCGCCACGAACACGAAACAGTTTTCGGCGCAGACGCTTCCGCTCGTCGATCATCTGCCAGCGACGCACGATCTCGCGAAGAATGCCTTCTCGCGCGGCCAACCGGCGCACGGCGCCGAGTTCGCGGATGCGCTCGAAGAGCTCGTGGCAAAACATGGCGACACGATCGCCGCGGTGATCGTCGAACCCGTTGCGGGATCGACCGGCGTTCTCGTTCCGCCCAAGGGCTATCTCGATCGTCTGCGCGCGATCTGCGACAAGCACGGCATCCTGCTCATTTTCGACGAAGTCATCACCGGCTTCGGCCGACTCGGCGCCTCGTTCGCGGCCGAAAAGTTTGGTGTCACGCCGGACATGATGACGCTCGCGAAGGGACTCACGAACGCCGCCGTCCCGATGGGCGCGGTGTGTCTGCGCCGCGAGATCTACGACGCAGTCATCAACGCGTCGGCGTCGGGCATCGAGTTCTTCCATGGCTACACGTATTCCGGACACCCGCTCGCCGCGGCCGCGGGCCTCGCGACGCTCGAGATCTATCGGTCGGAGCGCCTCTTCGAGCGCGCCGCGTCGCTCGAGTCGTACTGGGCCGACGCTGTCCACTCGCTGCGCGGTCGCCGGAATGTCATCGACTGTCGCAATATCGGCATCGTCGCGGGGATCGAGCTCGAAGCTCGCCCGGGCGCCGTCGGCGCGCGCGGCTTTGAGACTTTCCTCAAGTGCTTCGAGCTGGGCGTGATGGTGCGCTCCACCGCCGATACGATCGCGCTGTCGCCGCCGCTCATCGTCGAGAAGCCGCAGATCGATCGCATGTTCGAAACTGTTGCCGACGCGCTCGAGCGAGTCGAATAGAGTGATCGCACGCCAACGATCACTCGTTCGATTCGCGCTGGGCGCCGTCGCGCTCAGCGCCTGTACGATCCAAGATGTTTCGACTCGCGCCGACTCCGCCGCTCCGGCCGTCGCATCACGCGGCGGCCGCGCCTGGAGCGCTGACACATGGAAGCCGCCGGTCGTCGATAGCACGCCGGATGATCCGCTCGAGGCATCGATCTACCGCGGTCTCGCGCTCGTCACGCAGACTCGCGACAGTCTCAGGGCATACGTCGGCGGAAATCTGAACTGTGTGAGCTGTCACCTCGACGAAGGGCGCCGAGGCAACGCGGCGCCGCTCGCCGGCGTGTTCGCCCGCTTTCCGAAGTATCTCGATCGCAGCGGCGCCGTGGTGACGATCGAGGATCGCGTGAACTACTGCTTCACGCGCAGTCTCGCCGGCTCCAAGCTCCCCGCCGACAGCCGAGAGATGCAGGACATCGTGGCGTATCTCGCGTTCATCTCGAAGGGTGTCCCGAACGGCGAGCACATCCACAACGAGGGCCTCGCGAAGATGCCGCAGCTGCTCGGCGACTCCTCTCGCGGGCGAAAGCTGTTCACGGATAACTGCGCACGCTGTCACGGACCCGACGGCGCGGGCATGGCGCCTGCATTCCCGGCACTCTGGGGTCCGAGGTCGTTCAGCATCGGCGCCTCGATGGCGCGACAGGAACGCGCCGCGTCGTTCATCAAGCACAACATGCCGTTCGACCGCCCAGGCACGCTCACCAATCAGCAAGCCTTCGACATCGCCGCGTACATCACGTCGATGCCGCGGCCCGATTCGCCCGGTAAGGCAAGCGACTGGCCCGCGGGCGGCGCGCCGGCGGACGTTCCGTACGACACGAAGGGGCACAAAGCCTACCGTCCGCCACGCCTCATCCCGCGAACGTACAATCCCGCCGGGGCGATCGTGCCGCCACCAGTCTCCGTGTTCCGCAGGTATTGAGCATTTCAAAGCGCTCATGACTGAAAAGCCGATCTCCCGGCGCACGCTGATCACCGGTGCGGCGGTAGCCGCGGGCGGCGCGCTGCTCACGAGCCTGCCTGGTGAGGCGCAGCAGACGACCGCGTCAGCCGCACCGGGTGGTGCATCTCGAGTCGTCGCCGGCGATCCGACCAAGTCGCCGGGTGCCCCGACGACTGCCGTGGGGACGCGCTCGCCCTTCGTCACCCCCGCGCGCTCACCGATCGGAGAAATCACTGGATCGTCGTTGACACCGTTGCAGGCATTCTCGGGAACGATCACGCCCGCGGATTTGCATTTCACGCGCAACCACGCCGGCACGCCGACGATCGATCCAGCTAAACACACGCTGTTGATTCACGGCCTGGTCGACCGCCCGCTCGAGCTCACGCTCGCCGATCTCAAACGCTTTCCGGCAACGACGCACACGTACTTCGTCGAATGCGCAGGCAACGGGCGCGCGGCATATCGAACGCCGAAGCCCGAGATGACGCCGCAGCAGATCGACGGTATGGTGTCGAACAGCGAGTGGACGGGCGTGTCGTTGGCGACGCTTTTTCGAGAAGCCGGCGTGAAGTCGAAAGCCGATTGGTTTCTTGCCGAAGGCGGCGACGCGTGCCTGATGGCGCGCAGCATTCCCGTTCGGAAAGCGCGCGAGGATGCACTCGTCGCGTATGCACAGAACGGGGAGCCGCTCCGGCCAGAACAAGGTTTTCCGATCCGACTGCTGCTGCCCGGTTGGGAAGGCAACGTGAACGTGAAGTGGCTGAGGCGCATCAAGCTCGGCACGGATCCGTTCATGACGCGTTGGGAAACGGCGAAGTACAGCGATCCGCTGCCTGGCGGCAAAGTGCGCTGGATGAGCTTCGAGATGGACGCGAAGTCGATCATCACCTCGCCCGCGTATCCCGAGCGTTTGAGTGGCCAGGGTTGGTGGCCGATTACAGGACTGGCCTGGAGCGGCCGCGGCCGAATCACGCGCGTGGACGTCAGCACCGATGGCGGCAAACAGTGGATCGGCGCCGAGATCCTCTCGCCGCTCACGTCCAAGGCGATGATCCGGTTCCAACACATGTGGCAGTGGAAGGGCGGTGAGAGTTTGCTCATGAGCCGCGCGGTCGACGAGACTGGCTATGTGCAACCCACCATGGCACAGCTGCGCGCCGTTCGCGGCCCTGGAACGGATTACCACTTCAATCCGATCCGCGCGTGGCGTGTTGCTGCCGACGGCAGCGTGACGTTCGAGGCAAACACGTGATGCTCGGCCGATCCGTCGCGGCGGTCTTGGGTGCGACGCTCGCGATGGCTGCGGCCTGCAAGGTCGAGGCGCGCGACGACTACCTCGGCGACAAGGATCCAAAGCAGTTCTCGATCGGCCACGATGCGACACTCGCCCAGGTCGCCGCGCTCGACATCGACGTCTCGCCGAACGGCGCCGGCCTTCCCGTTGGGAGCGGCATCGGACGCGACGGTGCTGCCATTTATGCGTCGACCTGCGCGTCGTGTCACGGCGACAACGGGGAAGGACGCCCCCCGTATCCTCAGCTCATTGGCGGCCCGAAAGGCGATGTCGACTTCTCGGCAAACGCGAAGATTCCACGCACGATCGGCAACTACTGGCCGTTCGCGACGACGGTGTTCGACTACATCCGCCGTGCGATGCCGCTGACCGCACCCGGATCGCTGTCGGCGGATCAGACGTATGCCGTCACGGCCTATCTATTGAGCCGAGAGGGGCTGATCCCCGACACGATGCGGATCGATGCTCATTCGCTTCCTCTGATCCAGATGCCGGCTCGCCGGCGCTTCGTGGACGACGACCGCCGCGGCTCAGTGGGCGGAAAAAACGTCCGATAAACGCGCGAACGATCGGGCACCCCGTGACGCGGCGATATCGCGTGCGTCACGCTCGGTAAGCCGGGGGAACAATGTCGATCCCAGACAAGAGTATTGGAATGCCAAGTCTGGCGAACCCCGACATTCTCGCCCATGTACTGGCTGGTCTCACCAGAACGAGCCCGAGGACGGGCTCGTGGGAGAGCTATTCACCCATGATTCGCAACAACAGCGTTGCCGCCGCCCTCGGGGTGCTTCCCGGCGAGGGCGATTCGCCGAGAGTGATTCGGCAGTTCACGTCCATCTTTCTCGTCAGCCGCACGGGTGAGCTGTGGCGCGTCTACGATTCCGACACGCCCGACGGCATCGATCGGGAGATGCCCACGCCAACATCTCGGCGGACATGCAGAGTCTTCGTCGCGCTCGCGACTAAAGAGGAGACTCGAGTTTTCACTTTCGCTGAGCGAGACTCGCGAGACGTCGATCCTCTCGTATTACAGGCTCAGCTGGATAAGAGCGCGCCGGTGTAGGACCGGGGACCGGCGACCGGCGACCGGCGCATTTCTGAAGTTGCCGTCGCCCGTCGCCCGTCCCCCGCCGCCCGTCGCCGGCCGTTACGGCTTCAGATTCCTTTCAAAAAACGCCCAAGTACGATTCCAGGAATCGATTTGCTCCGGCGAATCATTCCGCTCGAGCGTTTCTGGATTCACGCGGCGACTGAACGTGTGACCGCAACCCGCCGCACCCGGCGGCGGATCCTTGTAGATCTTGGTCTCCGCGAGCTTGGGCTTGAGCGCCATCAACGTGAAGACCATCTGCTGGTCTTCGCGGTAGTACACGTCGCAGTCGTTCGTCGCGACGTGCACGAGCATCGGCACTTTCAGGTTGTCGACATGAAAGACCGGCGACCGCTGCAGGTAAAGATCGATGCACGGCGTGTCGTGGTGCGGACCGCAGTTGTTTTCGAACGGCAGCCCCTGGAGGCCTTCCTCGGCCGCGTAGTCGCGCGCGTAGCTCGGCCCGTGATCGCTCAGACGGAACACGAGGTTCGTCACCGGTACGATCGCCGCGCCAGCCTTGAACGGATTGTCGTCGCGGAAGAGAATGTGCGACGTGATGAAGCCGCCGTGGCTCCATCCCATGATGCCGAGCTTCGTCTGGTCGACGTAGGGAAGCGTCGCGAGATAGTCGACTGACGAAAGCACGTCGTCGACTTCCTTTCCACCGTAATCGATCTTGCGATACCACTCGTCGCCGTAGCCCGTGCTGCCGCGATAGTCCGGCGTGAGAACCACGTACCCGCGCTCGACCGCCTCGACGATGAACGGATAGAGACCCGTGTCCCAATCGCCGTGTACGCCGCCGTGTACCCAGACGAGCGCCGCGTGCTTCTTCGATCCCTTGTTGATCGGCGAGAACAGATAGGCCGGAATCTCGAGCCCGTCGGGGCGGCTCTTGTACTTGATCTTCTGAAACTCGTACTTGCCGACCGCCGCTTTCGCGGCGTACACGCTGTCCGTCTTCTTCTTGTTCGTGATCTGTCGCTCGCAGGCGTTGCCGCAGCCGCGAAGGTCCTTCGGATCTTTACTGACGTACAGCTGGCGGATGCGAAGGCTGTCCATCGCACCGTTCCACGGCGGAGGTCCGTTGCCGCGGCCGCCGCGCCCTCGACCGGCTGTTGAATCCTGCGCAAGAACAGGCGCCGCTATCAGCAGCGCCACGATTACGAGTCGCTTCATTGAGATCCTCACGTCTGGTGACATTCGCGGGGCGAATGTATCCAGGATACGAAGCGGACGCGAGGAGCGCTGGTCGGCCGCCCGGTCCAGCGTACGGCCGTCTATTGCGTGGCTGTTCCCGATTCCGACGGCGACAACCAGGAAGCGACGTTCACATCGACCGGCAGCTTGATGTCCGCGACGGAACGCGCGACATCGAGCACGCCCTGCCAGACACCCGCGAACGCGTAGCCGACGTCTTCCGGCGCCGCTTGCGTGTCGAAGCCTTTTCCACCGGCGATCCAGAAGCGGGGCGTCGTGGTGTCGCCGGCCGTCTGAAAGACGCTTTTCACATCCGCGAATATCTGCGGCGCGTTGAAGTTGTGCGTGTAGATGCCCGGCTTGTACTTCCCAAGCTCCAGCATCCGCGCCGTCCATGCCTTGTAGTAGGCGCGCATCGCCGGTGGAACGGTCTGCATTCGTTCGATGTCGAGGAACACGATCGACCCCGGCGCGAAGCCTTCCGCCTCCGCGACGCGGGTTGCGTCTTCCGCATTCAGCTCGCCTTCCTCAGCGGAGATGAGATCCGCCTGGCAGTCGTTCTGCTTGCGCGCCGCGTCGCGCTGCGCCGTCGTGAGCGTGCGCGGCGTTTTGCCCCACGTCTGTTGGCCGACATACACGATCGCGATGCCCCATCCGAGCTTCTGGAGGACTTCACGTTTTCCCATCCACGACTTGTCATTGTGACATGGCGCCGGGAGATAGTAGCCGACCCACTTGTACGGCGAGCCCGGCGTCTGTTTCCACGCTTTCATCGTGGCGTCGCCGGGATACACGTTGGTGTCGAAGCCGAGGTATCGACCCTTCGTGTAATCGGTCGCCATCGGCGCCGATTGTCCGGTGATCTTGGCAGCGGTCTGCGCAACCGTCGCGGCCGCGTCGACGAAATTCGAGCGCGTCGCTGGCGCCGTCGGCGATGTTTGGCATGCGATTCCAAGTCCGATGCCGAGCATCGCCGTATGCGTGAGCCGCCATCTGGCAAGCACGCTGCCAAGAGTCCGCCGCTGCATGCTTGCATACAACGCAAGACCGGGGCACCCGCGCGTGCATCTCGCGTTGACTCGATGTGCGCAAACGGCTCAATTACGCGGTCCCACGCCCCACCGTCTCGAGGTCGTCATGCATCGCCGCGCCGTCGCTACGCTCTCGCTCGTTTTCCTCGCCGCGTGTTCGCACTCGGCCGCGACATCGAGCTCATCGCCAGCGCCAGTTCAGTCCGGCAGCTCGGCGCAGGATCCGATCATCGCGAAGGCGCGCGCGATTCATTCGCACGTGCTCACGATCGACACGCACAAGGACATTCCCGACAACTACGCGACGGCCGAGGCTGACCCGAAGACGATGAGCTCGCAGGTCAACCTCGATAAGATGAAGGCCGGCGGGTACGACATGGCCTTCTTCGCCGTGTACGTCGGCCAGGGCGCTCGCACTGACAGCGGTGACGCGGTCGCCAAACAGCGCGCGATGACGAAGTTCAACGCGATCCATCGCATGGCCGAGCAGATGTACCCGAATCTCATCGAGATCGCGTATACGCCGGACGACGCCGTTCGCATTCACAACTCGGGCAAGCTCGTCGCCGCTATCGGGATCGAGAATGGCTGGGTCATCGGCCACGATTTGAGTTTGATCAAGAAGTACTACGACCTTGGCGCCCGCTACATGACGCTCGCGCACACGTCGAACAACGACATCTGTGACTCATCGACGGATCCGAAGGGACCGGAATGGCACGGCCTCAGCCCGTTCGGCCGTCAGGTCGTAGCCGAGATGAATCGCGTCGGCATGATGGTGGACGTGTCGCACGTGTCGAAGGAGTGCATGATGCAGGCGACGGCGCTGTCCACGTCGCCGGTGATCGGGTCGCACTCGAGCACGACCGCCGTCGCGAACGTGGCGCGCAACATGGACGACGAGATGCTCGCCGCGATCAAGAGGAACGGCGGCGTGGTCCAGATGGTCGCGCTCGCGGATTATGTGAAGGTGCAACCGCCGGAACGTCAGGCCGCGGCGAATCGCGTCAACGAAGAGTTCTTCGGACCCGCTCCAAGCGGCGGGCGCGGCGCGGGTGGACGCGGCGGCGGACGTGGTGGTCGCGGCGCACAGCTCGCCGCGCTCTCACCGGAGCGCCGGGCCGAGTACGACCGGCGCATGGCGGATATCGAGAAGCGATGGCCATCCGCGAACGTCGTGGATTTCGTGAACCACATCGATCACGCCGTGAAAGTGGCGGGCATCGAACACGTCGGCATCAGCTCCGACTTCGACGGCGGCGGCGGAATCGAAGGATGGCGAGATGCGAGCGAGACGTTCAATGTCACGCTCGAGTTGGTGAAGCGGGGCTACAGCGAAGAAGACATCCGCAAGCTGTGGGGTGGAAACACGCTGCGCGTCATGGGAGAGAATCAGAAGCGAGCGAAACCAAAGGCTTGAGGGGAAGCGGGAGACCTACTCAGCCCTCCTCTCGCGCCCCCTCCTCCGTACTCAGTTCGCTTCTCCCTTTCACGGAATCGCGTGTACCGAACCGCCCGCGGTGGCCGCCGCACTCTCGATCCCCGTTCGACTCACCGCCGTCACGAGTACGCTATCGACCAGCCCCTCGAGC
>Ga0207707_10002193_pt1 | contig 17690 bp, 16 predicted proteins | sample KBSC83BmetaG_FD_184336 | JGI IMG/M metagenome (GOLD analysis project Ga0207707, IMG submission 184336) | Corn rhizosphere microbial communities from Kellogg Biological Station, Michigan, USA - KBS C8-3B metaG (SPAdes) (version 2) | ecosystem: Host-associated > Plants > Roots > Rhizosphere ...
GCGGCCCTCGTCGAGGGAGAAGTGCTGCGGCGTGAAGCAGAAGCACTCGGTCTTGTGGAAGTAGGCGGCGACCTCGGACGGGGCGATGTTGGGCACCGCCTGCGCCACCGTGTCGCGGCCGGTGAGGTTGTGGGCGTAGAACTCGGCCGTGTACAGCTGTCCCGGGTGCACCTGGATGCTGCGCGCCTCGGGGCGGAACTCCCAGCCGCCGGCACTCGCCACGTCGGCCAGGAACTGCACCGTCACCGTGCGGCTCGGGTCCGGATGCTCGATGGCGCGCACCTTCTGCAGCAGCCTCGCCTGGTCGCCGTAACCGGTGACCGCGCACAGCACGTTGTAGAGCGGCACCAGCGCGAAACCGAAGCCGAAGCTGCCGGCCGCGATCGCCAGCAGCTTCCACGTCATGCTCAGGTTGGCGCGCCGCTGGTTCATCGGCCGCGTATCACGATGAGCACGATGAACCCCAGGTAGAAGGCGGCGGCGAGGGCGCCGAACAGCAGCGCGCTGCGGCGCACGCGCCGCCGGCGCGCCTGCTGCGCGGTCGCCGACAGCGTCGCACTGACCGCCTCGGTCGCCATCAGTGCGCCGCGCCGCGCGCGATCACGGCGTCAGAGGGCGGCGCGGTCCAGGAATGGAACGGCGGCGGCGAGGGCAGCTCCCACTCGAGCCCGTGCGCGCCCTCCCAGGCCCTGTTGCCGATGCGCACGCCGCCGCGCACGCACTTCCAGATGATGTACGGGAACAGCAGCTGCGACAGCCCGAAGCCGAAGCCGCCGAGCGAGGACACCAAGTTCCAGTCGGCGAACTGCACCGCGTAGTCGGGGATGCGGCGCGGCATGCCGGCCAGCCCCAGGAAGTGCTGCGGGAAGAACAGCACGTTGACGAAGATGGTCGACAGCCAGAAGTGCCAGGTGGCGAGCTTCAGGTCGTACATGTTGCCGGTCCACTTCGGCAGCCAGTAGTAGACGCCGGCCATCATGCCGAAGATGGCCCCGGGCACCAGCACGTAGTGGAAGTGCGCCACCACGAAGTAGGTGTCCTGGTACTGGTAGTCGGCCGGCACGATCGCCAGCATCAGCCCGGAGAAGCCGCCGATGGTGAACAGGAACAGGAACGCCAGCGCGAACAGCATCGGCGGCTCGAAGCTGAGCGAGCCCTTCCACATGGTGGCGGTCCAGTTGAACACCTTCACGCCGGTGGGCACCGCGATCAGCATGGTGGACAGCATGAAGAACAGCTGCGCCGCGAGCGGCATGCCCACCGTGAACATGTGGTGCGCCCAGACGATGAACGACAGGAACGCGATCGAGGCCACCGCGTACACCATCGCCTCGTAGCCGAACAGCGGCTTGCGCGAGAAGGTCGGGATGATCTCCGAGACGATGCCGAAGGCCGGCAGGATGAGGATGTACACCTCGGGGTGGCCGAAGAACCAGAAGATGTGCTGGAACATCACCGGGTCGCCGCCGCCGGCGGCGGTGAAGAAGGTGGTGCCGAAGTAGTGGTCGGTGAGCATCATGGTCACCGCGCCGGCGAGCACCGGCATCACCGCGATCAGCAGGTAGGCGGTGATCAGCCAGGTCCACACGAACAGCGGCATGCGCAACAGCGTCATGCCCGGCGCGCGCATGTTCATGATGGTGACGATGACGTTGATCGCGCCCAGGATCGAGGAGGCTCCCATCATGTGGATCGAGAAGATCAGCATCGGGAACGAGGCGCCAGTCTGCAGCGTCAGCGGCGGGTACATGGTCCAGCCGCCGGCCGGCGCGCCGCCCGGCACGAAGAACGACGAGATCAGCAGCGTGAAGGCGAACGGCAGGATCCAGAAGCTGAAGTTGTTGAGCCGCGGCAGCGCCATGTCGGGCGCGCCGACCTGCATGGGGATCATCCAGTTCGCCAGCCCGGTCCACCCCGGCATGATCGCGCCGAAGATCATGATCAGCGCGTGCATGGTGGTGAGGGAATTGAAGAACTGCGGATCGAAGTACTGCAGCCCGGGCTTCAACAGCTCGAGCCGGATCAGCATGGCCGCTCCGCCGCCGATGAAGAACATCGTGCAGGCGAAGATCAGGTACATCGTGCCGATGTCCTTGTGATTGGTCGAATAGACCCAGCGGCGCCAGCCGTGCGGCTTGTGGTCGTGATCGTCGTGCGCGGCGTCGTGGGCGAGATGCTCAGCCATGGGGTTTCTCGGTAGCGATTTGAGTATGGACGCGGATCAGGAGGCGTTCGGAGCGGGCGCCGGGGTCGCGGCGGGGGCCGCCGCCTGCTTCGGCTGCGCGGCCTTGCCCTTCAGCCACGCCGCGAAGTCGGCCTTGGAGCGCACGTCGACGACGATGGGCATGAAGCCGTGGTCGCGCCCGCACAGCTCGGCACACTGGCCGCGGTACAGGCCCGGCTTGTCGGCGTCGACCTTGAACCAGGCCTCGTTCACGAACCCGGGGATGGCGTCCTTCTTCACCCCGAAGGCCGGCACCCACCAGGAGTGGATGACGTCGGCGCCGGTGATCAGCAGCCGCACCTTGGTGTCGACCGGGACCACCAGCGGCTGGTCGACGTTCAGCAGGTAGTGCTCGACCGAGTGCGGGTCGATGCCCGAGTCGAGCTCGCGCGCGGCGTTGCTCGCCCGGTCGAGATGGGAGTAGTAGGACACCCCGTCATCGAGGTAGTCGTAGTTCCAGCCCCACTGGAAGCCGGTCACCTTGATGGAGAGCTCGGTCTTGCTGGTGTCCTCGATCTCGACCAGCGTGCGCGCCGCCGGCACCGCCATGGCGATGAGGATCACCACCGGGATGATCGTCCAGATGATCTCCACCTTGGTGTTGTGCACCAGGGTGGTGTCGGGCACGGCGCCCTTGGACTTACGGAAGGTCGCGATCGACCAGAACATGACCCCGAACACGATGACGCCGATGACCACGCACACCCAGAAGATGAGCATGTGCAGGTCGTAGATCTTGCGGCTGATGTCGGTGACACCCTGCGTCAGGTTCAGGTCGCCCCAGCCGGACTCGGCGTGCGCCGGCGGTGCCAGGGCGGCGGCCGCGGTCAGGGCGAGGGACACGAGCTTTGCGCGAATCATTCTCTTTAAGCCTTACAGCGCCCGGCGCTCAGCGCCGGTACGCACACTTCACCCAGTAAGCCACTTCGCCCCGCCGCCTACGGCCAGCCGGGGGATTCGTTGACGCGCCCGATGAGACGCTGCAACCGCAGCGCCAGTCCGCGCCGCTCCTCCTCGGTAAGAAAGCTGCCCAGCTCGCACTGCCGGCCGTGCGACTCGATGGTCAGCCGGCTCGGGTGCAGGCGTGTGGCGGGGCGGCGCAGTTTAACCTGCGCCCAATGCCGCGGGAACACGACCTGGGCGTGGCGGCTGCGCTCGCGCGATTCGACGCTCACGTCGGCTTCGGTGACGGTGATGGTCTGGCGGTAGAAGCGCCGCGCCAGCGAGGCATTGAGCGCCCACGCCAGCAGCGCCAGCTCCAGGCCCGCGAACGGCAGCACCGGCCAGAAGCCCTTCAGCGCCAGGAACGCGCCGATGCCGAGCGGCGGCATACACACGCTGAGGAAGAACAGCTGCGCCCCGCGCACGCTGAGCGAGCAGTTCGGGCAGATCTCGATGCACAGCGGCGGGCGATCCACGACGGGGCCGATGGTAGCGCGCGAAGCCGCTAATTCAAGCCGCCTCAGAAACTTACGGCGCGCTGCTCCAGCTGCCGCGCGACGCCCTCGAGCACCAGCTGCGGCAGCGCCGCCGGGGAGTGCCCGATCACCGCAAGCGCGGGCTCGCCGAGCAGCCGCTCGAGCGCGGTCAGGTTCTCGGCGGCCCGCGCCATTGCGGGGTCGACGCCGTTGGCCACCCAGCCGGCGAAGCTGACGCCGTGGGCCTCGATGCCGATGCGCGTCAGCTGCGCGTGGTTCAGGCAACCGAGCTTCAGCCCCACCACCAGGAGTGCCGGCACCGAGAGCGCCCAGGCCAGGTCAGCCATGGTCTGGTGGTTGTTGATGGGGGCAAACCAGCCCCCTGCCCCCTCCACCACGACCCAGTCGGACCCGGCGACCAGCACGTCGTAATCTTGCTTGATCCTGCTGGTATCTACCTCGATCCCGGCCTCTTTGGCGGCGATGTGAGGAGAAACGGGTGGCTCGAAGCAGTACGGGTTGACCCGCTCGTAGGGCAGCTCGCTGCCGGCGGCGTCCATGAGAGCGAGGGCATCGGCGTTGCGCAGCCCGTGGGGGGTGCGGGTGGCACCCGAGGCCACCGGCTTCATGACCGCCACCCGGCGCCCCAGGGCGCGCAGTCCGCGGACCAGTGCGCACGAGACGACCGTCTTGCCGACGTCGGTGTCGGTGCCGGTGATGAAAATCCCGCGCGCGCTCACGGCCGTCCCGCCCGCCCGATGGAGCCCGGGGCGATGTGGGCCACGCCGCCCACGGCCGGGCTAGCGCGCCGCCCGGCCGCGCCCCAGCAGGCGCCGTAGATCACTTCGAACGTCGCCGGCAGACGGGCATCGCGGCGCCGCGCCTCGTAGGCATCGCTCATGCGCTTCAGGCGCGCGCGCCCGCCGAGCGCGCGCGGCCGTCCGGCCGTGACGTTGTGCGCCCCGAGTGCCTTCAGCTCGCGCATGAGTGTCAGGGTGTCCGGGTAGGTGACCTCGATGCAATCGACATCCAGCACCGGCTCCATGAGACCCGAACGCACCAGCGCGTCGCCCACCTCATGCAGGTCGTGGAAGGCGTTCACGTGGTTGAAGTCGTCGGCCTGCGCCCAGGCGCTGCGCAGCTCGTGCAGCGTGTCGGGACCGAAGGTGCTGAAGGCAAAGAAGCCGTCGGGCCTGAGCACGCGCCGCACCTCGGCGAGCGCCGCCTGCAGCGGCTCGCACCACTGCAGCATGAGGCTCGAGAAGACGAGGTCGACGCTCGCATCCCGCAACGGCAGGCGCAGCGCATCCCCGCACACGCGCGCGAAGCGCCGCCACAGGCGCTGGTGACGGCGCGCCTCGCGCAGCATGCCGGGTGCGAGGTCGAGGCCGAGCACCAGCGCGCCGCGGTAGCGGTCCTGCAGCGCGCGCGTCACGCGCCCGGTGCCGCAGCCGAGATCGAGCACCACGCCCGGCGCGAACCCGAACGCGTCGACGCGCTCCTCGAGTTCGGCCGCCACCTGCGCCTGCAGGCCGGCGGCGGATTCGTAGCTGCTGCTGGCGCGCTCGAAGGCGGCGCGCACGCCGCGGCGGTCGAGGCGGAAGGCGTCGTCCGGTTCAGCCACGCAGGAACTCCGTGAGCAGCTCGGTGAACTGGCGCGCGTGCGACAGGAACGGCACGTGCGTGGCGCCGCGGATCTCGGCGAACCGGCCGCGCGGCAGCGCTTCGGCCAGGGCGCGCGAGGCCGCCGGGCGCACCACGAGGTCCTGCTGCCCGGCGATGACCAGCGCCGGCACGCCCACCAGCGGCAGGCCCGGACGCAGGTCGCCCTGGCGCAGCCGCTCCAGCCCGTGCGCCAGCGCGTCCGGCTTCGGCGCGCCGTGGCGCTCGAGCGCGGCGCGCAGCCTGGCGCGGACGCGCTGGGCGGTGCGCGGCGCCAGGCCACGCACCTGCAGGGCGAGGAAGTCATCGACGGCGCGCTCCGGCTCGAGCAGCAGCCGACCGGCCAGCCGGTCGATGAGGCCGGGCGCGGTGCCGCAGCGCCAGCCCTTGGCGGCGGCGAACCGGGCGGTGCTGGAGACCAGCACCAGGCGCACGATGCCGGCCGGCATGGCCGCGGCGAGATCGAGCGCCAGCTGGCCGCCGAGCGACCAGCCGACCAGGCTGTAGCGGTGGGTGAGCGGCGCGAGCGTCTCGTGCACGCGCCAGGCCTGCGCGGCCGGCGAGGCGGCGCGCGGGTCCCAGTCACTGCCGCCGTGGCCCGGCAGGTCGATGGCGATGACGCGGAAACGCCGCGCCAGGCGTGCGACGAGCTCCTGCCAGATGCCGAGGTTGGAACTCCAGCCGTGCAACAGAACCACATCGCGCCCGCGTCCATGCATCTCGTAGTGCAGGGCGCTCACCCGGCCGCGCCCCCGGCGCGGGTCAGCACGGCGAGCTCCGCGGCGAGCGCATCGACCTCGCGCTCGGTGTGCGCGGCCGACAGGGTCACGCGCAGCCGTGCCGAGCCCGCCGGCACGGTGGGCGGGCGGATGGCCACTACCCAGAAGCCGCGCTGCGCCAGCGCCCGCTGCGCGGCGAGCGCCCGCCCGGCGCTGCCGCACAGCACCGGCTGGATGGGCGTGGCGGAGGAGGCGAGTGGCACGCCGCCGGCCGCGGCGGCGCGGCGGAAGCGCGCGGTGAGCTCCATGACCCGGGCGCGGCGCCAGCCCTCGGCCTGCGCCAGGCGCAGTGCGGCGCGCGTCGCGGCCGCCACCGGCTGCGGCAGCGCGGTCGTATAGATGTAGGTGCGCGCCTTCTGCATGAGGTACTCGATGAGCGCGCGCGAGCCGGCCACGAAGGCGCCGAAGCAGCCGAAGGCCTTGCCGAGGGTGCCGACGAGCACCGGCACCGCCTCGGCGTCCAGGCCGAAGTGCTCGAGCGTCCCGCCACCGCTGGCGCCGACGACGCCGAGCCCGTGGGCGTCGTCGACCGCCAGCCACGCATGCGCCGCGCGCGCGGCGTGCGCGAGCTCGGGCAGCGGTGCGAGATCCCCGTCCATGCTGAACACCCCGTCGGTGGCGAGGAGCGAAGTATGACGCGGATGCGCGCCGGCGAGGCGCGCCGCGGCGGCGGCATCGGCGTGCGGGTAGCGGCGCAGCGTGGCACCCGACAGCCGCGCGCCGTCGATGAGCGAGGCGTGCGACAGCCGGTCGAGCAGCACCCGTTCGCCGCGCCCGGCGAGCGTCGCCATGACGGCGAGGTTGGCCATGTAGCCGGTCGAGAACAGCAGTGCGCGCTCGCGCCCGGTGAACGCGGCCAGCTCCTCCTCGAGCGCCGCGTGCTCGGGGCCGTGGCCGCTCACCAGGTGCGCCGCACCGCTCCCCGTGCCGCCTGCCGCGGCGCACTCGGCGAGCGCACGCGCCAGCGCCGGATGGCGCGCAAGCCCCAGATAGTCGTTGCTGGCGAAGTCGGTCAGCTCGCCCGCCCCGGGCACCGCGATGCGGCGCCCGTCGCGGCCGAGCGGCGCGAGCGTCAGGCGCGTGCGGCGCAGCTGCGCCGCCTCGAGCTGGGCCAGCGCCGCCTCAAGCGTGGCCGGATCCCGCCTCATGCCCCTGCGCCGTCAGTCCGAGGCGCGCGAACAGCCGCCGGTCGCGGGCCACGTCCGGGTTGCCGGTGGTGAGCAGCTTCTCGCCGTAGAAGATGGAGTTGGCGCCGGCGAGGAAGCACAGCGCCTGCAGCTCATCGCTCATGTCCTCGCGCCCGGCCGACAGGCGCACGTGGGCGCGCGGCATGAGGATGCGTGCCACCGCGAGCGTGCGCACGAAGTCGAACGGGTCGAGCTCCGCGGCCTGCGCCAGCGGCGTGCCGCGCACCCGCACCAGGCGGTTGATGGGCACGCTCTCGGGGTGCTCGGGGAGGCTGGCGAGCGTCACCAGCAGCTGCGCGCGGTCGCGCGCCGACTCGCCCATGCCGAGGATGCCGCCGCAGCACACCTTGAGGCCGGCGGCCCGCACCGCCGCGAGCGTGTCGAGCCGGTCCTGGTAGCTGCGCGTGGTGATGATCTGGCCGTAGTACTCGGCCGAGGTATCGAGGTTGTGGTTGTAGTAGTCGAGGCCCGCGGTCTTCAGCAGCTGCGCCTGCTCCTCGGTCAGCATGCCGAGCGTGGCGCAGCTCTCGAGGCCGAGCTCCCGCACCGCGCGCACCATGGCCGCGATCGCCTCCAGGTCCTTCGCCTTCGGCGCGCGGTAGGCGGCGCCCAGGCAGAAGCGGGTGGCACCGGCGGCCTTGGCGCGCACCGCGCAGGCGCGCACCGCCTCGAGGTCCATGAGCGCCTGGCGCCCGACGCCGGTGTCGTAGCGCACGCTCTGCGGGCAGTAGGCGCAGTCCTCGGGGCAGGCGCCGGTCTTGATGGACAGGAGCGTGCTCATCTGCACGGTGTTGGCGGCGTGGTGGGCGCGGTGCACCAGCTGGGCGCGAAGGATCAGGTCCATGAAGGGCTGCGCGAACAGCGCTTCGACCTCCTCGAGCGACCAGTCGTGGCGCACGAGCGCTGCGCGGACCCCGGGCGGCGTCCCGAGCGGGCTGGGGTATGCGGACATGGCGCGGACCATGCCCGAGCGCGGACGGTCGTGTCAACGCGCCGGCCGCTGTAAAGTCGACAATTGGTCAATACGTGTCCAGTGACTGCCGGCGCGGGAACTTGCAGCCCCGCCTGGCGTCCGTGACAGTGCGGGCAGCATCGCCGGGGAGCAGCCGGTGCAGCGTATCGGTCGCATCGCGTCATCCTGTCGCAGCGCGTTGGCGCTGCTCGCGGCATGGTGCATCGCCTCGCCCGCCTCGGCCGGCGGCCCGTTCGGGATCGACCACCCGCTGGCTTACGACAACCGCGGCATCTGGGCGCGCAGCAACCAGGATGCCCTGATCGACGTGCTGCTCATCGGCGAGGCCGGCGGCGCGCTCTGGGAAGGCGGCGAGGAGCGCTTCGGGCGCACCCTGTGGCAGTCGATCGACGCCACCGTGATCGGCGGCGCGTCTTCCCAGGTTCTCAAGGTGGCGTTCTCGCGCGCGCGCCCGGACCAGGGCCCGGATCCGGATCCCAACCAGTGGTTCAAGGGCCACGGCTTCCAGAGCTTCCCGAGCGGTGAGGTCACGACGGTGAGCGCGGTGGTGACGCCGCTGGTGCTGGAGTACGGGCAGGACCATCCGGCCGTGTACGCGCTCGAGCTGCTGCCGGTCTACGACGGCATCGCGCGCATGAAGGTGCGTGCGCACTGGCAGTCGGACGTGCTGGCGGGATTCGCACTCGGCAGCGCCGCGGGCTGGTACGCGCACCGCCGCGCCAGCCCGCTGGTGCTTGCGGTCGTGCCGCACGCGCTGTACGTCGGCCTCAGCAAGCGCTGGTGAGCCTTCAGGCGTAGACGTACTGCAGCAGGATGCCGACGAACACCACCAGCCCCACGTACTGGTTGTTGACGAAGGCGCGCAGGCAGCCGCCCGGGTCGCGTCTGCGGATCAGCCACTGCTGCCACAGGAACAGCAGCGCCGCGGCGCCCACTCCGGCCTGGTACCAGCGCCCGAACTCCATGCTGCGCCCCACCAGCACCAGGGCGTACAGCATCATGAGCTGCATCACCCCGATCAGCAGGCGGTCCATGTCCGCGAACAGGATGGCGGAGGACTTCACCCCGATCTTGAGATCGTCCTCGCGGTCGACCATGGCGTAGATGGTGTCGTAGAGCGCGGCCCAGAGGACGGCCGCCAGGTACAGCACCCAGGCGACGCGCGGCAGCGTGCCGCGCTGGGCGGCGAACGCCATCGGCACGCTCCAGCCGCCGAAGGAGATGCCGAGGTACAGCTGCGGCATGGGGAAGACACGCTTCAGGAACGGGTAGGAGACGGTGAGGGCCGCGCCGATGCAGGCGAGCTTCACGGTGAGCAGGTCGAGGCGCGTCACCAGGTACAGCGCCGCGGCCAGCAGCAGCACGAACAGCACCAGCGCCTCGAGCGGCGCCACGCGCCGCGCCGCCAGCGGCCGGTCGCGGGTGCGGCGCACGTAGGGATCGATGTTGCGGTCGGCGAAGTCGTTGATCACGCAGCCGGCGGCCCGCATCACCACGACGCCGAGCACGAACACGATCAGCACGCGCGGCGTCGGGCGCCCCTCCCCGGCGATCCACAGCGCCCACAGCGCCGGCCACAACAAGAGCCAGGTGCCGACCGGCTTGTCGAGGCGCATGAGGCGCGCGTACTCGGTGGCGCGCCGGCCGAGGCGGTAGGAGAGCGGGGCATCGGGGGGCCGCGGCGGCGTCAGCGGCAGTTCGGGTGCGGCTGCGGACATGGGCGCAACTTACCACAGCGGCCGCTGCGCGCCGGCGCACGGGCGGCGCGGTTTGCGCACCCCGGGCCCGTCCGGTAGCGTTGCCGCACTCCGGCACGGCTCCTCGCACCATGCGCACATCCTCCCTGTTCGCGTTCCGCTTGTGGCCGGCGATGCTGTTGGCGGCACTGGCGGCCACCGCGGCGGGCGCCGATTCGCCGCCGGCGGCGCGCGCGGCGAGTCCGTGGTGGGCGCACGTCGAGCGGCTCGCCGCCGATGAATTCCAGGGGCGGCTGACGGGCAGCGAGGGCTACACCAGGGCCGCCGCTTACGTGGCCGACAAGTTCCACGGCTACGGACTCGCACCGGCCGGCGAGCACGGCTATTTCCAGTCGGTCGCCTACGTCGTGCAGGTGGTGCACCCGGAGCGCTCGAAGGTGACGCTGCTGCGCGGTACCGAGCCGATCGCCCTCGACGTCGGTGACGATCTGGTGCTGAGCGCCAACGCCCTGCAGCCGCCGGTGACGCAGGGACCGCTGGTATTCGCCGGCTACGGCATCCACATGCCCGAGGCCGGCTACGACGACTTCAGGGACCTGCCGATCGAGGGCGCCATCGTGGTGATCCTCATCGGCGGGCCCGCTGCGCTCACCGGCCCGCAGCGTGCCTACGGCCTGGCGGAGACCCTGCCGCGGGCGCTGGAACAGGGCGGCGCGGCGGGCCTGGTCGCGCTGATCAACCCGAAGGCCCAGGAGATCCCCTGGTCGCGGGTGCGGGCCGCCTCCACCCAGCCGGGCATGATGCTCGAGGAACCCGAGCTGCGGCGCTTCAGGAAGCCCCTGCTGGCCATGAGCTTCAACCCGCTGGTGGCCGAGTCCCTGTTCGTCGCGTCCGGTCACACCTTCGCCGAGCTGGTGAAGCTCGCCGACGTGCACAAGCCGCTGCCGCACTTCGCCCTCAACGCAGCGCTCGAGGCGCACGTGGCGGCCTCCACCACGCACGTGAGCGCCGACAACATCGTCGCCGAGATGCCGGGCAGCGATGCGCAGCTGGCGGCCGAGGCGGTGGTGCTGTCTGCGCACCTCGATCACCTCGGCACCGGGCCGCCGGACCGCGGCGACGGCATGTACCGCGGCGCGATGGACAACGCCTCGGGGGTCGCCTCGCTCCTGGAGATCGCGCGGCTGCTGCACGAGCGCGGCCAGCGGCCGCGCCGCTCGCTGCTGTTCCTGTCGGTCGCCGGCGAGGAGAAGGGGCTGCTCGGATCGAGATACTTCGCCGCGCATCCCACGCGTCATGCCGGCGCGATCGTGGCGGACATCAACATGGACTGCTTCCTGCCGCTGTACCCGATGACGCGCCTGATCGGCTACGGCCTCGAGGAAAGTTCGCTCGGCGACGATGCGCGCGCGGTCGCCGGCCGCCTCGGGCTGCAGATGTTCGCCGACGCCGATCCGGACGAGGTCGCGTTCGTGCGTTCGGACCAGTATTCGTTCATCCGCCGCGGCATCCCCGCCTTCATGCCCGACATCGCCCCGCGGCCGGGCAGCGCCGAGATGAAGATCTCCAACGACTGGTACGTGCAGCGCTACCACGCCGAGGCCGACGACCAGCACCAGCCGGTGGACGTGGCCGCCGCCGCCGCCTACGACGACTACATCATGGCGCTCGCCCTGCGCGTCGCGGATGCTGCGCACCGCCCCGAGTGGCACCGCAGCAGCTTCTTCGCGCGCTTCCAGCACTCCCCGCTGCCGTGACCGGCAGCGGCGGCCAGCGCAGGGCGCCCCCGCTGCGGCTGCTGCCCGCCGCGGCACTGCTGCTCGCGTGGCTGCCGGGGAGCGCGGCGCCGGCGCTCGCGGCCTCGCCGCAGGCCGCGGCGCGCGCCTACGCGGCGGTCGATCCCTTCATCGGCACCGCCGGCGACGGCCACATGTTCCCGGGGGCGGTCGTGCCCTTCGGCATGATCCAGCTCTCACCCGACACGCAGATCCGGCCGCGCGACAAGGCCTACGGCTGGGCCGCGGGCTACCGCCACGAGGACTCGACCATCGTCGGCTTCTCGCACACGCACTTCTCGGGCACCGGGCACTCAGACCTCGGCGACGTGCTGCTGATGCCGATCGCGGGCGCGGTGCGCCTGGAGCGCGGCGAGGTCGACCAGCCGGGCAGCGGCTACACCGCGCGCTTCCGCCACCAGGACGAGGTCGCGCAGCCCGGCTACTACGCCGTGACGCTCGATGACTACCGGATCCGCGCCGAGCTCACCGCCAGTGCGCGCGTCGGCGTGCACCGCTACACCTTCCCCGTCGGCAGCCCCGCGCACGTGCTGCTCGATCTGCGCACCAGCCTCTACGACTATCCGGGCAAGGTGCTGTGGTCGCGGCTGCGGCTGCGCCCGGACGGCACGGTGACGGGCGCGCGCGAGACGCGCGGCTGGGCGCCCGGGCGGCAGCTGTACTTCGCGCTGCGCTTCTCGCGCCCGCCGAGCGGCCACGAGCTGCGCGATACCGAGCAGGATCTGCTCTACAAGGGCTTCCCGCCGCCGGCCGACACGGAGCCGCGCGGGCGCGCGCAGATCGAGGGCCGGGCGCTGGTGGGCGTGTTCGACTTCAAGGATGCCGCCGGCAGCCAGCTGCTGGTCAAGGTGGCGATCTCGGGGGTGAGCGAGGACAACGCCGTCGCCAATCTCGCCGAGGTGCCGGACTGGGACTTCGATGGGGTGCGGCAGGCGGCGCGGCGCGCCTGGACCGAGGCGCTCGCGGCGGTCGAGATCGAGGCGCCGCCCGCGCTGACGCGCAGCTTCTACACCGCGCTCTACCACGCCTACCAGGCGCCGAGCCTGTTCATGGACCGCGACGGCCGCTACCGCGGCCCCGACAACGCCGTGCACCAGGCACAGGGCTTCACCAACTACTCGACCTTCTCGCTGTGGGATACGTACCGCGCGCTGCACCCGCTGCTCACCATCCTGCAGCCGCCGCAGCGCACCGACGACATCGTGCGCTCGCTGGTCGCTGCGCAGCACGCCAGCCCCTACGGCATGCTGCCGGTCTGGGCGTTCCAGGGTCAGGAGACCTGGTGCATGATCGGTTACCACGCCGTGGCGGTGATCGCGGACGCCTGGATGAAGGGCATCCGCGGCTACGACGCCGACGAGGCGCTCGCGGCCATGGTGGCGACCGCGAGCTACGCGCCCTACGGCGGGCTCGGCGGCTACATGCAGCTCGGCTGGGTGCCGATCGACGCGGAAGGCGAGGCGGCCTCCAAGACCCTCGAGTACGCCTACGACGACTGGACCATCGCGCGCATGGCGGAAGGGCTCGGCAAGGGCGAGCTCGCCGCGCAGTTCTACAAGCGCGCCGGCAGCTGGCGCAACGCCTTCGATTCCAGCACCGGGTTCATGCGCGCGCGCAAACGCGACGGCACATTCCGCGAGCCGTTCGACCCCTCGGCCAGCGGCTACGGCTCGGACTACACCGAGGGCAACGCCTGGCAGTACTCCTGGTACGTGCCGCAGGACGTCGCCGGCTTGGCGCAGGCCTACGGCGGGGCCGACAAGCTGCTGGCACGCCTCGACGAGGTGTTCGACGCCAAGATCGATCCGCAGCTGTTCGCCCACATGGAGGACATCACCGGACTCATCGGCTGGTATGCGCACGGCAACGAGCCGAGCCATCACATCGCCTACCTGTATGCGGCGGCCGGGCAGCCGTGGCGCACGCAGGCGCGCCTGCAGAAGATCATGGATACGCAGTACGCGCCGCGCCCGGACGGCCTGGCCGGCAACGACGACCTCGGGCAGATGTCGGCGTGGTACCTGTTCACGGCGCTCGGCTTCTACCCGCTCGCGCCGGCGAGCAACGAATACATCGTCGGCCGCCCGTTCCTGAAGCGCGCGGTGCTGCACCTGCCGAACGGGCGCACCTTCACGGTGCGCGCCCCGGCGCTCGACGACGCACACCCGTACGTCGCGGCGCTGACCCTGAACGGCAAGCCGTTGCGGCGCGTGTTCCTGCGTCACGAGGAGCTCATGGCGGGCGGGGAGCTGCGCTTCACCATGTCGGAGCGGCCCAACCGTGCCTGGCCGGGCGCGGCCGCCGAGCAGCCCTACTCGCTGTCGGCGCGCGAGCGAGCGCCATTCCGGGAATGACGCCCCGCGGCTAGGGCGAGCCGCCCGATCTCGTCCAGTCCGCCGCGATGCCCTGCCGCAGGTCGAGGAAGGCGAGCGTCAGCTCGTCCTCCCAGACGATGCTCGCGGGGGTGCTGCCACACACGATCCGGCAGAACACGCACTAGTCCACGAGCCGGGCCGCGCTCAGCCGACGCGCCCGTAGCGCTCGCCGCCGCCGATCCAGCGCTCGGCGAGCGCCGCGATGGCCTCCGGGTGCGCGACCAGCAGCTGTTCGGCCGTCTCCTGCACGCGTGGCAGCAGGTCGGCATCACGCATGAGGTCGGCGACCCGCAGCTGCGCGAGCCCGGTCTGGCGCGTGCCCAGCAGCTCCCCCGGGCCACGCAGCTCGAGGTCGCGGCGCGCGATCTCGAAGCCGTCGCAGCTCTCGCGGATCACCTTGAGGCGCTCGCGCGCCAGCTCCGACAGCGGCGCGCGGTACAGCAGCACGCAGCTGCTGGCCTCGGTGCCGCGCCCGACGCGGCCGCGCAGCTGATGCAGCTGCGCCAGGCCCATGCGCTCGGCATTCTCGATCACCATGAGCGTGGCGTTCGGTACGTCGACCCCGACCTCGATGACGGTGGTGGCGACCAGCAGCTGGATCTTGCCGGCCTTGAAAGCCAGCATCGCCTGGTCCTTGGCCGCCGGCGGCATGCGTCCGTGCACCAGGCCCACGCGCACTCCCGGCAGCGCCGCGGTCAGCTGGGCGGCGGTCTCCTCGGCCGCCTGGGCGCGCAGCTCGTCGGACTCGTCGATCAGCGGGCACACCCAGTACACCTGCCGCCCGGCGCCGCAGGCGGCGACGATGCGCGCCACCACCTCCGGGCGGCGCTCCTCGCTCACCACCACCGTCTGCACCGGCGTGCGCCCCGGAGGCAGCTCGTCGATCACCGAGATGTCGAGGTCGGCGTACGCGGTCATGGCGAGAGTGCGCGGGATCGGGGTCGCGGTCATGATGAGCTGGTGCGGCAGGCGGCCGGCGCGCTGACCCTTCTCGGCGAGCTTCAGGCGCTGCTGCACGCCGAAGCGATGCTGCTCGTCGACGATGACGAGCGCCAGCTGCGCGAAGTCGATGCCTTCCTGGAACAGCGCGTGCGTGCCGACCACCACGCGGACTTGGCCCGCGGCGATCGCCGCCAGCGCGCTGCGGCGCGTGCGTGCCGGTTGCCCGCCCGAGAGCAGCGCCACGGTCTCGCCGAGCGGCTTGAACCATTCGTGGAACGCGCGCCAGTGCTGCTCGGCCAGCAGCTCGGTGGGCGCCATGAGCGCGGCCTGTGCGCCGCTGCCCGCGGCGCGCGCCGCCGCCGCCGCGGCCACCACCGTCTTGCCGCAGCCGACGTCGCCCTGCACCAGGCGCACCATCGGCACCGCGGCACCGAGGTCGGCGTCGACCTCGGCGAGCGCGCGGGCCTGCGCGCGGGTCAGCCTGAACGGCAGCCGCGCCAGGAAGCGCGCCTCGAATCCGCCCGCATCGGCGAGCGGCAGCGCCGGGTCGCTCTTCACGGCGCGTTTGCGCAGCCGCAGCGTCAGCTGGTGCGCGAGCAGCTCTTCGAACGCCAGGCGCCGCTGGGCCGGGTGCCGGCCGGAGGCGAGCTCGGCCAGCCGCACCTCGCGTGGCGGCGCGTGCACGTAGGCGAGCGCCTCGTGCAGCCCCGGCAAGCCCGGCGGCAGCGTGCCGCGCGGCAGCAGGTCGGGCAGACCGGCGCGCCCCAGCGCGCGCAGCGCCTCCTGCACCAGCGCGCGCAGCCGGCCCTGCGGCACTCCCTCGGTGGTCGGATAGACCGGCGTGAGGGTCTCTTCCAGCGGCGCGGCCGCCGCGCCCAGGCGCCGGTACTCGGGGTGCACCATCTCCAGCCCCAGCGGGCCACGGCGCACCTCGCCGAAGGCGCGCAGGCGCGTGCCGCGCGCCAGGTTGGCCTGCTGGCTGGCGGAGAAGTAGAAGAAGCGCAGCGTCAGCATGCCGGAGCCGTCGGAGATGCGCGTCAGCAGCTGGCGCCGGCGCCGGTAGGCCACCTCGGTCAGCTGCACCTCGCCCTCCACCGCCGCGCGCGTGCCGGGCGCGAGCGTGCCGAGCGGCACCACGCGGGTGCGGTCCTCGTAGCGCAGCGGCAGGATGAACAGCAGGTCGGCCACGCGCGCCGCCCCGAGGCGTGCCAGGCGCTCGGCCAGCGCGGCGCCCACGCCGCGCAGCGTGGTCACCGGGCGCGAGCCGGGAGCCGGGGCGGCGGCCGCGGCGGGGGGCTTCAGCCGAGATGCAGGACGCACTCGATCTCGACCTGCGCGCCGCGCGGCAACTGCGCCACGCCGATGGTCGAGCGCGCCGGGTAGGGCTTCTGGCAGTACTGCGCCATGACCTCGTTGATCCTGGCGAAGTGCGACAGGTCGGTGAGGAAAATGGTGAACTTCACCGCCTGGGCGAGCGAGCCGCCGGCCGCTTCCGCCACCGCCTTGAGATTTTCGAACACGCGGCGCGCCTGCGCCTCGATATCCCCCGTGACCAGCTGCATGGTGGCCGGGTCGAATGGCACCTGCCCGGACATATAGACGGTGTCCCCGACGCGCACCGCCTGGGAATAGGTGCCGATGGCCTGCGGCGCATGCGGGCTATGGATGATCTGCCGGGTCATGTCTCGCTCCTGTGCATGGTCGTTAACCGCTCTCTTCGGCGTCGGCGTCGCTATCCGCCTCGGCATCGCCGTCGGCGTCCTGGTCGGCATCGGCGCTGTGCGCCTCGTCGCGCGCGTGCGCGGCGATCGTGCGCGTGACGCGCGTGACGTCCGGCATGCGGCGGATGACGCGCACCAGGCGCGCCAGGTGGCGCCGGTCGCGGACGCGCAGCTCGAACGTCAGCACCGCGGTGTCGGAGTCCTGCTCGTCGATCGACACGTGGTCGATGTTGGTCTCGGTGCTGGCGATGGCGGCCGCTACCGCCGCCAGCACGCCGGTGCGGTTCGCCACGTACACGCGGATCTCGGATGAGAACAGCCGGTCGGGCGAGGTCTGCCAGCTGACCGGCAGCCAGTTCTCGGGGTGCTTGCGGTAGTCCTCGACGTTGACGCAGTTCTCGCGGTGGATGACCACGCCGCGCCCCGCCGACAGGAAGGCGAAGATCGGGTCGTAGGGAACGGGGAAGCAGCAGCGCGCGTAGGTGACCAGCAGGCCCTCGGTGCCGGCGATCGCCAGCGGCGCGAGGTGCGCCCCGCCCGTGATCGCCGGCGCGGTCGGCAGCAGGCGCCGCGCCACCAGCGGCGCCAGGCGCTCGCCCAGGCCGATCTTCTCGTACAGCTCGTCCAGGTCCTTCATGCCGAGCTCGCCGAGCGCGGCGCGCACCACGTCGGCGCGCACGTCCTCGAGCGACAGCGAGAACTCGCCCAGCGCCTGCTGCAGCAGCTTCGAGCCGAGCGCGATGGCCTCGCTGCGGCGCAGACCCTTGAGGTAGTGGCGGATGGCGCTGCGCGCCTTGGCGGTGACGACGAAGTTGACCCACGAGGGGTTGGGGCTGGCGCCCTTGGCGGTGATGATCTCGACGGTCTGGCCGTTGCGCAGCACGGTGCGCAGCGGCGTCAGCCGGCGGTCGACCTT
>Ga0207707_10002194_pt1 | contig 17684 bp, 18 predicted proteins | sample KBSC83BmetaG_FD_184336 | JGI IMG/M metagenome (GOLD analysis project Ga0207707, IMG submission 184336) | Corn rhizosphere microbial communities from Kellogg Biological Station, Michigan, USA - KBS C8-3B metaG (SPAdes) (version 2) | ecosystem: Host-associated > Plants > Roots > Rhizosphere ...
GGCATGACATCGAGTCGGTAGCGCTGGCGCAGCTCGGGATGCGCACGACGACTTACGAGGACATCGCCGGGAAGGGTGCAAAACAACTCCGGTTCAACCAGGTTCCGGTGGAGAAGGCCGCAGCCTACTCGGCTGAACAAGCGGACCTGACTCTGCGCCTGCATCAAACCTTGTGGCCGAAGCTTGAGACGTTTCCGCAGCTGAAGCGTCTCTACGAGGAGCTCGAGCAGCCGCTGGTGCCGGTGTTGCAACGCATGGAGTACCACGGCGTGCTGCTGGATCGGGACCTGCTGCGCACCCAGAGCCGTGAGATGACGACCCAGATGCAGGAGCTGGTCGCGCAGGCGCACCGCGAGGCCGGTGTCGAATTCAACATCGAGTCACCGAAGCAGCTGCAGCAGATCCTGTACGAGAAGATGGCCCTGCCGGTGACGCGCAAGACGCCCACGGGGCAGCCCTCGACGGCCGAGGACGTGCTGGAGGAATTGGCGGAGTCCTACGCGCTGCCGCGCATCGTCCTGGACTATCGGGTGCTGGCGAAACTGAAGTCGACCTACACGGACAAGCTGCCCGAGCAGGTGAACGAGCGCACCGGCCGCATTCATACCTGCTACAACCAGGCGGTCGCCGCCACCGGCCGGTTATCCTCGGCGGATCCGAACCTGCAGAACATTCCCATTCGCAGGCCGGAAGGCCGGCGCATCCGGCAGGCGTTCATCGCGCCTCCCGGCTATGTGCTCATGGCGGCCGACTATTCGCAGATCGAGCTGCGCATCATGGCTCACCTGTCCGGCGATGAGGGGCTGCTCGCGGCGTTCGCAGCCGATCGCGACGTGCACCAGGCAACCGCTGCGGAGGTGTTTGGGGTGGAGCTGGAGGCGGTGACGGCGGATCAGCGCCGCCTCGCGAAGACGATCAACTTCGGGTTGATCTACGGGATGTCGCCGTTCGGACTGGCGCGCAACCTCGGCATCGACCGTGGCTCCGCCCAAAAGTACGTGGAGCGGTATTTCACGCGCTACCCCGGCGTGCGACGATTCATGGACAACACGCGCATGCAGGCGCGTCAGACCGGCTACGTGGAGACCGTATACGGACGGCGCCTCTATCTGCCCGATATCCGCGCGAGCAACAAGCAGATCCAGCAGTACGCGGAACGCAGCGCGATCAACGCGCCTATGCAAGGCACCGCGGCCGACATCATCAAGACCGCGATGATCGCAGTAGATGCCTGGTGTCAACGGGAAGACGTTCCGGCACGTTTGATCATGCAGGTCCACGATGAGTTGGTTCTCGAGGTGCGCGCGGATGCCATCGATGCAGTCGGGGCCGGAATTCGCGAGCGCATGGTCGGGGCCGCCGAACTGAGGGTGCCGCTACGGGTCGATCTGGGCACCGGCGCGAACTGGGACGAGGCTCATTGAGTCATAAGAGTCCTGGATCGACTTCAAGCAGCGCGACGCTGCGTAACTAGGAGACTCCCGGGTGATGCGAAAAATTGTAATTGCGGCGGCGCTGGTGGGCGCGGCAGGGGTTGCGGGCGTGGCGCAGGCGGCCCCGGACGGTCTGTACGCCGGAGCGGGAATCACGCGCGCCCAAGTGACCGACATCTTCGGTCCGAACTCGGACCTGCGGATCGACAACACCTCCTGGAAGGCCTTCCTGGGCTTCAAGGCCCCGTTGATTCCCCTGGGGGTGGAGACCGAGTACGCGGACCTGGGGAGCAATACGCGCAATTTCGGCTTCGTCCAGGGTGAGGCGGATGCCAAGGCCTTCGGTGCGTTCGCCGTCGGCTGGCTCCCGGTACCGGTGCCTTTCCTGGATGTGTTCGGCAAGCTGGGCGTCGCCCGCTGGCAGCTCAACGGCACGACGACCTCACCGACGCTTTTCCACCTCGACGATACGGGAACGCAGTTCGCCTGGGGCGTGGGGGTCCAGGTGCACCTCCAGAACGTGGCGGTCCGCGTCGAATACGAGAACTTCAACATCAGCAACACCAATGGGGCGCGGCTCTATACGCTCGGCGCGTCGTACTACTTTTTGTAGCGCCGGCGATACAGCTTCGCAGGCAAGTCTCGGATTTCTTTACAAATGATTCGAGCACTTTCCGCGGAACTTCGGCCCGGGTCGCCCGTCTAATTTTTCGAGTGCCTAGCACTCCCCGCTTCCCTCCCTGAGCGGGTCAACCCGGTTCATGAGACCTGTGCCGGGTTAGTCTGCCCCGGTGGCGTCAGCAGATGCCACCGGGGTTTTTTATGCCCCGCGGCGCGGGCTCGAGCCAGGCGGTCAGCTGATCGGCTGGCGGCCGCCTCGATCCGCCGCCAGGGGCCTTCTCCGGCCCGCGCCTCGCTCGAGCCAGACTCACGCCCCGTCGCCCTCGAGCCAGGCGGTAAGCACGTCCCGCGCCTCATCGATCCCCGTCCTGGCGTGTGCCGAGAACAGCTGGACCGTGGCGCCCCGGCTCTCCAGGGATTTCGCGCTGGAGCGAAGCACCGCCAGGCTCTCGCTGCGATTGAGCTTGTCGGCCTTGGATAGAAGCACATGCAGGCGGTGCCGAGGGGCTGACCAGTCCAGCAGCCCTTCATCCCCCGAGGTGAGCCCGCGACGGGCATCCACGATGACGAACAGGCCGCGCAGCGACTGGCGCTCCTTGAGCGCCTCGATCATGGGCTGCCAGGTGCGGCGCTCGCCCTCCGGGGCACTGGCATAGCCATAGCCCGGAAGATCGACGATGCGCTGCTGCTCGGCGAGCTCGAAGAAGTTCAGCAAGCGGGTGCGTCCGGGGGTCTTGCTGGTCCGGGCGAGCCCCTGGCGCTGCACGATGGCATTGATCGCGCTGGACTTCCCCGCATTGGAGCGCCCCACGAACGCCACCTCTGCGCCCTGATCCAGGGGAAATTGCGCCGGGGCGGCTGCGCTGATCAGAAACTGCGCATGTGGGAAGCGGCTCACGGGTTTTTGAGGGTTCGGACAGGGAGGGCGGTGGTAGACGGGGTGACGCGTAGCGGTAGTGTACAATTCGCGGCCGTTCACGACGGGACGAAACCGGAAAGAAAACAATGGCGAAGACGATGAGAGCGGGCTGGGCACTTCCGGCTCTGTTGGTGGCTACGCTGGCGAGCGCGCAGGCGACCCCGCCCGCCAACAACGGAAGTGGGTCTAGTGGGCCAGCCGCCAGCGCCGGGACGACAGAGTCCGCTGCCACCCCTGCAGTGCCGCCGCCGGCAGCCGCGACCTCGAGCACCACCCCCGCTCAGACATTCCCGTTTGCGAAAGGCACAGCGGCAGCGGGCGCCACCAAAGCCGCCGTGTGCTCGGCATGCCACGGCCCGAACGGCAACAGCACCAATCCGGAATGGCCGAAGTTGGCCGGCCAGAGCGCCGTCTACATCGCCGAGCAGCTGCGCCTGTTCCGCTCCGGTGCGCGCGACAACCCGATCATGAAGCCTCTGGTGGCGAACCTGAGCGATCAGGACATCAGCGACCTGGCCGTCTACTACGAGGCGCAGACCCCCGTCGGACTGGAAGCCGATCCCTCGTATTGGAAAGCGGGTCAGGCCCTGTACATGCGCGGCGATAAGGCCCGTGACATTCCAGCTTGTGTGGCCTGCCACGGACCCGGCGGCCGAGGCAACCTGGCAGCAGGTTATCCCGCCCTGCGCGCGCAACAATCGGTCTATATGGTCAAGCAGCTCAGCGACTACGCAAGCGGCGCACGTTACAAGGGCGCCAAGGACGCGGACACGGCGAGCCGCAACGGCGTGATGATGCTGACCGTCGCCAAGCGTCTGTCACCGACGGAGATTCGCGACGTCGCTTCGTATCTTCAGGGACTGCGTTGAAGGAAGAGACGGAAAAAAGGTGCGGAGGCTTCGGTCCCGAGGCCGCACCGGAATTCGATTCGCGAGGTATCCGATGAGACGTTCTGCCGCTTTGCTCGCACTGCTGTCCCTTTGTGTCTGCGCCTGCTCGCGAAGCGCGCCCGTCCAACACACGGCGGCAACTGCCCCGCCGGCAACGACGCAATCGCAGCCCGAGGCTGCGCCGCCCAAAGCCGAATCCGCGCCGACGCCCCAGAGTGAGAACGAGCAGGCCACCACTGCGCAGGAATCGGGCGCCGACGATGACGCACAGCCGACCCGCGGTGATACGTCGCTGGAGCGGATTGCAGCGCTCGCCCCCGCCGACCAGCTTCCGGGTGGCAAGTGGAAGGCGGGAGTCAACTACGATCCCATCGTTCCGGCCCAGCCCACGAGCGCCGCTCCGGGCAAGGTGGAAGTGATCGAGGTGTTCTGGCTGGGATGCCCGCACTGCTACGCGCTGGAGCCCTACGTCGAGAAGTGGCTCAAGAGCAAGCCGTCCTACGTCACGTTCGTGCGCGTGCCGGTGATGTGGGGACCGGTGCACCAGGCTCATGCACGGCTCTACTACACGCTGGTAGAGCTGCATCGTGACGACCTGTTCGAGAAGGCATTCGACACGATCCATCGCGACAACAATCCGCTGGTCTCGAACACCGACGCGGCGACTTTCCAGTTGCAGCTGGCCTTCGCCACCGCCAACGGTATCAAGGCGGATGACTTCACCAAGGCCTACCGGTCGCTGGCGGTCAACACCGACCTGCAGCGTGCACAGGACCTCACGGAGCGCTACAACGTCACCGGCGTCCCGATGGTCGTCGTGGACGGGAAGTATTCCACCGACGTCGGCAAAGCCGGCTCGCCGGACAACCTGTTCGCCCTGGTGGACGATCTCGCCGCCGCCGACCATCACCACTAGCGTTGCCGAACCGCCGGGGACCTGAGCTGCATGCTGAGCGTGTACGCCCAAGGCCCTGGGGGCCTCGTTGCCCTCCCGCACGAGCCCGGAGCGCCGCTGCCGGAAGGGGCGCTGTGGATCGACCTGCTGGAGCCGACGGCGGAGGAAGAGAAGCTCGTCGAGGATGCTCTGGGCGTCGATGTGCCCACCCGCGAGGAGATGCGGGAGATCGAGGCCTCGAACCGCTTCTATGAAGACAGCGGCGTGCTCTTCATGACCGCCACGATCGTCACCAAGCTCGACACCGACCTGCCGCAGAACGCGCAGGTCACCTTCATTCTCACCGGGCGGCAACTCGTCACCAATCGGTACGCCGATCCCGTGTCCATCAGGCGCTTTATCCATTACTCCCAGACCCATCCAGCCTCCTGCGGCTCGGCGGCGACGCTGCTGGCAGGGCTGCTCGAGGCCATCGTGAATCGGATCGCCGATGTGTTGGAGCGCCTGGGAAGTGAGATCGATGTGATCTCTGCGCAGGTGTTCTCACGCTCGCGCCGCCGCGGGCTGGCCCCGGGCTTCGGGACGGTGCTGGAGCGGATCGGACAGAGCGGCGAGCTGGTGTCGAAGGGCCGCGAGAGTCTCGCGAGCCTCGCGCGACTGTTGGTATTCGTGCAACAGGCCGCCGACACCCACGTGACCGAGGATGCGCGCACGCGCTTTCGCACTTTGTCGCGCGACGTAGGACCGATGAGCGAGTACGCGACCTTCCTCGGCGACAAAGTGCAGTTCCTGCTCGATGCGACGCTCGGCATGGTGTCGATCGACCAGAACAACATTCTCAAGATCTTCTCCGTGGTGACGTTGTTCTTTCTGCCGCCCTCGGTCATCGTCGGGTTCTACGGCATGAACTTCGAGCACATCGCGTGGCTGCACGCACGCTGGGGACCGTGGTATGCGCTCGGGCTGGTGGTTTTGTCGGGGGTGGCGCCGTACTTGTTCTTCAAAAGACGCGGGTGGTTGTAGGGCGTGGGGGGCGGACTTGCGGCCGTCCTTGAACGGCGGCGCCCCTTTTGTATCGGATGCGATCCTGCGGCGGAAGAACAAACACGGCATGGAAGAATGCAGCCGCCATGCGTAAACGACCCGCCCCAGCAGACTGCAGCCAACTCGATCAAGCGCTCCTTCCGCGATCCGAGCCTCACGGGCCACCGTGAGCACCGCGCGCAAATCCGCAGACGGCTCGAGCGGCGTGCTCGTGACCACCTGACTCAGGGAATTGCGCACCACTACCCACGTGGCCTCCCGTCGCGGCTTCAACGGCTCGGGTCGGCTTCGTCTTCGCATGCCTAAGCATCGCGCGAGAGAGTGGGCTTGACGCAAGCATTCCGCAATCGGCTGTCCACGTCGCATCCAGGCAGACAGAGGCCGTCAAGGTGGATGGGGTCAGGACAAACCTGAAAACGCGCTCCCAGGGTTTGCACAACGAGGGCTGTACCGCGAAGGATCCCTGTCCAGCGGGATGGATCACCCTACTCGGCCACAGTTACGGATTCCCGCATGAGTAGTTCTCGCGCTGCAGGGGTTGCCAAGGTCGACTCGACTGCGGCTGCCCGACAGACCCGGGTCGGCCAAAAAGTGCCGCTCGCCACCGCAGTAAGTGGCCTCCATTGCGGTCATTGACGGCCGCTGATCGACGAATCCACAGTGGCTTGCTGGAGGCTGGCGATGCAATCTCCGCTCGGCGTATCGGGGTTCCAGAATACGGCTCAAGATTTAGTGGCAGCGGTCGAGGAGAGACTCATGCGAACAACTCACCTCTTTGTCCTGATGGCGATTCTTGTTTCGGCCTGTCTGCTACCGAGCCGCGCCACTGCGGGGCCGATGTCGACGACAATCGCAGCCGCGCCGGTACGCATCACGATACTCTACGATGCCTTCGGTAAGGATACGACGATGACCAAGGACTGGGGTTACGCCGCCCTGGTGGAGATCAATGGCAAGCGTATCCTTTTCGATACCGGTGACGACCCGGTGATCTTTGCGAAGAACGTGAAGGCCAAGGGCGTCGATCTCACCCGACTCGACTTCGTAGTGTTGTCGCATCGCCACAGCGATCATGTAGGCGGACTCAGCTATTTGATCAGCATCAACCCAAGGGTCAAGATTTATGCGCCCAAGGAGGGCTTCGGCATTTTTGGCTCCGACTTGCCCGGGACGTTCTATCGCAAAGACCATTCGTTGTCTGTCGAGATGCGCTACTACGACGGCGCACCGCCTGAGACAATGCGGTTTGGAACCGTCTTTCCCGGCGCGAACATTCAATTGATCGATGAAACCTCGGAAGTGGCCCCGGGCATTACGCTGATTGCCTTGGTATCCGATGCACCGGGAACCAAGGAACTGAAGGAGCTGTCGCTAGCCATCAATACGCCCGCGGGCATTGTGCTGGTGGTGGGCTGTTCGCATCCAGGAATCGAGACCATTGTGGCGGAAGCAGCCAAGATCAATCCCCATATCCACTTCATCGCCGGCGGATTCCACTTGGTGGTAGCACAGGATGCGGCAATCAAGAAGGTTGCTACGAGCCTCCATGATACCTACAAAGTTGATTACATCGCCCCGGGTCACTGCACCGGTGAGCCAACCTTTGCCGCGCTGCAGAGGATGTTCGGTGCGCACTATCTGTATGCCGGATTGGGCACGACGGTGCGTGTTGAGAACGTTTCGCGCGTCGGTTCCGCCAATGACGCTGCCTTTGACAGGCAGGATTTGCGCAGTTATCGAGCGCTGCTCGCCTCAAGCGATGACTTCGAGGACGGCTCCCCGGAGACGGTTCGGATCGCGCAGATCCACTAGCGCACGCGCTGACCGGCTGTGCGCGAGAGCTGACGATTGCAAACGCTCGGGATTCGGCGAATGCGTCCGCTCAAACCCGAAGCCGACGCCCATTGCGCACTGACCTCAATAGACACTCAGGAATGCAGGTACGGTGAGATACCTTGGGATCGAGTTCGATGATGCGCTTGAGATGGCGGAGCAGACCGAAGTCTAGGCCGGCGGCCGGCGTGGGTGCGCTGGATCATTGTCTCGTCTGCGCTGCAGGTGTGCTTCCAGGCGTTCGAGGATCTGCAGGCGTTCCATGAACACGAGCAGAGTACCGAGCGCGAGGCAGATGATGCCAGGTACACAAGGAAGTAGAGGCAGACTACTGCCGGCAATCCGACACGCGAACCTGCGCCGGATTGTGACCCCATCGACAAACGAAGGGGTACACCCTGTTGAGCGGCGCCGTCTGCAGGCGGGCCGATTCCGATCACCCGCTCCGCCGGGTCCGTCGTCTTCAGAGTCTCGCGGGTAGATGCCTCGAATCTCCGCGGCGTATTTCAACCGGCTCACTCGGTGGTTTGGCGCGCGTCGGCCCCCGCGAGTCGCCCCGAATCGCCGAATTTCCAGGTGCCATATAGGTGACAAGCATTTTCGAGGAGGCCCAAGACTGGAACCGGCGCTGACCCTGTCGTTCGAGGATCCGGCGGACTTCCTGGATGTGATCACGCCCGCTCGCGTTCGGCTCCTGCAAGGGATCGACCGCCGGGCCGCGGCGATTTTTGCGCTCGCAGCCGCTCTCGCGCGCGACCCTTCAGCGGTCAGGCGAGACGTGGCACTTCTGGAGAGTAAGCACCTCGTTCGGACTCGGAAGGTGCCAAACCCAGGGCGTGGGACCCGCCCGCTCGTCGAGCGGGGCCGCTGCTTCCATTGAGTTGTCGGCGACCGTCTGAGCGATCTCACCTGGCAGATCGCCTAGCGGCGTGAGGCGGCGCTCGCAGAGTGCAACTGGAGGGAGCCGTCGGTCCGAATGAGTCCTCTCGACCCGTTGCAGCCATTGAAGATTCCAGAAAGCAGACTGCTGTTCATCTACTTTGCGGACATCCGTCGAGGAGCGGCAGGTCGTACTGACTGTTGCTCACGCATGGCGGGCCTGTAGGGTTTTTCGCCTTTGCGTGAGATGGAGCGTTGGCTGGTCTCCTTTGGGACGCGCTGAGGATTGCCAAGGAGCTCGACGAGCCGTGTCTCGCATTCGGAAAACGAGTAACCGCGCCGCTGCGAGATCATGAAGGTGAGGGGGCGCATGTGCCATGCGCGCCGTTGGATTTCGACGAGTGTTCCGTTCGCGAGGTCTTCCGCAACCATATGACGCGGCATGTGCCCCCAGCACAAGCTTCCCCTGAGCAGATCGCGCTTCGCGCCGAGGTCATTCACCCGCCACTGGCGTTCGCCAGCGACCCCCTGTTGTGTCTGTTCCCCATCGGGCTGATTGTCTGTTACGACGAGCTGGATGTGCCGGCCCAATTCGTCGCGCGGAATCGGCCCCGCGATTGCGGCCAGCGGATGCGATGGCGCACAGACGGTCACCATTTGCACGTCACATAGATGCCGCCTTTCAATGGTGCTCGGGCTCAGCTCTGGCACGTCCGTGATCGTCACCGCCAATGCGCACGTGCCTTCGAGAACTAAACGCTCCCCGCCCTGCATGGTCGTTATCCGCAGATTGATTGCAGCCGTTGGAAAGTCCGCCTGCAGGCTGCGCAGGCATTCAATCAGGTGCGCGCGCGGAAAATAGGTATCCACGGCAATCGAGACTTGCGGCACCCCAGCTTCAGCAATAGAAACCGCGCGCGTCTTCATTTCCTCGGTGCGTGAGATCACCGCACGGGCATCAGGCAGGAGGCTGCGGCCCGCGGCCGTAAGCGTCGCTTTGCGGGTGTTGCGCTCAAACAGCGCCACATCAAAGGCACTCTCGAGTGCCTTGATCGCGTGACTGATCGCCGACTGTGCACGGTTCAGCTTCCGTGCAGCGCCGGAAAAGCTTCCCTGGTCACACACGGCAACGAAGGCCCGAAGTTGATTGATCGTGATGCTATCGAGCACGGCTATCTAAAGAGTAGATGTTAACTATCAATATTCAGTCAATTGTCTTCATGAGTAAAGACCTCAGTTATGGATCAATAGGGACTACTCCAACGAAGGACCAATGACATGAACAGACTGAACGGAAAGACCGCCGTGATTACCGGTGGCGCCACCGGCATAGGCCGCGCCGCAGCAAAGCGCTTCATCGACGAGGGCGCCTTCGTCTTCATCTTCGGCCGCCGCCAGAAGGAACTCGACGCCGCTGTGGCCCACCTCGGGCCCAATGCCCGCGCGGTGAAGGGTTCCGTCTCGGACGAGGCCGACCTCGACCGACTCTACGCGGCGGTGAAGAAGGAGCGCGGGACCCTCGACATCGTTTTCGCCAATGCCGGGGTGGGAAGCCAGCTTAAGCTCGGCGAGATCACCGCCAAGCACATCGACGAAACCTTCGATGTCAATGTGAAGGGTACGATCTTCACGGTCCAGAAGGCGCTGCCACTGATGGGCAAGGGCGGTTCGATCATCCTAACCGGGTCGAGCGCCGGCACCACAGGCGCCCCGGCGTTCACCGCCTACAGCGCGAGCAAGGCGGCAGTGCGTAACCTCGCGCGGACCTGGGCGGAGGACCTGAAGGGCACGGGCATTCGGGTGAACGTGCTATCGCCCGGGGCGACTGCGACCGAGCTCGCGAAGGCAGCGCTAGGCGAGGCGGGCCTGAAGGCCTACGGCTCGATGACTGCGCTCCAGCGCATGGGCAATCCGGCGGAGGTCGGGGCGGCGGCTGCTTTTCTCGCGTCATCGGACAGCAGCTTCATGACTGCCAGCGAGGTCGCCGTTGACGGCGGCCTAGCGCAGCTCTGACCCCGGCACGGTCACGTGCTTCTCAAACTTTAAAACGAAGACAACACAGAACGAAGGACAAAAGATCATGAAAAAACTGGAAGGTAAGGTCGCAGTCATCACCGGCGGAAGCAGCGGAATTGGTTTGGCCACAGCCAAGCGCTTCGTGGACGAAGGCGCCCACGTCGTGATCACAGGGCGACGAGAGAAAGAGCTGAAGGAGGCCGCAGCCTCGATCAAGACAAACGTTACGACGGTGGTGAGCGACGTCTCGCGCTTGGAAGATCTGGACCGGCTCTACACCGTCGTGAAAGAGAAGCATGGTCACATCGACATTCTCTTCGCGAACGCGGGCGCGGGAACAATCGCTCCGCTCGCAGCGGCAACCGAGGCTCATTTTGACCAGACCTTCGACGTGAACGTGAAGGGACTGTTCTTCACGGTGCAGAAGGCCCTTCCCCTCTTCAAGGATGGCGGGTCGATTATCCTGACTTCTTCGGTCTCGAACGTGTTGGGGCTGCCAGGGTTTAGCACCTACGCCGCGAGTAAGGCGGCCGTGCGCAACTTCGCGCGCGCTTGGACTCTGGAGCTGAAAGACCGCAAAATCCGCGTCAATGCGATGAGCCCCGGGCCCACCGAGACCCCAGCCCTAGAGACAACGACGGGCCTTACCGCTGAGCAAGCCGAGCAAGCGGCCGCCCAATTTGCTTCACAAATCCCAATGGGTCGCAGGGGCATGCCAGAGGAAATCGCGGCTGCCGTCACGTTCCTCGCCTCCGATGAAAGTTCTTTCATCACCGGCGTGGATCTCGCCGTCGATGGAGGCATGGCGCAAGTCTGACCCCCAGCGTTAGCACCAGATCGGAGAAGCATTATGAGCTATGCAATCGTAGGATTCGGCAAGATCGGCCAGGCTCTGGCTAAGGCGTTTGCCCGAAAGGGCATTGAAGTAGCCGTTGCAACCACGCGCGACCCGCAAAGATTTGCATCCGCTGCGGCCGCGATCGGGCCCACGATCATTGCGAAAACACTCGCGGAAGCGGTCAAGGCGGACATCGTCTTTTTGGCCGTCCGTTTCGAGTCGCACCCGGATGTCGCGAAGGCGCTGCCGAATTGGAAGGGAAAGACGATCATCGATGTGACCAATGCCTACGGTGTGGCCCCGGAGAAACTGGCGGGGCAACCTTCTTCCAAGGTCGTCGCGCAGGCTTTTGCTGGCGCAAGACTGGTCAAGGGCTTCAACCATTTGGTCGCTGCCGTCCTTGAGCAAGATCCGGCCGTACATGGTGGCAAGAGAGTCGTGTTCCTGACGAGCGACGATGACGGTGCCGCAGAGGAAATTGGCGCGCTTGCGGAAAATCTCGGGTTCGCGCCGATAAAACTTGGCGGGCTTTCGGAAGGCGGACTCCTTGTGCAGGCGCGCGGCAATAGCTGGGGCCGGCTGATTTTTAAGGACCTTGTCAAGTTCGACTTATGAATCGTGTCGATAGTTCGATGATCAGGCCGGTCGCTGGCCCTAACCATTAAGTCGGACACGATCCGATCCTAAGAATGGAGAAGTTTTTATGAGCACAAAAGAGAACGTTCAGATTGTGAAAGATTTCTTTGCAGCAATAGGTGGCTACAATAAACAAGATCTGCTGCCGGTAATCGCGGGCCGGCCGATTTGAGTCAGGCTGCGGAAGACTTCCGACCCCAGAGCTCCGCGGTGGCGAGCTGCGCACCCTGCACCAGGCTTTCGAGCTTAGCCCACATGATGGACTCGTGGACGCGTCGCACGAATGGACCCTGTGCGAAACCGCAGTCTGTGCCTGCGATCACGTTGTCGCGTCCGACGACATCGGCAAACCTCACGATGCGCTCGGCTACGAGCTCGGGGTGCTCCACGACATTCGTCTGATGGCTCACGACACCGGGCATGAGTTTGCGTCCATCAGGCAGCTTTACCGACTGCCACACTTTCCATTCGTGCTCGTGACGGGCATTGGCAGCCTCGATCGCATAGCCGCCTACATTGAGCCTCAGCAAAAGGTCAACGATCTTGGTGAGCGGCACATCCCCGGTGTGTGGCCCATTCCAGCTTCCCCAGCAAATGTGATAGCGAATCCGGCTTGTATCTAGTCCGCGCAGCGCGTGATTCAGCGCATCGATGCGCAGCTCGGCCCAGCGGCGATACTGCTGCTCAGGCGCCGCTGGGACCATCTGGTCGTACATGAACGGAAGATGCGCGTCATCGATCTGAACGCGCAGCCCGGACTCCAGAATCGTCTGATACTCGACGCGCAGCGCCTCCGCGGTCGCATAGATGTATTCCTCATCGCTGCGGTAGTACTCATTCGGCGACATTGCCGTGGCGCTCGCCGGAGCGACCACCGGCAGGAACCCCGCGAACGCCTTGGTTGCTGATACGGCTGCTTGGAGGTTCGAAATATCACGTTGGAGGGCCGCCTGACCGGTGTAGCGGATCGGGCCCGTGCATGGGAACGGCTGCTCGAGGTACTGCTCCTTCTGTAGGAGCTCGGTGTAGAAGTCGGCGAACCGCGCGACATCCCCCGTTGGGGGCACCGCCCGCTCGGCGCCCGGGGCGTCGGGACTCGGCGCCGAGAAACCCGATAATCGCTCGATGACGTACTGCTCCCACCCGATGCCCTTGCCGAATTCCCCATCGCTCACAATGTCGATCCCGACCTCGACCTGGCGCTTCACCACCTCCTTGACCGCCGACGCCAGCTCGGCATCGAAGTCGTCAACCGATTGTCCAGCGGCCCTCTGTCTCAGTAGTGCGGCGAAATGCGGTGGCCGGACGAGACTGCCGACATGGCTCGTAAGGATCCGATTTTCCGACATGATGTCAGACTCCTGTGCAATGCTCATCCGAGTTCAATCCAAGAATGAGCCGTTCATGGGCGATGCGGGCCGCGCAGCTCGTGGCTATAGATCGCGGGCCATGGAGAAGGCCTTCGCCACAATCGGTCGAAGTTTGGCGTCGCCACCGTTCTCATACCATTCGTTCAAGGCCGCCGTGAACGCGGCCAGCGCGGTGCTCACAACAATTCCGGCCTTGAGAGGACTCATTGTCCTCTTGCCCTCTCTTTGGATGAGGGCCAAGACAAGTGCTCGCTCCCAAACGATTCGCTTCTCGAATTCGCTGCCAATCAAGGACGGCGTCTCCTTCAAAAGACGCATCATGGCCAGAACCCAGTCTGGATTCGCATCGTAGAGCTCGAGCAGGGAGGTGAGCGCCTCGCACACCGCGGTGAAGGGCTTCTCCTCCTGTGGCCTTGATTTCAGTGCGTCGACGAGATCAGGCGTTAGGTCCTCGTACCAGGCGAAAACCAGATCCTCTTTCGTGTTGAAGTATCGGAAGAAGGTCCGCCTCGCGATTCCCAGCGGCTGCACAATCTGTTCGATCGTCGTATTGGCAAAACCCTGTTTCAAGAACAACTCCACACCGAAGCGAGACAACTCTCGCCGGGTGGCCAGCTTGTTCTGCGCACGTAGCCCTACGATTTTGCCGATCGTCATGGGCTTAGTGTACTCAAATGGCACTTAGTGTCAATATGGCACTATATGACACACGGTGTAGCAGCCGTCCGCTTCCGAGATGCCCGCTCAAGAATCGCTGCACGCCGTCCGACTACCGGCGCATCAGGCGCTGGGAGCACGAAGAGGTGCTCGAGGAGATGCAGCCGCGACTGGATGACATGCCCGAGGCGCTGGTGCTTCGCCGCTCAACCGTCGAGCACCCCTTCGGGACGATCAAAGCGTGGATGGGGGCGACGCACTTCCTGACCAAGACGCTCCCGAAGGTCAGTACCGAGATGGCGCTACACGTGCTCGCATACAACATCAAACGGGCGATCGGCATCCTCGGGACGCTCAATCTGATCGAAGCGATCAGGGTATAGTCCGATCGCTCTCACCTCTTTAAAATATCGACATACACGCGCGGAATTTATGCAGAAAGTCGCGTTTTCACACAACCTCGGCCCCCAGCGGACGTTGCGCCAGCCGTTGTCCCGGGCGAGTGGTGTGGCTACTTCTTCTCCTGAAACTCCGGAGTCATGTCCTTGCAACGCTGCTTCTGAAACGGCACCTCCGAGAGATACATGATGTCGTAACTCTCGTACGGAGCGGCGAGGTACACCGGATCCGTTACTGAATAGTCTCGGCGCAGGGAAAACTTCTGCGGATCGAACGTGAAGCGCTCGACGATATGCATCTTCTCGCTGCTGCGCGTAGGCGGCGAGAGCACGCCCGCTGCAAACCCGACTGTGTCGACTTCCAGCGTGTTTCCTTCCCAGTGGCCGATCGAGTGGCCGGCATAGCTCGGCTTGAGATGATCCGGATGCCTGGCCATGCCGACGTGGATACGGCGCTCGAAGTTGTACAGACCGTACGTAATGTCGATGACCTTCTCGCCGCTCGCCAGGGTCTTCTGCTCGAACCGATTGATCGGCCAGTCCGCGGTCCAATCCCGGATGAAGCTCGTGGGCTTGCAGTCAAACCACGGATTGTCCCTCGGCGAGCGAGTGTCGAAACCGTCGGCCGCTCTCCTGCCCTCAGCCGTGTATACGACGTTTGGCCGCGGCGGCTGCGTGGTCTGCACCTGCTGCAACGTAATCTTGCCGGCCGCGAACTGCCGCGACAGGCTCTTCGGAATCATGGAGCCGTTGCCGCCGCTCGGGGGAACGGTGAGAACGAGTTGTTCCACGGCCCAATCGCCACTGATGTTCGGCTGGCCATCGGTCAGGCGCAACGGGCGTTTCGAGGTATCGACCGACTTCGTCTGGAGCTGATCGTTGCGGTTCATGATGGGCGCATCGCCGAGCTTGAAGTTCTCGGTGTAGCAGGCGTTGGGGTCCGTACGATGCGGGTGCCCGTCGATCTCGATGTGCGAGCCGACCGTGAACATCTCGGGGGACCAGCCGGAACGCCTCAGCAGCCCGGCCGCGCGCATCTCGCAACGGATGTGCGACTTCCTACCGCTCTCGTCGACCACGTCGATCTCCATGTAGGAGTGCGGATTGACGAAGTGCATCTCGGTGAGGGTTCCGGACCAGTGCTTTGACACGCGCATGTCGAACATGCCGAAACTATGGTGAGCCAGCGCTGGTGCAACGAGGCTACCGAGGGCCATTGCGAAAATGCTCGACCGCATAGTCTTGCGTGACATGGACATGCCCCCAGCTTGATTTGGCCGGAACAATTATAGGGCCGCCAATCCGGTGCCACCGACTCAGATTGACCGGATGACTGCGTAGTGAGGCACTCGCAGGCGCGCGATCTCCATCGAGCGCAATCACTACGCTTCGGGCGCGTGACATGCACTGGAGCTGACGGTCATCACGGCATGAAGGGAAATCGAACTGGACCGACGATCTCTGATTCCCTTGCTACATCAAAGAGTTAATGCGTCTGGGGATTCTTTGTCGCCCTGACGTCGCCTCGATTTGTCACCTCCGGACGCTACTTTCCGGCGGCCTTCAGGCGCACCAAATAGCCAGCCCACGCCTGCATCGTCTTCCGCCGCTCCGGCAAATGCTTCGCATCGTTATACGCCGCCGAATCTCATTCCGTTGCGAGTGCGTAAGCTGTCGATCGCATCCGGGTGCCACCCTTGATCCGTGTCATTCGCGACTGGGCGGCCTGCCGCCGGCGATCCGCGCACGCACCGCGTGCTCGAGCATGGGTCTCAGCAACAGCGCGACCAGGCTTGCGACCAGTGCCGCGGCGATCGCTCCTCCTAGCCACCACCGTCGCCGGTGTGTTCGAAACGTAACCATCGAGGCAAGGATGCCACAGCCGGATAGCGCCCTGGCTGGCGGGCGCCGGGTCGAAGACGCCGAACACGTCCGCTTCAATCCAGTCCTTTGGGTCGTTAACGGCCAAACCGCAAACGCCCGTATAGGCGCTCGCAGACCCTCGATCGTGTGCGCCCTGCCCAGGCGATCGCGCCGCCGGGGGAGGAGGCCCCGAAGAGCGCTGAGGTTCACGAGCTCGGCCGGGCGCGCGCTTCAGTTCGTCCACCGCATGCTTGCACCGGTCGGCGGCGTTCTTTTCTCATCCCATTCGAAACGCACGGCACTCATACCTGCACTGTAACGACAGCGCGACGATCTGAATTCCGCTTTCTAGTAGCTGCGTTCCTCCTGGTTATGTCGCGCGCCGCAGACGGTGTGATCACTTTGCTGGCCGCACAGCATTGTTGTCCACGGTGGGTTCTTCTTATCGCCGGTTACTTCCAGGGACTCAGTGTCGACCTCAAACTGAACTGAAAGTCGGATACGGTGCGCGTCACGAGCGTCAGGCCATGAACCTGCGCAGTTGCAGCGATGAGCGCGTCCGGCGTGAATCGGACGACCACCGGCCTCGTGCCGTGCGACGAGTCGGCCGCATTCGGGCCACAGTGGCATCGCGCGCCGTAGCGCTCCCGAGAATGACTATCGGAAACTTTCACTGATCCCCAACGTTACAGGTTGTGCTCGCCGCCGCAGCCGCGTCGCATAGATCAAGCTTTGCACGCGCGTGGCTGCGGCGTGAAAGAGGTCCAGCGTCCCGGTGATCCCCGCAATCAAATCGCAATTCCTCGCGCGCTCAATCGCGTGGCTCGTTACCTCTGTCCTGCTGGCTGCGTGCGGCGGGGATGGCGGCGACAACGGCAGCGGCAGCTCCGTCTCGAATGCCGCTCCCGCGCGGGGAATGCTGCTGGACAGCCCTCCTGAGCTGCTGTCGACCGTGACCGCCCCGGCGCTGCTTCTGCAGCTCAATGCGGCCTCCAATCAGCAATTGCTGGCGCTCAGCGACACGCCCGTGTGCGATGTTCTGGTCTACCACATTCGCTACACAACGATCGGGGGCGCAAACGAGCCGACCACGGCATCCGCTGCGCTGATGGTCCCCACCGGTGTCGGGTCGAGCTGCACCGGCGGGCGGCCGATTGTTCTGTACGCTCACGGCACGACAACGGATCGCGCCTTCAACATGGCGGACACACAGAACGCAGAAACGCTCTCCCTGATGGCGCTCTTTGCGGCGCATGGTTTCATCGTAGTCGCCCCGAATTATGCCGGCTATGACACCTCCACGCTCCCGTATCACCCGTACCTCATTGCCGATCAACAGTCCGCAGACATGATCGACGCCCTGCGCGCCGCACGAACGGCCCTGCCGTTCGC
>Ga0207707_10002196_pt1 | contig 17677 bp, 12 predicted proteins | sample KBSC83BmetaG_FD_184336 | JGI IMG/M metagenome (GOLD analysis project Ga0207707, IMG submission 184336) | Corn rhizosphere microbial communities from Kellogg Biological Station, Michigan, USA - KBS C8-3B metaG (SPAdes) (version 2) | ecosystem: Host-associated > Plants > Roots > Rhizosphere ...
AGGCTCGCTTCCGGAACTTCAGGATCTTGGCCTTCACGCCGGTCGGCTGGGGCAGCGGGTTACCGGCCAGGATCTGGCTGCAGAAGGGATTGATGTTGGCGCCGACGTAGTCGGTGAAGATCGGCCAGTACTTGTTGTAGATCACGTTCACGCCGATGAAGCGGCGGGCCAGCCGGCGGTGGGCCGGCCGGGTATCCGCCTCCGTCGAGGCAGCCTCGCGGAACAGCTTCTCCACCACCTTCAGCCGCCTCTTGTCGAGCGCGGAGGCCTCGCGGCCGGTGCGCGTCGGCTCGTCGATCTTCTGCGACGCCAGCCCGAACTCGAAGACAAAGAGGTCGGTCTTGCGCACCAGGTCGGTGAAATGGCCGGTCGTCACGCCGGGCAGCCCGGCGGGCAGGCCCTCGCATTCCTGCGGCACCAGGATCGGTCCGGTGAAGCCCATGCCGCGCCACGCCGTGGCGAAGCCCGAGACGAAGTCGGGCCGCGTCGCCGCCAGCATGACCGCCGTCGACTTCGGGTAAGTCAGCACCTGGTCGCAGGCGAACGGCAGCGTGTGCGGCAGGTCGTAGGTCAGGTCGTCGAACAGGTGCCACTCGCAGCTCGTGTTCGTGAACGGCACGGTGGCGGGCTTGATCGCGCGGTCGAGACCGGCGGTGAAGCGCTGGTACGAGGTCTCGCGGTCGAGCCGCACTTCCTCGATCTCGACGTCGGGCCAGCCCCAGGTCTCGGCCTGGTTGGGCAGATAGGGCGTCGAGACGTTCCAGATGAACCGGTCATGGCTGTTCATCGTCGTCTTGCGGCCCTTGTTGTTGGCCGCCGCCACCCTCGTGTGGTCGCAGTGATAGCCGAAGGCCTTGTCGATCAGCGTGTCGACCCGGCCGCGATAGAGCGCCAGCCGCGCGGCGAGGTTGGAATCGCAGTGCCAGCCCAGGATCATGTCCTCGTCGAAGCCGTGGATCGCGAACATGTCCTCGCGCAGGCAGGCCTGGAAGTCGCCGAGCGCGTCATAGCGCATCGGCATGAAGTTGTGGACCACCTGGTTGAGGTGGAAGCGCACCGACCAGTCGCGCAGCTTGACGAGATTGCCGGCCGGATCCTTGCGGTCGAAGGCGGCTTCCCACAGCATCTCGGGAATCTCGAAGCGCGGGATCTGGTAGAAGCCGTCTGGCACGCCGCCCAGGATGTCGCTGAGCGATTCCTTGGGGTTGCGCGACACCAGCAGCATGTCGGTGTTGGTGTAGAGGATCCAGCGGTTCTTCGGATTCGACCGGCGCAGCGCCACGTTGCGCGACTGCGACTCGAGTGCCACCAGATGCGTCTTGTTCTTGAGGTGCGCGTGCTGCTCGGGCCGCACGCGGAAGATGCGCATGACCTTCTTGGCCTTCTCCGTCAGCGTGTCGGCGATCGCCTCGGGAAAGGTCGGGTGATCGTCGGGCGTGTTGTAGTCGACGAACAGGATCTCGTCGTCGGGGTCGGTCATCACCTCGGCGAGCGCGTTGAAGCTGATCGCCGCGCGCTTGTGCAGGTTGTAACCGTGGCTGTCGTTGCGGCCATAGATGATGACTGAGAACATGGCACCCTCTCCCGTCTAGAGCCGGGACAATTCGTTGTGCGCGGCGCAGACCTCGACCAGCGACACCGGGCCGAGCTCGATGGTCTCCCGCCAGTGCGCGCGCGCCGACTCCCTGTCGATGGCAGCGGCGGCGACGGCCTTCTGGAACGCCGCCTCGGCGGGATGTGCGTCGACCGGCAGCAGGTCGGCGCTGTCGGCGGGCTTGCCCAGCCGGCTGAGCGCGGTCTGGCGGTAGAGCTTCCAGTAAAGCTCGTTCGGCTCGTGTGCGACCGCCTTTTCGAGCTCCGGCAGCGCCGCGGCGTAGTCGGCCAGGCGCAAGGCCACGCAGGCCCGTGCCGCCGCTTCGGCCGCCGGCAGCAGCTCGAGCTGGCGGCGCCAGTCGGCGTTGGCGCCGTCGAGGTCGCCGAGGCCCAGCCGCGCGATGCCGCGGGCGTTCAGCGTCTCGGGCGCCTTGGGATTGGCGGCAAGCGCGAAGTCGAAGGCCTCGATGGCCTGCCTGTAGCGGCCGGCCATCGACAGAGCCTCGCCCTTCAGCGCCGTGAGGTCGGGGTCGTTCTGCTTGATCTTGAGGGCGCGGTCGTAGCACTTCAGCGCTTCCTCGGGATGCCCTTGCGCCAACAGCGCGTTGCCGCAGGCCAGATGCGGGAACGAGCCGGTCTTCACGCGCAAGAGCGCCAATTCGTAGGAATCGACCTCGAAGGTGAAACGGCCGCGCTGGCGGAACAGGTAGGAGCGGTCGGGCGCCCCTGGCCGCTGTCCGGCCCACAGCTTGCGCGCGCGCTCGTACTCGGGCCGGGCGGCATCGATCTTGCCCAGCATGTCGAGCGACTCGGCACGGGCGGCCACCGCCTCGGCGTAGTTGGGCAGCAGCTTCAGCGCCTGATCGAACTCGCCGAGGGCGGCCTCGGTCTCGCCGCGGCGCATCCTGGTGCGGCCGACGCGGAACAGGCCCTGGCCCCGCCGCTCGGGATCGGCGCTTTTCAGGTCATCGGCCCCCGGCTGGGTCGGCTTGCGACGCATCAGGAACTGCAAAATGCTGGGCTTGCTCAAGGGCTTGGGGTCCTCAACGGAGCGTCCCGCTAAACCACCTGCTCCGGCCCGTCAAGGCGGCCCTCCGGCGCCTGGTGGACGGTTTGCCGCGGGCCTGGGAGCGTATATACCCGCCCGACGATGACCGTCACGCAAGCGGTCTGCCTTGTCGGCGGACGCGGAACCAGACTGGGCGCCCTGACCGACGACCTGCCGAAGCCGATGCTGGCGGTCGGCGGCAAGCCGTTCCTCGACTACATCGTGCACGAAGCCCGCAGATTCGGCCTTCTGAAGCTGCTGTTCCTGACCGGCTACCGCTCCGAGGCGATCGAGCAGCGCTATGCCGGCCGGCGCTTCGGCCAGCTCGAAGTCGAGGTGGTCGTCGAGCCCACTCCCGCCGGCACCGCGGGCGCGCTGGTCAATGCCACAGACAAACTCGACCAGGCGTTCTTCATGATGAACGGCGACTCGTTCTTCGACTTCAACTGGCTGGCGCTGGCACCGGCACTGGCGCGGCCCGGCTGGAAGATGCACGCCGCACTGGCCAGCGGCATCGAGGGCAGCCGCTACGGCCGGGTCGACCTCCAGGACGGGTGGATTCGCGGCTTCAGGCCCGAGGGGCCGAGTGGCCAGCCGATCAACGCCGGCATCTATCTCGTGCGGAAGTCCGTGCTCGGAGACATCAAGACCTCCCCCTGCTCGCTCGAGCGCGAGGTCATGCCGGGCCTGGCGGCACGCGGCGAGCTGCTGGGCACGGCGGCCACGGGCTCGTTCATCGACATCGGCATCCCCGACGACTTCGCCCGCGCCCAGACCCTGCTGCCGGCCTACATGAAGCGGCCGGCGGCGTTCCTCGACCGCGACGGCGTGCTGAACCGCGACGACGGCTACGTCCACCGGCCCGACCAGATCGTCTGGGTGCCGGGTGCGATCGAGGCCGTGCGCTGGCTGAACGACCGCGGCTACTACGTGTTCGTCGTCACCAACCAGGGCGGTGTGGCGCACGGCTACTACACCGAGGACCATGTGCACGAGCTGCACTTCTGGATGCAACGGCAGCTCCAGGCGGCAGGTGCGCACATCGACGCCTTCGAGCACAGCCCGTTCCATCCCGACGGCGCGGTCGAGGCCTATCGGCGCGACTCGGAGCTGCGCAAGCCGCAGGCCGGCATGCTGCACAAGCTGCAGCGTGAGTGGACCGTCGATCTGCAAGGGTCGTTCATGGTCGGCGACCGCGACTCCGACGTCGCGGCGGCCAAGGCCGGCGGCGTGCCCGGCCACCTGTTCGCGGCCGGCAATCTGTTTGAATTCGTGAAGAGGACAGTCCCCTCGTGATAGTTTTCGACTGCCAATGAACAAAGAACCCTACGTCAGCTTCGTTACCTGGGGCCGCAACGACAGCTACACGCCCGACTACCTCCGCCGGGTGCGGCGCGCCACGAACTGCCTTGCCCGGGAGCTCGAGGACGAGGGCATCGATTCCGAGATCGTCATCACGGAATGGAACCCGGCCCCGGACCAACCCTTCCTGCTGGAGCGGCTCGACGTCCCCCAATCGCTGCGGCACGTCTCCATCCGCGGCGTCATCGTCGATCCGAAGTTCCACCGGCCGTTTCTCGGCTCGACCGAACGCGGCGTCCACAGCGGCGAGGCGGCGAATGTCGGCATCCGTCGCGCCCGCGGCCGCTTCGTCACGGTCAAGGCCAGCGACACGATCCTGTCGCCGCAAGTCATCCGGCAGATCGCCCGGCAGGACCTCGATCCCGACACCATGTACCGCGTCAATCGCCACGACATCGCCGTGACGGACGCCTCGATCTGGGATCTCGACCACGATGCCTTTCTCGCCAGGCTCGCGTCGATGTCGTCCGAGCCGCACGAGTGGATCGACCAGTCGCCGGCGTGGGGCCTGCGCGAGCTGCATACGAATGCCTGCGGAGACTTCACGCTCCTGTCGGCGGCCTACTGGCGGCTGCTGCGCGGTCATCCGCGCGACGAGACCATCCTGTCGCTCGACATCGATTCGCTGGTCATGCACGCGGCGGCCGCGCTCGGGGTGAAGGAGTGCCGCTGGCCCGACGACTGCCGTGTCTACAAGCCGCTGCACGACAATCTCAACAACATGCGCATCACGCAGCTCTGGAAGCCGTGGCAGCGCCGGCTCGACAAGTTCCTCGCCGAGAAGGTCAGCCCCGAGGCCGCCCATCGCGCGCGCATGTGGTTCGACTACCCGCAGCGCAAGGTCCGCAACGTCGAGACGGTCGTCGGACCGTCGATCGAGCGCAACTTCGTCCAGCCCGCGAGCCGATGGGCGCGCGGTGCGGTGCCGGCGGTGACGCAGCCCCCGACCTGGGGCCTGGGCGACGTCCCGCTCGAACAACGCATCATCTGTCGTGCCGACTGGGATCGTCCGACCAACGGCGCGGCGCCGTAGACCCCGCCGTCAGGACGGTCGAGGCGATGTCACGAAGAACCGCCGCCGGCGGTTGATCGCCATGACGGCCTCAACCGCGGCTGGCGCCAACGGGCCGGGCTCGCTGGCTCCGGCATTCGCCTCAGCCTCGGCCGGCGTCAGGATGCCGGGTATGGTGCAGGACAGTGCCGGAAACGACAGGCAGAAGCGCAGCGCGCTCTGCGCTCCCTCGCTGCCCGGGCGTGACGACACCGCCACGAGAAGGTCGGCGGCGCCGTCGATCCAGGTATCGAGCTGCTCGCGCGACCATCCCAGCCGGTGATCGCCCGGCGGGAACGCCGTGTCGCGGCGGATGGTACCGGACAGGAAACCGAAGCACAGCGGCGTGCGCCCGATGAAGCCGACGCCGCGCCGCGCGGCATCGTCGAGCAACCCGCTGTCGACGACACGCACATCCATCATGTTGAAATTGGCCTGGATCGCATCGGGCTCGGCTGTCCGCAGGGCCTCGAGCGCGTCGGCGGGGCTCTTGGCCGAAACGCCCCACGCGCGGATCTTGCCGGCCGCCCGCAGTCCCGCCAGCGCAACGCGCACTTCCTCGGATTTCAGGACGTCGACCGGCGGATTGTGGAGCTGGAACAGATCGAGATAGTCGGTGCCCAGGCGCGCGAGGCTGCCCTCCGCCGACCTGACGATGGCCGCAGGGGAAAAATCCGGCGGCCGGTCCCACGAGTCGTAGCCCGCCTTGGTCGCGATCACGACCTTCGACCGGTCGCCCGCGAAGGCCCGCCCGATCAGCTCCTCGCTATGGCCGTTACCATAGGCGACCGAGGTGTCGAAGAAGGTGATCCCACAGTCCGCCGCGCGCCGCAGCGCGGCCAGCGAGGTGGCGTCCTCGGTCTCGCCGTACGAGGTGGTGCTGACCGTGCGGCCGCCGATGCCCCAGGCACCGAAACCGATTTCGGACACGGTCAATCCGCTGCGCCCGAGGGCCCGGTATTTCATGGCGCAGGCCCCGGACGATCAGTAATGGCCGGCGAGTTCCTGGGTGATGGCGGTGGCGGTGGGCGAGTAGAGATAGGCGCCCTTCTTGTTGCCCCACCAGACGATCTCGCGGCACCATTTCTGGAAATCGTCGTACGGCTTGGACGTGCGGTCGATCTCGATCACCATCGGCTGCTCGCGCAGCAATGCCTGCTCGCCGCCGCGCACCTTGTTCCAGTAGTCGAGCAGGTCGTAGTTCAGCTTCACCTTGAGATTGGTCTTGGCGAAGGGCTGGTGGACCAGCGCGTGGTTGAGCCTGATGGCCTCGTCGATCACCTCCATCGGCAGGCCGGCATGGCGGGCCGAGACCGTCTCGGCCAGCAGCTTGCCCGCCTCGGCATAGAAGGCGTCGAATTTCCCTTCATGGGTCAGCTTGACGAAGATGTACTCGTCGGCCGGCCAGAAGATGTTGAGATATTCCTTCGAGAACACGTATTCCGCGCCGCCCTTCTGGATAGCCTGGGCCTCGCTCTCGAAGAAGGCATTGATCTCGGCGATCATCGGGTAGCGCTTGGGATCGGCGAGCAGAAAGGCCTCGATCATGTCGCGGTAGGGAATGCCCGAGATACCGTGCGCCAGGATCAGCGGGATCTGGAACAGCTTGTCGAAGTGCAACAGCGCAGTCATCCAGCAGAAGATGCGGGTGCGGCGCCAGTCGGCCAGCGGCGTCGAGGCGGTGGCGATGACGAGGTCCTGGACTTCCGGCACGTCGTCGTCGAGCTCGATGCGCTCGCCGTGGATGTTGATGATCTTCGACTCGACCGTGACCATGCCGTACTTCTTCTGGTAGGCGGGGTCGCCCATCTCGGCGTTCGGCAGGATCGACAGGTTGTTGAACTGGATGCGGTTGTGCTGGCCGTTCTCCATCAGGAGATCGACGCCCTTCACGAACGACTCGTAGGTCTCGCCCGGCAGGCCCAGGATCAGGTCGGAATAGGTCTCGACCTTGTCGCGGGTGAAGCGGCGCTGCAGCTCCATGTAGGTGTTGAGCGAGATGTTGTCGCGCTTGATGGCCTCGAGCGTCGGCATGTCGACGCTCTGCATCGACAGCGCCACGCCCTTGTTGAGGCCGGCGTCGGACAGGATCTTCTGCGTGAGGTACGCGCGCTCGGTGGCGTTCTTGGTGTTCTGCACCGACAGGGCCACCGGGTAGCCGGTCTCCTTCTTGATCTTGGCGACATGGTTGGCGATGTCGACGTCGCGCTTCTGGATGCCGAAGTTGGCGTCGCAGCAGAAGATGTACTCGATCTTCTTCTCGGCAAACCAGTCGACTTCGGCGAACAGGCGATCGTCGCCGAACTTGGTGACCTTGGCCGCCGTGGCCGAGCCCCAGTCGCAGAAAGTGCAGCGGAACGGGCAGCCGCGGTTGGTCTCCCACAGGCCGATCCAGCTCTCGTTCGGGTTGGCCTTCATGATCGAGTCGAAGGCGCCTTCGAGGAACGGCGAGGGGATCTCGTCGAGGTCGCGCACGCGATCGGAGTTCTTGTTGCGGACGAACGAGCCGTCGGGCATGACCATGCTGACGCCGGGCAGGCCCGCCCATGACGCACGGTCGGGATAGGACTCGAGCAGCTTCAGGAAGGTGATCTCGCCCTCGTTGTGGACGGCGAGGTCGATCTGCCGGTTGGCGCGCATGAACGCCTCGGGCTGGTCCGGCACGTGCGGGCCGCCGAACATGATGATGATGCCGGGCTTCAGTTCCTTCAGCCGGCGGGCGATCTCGAGCGAGATGCGGCCGTTCCAGACATAGGTGCTGAAGCCGATGATGTCGGCGTCCTTGAGCCGCTCGACGGCATCGGCGATGCGGACGCGCTTGTAGAGCGGCGTCATGAACTCGTAGCGCTCGGGGGTCGCCGAGAACTTCTGCACATAGGTCTGCAGCAGCGCAATCGAGTACGGCAGGTAGTTCTGGCCTGAAAACGAGTTGTTGATCTGTACCAGGCCGATTTTCAGCTTCGGGGCGTCGGATGTGTTGGGCGTCGACATTTCCGTTCCGCGTGAAGGTCTGCTGGAATCGCCGAGGTGCGATCACGCGCCCATCGACAGGTCCGGTCAAGGAAGGGGTTATTTCGCTACAGGTAGTTCGGCGGCCCCTGTAAAGCAATAGGGCCGACGGCTCCAATCCCTTGACCGGGCTGGGTTTATGTCGATTTTGGGCAGCGTTTTCCGAGGGAAAGATGGATTTTAGAGGCAAAAAGATACTCGTCGCCGGCGGCGCGGGCTTCATCGGGACCAACCTGGCCCTCAGGCTGGCGGCCGCCGGGGCCCACCTGCGGCTCACCATCCACGACAAGCCCCTGCAGTCGGCTTTCCCGGGCGCCGAGGTCCTGAAGCTCGACTTGCGCCGCCCCGAGGACTGCGCCCGGGCCGTGGCCGGGGTCGACTTCGTCTTCATCTGCTCAGCCCATACGTCGGGGGCCGCCGTCATCCGCGCCACGCCGCTCGTCCACATCACCCCGAACGTGCTGATCAACACGCTGCTTCTTGACGCTGCCTACCAGGCACATGTGGGCAAGGTTTGTTTCATCTCCAGCGGCGCTGCCTACCCGCCCACCGGGGCGCGGCCGGTCGGTGAGGCAGAGATGTTTGACGGCGATCCTGTCGATGTCTACTTCCCCGCCGGCTGGATGAAGCGCTATGCCGAGGTGCTGTGCCGGACCTATTCGGAGAAGATCGCGCAGCCCATGCCGACGATCGTGGTGCGGCCGTCGAACGTCTACGGGCCCCACGACAAGTTCGACTTCGCCGTCAGCCACGTGACCGCGGCCCTGACCCGGCGGGTGGTCGAGCGCCAGGCGCCGCTCGAGGTCTGGGGCACCGGCGAGGATGTCCGCGACCTGATCTACATAGACGATTTCATCGACGGCATGCTCGCGGCCTTCGCGACCGACCTGCCCTATCTCGCGGTCAACATCTGTGCCGGCACAGGCCACACGGTGCGCCAGATCCTGCAGACGCTGCTCGAGGTCGACGGCTATCGCGATGCCGACGTGCGCTTCGATCTCTCGCGCCCCAGCACGATCCCGGTGCGGCTGATGGACAATGGCTTTGCCCGCGAGAAGCTGGGCTTCACCGCCCACACGTCGCTGGCGGAGGGGCTGAAGCGCACCCTGGCCTGGTATCGCGCCAACAAGGCTGCCTAGGGAATTTTTCCTAGAACGGGCCGCGGAAGCGCTTGTAGCCTTCCGTCATCGACTTCTCGGTCGGCAGTGCGATGCCGTGGCGGGCACCCTTCACCTGGGTAAGGATGGCGTCGACGGTCTCGTGCTGGCTGGGATAGTAGATGTCCTCGAGGCTCTTGGCCGTCGGGCACGGTGCGGAGGCCATGCCCAGCATCGCTGGCGGCGCCTTGAGCAGGCCGGGGTCGCGCAGCATCAGCTGGCGGCACACTTCGGCGGCCACGCCATATTCGAGCCACGAGGTGTCGGCGATCACCAGGCGGCCGGTCTTGCGCACGCTCGCCGCCACGAGATCCCAGTCGGGATGGCTGATCGAGTTGAGATCGATGATCTCGGCCTCGATGCCCGCCGTCTCATGCACGTACTGCGCGGCGCGCATGGCCTCGAGCACCATCACCGAGGTGGCGACCACGGTGACGTCGCGGCCCTCGCGCGCGACGTAGCTCGTGAGCGGGATCGGCTTGGACGACGCCGACACCGAGAAGTCCAGATTGTAGAGCAGGCGATGCTCGATGCTGACCACCGGACCGGGATGGCGGCCGATGATCTGTGGATACATGTCGACGATGGCCTGGCTGGTCGACGGCATCACCACGGTGAGGCCCGGGTAGTGGGCGAAGGTCGACTGCGGGCTCTGCGAATGCTGCGCCCCCTGCCCCCAGCTGCGACCGACCACGACGCGGATCAGCATCGGGCAGGTCATGATGCCGCCGAACATGTAGCTGTACTTGGAGGCGAGGTTGATGATCTGGTTCATCGCCAGGAAGGCGAAATCGGCACGGATATGCGTGGTGATCGGGTAGTCGCCGACCAGCGCCGCGCCAATGGCGATGCCGGTCATGCCTTCTTCCATCAGCGGCAGGTCGAAGACCCGCTTGGGACCGTACTTCCTGGCGAGATCGGTGGTCGATCCGAAGATGCCCTTAAAGTCGTCGACCCCCTGGCCCATGATGAAGGCGTTGGGATTGTTCGCCAGTCCGGCGTCCATGGTCTCCAGCAAGGCGCCGGCGTAGGACAGGACGCGCGTCGGAGCGGTCTGCGATTTCGTCGCGGTAACGGTCATGTTCGGCGCTCTCGAATGATCAGATGACGTCGGTCAACAGTTCGGAACGGCCCGGCGCCGGGCTGCTCTCCGCGAACGCCACGGCCTTCTCGATCTCGCGTTCGATCTCGGGGCGCAGGGCCTCGAGCAGCTTCTTGTCGGTCAGGAGCGGGTCGCGCGCCTTCCATTCGTCGATTTCCTTCTGGCCGCGATAGCCGAAGTGGAAGTCGTCGCCGACGCCGACATGCTCCTTGTAGCGCGCGGTCGCGATCTCGAGCACGAACGGCTCGCCGGCGCGCACGCGCTCGGCGGCCTCGAGCGTGGCCTGCCGCACCGCCAGCATGTCCCAGCCCTCGTCGAGCCGGCGCGAGGCGATGCCGAACGTCGCGGCATGCTTGACCAGGTTGTAGGACTGGCGGACGTGGCGGTAGCTGTGCACCGCCAGGCCGTTGTCCTCGCAGATGAAGAGCACGGGCACCTTCATCAGCGCCGCGAAATTCAGGCTCTCGTGATAGACGCCCTCTTCCGTGGCGCCATCGCCGAACACCGCCATCGCGATCTGCGACGTGCCGCGCCGCTTGAACGACAGTGCGGCACCCACGGCGTGCGGAATGCTGCTCGCCACGACGGCGGACGATCCCATCAGGCCGACATCCGGCGCCGACAGATGCATCGAGCCCGCCTTGCCCTTTGAAACGCCGCCCATGCGGCCGTAGAGCTCGGCGAACATGGCGTCGAGATTGCCGCCCTTGGCGATGTAGAAGCCGTGCGAGCGATAGGTCGCGAAGACGAGATCGTCCGGGCGCAACGCATCGCAGACGCCGACGGCGACCGCCTCCTGGCCGATCGACAGATGGACCGGGCTCTGGATCCTGTCGGACGGATAGAGATCGATGATGCGTTCTTCGACCAGTCGGATCAGAAGCGACGTCCGAAACAGCCGGCGATACAACTCGTCATTCGGGATCAAATTCGACACTCCGGGGCTCGGAAAAGACCGCCAAGCGGGCGCCCGGGGACGGTCGTACAGAATGCCCGGGACACTTGCAATACGTCCCTCTCAGCGGAGCGCCGGCGGGCGAACCGGGCCCTCAGGTCGCCGAAAACCGGTCCATGTTGTCGGCTTCGACGGCGGTCGCCCGTTCATAGGAGCGGGCCACGTCGACCGGACGGCCGGCCTCGCGGATCCGGCCGTTGTCGATCCAGATCGCCTGCCGGCAAAGACGTATCACTTCGGTCGGGGAGTGACTGACGAAGAGCAGGGTCCCGTTCGCCCTGAACGCGTCGATCCAGTCGAAGCACTTGCGCTGGAACGCCTCGTCTCCCACCGACAGGGCCTCGTCGACGATCAGGATATCGGCGTCGACATGGGCGCAGATGGCGAAGGCAAGGCGCATGCGCATGCCGGTCGAATAGAGCTTGATCGGCTGGTCCATGAAATCGCCGATGCCGGCGAAATCCGCGATGGACGACAGCTTGCTGAGAATCTCCTCGCGCTTGAGGCCCAGCACCGCGCCGCCGATCAGCACGTTTTCCTCGCCGGTCGCCTCGAGATCGAACGTCGCGCCGAGCGCCAGGATCGGCGCCACGCGGCCATTGACCCAGAGGTCGCCCTTGGTCGGCCGGGTGATGCCGCAGAGTATCTGGAGCAAGGTGGACTTGCCGCAGCCGTTGCGGCCGAGGATGCCGAGGCTCTCGCCCCGCCGGACCTCGAAGCTGATGTCCTTCAGTGCCCAGAACGCCTTGTAGTAGGTCTTGAAGGACCCCAGCAGCGTCTGCTTCAGCCATTGATGCCGGTTGTCGTAGAGCTGGTACGATTTCGCGAGATGCTTCGCGCGAATGATCACTTCGCCTTCAGATGACATCCGCAATCCCGTCCCGCCGATTGCAGAAGAACCAGTAGCCGAACCAGAACGTCACCAGCGAGAGGAACACGGTCCACAGGGTGACGAACAATCCGGGCAACTGCCCGAAGACCACGAGGTCGCGCACGATCTCGATGAAGCCGGTCAGGATGTTCAGGTACATCACCTTGTTCATCGTCGGCGACAGCGACTCCTGGGAAAAGAACACCGGCGTGGCGAACATCAGGAGCGGCGCAATCGTCATCATCAGATAGGACGTGTCCCGCGTGAACGCCCCCAGCGCCGACAGGAACCAGGTGATGCCGACCAGGAACATGAGGAACACGAGAAACCAGAGGGGAATCAGCAGCGCCGTCCAGTGCAGCGCCCCGCCCAGCACGAGCTGGCATGCCAGCATCAGGACCAGTGCGATCGCGGCGTAGGTGGTCGCCCGCAAGGTCGAGATGATGGCCAGCATTTCCGCCGGAAACATGGTCTGCTTGATGTAGTGGGAATATTCGTGCAGCAGGGACGGCGCCCTGTAGGCCATCTCGCTGAAGAAGTTGAAGGCGACCAGGCCGCCGAAAATGAAAAGGGCGTAGTCCACCGGCGAGGCGGAGGCGGAATTGTTCGGAAGCTTGGCCGACCCGCCGAACGCCACGGTATAGGTGATCAACGAGAGCAACGGCGCCATCACCGCCCATACCCAACCGGCGGCCGATCCCTTGAAGCGTTCGCGCAGTTCGCGCCTCAGGATGGCGACAATCAGATCACGGTGGTGCCACGCCGACCTGAAGGGCTCGCCAAGGAAACGAAGCACGCCAGCCAGCAATCCGACTTTCTCGACGACTGGTTTGCCGTCCACAATATTGAGCGGCGGCGGGAAGTATCCTTCCGCCTTTTTCGATTCCACCGCCGAGCCCGTGCCCTGTCCGTCCATCGCGCCAGATATATAGTAGCCGCGCCTGGGAATATACTCGCGATAAAGCCGCGCGAAAGGCGGCCGGAGCATCAGGCGCGCATGCGCCTGTACCACAAAAGTACGTTCTCCAGGCCTGCACGAAGGTCGAATCCTGCCTGCCAGCCTGTGGAGGCAATCAAGGCCGCCGCGGAGACCCTGAGAGCGGCGGGACCGCCTCCACGCGCCGGATCGCGCGTTACGACAGCATCGGCGAAGCCGTCGAGTGCGACAAGCTCACTGACGACCTCATTGACCGTGGCGTCGCGCGGCGAAGCCACGTTGAAGACCTCGAAGCGTGTCGAACGCTCTTTCAGAACGGCCACGACGGCGGCAGCGAGATCGCCGGCATGCAGAAGATTGCGGGCCTGGGTGCCGTCGCCCCATATTTCGATCGGCCGGACGCGTTCGACAACCCTGCGGATCATCGCCGGCACGAAATGGCCCGTTTCCGATGCGAAGTCGTCATAGGGACCGTAGACGAGCGTTGGCCTCAGAATTGCAGCCGATCCGATCAGGCCCAGACGCTCGACGTACCATCGCACCTGCTGTTCGACGTAGCGGTGCATCGCCCCGACGCCGAACCATTGATCAGGCGGGACGCCCTGCTCCATGTCAGCTTCGACGGCCGGCCGCGACAAGGCCGGATAACCCGTGCACGAACTGAGCAGGACGACGCGCCGAAGCCGCTGCCGCGCCGCGGCTTGCAGCACATTGGTCAGGATGCGCAATGTGCTCAACACCGACCCTGTCGGATCGCGGCTGAGGACTGCCGTTGTCGAGAGTTGCCCCGCGCAGACAATGGCGGTGTCGACACCCTGCAGTGCCCTGGACGCCTGTTCCGGATCGCCCAAGTCGACTTTCACCCAGACGGTATTGGCCGCCTCGTAGGCCGCTCGCACGTGATGCGTCGCCACGATCCGGGGCGTCCCGCCCGCCGACAATGCCTCCACGACGTGCCGCCCGACCAGCCCTGTGGCACCAAGGACGCCAACTGTCATCGCAGGTCCCGTCGCCGCGCATCGCATTGCATTTTTGCCACCGCCCAATTCAAATCTTGGTAGGCGGTATCGTCAAGTTGCCCCGCCGTTCCGAGGTGTTGTAGCATGCGGTTCGTCGTTGCAGGGCCGGTCAAACGCCTTCCGGGAGGAAGCTCCGCTCGGTAGAAACTCTTACACACATGCGCATATGGTTTTGCCGTTCCGACATCCTTTGACGATCGATCTGAAACGCTCCCCACGCCCTATCCACCCGACGGCCTTGCAGGGCATTGCCCCGGCACGCTCGGCCATTTCCGGCGCGCGAATTCCACAGGAAAGTCCCTTCCCGTCATGACGAAATCCATCCGTGTAGGACACGCCGAGTTCGAACAGGCTCTCGGCCTGCCGGCGGGGAAACTCGATGCCCGCACGCGTGCCCTGCTCGATGCCGCCAACATCCAGTACGCAGCAATCGACGAGGCGGGGCAAACCAGGCTGCAGGCCGAGATCGCCAAGCAGATTTCCGACGGCTTCACCGTCGTGGGCGAGCATCGTGCCGGCATCTGGCGCGATGCCTGGGCCGAGCAACTCGAAAAATTCGAGCAATCCGGCTTCGACCTCGCCGCGCTCAATCCGAAATTCGTCGCCGGTTCGGCCATCCTGCGCTGGCAAGGCGCCTATGTGCAGGGCATCACCGAGTCCTTCGAGCTGGTCTTCCTCGAGATCCTGCGCGACTGGCTGTTCCGCACCTTTCTGTCGGACGTCGACCATCTCCACGAATTCGGCAGCGGCAGCGCCTTCAACGTCGCGGCCTATGCCGGACTCTTCCCCGACGTGCCGATCACCGCGCTCGACTGGGCACCGGCTGCGATCAAGATCGCCGAGCTGCTGCGCGAGAAGCGCGGCATGAAGATGACCGGCAGGAAGTTCGATTTCTTCGCTCCCGATCGCGATCTCGTTCTCGGCCCCCAGAGCGGCGTGCTGACGATGTGCGCGCTCGAGCAGATCGGCGACCGGTTCGGCCCGTTCCTCGACTATCTTCTGGCAAACCGCGCCAAGCGCGTCGTTCACGTCGAGCCGACGCTCGAGCTCTACGACCCGGCCTCGCCGCACGACAAGCTTGCCATCGACTATCACACGCAACGGAAATACCTGAAGGGCCTGCTTCCAGCCCTGCGCCAGCTCGAGAGCGACAAGAAGATCCACATCGTCTTCCAACGCCGACTGCGTTTCGGCAGCCGCTTCCACGAATGCTTCACGGCGACGGTCTGGGAGCCGGTGTAGTGTCTCAGCCGCCGCGGACATCGAGCCTCACGGGTTTCGCCCGCCGATGACAACCGCCGCTGCGCCTGCGGTCGCCCAACCGCTCGTTTCCGTAATCTGCTTCTGCAAGGACCGCGTCTCGTTCATGTCGCGGAGCATCGAGAGCGTCCTCAACCAGAGCTACAAAAACATCGAACTCGTCATTCAAGACGGCGCATCAACCGACGGGACCCTCGAACTGATCCAATCCTACGCGTCGCGCGACGACAGGGTCAAAGTCGTTTCCGAACCGGATTCCGGTCCGGCCGAGGCGTACTGGAAAGTTCTTCATCGATGCACGGGGCAATATATCGCGACCTGCTTGTCCGACGAGGAATTGGTCCCCGGCGCCATTGAGAAAGCTGTCGCGTGGTTTGCCGCATCGCCCGCTATTGGCGCGATCACGTGCGACGGCAACACCACCGATGCCGCCGGCAAGATAATCGGCAGCTTCAAGGCCGGTGAATTCGACTTCGTCGCCTACCTGTTCGGCAAATACTGCCCGTTCTGGCCTGGCAGCTTTTTTCGCCGCCAGGCTCTTCTCGACATCGGCCTGGAACGATCAGGCTGGAATGTCGGTTGCCTGGAATTCGAGATCTGGTGCCGTCTGGCGAGGGATCACGAGGTCCGCTACATCCCCGAAACGATCTCGAATTACGCCATTCACCCCGGGCAGCTCAGCAATACGCCGGTAAACTTCCACGAACACATCGACAATCGGCTCAAGCTGATCGGTGACATGTTCGCCGCCGAGGGCTTCTTTGGTGCAAACAGGTATCGGCAGAGCCAGTCGGAATTTAATCAGGAATATGCGCTCTACGGCATGGAGTCGTTCCGGGAGGTCGAAGCCGAGATCAATCAGCTCTCCCAGTTCGCGTTCCACGCACGGGCACACAAACTCGAAAAGGAAGAGCGGGAGTTCACGCGGCGGATCGAGCTGCTGCGGGAATCGCTGCTCGAATTGCACGAACACGATTTGAACCTACTGAAATGGCAGGCGATCAAGAGCGGCTCGCGTGAGCTCAAGCGCCGCTGGCGCCGCAAGCTTTGGCAGATATGGGAGGCCACCCTCGGCGTACCCGCGGTATCGCCACACATGCCCCCCCGCCTCCGAGCCAAGTTGTGGTTTCAGCGTGTGATGACCGAGCTTCTCTTCGTGCGTCACCACCGCCCTCTTCACCTGGCGTTGGGTATGGCGCGTTTGCTCGGCCTTACAGAAAGCGCTCATCCCGAGTTCGGGAAATACGCCGATTCTCTTCGCGCCAATTGGCGCGCCGGGATTTATGACGACGTCGCGCGCATCTACGAATCGCGCGGCCAGATCGGCGAAGCATTGCAAATGTGGCAGCGCGCCGAACCACTTATGGATCCCATGGTCGACAGCCTAGCCTGCCAGGCCGCCTTGAAGGATCCGGAAGCGACCTACGAGAGCATCGGCGCATTGCAGCAAAAGTGGGTCGATAACCATATCCGGCAGAAGGCAGTTCCCGGGCACCAGTTCCCGACATTCGAGCATGGCCGCAAAGTGCGCGTGGCCTACCATTGTTCGTTCATGGACGCAGATACGATTCGCTACATCATGCGACGGCCCATGGCCGCCCACGACAGGTCGAAATTCGAGATATTCGCCTACGCACCGATGGCGTTGCCGGAAGATATGCGATCTTGTGTCGACGTTGCCCGCCGCACAGCCGGTATTTCCGACGAAGACTTTGTCGAACTGGCCCGCCGCGACCAGATCGATGTTTTCGTTGAACTTTCAGGCTTCTCGCCAGGACACCGCTACGGCGCGATGGCAATACGGTGCGCTCCGGTCCAGATATCGTACCTCAATCACTTCGCAACCAGTCGCATCCCGAACGTCGATTACGTGCTCAGCGACGAGATTTGTACCCCTGCCTCTTCGTCGGCGCAGGCGACTTTCTCGGAGACCATTCACCTGCTGCCCGACTGCCTGCTGTGCTACGACTATACCGACGGCCCCAGCCTTCCGGTCACAGCCTTGCCATCTGCCACCAACAAGTTTGTCACGTTCGGCTCGCTCAGCAGCGCTGGCAAGATCAACACCCAATTGATCCGTCTTTGGGCCGAGGTGATGCAGCGTGTCCCCGGCTCGAGAATGATCCTTCAGAACTCGCAGCTCGAATCTCCCGACAATCGGCGCTACATGATCGACCGCTTCCGACGATTCGGCATCCCGGAGGATCGACTCGACTTGAGGCTGGGGGTTGATCGCACCACCGCGCTGAAGACCTACAACGAGATCGACATCACGCTCGATACCTGGCCTACTGCGGAGGCAACACCACCGCC
>Ga0207707_10002199_pt1 | contig 17670 bp, 20 predicted proteins | sample KBSC83BmetaG_FD_184336 | JGI IMG/M metagenome (GOLD analysis project Ga0207707, IMG submission 184336) | Corn rhizosphere microbial communities from Kellogg Biological Station, Michigan, USA - KBS C8-3B metaG (SPAdes) (version 2) | ecosystem: Host-associated > Plants > Roots > Rhizosphere ...
GTGATTGCCTGGATCATGGCTGCTCGATGCCCATGTCCCGGTGCGATTGACGCTCGATTTTCTTCCTGCCTTCGGCCTTTTTCTTGTCGCGGCGCGTCTGCAATTTGTGGTCGAGTTTGGCGACGTCATTGTCGTTGCGATCGCCGTTGCCATGTTTGCGGTCGGCGGGTGGCACGGGATTGGGCATGGTCATCTCCAGTGTTGGTGTCATTCGGTCGCCAGTGGCATGGCGCCGGTTTGGCTACCCTAGATGGCGCGTGCTGACGAAACCGTGATGCCTGGTTGACCGGGCAGCTGGGCAGCGGCAAACGAGTCCGTGCGGCGCGACCCGGATGCCGCGCGTGCACCGGGCCGGCGAGGATTTCCCGGATGGCTCCGTCGGCGACCAGCGCCGGTCCATGCGTGCGGCGGGATTGGCAAAGCCCAGGCTGCTCGCCAGTCATCGGGCAAGTCGTGCCGATAGACGGTGAACACGAACAGCCACCCGCGTTCGATACGCTGGGCGAACCAGCCCCCGAAAACCTTGATGAAATGCACGCGTCGCATGGACGCCAGGCGGGGGCATGACACGCGCCACCAGTGCTGTCGCATATGTGGCGCCCAGCACGGCGCCCGCCTGGCTGTTACCGCGCCGTTACCACGAAAAAGGCCATCCCGGTAAGGATGGCCTGCACAGTTGTTCTTTGGTCGGGGTGACAGGATTCGAACCTGCGACTTCTACGTCCCGAACGTAGCGCTCTACCAGGCTGAGCTACACCCCGTGGGAGCCGCGTATGTTAGTCGGCGCCTGCAGGCTTGGCAACAATTGGATGTGGCATCCGGCTCGGCACGCGGCCGCGGCAAGCTGGCCATCTGCTAATCTTGGCGGTCGCCGGAGCGCACCCGCGCCCGGTGGCGTCCCGTCCCGTTGCATGAAAGAGAAGCTCATGGCGCTTACCCCGGCCCGCACCATGCCTGGTGTGCTCGAACTGCTGCCGCTTGACCAGATTGCATTGCAGCGCATGCTGGACGTCATTCGTCGCAACTACGAACGTTTCGGTTTTCTGCCGATCGAGACGCCGGCGATCGAATACTCCGACGTGCTGCTGACCAAGAGCGGAGGGGAGACCGAGCGTCAGGTGTATTTCGTGCAATCCACTGGTGCGCTGGACCACGCCGGGAAGGGTGCGTCGGACGTACCGGAGCTGGCGCTGCGCTTTGATCTCACCGTGCCGCTGGCGCGCTACGTGGCCGAACATGAACATGACTTGAGTTTCCCGTTTCGCCGCTACCAGATGCAGCGCGTGTATCGCGGTGAGCGTGCACAGCGCGGGCGGTTTCGCGAGTTCTACCAATGCGACATCGACGTGATCGGCAAGGATGCGCTGTCGGTGCGCCACGATGCCGAAATCCCCGCGGTGATCTACAACGTATTCCGCGACCTCGACATCGGTGCGTTTACCATCCAGCTCAACAACCGCAAGTTGATGCGTGGGTACTTCGAAAGCCTCGGCATCGTCGATGGCGGGCAGCAATTGCTGGTGCTGCGCGAAGTGGACAAGCTGGACAAGCGCGGTGCCGATGCAGTGCGCGCCACGCTGACCGGGGAGGGCTTTGCGCTCGATCCCGCCGTGGTGCAGAAGATCCTCGCCTTCGTGCAGATTCGTTCCACTTCGTTGCGTGACGCGCTGGACCAGCTCGATGCCTTGGGTGCCGGCCCGCAAGTGATGGAAGAGGGGCGCGCGGAGTTGCAGGAGGTGCTCAACCTCATGCATGTGTTTGGCGTGCCGGACACCCACTTTGCGTTGAACCTGTCCATCGCGCGCGGGCTGGATTACTACACCGGCACCGTGTACGAAACGACGTTGAACGAGCACCCGCAGATTGGCTCGGTGTGCTCGGGTGGCCGTTACGAAAATCTGGCGGGCCAGTACACCAAGTCGCACCTGCCCGGTGTCGGTATCTCGATTGGTCTCACCCGCTTGTACTGGCAGTTGCGCGACGCCGGGCTGTTGGCCACGGCGAACAGCACGGTCGAGGTACTGGTGACCCATATGGATGCCGCGCAGTTGCCGGAATATCTGGCACTGGCCGGCGAGTTGCGTGCCGCGGGCATCGCCACCGAGGTCGTGCTGGAAGCCAGCAAGCTGGGCAAACAGTTCAAGTACGCTGACCGCGCCGGCATCCGTTTCGTCATCGTGCTGGGCGAAGCCGAAATCGCGAACGGTACGGTCACGGTAAAGGATTTGCGCCGTGGCAATCAGTTTGAAGTTCCGCGCGGCGAGTTGCTCAAGTCGCTCGGACTGGCCATGTAGGGCAGACCCTGTTCGACCACCTTGCCTGACCGGACGACGACGATGCGCAAGATCACTACGATGTGGGCGTAACCGGCGAGACCACTTTCGGGACACTTTTGTGAGCGAGACAATTCTTCTGGATGGCAACAGCCTTACGCGGGCGCAATTGGTGGCGGTGGCGCGTGATGGCGCATCCGTGACACTGGATCCAGCCGGCCTGGTGCAAGTGCAGCGTGCGGCGGATTTCCTGGCAAAAAAGGTGAGTTGCGGGGAACCGACCTACGGGGTGACCACCGGGTTCGGCAGCAACGCGGACAAGCTGCTGGGCGCGCATCGCGTGCGCGACGAGCTGCCGGGCGGGAGTGCGCAGCGACCTGCAGGGGACACGCTGCTGGAAGAATTGCAGCACAACCTGATCATCACGCACGCCGTCTGCGTGGGCAAACCCTTCAGCGCCGAAGTGGTGCGGGCAATGCTGGTGATTCGCATCAATACGCTGATGCGTGGTCATTCGGGGATTCGGGTCAGCACGCTGGAGGCGCTGGCCGCGCTGCTCAACGCCGGCATCGTGCCGGTGGTGCCGGAGAAAGGTTCGGTTGGTGCCAGCGGTGATCTCGCGCCGCTGTCGCATCTGGCGATCGTGCTGCTGGGTGGTGGCGAGGCGTTTTATCAGGGCGAGCGCTTGAGCGGTGCCGAGGCGCTCAAGCGTGCGGGACTCACGCCGGTGCGGTTGTCGTTCAAGGAAGGCCTGGCGCTCAACAATGGCACTGCGCAGATGCTGGCCACGTCGGCGCTGGCACTGGATGCCCTGGAGCATTTGCTGGACACGGCCGATCTCGCTGCGGCGATGACGCTGGATGCATTTGCCGGTCGCAGTGGCGCGTTGCGCGCGGACGTGCATGCGTTGCGCCCGCATCCCGGCCAAGTGGCGACCGCCGCGCATGTGCGCGAATTGCTGGCTGGTTCCACGCTGATGGACATTCCGTATCACCTCGTGCCGCGCTTCAAGCCGTGGGCGGCAACGGCGTGGGTCGAGGCCGACGATCAGGCGCTCAGTTTCGACATTGGCTGGGACTGGGTGCCGGCCAGCCAGCGCCATGGCCGCGAGGCGTTTTATCGCCGCTTCATGCCGTTCAGGGGCGGCAAGAAACATCAGCCGCAGGATGCCTACAGCTTGCGCTGCATGCCGCAAGTGCATGGTGCAGTGCGCGATGCGTGGGCGCAGGCGTGTCGGGTCATCGATATCGAGTTGAATTCCGTCACCGACAATCCGCTGGTCTTTCCGGAGAATGCGGAGGAGCCGTTCATCGAGGATCAAGTGATCTCCGCCGGCCACTTCCACGGCATGCCGCTGGCGCTGGTGATGAGTTACGTGAAGGCCGCGATCCCGGTGCTGGCATCGATCTCCGAGCGACGCCTGAACAAGCTGGTCGACCCGGCGACCAATGACGGCTTGCCGGCGTTTCTCACCGGCAACGAGGACGGCACCGATTCGGGTTTCATGATCGTGCAATACACCGCCGCCGCGCTTGTCAACGATTTGGCCACGCGCGCGCATCCGGCCTGTGTGTACTCGATACCGACCAGCGCGAATGCCGAGGATCACGTGTCCATGGGTGCCAACGAGGCGCGCCAGGTGCTGGAGATGACCGAGGACCTTGGGCAGGTACTGGCGCTGGAGCTGTATACCGCCGCGCAGGCGCTGGAGTACCGCGAGACCATGTTGAATGCCGCCCATCGGCTGGCGCAGCGCGGTGGCTGGCAAGCACTGGCGGCGAAAGTGGACAACGCGCCGCGCGAGGGCCATCCGCACTACGCGCAGTTTGTGACCGAGGTGCAGCAACTGGCCGCGGCGCTGGCCGACGCGGATGATTTCCATGCTGGTGCGAGCGTGCGTGCGGCGCATGCGCTGTTGCGCGAGCAGGTTGCGTTTCTGCATCGCGATCGGGCGCTGGATGCCGACATCCGTGCGGTCTGTGCGCTGGTGTCGAGCAACGCGTTTTTGCAGTCGCCAGCGGTCTGAATTTTCCGCACGGGAGCAATCACATGAGCCTGATCCAGACCCCGGTTTCCCATGGCGAACTGATCGACAAGATCACCATCCTGGAAATCAAGTCGCGCCGTATTGCCGACGCGGCCAAGCTCGCCAATGTGCGCAACGAACTGGATTTGCTCAACGCGATCTGGGCCGACAGCCACGTCGCGCAAATCGACATTGCCCACGAACGTGCGCAGCTGCTGGCAGTCAATCAGGCGTTGTGGGACATCGAGGATGCAATTCGCCTGAAAGAACGCGCACAGGCGTTTGATCAGGAATTCATCGAGCTGGCGCGTTCGGTGTACTTTCGCAATGACGAGCGCGCAGCGTGCAAACGCGCTATCAACCTCAAGCTCGGTTCCGAGCTGGTCGAGGAAAAGTCGTATCAGGACTACCGCGCAAAGTGACTGGCATGATCATGGCCGCGATGCGTCCGGTTCCACGGCGGCCGCTTCAAAGCGTTCGATCACGTCGTCGACACTGATCAAGTCCATCACGCCGGGTTTTTCAATCTTCTTGCCCCAGGGCAGTTCGCTGGCGGCCTTGCCGCAATACTTGCGTGCCGCGGCGTCGTATTTGTTCACGCACCAGCGCCGGTCGGAATAGGGACCGGAACGGTCCGGGTTGCTGGCCGCGTGCAAGCCGAGCACGCGCGTGCCAACGGCGTTGGCCATGTGCATCGGGCCGGAGTCAGGCGTCAACACCAGTTGCGCGCGACTGAGCAATGCCAGAAGTTTTTTCAACGTGTCCTTGCCGGTGAGGTCGAGTGGCGCGCGTTGGCATGCCGCCAGCACGGCATCGGCCATCGCCCGTTCGGCCGTGGACGGCCCACCTACCAGCGCCACGCGCCAGCCACGTGCGGCCGCGTGATCCATGACCGTTGCGTAACGCTCCGGTCGCCAGTTGCGCCGGATGTGGCTGGCACTCGGGCTGACCACCAGCGTTGGCCTCGCGCCGGGCAATTGGGCGCTGGCCCAGGCGTGCGCAGCGGCAGGGATGGGGAGATCCCAACGCACCTGTGTCTGGCGCAAGCCGAGCGGTTCGCAAAAACTGCCGATGGCATCAAGCACATGCTCGCCGCTGCGCGCCGGAATCTGTTCGTTGATGACCAGACGGTGCAGATCCCTGGCGCGTGCACGGTCGTAACCAATGCGTCGGTCGGCGTGGATACCGAGACTGAGCAGATTCGAGCGCAATGCCACCTGCATGTGCAGCAATACGTCGAAGCGGTGTCCACGCAACGCCGAGTGCACGGCACGCATGCCGGCCCAGCCGGCGGACTTGTCGAACGTCACGAACTCGACACCGGGCAGGTCGCCGACCAGCTTGCGCTCCAGCTTGCCGATCACCCACAGCAAAGTTGCAGCTGGCCACGCGGACTGCAAGGTGCGCAGCAGTGGCACGACGTGGGTGACGTCGCCGATGGCAGAGGTACGCAGCAGGCAGATCGAGGCAGGTGAGGTCACAGGCGTAGGTTAGAATGAATGGAGGCCGGGAGTCTGGGCGGCGGCGGATGGCATGATGCAGGAGCGAACCTACAACGAGCACGGGATGGCCATTGTGTTCGACGCGGCACTGTCCGGACAAATCGGGCCTGAGTGGTTCGCGCCAGCCTACTGGCATGCGCGCAATGCACTGAGGGCCCTGGCGGGTGGCCGTGGCGGGGTGGCGGTGATCACTACGCCGGCCGGTGAATGTGTGTTGCGGCATTACCATCGTGGCGGGTTGGTCGCGCGGTTGTCGGCGGATCGCTACCTGTGGCTGGGTGCAGCGCGCACGCGCAGCCTTGCCGAATTCCGTTTGCTGGAACGTATTGCGTGGCTTGGTTTGCCCGGCCCGGCACCAGTGGCGGCACGCTATGTGCGGCGTGGACTGTCGTACACAGCCGACCTGATCACCGCGCGTGTGGCCGACGCACGAACCTTGGCGCAGTGCCTTGCCGCTGGTGCGCTGGACGCCGACACGGCGCGCGCGGTGGGCAACGTGATTGCGCGTTTTCATCGTGCGGGCATCTGGCATGCCGATTTGAATGCGCACAATATCCTGTTGAACGCGGCGGGAGTGCACCTGATCGACTTTGACCGCGGTCGCGTACGTGCCCCCGGGGTTGGCTGGCGCAACGGCAACCTGCGGCGACTGCGCCGTTCTTTGCTGAAGCTTGGCGCCGAAGCCGCTGGCGCGGAGGTGTTTGTGTCAACGGTGTGGCAGCCGCTGCGGGACGGCTATACGCAGGGGTGGAACGCATGAGCTGGCATGTGCGCTTTCTCGGTGTGGGCGCCGCGCACGCGGCCGCTTTGGGGGCATCCGCTGCCGTGCTGGAGCGTGACGATGCACCACTGCTGTTGATCGATTGCGGGCCAGGCACGCTGGATCGTTATCTCGCTGCGTACGGCAGGCCGCCGACCGCATTGTTCCTCACCCATACGCATCTCGACCATGTCGGCGACCTGGAGTTGCTGTTTGCACGCCTGTGGTTCGATACCCAGCTGCGTGGCCACACGAAGATCTTTGTGCATGCAGCTTTGCTGCCGTGGCTGCAGGCGCGCGTGGCCGATTACCCTGGTGTGCTGGCGGAAGGTGGCGTGAACTTCTGGGAGGCGTTCCAGTTGCTGCCGTGCACTCGCGGATTCTGGCTGGATGGCTGCTGGTTTGACGTGTTTGCCACGCGTCACCACATGCCGGGCACGTCATATGGTCTGGCGCTGGAGGGCAGCGTGGTCTACACCGGCGACACGCGCCCCATCCCGGAGGTACTTGCCCTGCGCGCAGCTCACGGCGAGCTGGTTGCCCACGATTGCAGCCTGGTGGGAAACCCGTCGCACACGGGCGTCGACGACCTTGCGCGCGAGTACCCGCCCGACTTGTGCACGCGATTGCTGCTGTACCACTACGGTGGCGCGGCAGATGGCATTGCGCTGGCCACGCGGGGCTATCGCGTTGCTCACCAGGATGAGCGGATCGCGCTGCCTCAAGCCACGACTCCACGCGCTGACGCGGGTTGAATTCCCGGCGAGCGCGCTTGCCTGGGTTCGGCGCTGCGGCTATCCTTCCCCTTCTTTGCCGGGCCTGTTGAGTGGTTAGGTGAGGCTCATGATGTACCGAGCAATCTTGCCCTTCTGAAGTGGCGGGAAGCTGATGCGGAGAAGGTGTCCGAGTGAGCCATCCCGCTCGGGTGAGATGGCGGCGACAACGGTTGTATGCGGAGAGGTGTCCGAGTGGTTGAAGGAGCACGCCTGGAAAGTGTGTATACGGTAAAACGTATCGCGGGTTCGAATCCCGCTCTCTCCGCCAGTATTTGAAATACCGGGGCTTTGCTGCCCACGTCTATGGTGGCCCCGTCGGTCCCCCCGCGACGATAGTTCGTAAACTCCGCCAGGTCCGGAAGGAAGCAACGGTAGCGAATGATTCGGGTGCCGGGGTGTGGCTGGCGGGGCTGCCACCTTTTCGGGCCTTGGGATAGCGCGGACATCGCGCGAGAATCAGTGGTGCCGGGTCGGACGCGACAGCGCTGCTTGCTGACTTGTGCCATCCGACTTGGCACAATCAACATTCGCCCCAAAGCGTAGAGAGTCCAGCCATGGCATTCCGACAGCCCGTGTTGCACCCTTCGGGCCAGGGCGGTTTGTCCACGGGACGGGGTCATCGCTCAGCCATGTATCGACATACAGTTCTTCGTTTTTTCCTGTCCTGCGGACCAGGCGCTTCCGGCGCAGGCCCGCGCAATGCCATGGGCGGACTCTGACACATGTCCTATCAAGTACTCGCCCGCAAATGGCGTCCGCGCAAGTTTTCCGAACTGGTTGGCCAGGAACACGTGGTGCGCGCGCTGACCAATGCGCTCGACAGCGGACGCATGCACCACGCCTATCTGTTTACCGGCACGCGTGGCGTGGGCAAGACCACCATCGCGCGCATCTTTGCCAAGTCGCTGAATTGCGAGCGCGGCCAGTCGGCCGAACCGTGTGGTGAATGCTCGGTCTGCACCGCGGTGGACGAGGGCCGGTTTGTCGACCTGCTGGAGATCGACGCGGCCAGCAACACCGGCGTGGACGATGTCCGTGAGGTGATCGAAAACGCGCAATACGCGCCGTCGCGTGGGCGCTTCAAGGTTTACCTGGTGGACGAGGTGCACATGTTGTCCAAGAACGCGTTCAACGCGTTGCTGAAGACACTGGAAGAACCACCACCGCATGTGAAGTTTCTGCTCGCCACCACCGATCCGCAGAAGTTGCCGGTGACCGTGTTGTCGCGTTGCCTGAAGTTCAATCTGAAACGCCTGCTGCCGACGCAAATTTCCGGGCAAATCCGCCACATTCTCGGTGCGGAAAACATCGAGTTCGATGAAGACGCGATTGCCGAACTGGCGCGCGCCGCCGACGGTTCATTGCGTGATGGCTTGTCCTTGCTGGACCAGGCCATCGCCTACGGCGCTGGCGCGGTGCGCGGTGAGGATGTGCGCGCCATGCTGGGTAGCGTTGCGCGTGCGCAGGTACTGGGCGTGCTCGATGCCGTGGCCGCTGGCGATGGCGCCAGGTTGCTCGGCGAATGCGCGCAGATAGCCTCGTATTCGCCCGATTTTGGTGGGGTGCTGGACGACCTCGCCAGCGCCCTGCATCAGTTGCAGTTGCTGCAATTGATTCCCGGCTACCAGCCGGCTGACGGTGCGGATGACGATCATGCGTTGGCTGCGCTGGCCACGCGGATGGCGCCCGAAGACGTGCAGCTGTATTACCAGGTGGCCATCGCTGGCCATCGCGACCTGACGTTGGCCCCGGATGCGCGTACCGGATTCGAGATGGCGTTGTTGCGCATGCTGGCTTTTCGTCCGGAGGACGGCACATCGACATCAGGGCGCGCGCAATCTGCGCCCGCACCTACTGCCACCCATGCCGCGTCACCTGCGGCGGTGGCAGGTGTTCGACCATCGCACGCCGCCACCCGGCAACCGGCGGGAGAAGCCGTATCTGCCGCGCCGCCACCGGCAGCAGACAACGCATTGGCACCGGTCACGCTTGACGCCAATGGCCTGCCGGACTGGGAGGCGTTGATCGCGCGTGCGGCATTGCGCGGGCCGCTCGGCATGCTGGCGCAAAACGCCGTGCTGCGCGCTCGGGAAGGGCGGACGCTGGTATTGGCGCTGCAACCGGTGCACCTGCACATGGCCGTGGAACCGATGGTCAGCCAGATGGAAGAACACATCAGCCAGGCATTGGGCGAGTCGGTGCGTCTGCGTTTTGTCGCGGTCAGCAGCCCAGCTGCGGCCGAACGGACCCCGGCGGCGCGCGCCGCGCTGGCGCATGATGCGGCGCAGGCTGCGGCAGAAGCCGCGATAGAAAGCGATCCACTGGTGCAATCATTGAAGCGCGAGTTCGGTGCGCGAGTCGTACCGCAGTCGATCAAACCCTTGGCAAACGAATCGGGAGCCGCGTGATGCGAGGACAGCTAGGTCAGTTGATGCAACAAGCGCAGCGCATGCAGGAAGACATGCAGCGCGCGCAGGAAGAAATCGCCAAGCTCGAAGTCACGGGCAGCGCCGGTGGTGGCCTGGTCAGCGTAGTGATGACCGGTGCGCATGAAGTGCGCCGCGTGCAGATCGACCGGCAGACGTTTGCCGACGACCCGGAGATGGCCGAGGATCTGGTGGCCGCAGCCATCAACGATGCGGTAAACAAGGTGGCTGCCGCCAGCAAGGATCGGCTTGGTGGCATTACCGCCGGCATGAATCTGCCGGCGGGCTTCAAGATGCCGTTTTGATGGCGGAGCGCTGCGACGTGAAAGAGCGTGGTCATCAGGGAAGCTGCAGTCCGCAATTGCTTGCCCGGGCGTTGCTGTTCGCTGACCAGCTTGCGGACGTTTCGTGAGCAGCTCCGGCCTCCTCGACGAGTTGATTGAGGCGCTGCGCTGCCTGCCCGGCGTGGGTGGCAAGAGTGCGCAGCGGATGGCCTTCCATTTGCTGGAACGTGACCGCGACCGCGGCTTGCGCCTGGCCGACGCCTTGCACCAGGCCATGCAACGCGTCGGGCGCTGCCAGCGTTGCCGCAATTTCAGCGAAGAGCCACTGTGTACGGTGTGTGCCAACACCAGCCGTGACCAGCACACGTTGTGCGTGGTCGAGTCCCCCACCGAACTGGCCGCGATCGAGCAAGCTACCGGTTTCCGTGGCCAGTATTTCGTGCTGATGGGTCACCTGTCGCCGCTCGACGGTCTGGGTCCCGAAGAGCTTGGTTTGCCGCAACTCGCCGCGCGCCTGGGCGAGGGCGAGATCGAGGAGCTGATCGTCGCTACCAACCCCACGGTGGAGGGTGAAGCCACGGCCCACTACCTCGCCCAGCTTGCACGCGCCGGCGGTGTGCGCCCGACCCGGCTGGCGCACGGTGTGCCACTTGGTGGCGAGCTGGAATACGTTGACCGCAGCACGCTGGCACACGCGTTTGGCGGGCGCCAGCTGCTTGAATGATTTGCCATCAGGGGATGCATGATGAGTGACACGATTTTCAACAAGATCATCCGCCGCGAGATACCGGCCGACATCGTCTACGAGGACGACGAGGTGCTGGGTTTCAGCGACGTGAACCCGCAGGCGCCGGTGCACGTCTTGTTCATCCCGAAGGCGCCGATGCCGACCTTGAACGATGCCACGCCGGCGGATGCCGAACTGCTGGGCAAATTGCTGCTGGCGACTGCCAACTATGCCAAGCAGGTTGGCCTGGCCGAGCGCGGTTATCGCGTGGTGGTGAACTGCAACGAGGATGGCGGGCAGACCGTGTATCACCTGCACATGCATCTGCTGGCCGGGCGCCGCCTGCATTGGCCGCCGGGTTGAGTTGCCCGGTCCGCAGGTGGTACCGCACAGACGACAACGCCGGCGAGTAGCCGGCGTTGGTGCACGAGATCGCTGCGTGCCGGATTACTTCTTCGGTGGCGGCGGTGGCGCATGCGGACGCACCACGATCACGCGTGGCCCGCCCCAGTACGGATAGCCCCACGGCCCACCCCAGTATGGGCCGAAGCCGGGGCCCCAGAACGGATCGTAGTAGCCCGGCGGGTAGCGCGTGACCGGCACGCGCTTGGGCCACAGGTAGACGACATCGGCTTCCACGCGTGGGTAGGCGTAATCGTAGTCGCCGACCTTTTGCGACACGATGCCGTGGAGTGTGCCGGTTACCGTCAGTTCGCGACCGCGCACGAATACCTCGGGGTCGTAGAAGCCCGCACGGCAAGCGACGAAGCGGCCGTCACTTTCGCCGGATGTGCCCATGAGCGGGCGGGCCTGCTTGTCCAGTGGCCGTGACAACAGGTAGAAGCAGGTTTGTTGCGCACCGGGTTCGGTCTTGATGATCTCGCCGCCCCAGCGTACGTGCTCCCCGCCAGCACCACCTTGCTGGGCACTGGCAGTTGAAACGCTGGTGTACGTGCCTTGCAGCGGTTGCGGCATCGTCGCGCAGCCACCAACCAGAGCCAACGCGCCAACCAGCGCAAGTGGACGGTACAGGGACATGGCGGTTTCTCCATCGTTGGTAGCGACATTGTGTCACTACGCCTGTGCTATTTGACCACGCGCGCTGCCTAGAAGTCCCGCACCGCGCGGCGGAACGCGCGCAATGGTTCAGGCGGCGGTTCGTCCTGAGCGTAACGCAGCTGGAGATAGTCCGTTGACAGTTGCGCAAGCGTGGCACGTTGTGCGGGCAGGGCGCGCGCCGCGCGCGCCAGGTAGCGCTGGGGTCCCTCGCCGCGACGACGCACGATACCCCGGCGTGCCAGCTTGCGTTCCAGCACGCGCAGGGTTTCGCGCAACACATCGTGGCGCTGGCGTCGCCACAGCGCCCAGGCCAAACCCAGACCCATGAACAGCCCGCTGCTGATGGCGATCAGGATGCCCAGCAGACGGGTGTCCGTATCGCGCACGCCAAACGGCGTGAGCAGGCCACGCTGACGTAGCGCGTCGAAGCCCACCACGCCCTGGTTCCACCAGCGATTGACGATATCCCAATGGTTGCGCAAGCCTTGCAGCCAGTCGCTGTGATACCAGCCGCGTTCGTCGCCAATGGCCGCTGCGGCGCCGAGTGTGACCCGTTCGGGACGCACGGCGCCGGTGGGGTCGGCCCGGACCCAGCCGCGCCCCGCCAGCCATACTTCGGTCCAGGCGTGGGCGTCGGAGTTGCGCACCAGCAGGTAATTGCCAAGCTGGTTCCAGTAGCCGCCCTGATAACCGGTGACGACGCGCGCCGGGATGCCGGCGCTGCGCATCAGTACGGTGAACGACGAGGCGTAGTGCTCGCAGAATCCTTCGCGGGTGTTGAACAGGAAATCATCCACCGCGTCGCGGCCGAGCGGCGCGGGCGTCAGCGTGTAGCGAAAGCCGCCGTCGTGCAGCAACGTCAGACCGGCACGGACGATGGCCGCGTCGTCCGTGCCGTACCGCTGGCGCCACTGGTCGGCCAGCGCGTGTGTGCGGGGGTTGAAACCCGGGGGCAACCGCAAACCGAGTTGCCGTGAGCGTGCGTCCAGCTCCGGCTGCAGGCGGTAACGCAGCGCTGAACGCAGCGTGTAGCTGAAGGGGGTGGTCACCGGTTTGTCGGCGATCAGCTCATGATCGGTGCGCAAGCTGGCATCTGCTGGCGCGTTCAGCGGTACATCCAGGGCTGGCAGCATGCGCTGCTTGCTGGGTTCGAGGGTGACGCGGTAGCTGATCGAGCTGACGGCTTCGATCGGTGCCGGTGGATAGCCATTGCCGCGCACGCGTTGCCAACGTCGCCCGTCATAGTTCCACATCACGTACGCGCGAAAGTAACGCAAGTCCGGTGGCGGCGGCGCCCCGTCGAAACTGACACGCAGCGCCGGGCTGTCGTCGGTGAGCAGCTCGGTAAAGTTGCCCGGGGACATGCTGTCGCTCAAGCCGGTGCGCGCCTGGTCTGGCGACGGCGCGCCCCATAGGGGCGAGCTCAACCGCGGCACCAGTACAAACGCCAGCAGGGTCAGCGGCAGGGCTGCAGCCAGCAACAGCAACCCGGGCAATAGTGCGCACGGCAGACTGGTCGGCGCCTGTGCCGGCTCCAGTGCGCGCAACGTGGCCAGGGCGGGCAACAGGCCCAGCGCAACGATCACCGTGGTGGTCATGGCCTGGCCGAACAGCAGCGCGGACATCAGCGCAAAGCAGGCGAAACCCACGCCGACCCGCACATCGCGCGCGGTCTCGGTTTCCAGCAGCTTCAGCACCAGCAGCCCGACGCCCAGTGCGGTCCCGGGCTCACGCCCGAAGATACTGCCGTAGGTGCCGGCGATCGCGAGCGTCAGCAGCAACAACAGAGGCAACTTGATCCAGCGCGACACCCGACTGCCATGCTGGCGACGCTGCCACCAGCGCGCGGCCAGCAGCACCAGCAGCATCGCGCCGAGCCACCACGGCAGGTGTTGCACATGCACGCCAAGCACCATGCCCGTGGTCAGACTCAACAGGTCGAACGTGCGGGTGCTGACCGGCGCGTGGCGCGAAGGGATCGAGGCCGAGGTCATGGCAGCTCGGCCAGCGCATTCATGCAGTGCACGTAATGCAGCGGCCCGCTGCCCAGTGGCAGCTCGTTGCCGGGCAGCCACAGGCTGAAGCCGTGGCGCTGTGCTTGCGCTTCACCGAGCCAGCGTGCGAGCCGGGCGATCCGTGCCTCGCTGTCCAGACCGCGCAACTCACGCCAGTCAAGCCGCCATTGCGGCCGGCTTTGTGGTCGCGCAAAGTCCTTCACCAACAGGCCTTCGTGATGTGCGCTGACCTTCCAGGCGATATGGCGCTGTGGATCGCCGGCGCGATAGTCGCGCAATGCCGCCAGCTCATCGCCCAGGCGACGACGGGTTTGTTGGGCCTGGGCGGCGGGTGCGCGCGGCGCTGGGCCGACGCGTTCGGCGCGCGGCCACACCAGTACGGACTGTTCCGGGTGCAACCAGCTCCAGGCGCGAAACAGGCCCAGTGGCCAGGTGGTCCAGACCCGCAATCGTGGCACTGGCTGCCAGCCGCGCTGGACGGTCGGCAGGGAAATTTTCACTTGCGTCGTGCCGTTGCCTGACGCCGCGAAAGCGGTGCGGGTGTCCGCCAGGTCGACGCGCACGCCGTTGCGGGCGCGCGCCGAGTCGAAGCTCAGGATAAGTTCGACCGGTTGCCCGACCACCGCGTGATCGGCTTGCAGCTGGCCCAGGCGCAACCCGTCGAGGTTGCGGAACGTCACCAGCATGCTGGCGGCGCTGGATGCTCCGAGCAGACAGGTCAACAGCAACGCAGCGTTGTTGGCGTAATTCAACGCGCCAACCAGCATGACCAGCTGCAGCACCGCAAAGCCGACGCCAAAACCGGTGGGCACGATGTAGATGCGCCGGCGATGCAGCTCGATGGGCAGGCTTTCCATGCGCCGGTAACGGGTCAGCGCAGGCAGGCGACGCTCGCCCCATCGGGCCAGGCGTTGCAGCAGGGCGCGCATCAGTCCACCGCTACCTCGGCCAGCAATTGCCGGGCCAGGGTGTCACCGTTGGCGCCGCGCGCCGGTAACAGGCGGTGCGCCGCCAACGGCACGAACAGGGCCTGGATGTCCTCGGGCAACACGTGTGTGCGACCGCTGAGCAGCGCCCACGCCCGCGCGGCACTGAGCAATGCCAGGCCGGCGCGCGGCGACAAGCCCACCCGGATATCCGCATGTCGGCGGCTGGCATTCAGCAGTGCCTGCAAATAATCCAGCAACGCGCTGCTGGCGGTGATGGCCTGGGCTTGCCGGTTCAAGGCCAGCAACGCCGCACCGTCGAGCTGTGGTGTCAGTTGCGCGAGCAAATCGCGGCGATCGCTGCCGGTGAGCAGCGCACGTTCGGCGCTGGCATCGGGGTAATCCAGCGACAGGCGCAGCATGAAGCGGTCGAGTTGCGAGTCCGGCAGCGGAAACGTGCCGTTGAGATCCAGCGGGTTTTGCGTGGCGACGACGAAAAATGGCTGTGCCAATGCGTGCGTCTGGCCATCGACGGTCACCTGCGCCTCGGCCATGGCTTCGAGCAATGCACTCTGGGTTTTCGGACTGGCGCGATTGATCTCGTCGGCCAGCAACAACCCGGTAAAGATCGGGCCGGGATGGAAACGGAATTGGGCGGTCTCGCGTTCGTACACGCTCACGCCGATGATGTCCGAGGGCAGCAAGTCGCTGGTGAACTGGACGCGCTGGAAGTCCAGCGCAAACGTGGCCGCCAGCGCATGCGCGAGCGTGGTCTTGCCCACGCCAGGCACATCCTCCAGCAGCAGATGTCCGCCGGCGATCAGGCAGGTAAAGGCGCGCTTCACCTGTGCCGGTTTGCCCAGCAACACCTGGTTGACCTGGGCCATGGCGGCGCGCAGTCGATGCAGCAGGATTTCATCGGGTTGCTCGGTAATGGCAGACATGAGTTCTTCAGGTGTCCGGGACAGGCGCGGCATGGCATGAATGGGATGGGTCAGTGTAATGCGCGTGCCGGATGACATGGCGCGGGCGCACGAGATGGCCGCCACTCCGACTGTGCCATGCCCGCGCGGCCACATTGCGGAAGTGCGACACACCTGTGGTGTGCCAGCGGTCGTACCGGGTGATGGATCGCGATCGTTGACTGACAGCTATAGGTGTTGTGGTTTACGGCAACTCGACGTCACAGTCGCGGAGCATCTGCGCCAGTGCGATCAGTGGCAGGCCGATGAGTGCCGTCGGATCCCGGGTTTCAATACGCGTGAACAACGTAATGCCCAGGCCTTCGCATTTGAAGCTGCCGGCGCAGTCGAGTGGTTGCTCGAGTGCGAGGTAACGGTGGATCTCCGCGTCCTGCAGGTCGCGAAAATGCACGGTTGTGTGATCGACATGGGTGTGCGTCTGACCGGTGCGCGTGTCACGCACGCAGAGCGCGGTGTGAAACGCCACGGTATGGCCGGAGCTGGCGCGCAGTTGTGCATGCGCGCGCTCGATGCTGCCGGGCTTGTGCAGGATGCTGCCACCGAGTTCGGCCACCTGATCGGAGCCGATCACCACCACGTCGTGCTCTCCTTGTGCAGCGGCTTCGGCTTTGGCCCGGGCCAGGCGCAGCGCCCGCGCGGGCGCCTGCTCGCCGGCAAGTTCCTGTTCATCGACTGCGGGTGCGCGCATGGTGAAGTCGAGGCCGAGGCGGCGCAGCAGATCGGCGCGGTAGCGTGACGTGGACCCCAGGATGAGGCGTGACGTTGCCTCGTTCACGGTTCGCCGTCCTGCCGTATGTGCTCGCGCATCGCCTGGTCCAACGCGCTTTGCGCCTGGGCCAGGGCCAGCAGCAGGGGCTGCAGCCGCGCGCGGATGTGGCGCACGGAAGTGGCTGCCGCGTCGAACTCACTGGCACTGGCCTGGGCGGAGCGATCGCGGATCCACAAACGCTGCTGCAGCAGGGCGCGCAGCCCGGCGTCCACGGCGTGCTGGGCATCCTGTTCGCTCGCGGCAGGTAAGTCGGGGTTGACGGACATCACGGCGTGCGCCTGCGCCAGGTTGCGACGGCAGCTCTTGAGATCGCGCTCAAGCGCGTCGGCAAGATCCAGCAGATTTTGCAACCGCGCCGTGTGCAAGGCCTGGCGTCGTCGCTGCCAGAATGCCGCGCCAATGGCGGCCAGCACCACAAGCAGGAGTGCGCCGACGACGGGCAGCAGGTAGACGTTCACGGGCAATTGGCTCGAGCAAGTGGCAGGTTCACAATATGGCGGTCTGCCCCCAGGGCACGCAATGCCGCAGGATGTCGACGTTGAGCAGGGGTGTCAACGTCGCCGCGGTTGACTTGCGCACCGCACAAACATAACATTCCGCGATTATGTCCGGGACAATGCCAGAGTCTGTCGACGTTTGGCGCATGGTTTCGGCACGGCGTTCGTTCGCAGGGAGCCTGCCGGTTGCCAGCCTCCGTCGCTTGTGTGAAGCGCTGGCGGATGCTGGTGGAACGGTGCGGTTCGCGCTGGATTTTGGTCGCGACAGCCTGCAGGTGAGCTACGTCGACGTGCGCGCGGAGGTGTCGCTGACCATGCTTTGTCAGCGCACGTTGGAGCCGTTTGCATTGCCGGTAACGGTCAGCACGCGGCTTGGCTTGATCCGTCAGGAAAGTGACGAGGCGGGATTGCCACCGGATTGCGAGCCGTTGCTGGTACCTGCTGATGGCCGGTTGAATCCGGCCGATGTGGTCGAGGATGAATTGTTGCTGGCGTTGCCGTTGGTGGCAATCAATCCGAATAGCAGCTTGCTGGATGTGGTAACACCGCCCGACGTTGCCGGCGATGATGACAGGACAAGTCCGTTCGCCATGTTGCGCGAACTGAAAAACGAGTAGCAGTCGAAGAGATCAAGCGTGGGTTTGCGT
>Ga0207707_10002202_pt1:0-12500 | contig 17659 bp, 8 predicted proteins | sample KBSC83BmetaG_FD_184336 | JGI IMG/M metagenome (GOLD analysis project Ga0207707, IMG submission 184336) | Corn rhizosphere microbial communities from Kellogg Biological Station, Michigan, USA - KBS C8-3B metaG (SPAdes) (version 2) | ecosystem: Host-associated > Plants > Roots >...
ATTTTTGGGCTGGAACTTTTCTAGTCGCGGCCCATACGTGGCGCTCCCCGCGCCATTGCGACCCGCGACCCGCGCGAGGGCCGACGTCGGCCTGCTCGATACGCCTGCCGTTCACGTAGACCTCGGCGAGCGTGCGTCCGTAGCGATCGTGACCGAAGGGACGCAGCGTTACTTCGCCGGAAGCGATGAGCGTTTGCAATCGACGCTTCGCCGCGTACCCGCCGGCTTCATTCAGCTCGGCGGCATACACGTTGGTCAACCGGACCTTCTGGTGACTGCATACGAGGGTGTCGCCGTCGATAGCTATGCAGCGCTCGCCGGCCACCACCGTTGAAGCGGCCAGCGCCGCCGTTCCGACTACCAGTGCGAAGGAGGCCGCGCGCATGCTGCTATAACGCGGCGCATCATGCCGCGAATCCTGGCGCGCTGCGCGCTGCTATTGTTCTTTTGCATTCCCGCGGCGCGCGCGCAATGGATAGAGCTTTACTGGGCTGATCCGGCGTTGCGCTGGCGAACGCTGCAGACCGAGCACTTCGAGATCCATTTTGCCGAGCAGTCGCGCCCCGAGGCGCGGCGCGTGGCGGCAATTGCCGAGCGCGTCTATGCGCGCACCACGCGAATACTCGACTGGGAGCCTCGGCGCCGGACCCAGGTCGTGCTTTTCAACTCGGGCGACTTCGCGAACGGCTTTGCCTCGCCCGTGCCCTACAACTTCAGCGGCATCTTCCTCTCGCCACCGGACCAAGGCGAGCTCCTGCAGGACCGGGAGTGGCTCGAGCTCGTCATCAGCCACGAGTTCTTCCACATCGTGCACCTCGACAAGGCGAGCGGGCCGCCGCTCAGCCTGCGAAACGTGCTGGGCCGGCTGCTCTTCGCATTCCCGAACGCGCTGGGGCCGTCCTGGGTCATCGAGGGCCTTGCCGTCCTGAACGAATCGGATGCGCAGCAACGATATGGCCGGCTGGAAAACACTTATTTCGAGGGCCAGATGCGCGCCGAAGCGGCGCGCGGCCTCCGGTCGCTCAAGGAGGTCAACGCGGAGGGTCGCGGCTTTCCGCTGAACCGCGACTACCTGTATGGAAGCTATTTCTTCCTTTACCTAGAGGAGCGTTACGGCAGCGGCGCCGTGCGCGCCTTCATCGACGACTACAGCCGCAACATCGTACCTTTCAAGATCGACAGCACCGCCCGGGCGGTCACCGGCAAGGGCATGGACGCCGTGTGGGCCGATTATCAGGAATGGCTTCGTGCCCGCTTCGCCGGGGATCGCCGGCGCGACTGGGTGCAAGGCCGCGAGCTGCGGCGGGCTTATTCCATCTCGGCGCCCGCGCTGGGCGCAGCCGGAACACTTTGGTACGTGGAAGCCGATGGGTACACGCGGCCGCGCCTGATCCGCCAGGCGGCCGGTTCACCGCCTCACGTCGTGCGCCAAGTCGAACGGGATTCGCGCATTTTCGGTCCCAAGGCGAGCGGCGTGCTGGTCTCGGAACTCGACGTTTGCCGTAACCACAACCTGCTCTACCACCTTCGCCTCGTGGACGAAAAAGGCGAGGCACGGGACATCACGCGCTGTGCCCGTGATCGCTTCGCTGCGCCACTCGATGACGGCCGAATAGCGTCCGTCCGGGTATCGGAGGGCAACGCCGAGGTGGTCCTGCTCGAGCCGGGCGGCGAGGCGCGCACGCTTTATCGGGCGGCGCCGGGGGACAGCATCAGCGGGCTGGCCGCCAAGGGCCAGCGGATCGTCGTCACCCGCCTGCGCGCATCGCAGTGGGCTCTAGTGGACGTCTCCGATGGCAACGAGCGTGTCCTCCTAGCAGACGAGGCGGTCAAGCATTCGCCCCGATTCAATGAGGCGGCCAGCGAGATCTTCTTCGTAGCCGACTATGCGCGAAATTACGACATCTGGTCCTGGCGCGAAGGCCGTTCATCAATTACGCGCTGGACGCGCTCGCCATACGGCGTGCGCGAGATGAGCGCGCCCGTGGGTGGCGAGATCCTCCTTACCACGCTGGAGGCTGACGGCACCGTCCTCAGGCTGTTGAGTGTCGCGGCCGAGCCGCTCGAGGAACGCCTGCCAGCATCGCCGAACGAAGCGAAGGTGGCCGCCGAGCAAGCGCCGCTCGGCGAGGAACGCCCCTACTCAGCCTTGCAGACGTTGCGTCCAACATCCTGGCTCCCCCTTGTCCAGATTGGCGACGGGGCGGTTGCCGTCGGCGCCCTGACCCTCGGCCAGGACGCGCTCGAGCTGCACCAGTATGTCCTCGCCCCGATGGTGGAGCTCACGCAGGGCGAGCTGCTCGGACAGGCGCAGTATCTCTACGACGGCCGCCATGGCCTGATGGTCAATCGCACCCTTACCGTGCGGGCGAGCGAGCCGGGCCCTTCTCGCACGGACATCAAGGCGTACAGCATCCGGGAGGACGCGCAATGGGTCTCGCTGTGGCGCGACCTGCGCGTGAACCGGCGGCTCTATTGGGGCCTTGGTGCGGCGCTCGAGCGGGAGGACCTGCACGATCTCGCGCTCGGCAACGCGCGCACGCAGGACGAGCGCGTCGTCGGACTGCTCGCCGGCATCGATTCGCGGCGGCAGCAACCCCTTTCGGAAGGGCCGAGCCAAGGGCACGAGCTGCGGCTCTTTTATGAAACGTCGCGCGGCCTCGGCGGAGCGTACGACGGCAATGTCTACCGCGCTGACTGGCGCGGACACGTACCGCTCGGGACATCGGTGCTCGCGTTGCGCTGGAACGAAGCCTATGGGCAGACGACGGCCGAGCCATTCGAGCTCGGCGGCAGCAAGTCGGACGAATACATCCTGCTCCCCGTGCTCAACGAGCGGGATTTCGCCCTGCGGGGCTACACGCCCGGCACTCCGGAGCTGACGGGCCATCGCGCACGCGTGGCGACCGTGGAATGGCGCACGCCGCTGCGCGACATCGATCGTCACCTGGTCGTCCCGCCGCTCGGCCTCAACCGCATCTCGCTCAACCTCTTCACCGACATCGGCGCCGCCTGGGAGCACGGCGCCTCGCCGGACTACCACCACGGCATCGGCGCCGAGCTGATGAGCGAGCCGCGATTCGGCTACGTGTTCGGGCTGCAGGCGCGCCTCGGCATCGCGCGGGGCCTGGATCAGACCGGATCGACGAAGATCTACCTGCGCGTCGGCCGCGCGTTCTAGGCTACTTCCCCTTCATCAGGCGCCGGTAGTGCGCCATGTGCCGGATCGCGTCGCGCGGCTTGCCCAGTGTCTCGTAAAGGAGTGCGAGGTTGTAGTGCCCATCGGCGAGCGTGCCGTCCAGGTGGACCGCGGCCTCGTATGCCTGGATCGCCTCGGCGCTGCGGCCCATGTCCTCGAGCAGGACGCCAAGGTTGTAAAAGAGGAGCGGCTCGTCCCCATGGCGCTCGATGCCTTCGCGATAGGCCCTCTCCGCCTCGGCCAGGAGTCCCGCCTCATGGAGCTGGCAGCCGCGATTGATGTGCTCGTCCACGTCCGGCTCGCTCGGCACCGGCGCCGGCCGCTCCAACACGCTGAGGGAACCGTCCGCGGGGCTGCCCTCGAACGCGAGCAGGTATTGCCCTGAATCGGCCTGCCAGCGGCTGGCGCCTTCGCGCACCACGACCCGGTCGGCATCGGCGCCGATGCTCAGGCCGGAAAGGGGCATGGCGGCCGGCAGGTGGCGCCTGAGGGCCTTCATGGCTCGCGCGATGCGCCGCGCCGGCACCCGCGCCGCGGCGAGCGCCTGCGCGGTACGCAGAACGATCAGATCCTGAAAGGAGAAGAGCCACGCATTGCGTGGCCCGCGAGCCGGCGAAACAAAACCTGCCTTGACCAGCGTGCGAATCGTGCTGCGCGGCAGGTGCAGCAGCTTCTGCACGTCGCGCACGCCGTACTGGTGCACGGTTATTTCTTGCCGGCGCTCTTCTTGGCGGGCTTCGCCGGCTGCGCGGCGGCGGCGGGCGCCGCCCGCTTGGCGGGCTTCTTGTCCAGGCTGGCGCGCAGCGCTTCCATCAGATCGATCACCTGGGCGCCGGGCTGCGGCTCCTCGGCCATGGTGATTTCCTGGCCTTCGACCTTCTTCTGCACCGCGGCCTCGATGCGCTCGCGTACCTCATCCTTGTAAGCGCTCGGGTCGAATTTGTCCGCCGCCTGCTGTTCGATCAGCTGCTGGGCAAGCTTGAGCTCCGCGTCGCGCACCTCGGTCTTCGGGATGTCGATGTCCTTGATCGAGCGCACTTCGGCAGCGTAGAGGAGTTGCTGCATGACCAGTCCGTCTTCGACCGGGCGGATCATCACGATGTACTGCTTGCCGCGCGCGGCCCAGCGACCGAGGGCGCAGCGCTTCGATTCGCGCAGCGCGCGGGCGAGAAGAGCATAGGGCTTGGCGCCGCCTTTGTCAGGCGCGAGGTAGTACGCCTTGTCGAAGAACACCGGATCGACCGATTCGATCGGCACGAACTCGGTGATGTCCGCCGTATGCGTGCCCGCCTCCTCCATCGCTTTCAGCTCTTCCGGCGTGAACATCACGTACTGGTCCTTCGCGAATTCATAGCCCTTGACGATCTCTTCGCGACCCACCGGGATCTCTTCCTTCTGGCAGATGTATTGCTGCCTCAGCCGCGAGCCACAAGCCTTGTGCAGCATGTTGAAGGAGATCGCTTTGCTCGTTTCCGTGGCGGAATAGAGCTTGACCGGGATGGACACCAGTCCGAAGGACACGGTCAGCGACGCGATCGATCGTGCAGCCATGACTTCACTCCCGGCTCTAGGTTTGCGGGGGAACGGATTGTAATACAAAGGGATTTTTCAGGCTTTGCTCCGCTTCAAGGCCTTCTCCAGGCTCTGCTTTTCGGTGAGCGCGTGGCTCCATCGGTCGCCCGTCCGGGCCACTCGCTCGGCCGCCACGGAAAGGCGGAAATCGAGCGGATGCGCGTTCGCGAGCTCATCCCAGGTGAGCGGCATCGACACCGGCGCTCCGGCCGCGCCGCGCGGCGAATACGCCGCGTTCAGCGTCTTGCCGCGAACGTTCATGTTGTAGTCCATGAAGATTTTTCCGGTGCGCTTGGGCACGCTCCACTCCACCGTGACGTCGCTCGGATACAGGCGCACCAGATGGCGGCCGACGGTCGCCGAGATCTCGCGCGCGGCGTCGAAGTCGATCGTGCGCCGGATCGGCAGGAAGACATGCAGGCCGGTCTTGCCGGAAGTCTTCACGATCGGCTGGAGGCCCATGCTGTTCAGCACCTCGCGCACGTGGAATGCCGTCTCCTTCCCTTTCTCGAATGCTCGCGTGTTGAGCTCGGGCTCGTCGCCGGGCGCTTCCTTGCCCGAGTAGATGTAGGGATCGATGTCGAACACCACGTAGTCCGGGTAATTGAGCACCGAAGCCTCCAGCGAAGCCAGGGAGCTCGAGTAGTCGGTCTCCTGGCTCGCCGCATCCGCTTCCACCTTTGCGCGCGAATGCCAGACGTGAAATTCGAGCGTGCCGGACTGAGCGAGCCAAAGGAGGGTGGGCAGGTTGTTGCACAGAAGGTACTCGTGCGACTCATCCTTGTGGTCGGAAAAGACGGTGATCGTCTGGACGAACGCCGGCCGCTCCCCGTGCCAGTGCTTCTGGTAGAAGCGCTGGCCGTGGATGCCGTCGGGCATGCGGATCATGGTGAGCGGCCGGTCCGCCAGGTGTGGCAGCATGTAAGGCGACACCTGCGCCAGGTAGCGGAGAAGGTCACGCTTGGTGAGCGCCGGCTGCTTGAGCGCGGCATCGGCCGGCCAGTAGACACGATCGAGATGCGTGAGCCGCACCTGTTGCTTGTCGAGCGCCAGAGTGAGGGCCGTCTTCCGGCTCTCGAGCTGCCGCACGATGGCGCCGACTTCATTATCGTCCTCGCGGCGCGCCGCCCGCTGGGGGCGATCCGCCTCCGCTGCATCGATGTCATCGCGGAAACGCAGGAAAACCGGCGCGCGGAGGAATCCGTCGTCCGTCCAATTCTGGAACTTCACCTCCGCGACGACTTTCGGCTCGACCCAGGTCGTCGGGCTGTGCAGCTCCGGCTTTTCGGCGAACGGATGGGATTTGCGGTGCAGCGGCTCCAGCCGCCTTTTCGCGTCCGCGAGTGTCGCGTCGTCGAACCCGGATCCCACATGGGAAGCGTAGCGAAGCTTCGGCCCGTCCCAATAGCCGACCAACAGCGCCCCGAGCGGCGAGCGGGCGCCCTTGCCCCGCGTGTAACCGCCGACGACGAAGTCCCCGCTCCGGGTGGACTTGACCTTGACCCAGGACGCGGATCGCTTGCCGGACTCGTAGGTGCTGCGCTTGTGCTTCCCGATCACGCCCTCGAGGCCGCTGTCGAGGGCAGCCTTCAGCAGCGCTTTCCCGTCGGCGGAGGCGTGCACGAGTTGCACTAGCTGCGATGGCAAAAGGCACTGGGCGAGCCAGCGGCGCCGGTCCTCGTACCACGCCTTCCGCAAGTTCAGCCCGGCGAAATGCAGAAGGTCGAAGCAGTAGAACACCACGGGGGTATTCGCCTGCACGTTCTGCATCGCGTTGAAAGACGGCTTGCCTTCGGGATCGAAGGCGACCAGCTCGCCGTCGAGCACCATGGCGTTGACCGCCTGTCGCGAGAGCTCGGCCTCGAGCCGCGGGAAGCGTCCGAGGTCCAGTCCGCGCCGTGATTTCAGCGTAACGCCCTCTTCATCGACGAAAGCGAGGGCGCGGTAGCCATCGAGCTTCGGCTCCCACACCCAGTCGGCGCGGTCGAAAGGGCCATCCGCCAGCTCGGCATGCATCGGTGCGAGCGAAGCGGGCAGCTTTTCGGCTGGGCCGGTCGGGATGAGCCGCTCCATGGGAAGACGCTCGAGCGGGACTGCCTTGACCTCGTCCAGCGTCGCGCCCGAGAGTACTGAGCGGTCGAGCGCGGTGGGATCGCTCTTGGCGACGAACCGGTCCTTGTGCTTGATGAGGAGCCAATTCTTCCGGTCCGCCATGCGCACAAGGGCGAAGGAACCCTTGATCTTCTCGCCGCGCAGGAAAAACCCCAGCTTCCCCTTGGCGAGCGCTTCGGCTACGCGTCGCTCTGCCTCCGTATGGTCGTGGAACCAGTACTCGTTGCCTTCGTCGGGACTGTAGACGCCGCAGTCCCAGACGATCATCTTCCCGGCGCCGTATTGACCGACCGGAATGATCCCTTCGAACGAGGCGTAGTCGAACGGATGGTCTTCGGTCCGCGCCGCGAGCCGCTTTTCGCTCGGATCGAGCGACGGCCCTTTCGGCACCGCCCACGACTTCAGCACCCCGTCGCACTCGAGGCGCAGGTCGTAATGCATGCGGCGGGCGGCGTGCTGCTGGATGACGAAGAGGAGCGGCCCGCGCCGCTGCCCTACCGGCTGCGGCGCCGGCTCGGGGGTGGCGTCGAAGCGCCGCTTGGCTGAGTATTCGGATAGATTCGCGGCCAGTCTTTCCTTCGACATGCTGAAATTCTAAAGATGCGGCTCTTCGCCGGCGCGAGCGGCTACTCGTTCAAGGAATGGAAGGGCACCTTCTATCCCGCGGACATGAAGGCGGACGCCATGCTCGCCTTCTACAGCGCGCGCCTGCCGACGGTCGAGATCAACAACACGTTCTACCGCATGCCGCGCACCGAGATGCTGGAAAACTGGGCTCGCACGGCGCCCGCCTCTTTCCGCTTCGCCATCAAGGCCTCGCGTCGCATTACCCACTTCGCACAGCTCAAGCCGGACGCCGCGGCCGATTCCGTCGCCTTCCTCTACCGCGCGCTCGAGTCGCTCGCCGAAAAGCGCGGGCCGGTGCTCTTCCAGCTGCCGCCTTTCCTGAAGAAGGACCTGGCGCGACTCAAGGACTTCCTGCAGCTCTTGCCTGCCGGCCACGCGGCCGCCTTCGAATTCCGTAATAACAGCTGGTTTGCCGACGACGTCTACGCGGCCCTGAAGGCGAGCGGCGCTTCCCTTTGCTTGTCCGAGCGAGAGGACAACGCGCCGCCGCCGCTCGTCGAAACCGCGCCGTGGGGCTATGTGCGCCTCAGGCTCGAGCAGTATTCGGACGGCGATCTGGCGGAATGGGCGCGCCGCCTCGGGCGAACGGGCTGGAAGGAGACCTACGTGTACTTCATGCACGAGCCGACGGCGCCGGCATACGCCCAGACGCTGATGCGCTTCGCGGCTACTCCGGCTTAGCCGCCATGGCGCGGATGATCGTCTCGAGTTGCGGGCTCATCGGCAGCCCGAGGCTCTGACCCGAAGGCAGCCGCTGCAGGAACCAGCGCTTGTACTGCCGCTCGATTTCGCCGTCCTCCGCGAGGTCGTGGAAGGCACGCTGGACGGTATCGGCGAGCTGCGCGTCGCCCTTGCGGAACATGATCCCGTACGGGTCATAGGAGAGGAATTCGCCGACCACCTGGTAGCTTTTTTGTCCCCGGTGCTCGGCTAGCAGCCCGTACAGGAGCACGTCATCCGTCGCGAATGCGTCGGCCCTGCCAGCCTCCAGCTGGGCATAGGAATCGGCGTGGTCACGCGCCGCGGCCAGCCTGAAATCGATTTTGAAGCGCCGGGCGATCTCGCGCATCGCCCCCTCGTTGGTCGTCCCCGAGGTCACGACCACCACCTTGCCGCCGAGGTCACGGTACGAGCGGATGGGCGAGCCGCGCCCTACGAGTAGCTTGGTGCCGGCCACGAAGATCACCGGCGAAAAGGCCACTTGGCGTCGCCGCTCGAGATTGTTGGTGGTCGAGCCGCATTCGAGGTCCGCCCGCCCCGAGACGATCGCCTCGATGCGGGTCTCCGCAGTCACGGCGAGCCATTTGACCTCGAGCTGCCGTCCCACGGCGTCGCCGATCGCCTCGGCGACCCTCTTGCAGAGCTCCACCGAGTAGCCGATCGGCTCGCCACGCGCCGACCGGTACGAAAACGGCACCGATGATTCCCGATACGCCAGCGTTATCGCCCGCGCAGCGCGCACTTTGGCGAGCGTTCCAGTGAGCTCGACCGGTGCCGCGTCCTCGGTCTGGGCTTGTGCCGCCGGGTGCAGGAGCGCAATCAGCAGCGCAGCAGCGAAGAGCTTCATCGGCTAGGCCGGGACAACGGCTCCGGATTCGATCAGCCGCTCCTTCTCATCCGCCGCCGCGGGCGCCAGCAACTCGCCTTCCCACTTGGCGACCGCCGCGCTCGCGATGGAATTGCCGACGGCATTCGTCGCGGAGCGGCCCATATCGAGGAACACGTCCACCCCCAGGATGAGCAGCAGGCCGGCCTCCGGGATGTTGAACTGATTGAGGGTGGCGGCGATGACCACCAGCGAGGCGCGAGGCACGCCGGCCATGCCTTTCGAGGTGAGCATGAGGACCAGCAGCATGGTGAGCTGCGTGCCGAGCGAGAGCTCGATGCCGTAGGCCTGCGCGATGAAGAGCGTCGCGAACGTGCAATACATCATCGACCCGTCGAGGTTGAACGAGTAGCCCATGGGCATCACGAAGCTCGAGATCTTGCGCTTCACGCCGAACCGGTCGAGCGCGTCGATGATCTTCGGATATGCCGCCTCGGAACTCGCCGTGGCGAACGACAGCATGAATGCTTCCTTGATCAGCTTCATCAGCTTGAGGACACGCGGCCCGAGGACCACGAAGCCGGCGAACACGAGCAGGCTCCAAAGGATGATCAACCCAAGGTAGAAATCGCCCATGAAAATCGCGAAGCGCCACAGGATCTCGAGGCCGTTCACCGCCACGGTGGCCGCCATCGCGGCGAAGACGGCGACGGGCGCGAGATTCATCACGTACCCCGTGATGGTCAGCATGACGTGGGACAACTCATCGATCACGGCGACCAGCATGCGGCCCTTTTCGCCGAGCGCCGAGAGGGCGACGCCGAAGAACATGGAAAACACCACGATCTGCAGGATTTCGTTGTTGGCCATGGCCTCGGCGAAGGACTTCGGCACGAGATGGCTGACGAAGTCCTTGAGCGTGAACTTGGAAGTGGCGAGATTGGCCGAGGAGCCGATGTCCGGCAAGGGCAGGCCGAGGTTGTGCCCCGGCTGCAAGAGATTCGCGAGCAGCATGCCGAGAAGGAGCGACACGAGTGATGCGACGATGAACCAGCCGATCGCCTTCACGAAAACCCGGCCGACCGAGGCCGCATCGCCCATGTGCGCGATGCCGACCACCAGGGTGGAGAAGACGAGCGGCCCGATCAGCATCTTGATCAAGCGAAGAAAGAGCTCGGAAAGGATAGAGATGTAACCCGCCATCGACGCGGCGGTGCGCTTGTCGGGGAAGGAAACGAAGATCATGTAGCCAACCACGATGCCGAGCACAAGGGCGCCTAGGATCAGCCCGGCCGCCGGCATTTTGCGCTTCATGGTGTGCCTCCCCTAGTTGCTTCCCGCCCGACTGTAGGCCACGCTCGCCGGGCGAGCCATCGGACCAAAGTCCTATGCGCGCGAGAATTTCCAGAACCACCCACGCCGCAAGAAGGCACCAGGCACGCGCGTGCATCCCCGAGCTGCGTAAACATAACGACAGGCCCTCGGGCTAGGGCAGACGGTAAAAGAACCTCCGCCTCCGCAGCAGGCGCGCAGAGCAGAAGGACGAGGCGCGAGCGCCTCATGGGCGCATAGCCGCTCGTGGCAGAAACAAAAAAGCCCGGCGCTCTTACGAGCCCGGGCTTTTTCGCTTGAAGATGGCCTGGCGGTAACCTACTTTCGCGTGCGCAAACGGCACACTATCATCGGCGCAAACCCGTTTCACGGTCCTGTTCGGGATGGGAAGGCGTGGTTCCAGGCTGCTGTAGCCGCCAGATAGAAGGTTGAAGAAGTGAACCGTTACGAAAAGTCGTAACGGCGGGAATGGGATTGCGCACCAAGCGCCCATAACTGCGCGAGCGATGCTCACGGTTATAGGGTCAAGCCGCACGGGCAATTAGTACGGGTTAGCTCAAGAGCTCACGCTCCTTGCACATCCCGCCTATCAACGTCCTGGTCTAGGACGACCCTTCAGGGGGGTCAAGCCCCCGGGAAGTCTCATCTCGAGGCAAGTTTCCCGCTTAGATGCTTTCAGCGGTTATCTCTTCCGCACATAGCTACCCGGCAATGCCACTGGCGTGACAACCGGTACACCAGGGGTGCGTCCACTCCGGTCCTCTCGTACTAGGAGTAGCCCCTCTCAAACTTCCAGCGCCCACGGTAGATAGGGACCAAACTGTCTCACGACGTTTTAAACCCAGCTCACGTACCACTTTAAATGGCGAACAGCCATACCCTTGGGACCGGCTACAGCCCCAGGATGTGATGAGCCGACATCGAGGTGCCAAACTCCCCCGTCGATATGAACTCTTGGGGGGAATCAGCCTGTTATCCCCGGCGTACCTTTTATCCGTTGAGCGATGGCCCTTCCATACAGAACCACCGGATCACTTTGACCTGCTTTCGCACCTGCTCGACTTGTCAGTCTCGCAGTCAAGCACGCTTTTGCCAATGCACATTGAGCCACGATTTCCGACCGTGGTAAGCGTACCTTCGTACTCCTCCGTTACTCTTTGGGAGGAGACCGCCCCAGTCAAACTGCCTACCATGCACGGTCCCCGGCCCGGTTAACGAGCCTAGGTTAGAGCCGCAAACAAATCAGGCTGGTATTTCAACGTTGGCTCCACGATGGCTAGCGCCACCGCTTCAAAGCCTCCCAGCTATCCTACACAGATCGGTTCACAGTCCAATGCAAAGTTACAGTAAAGGTGCACGGGGTCTTTCCGTCTAGCCGCGGGTAGATTGCATCATCACAACCATTTCAACTTCGCTGAGTCTCGGGAGGAGACAGTGTGGCCAGCGTTACGCCATTCGTGCAGGTCGGAACTTACCCGACAAGGAATTTCGCTACCTTAGGACCGTTATAGTTACGGCCGCCGTTTACTGGGGCTTCGATCAGGAGCTTGCACCCCATCACTTAACCTTCCAGCACCGGGCAGGCGTCACACCCTATACATCCACTTTCGTGTTGGCAGAGTGCTGTGTTTTTAATAAACAGTCGCAGCCACCTATTCTGTGCCACCCCATTGGGCTCCGGCTGTACGCCTTCACCTACTAGGGGCACACCTTCTTCCGAAGTTACGGTGTCAATTTGCCGAGTTCCTTCTCCCGAGTTCTCTCAAGCGCCTGAGAATATTCATCTCGCCCACCAGTGTCGGTTTACGGTACGGTCCCACCGTGACTGAAGCTTAGTGGCTTTTCCTGGAAGCAGAGTATCTGCAGCTTCCCGCCCCGAAGGGCAGTCGTATTCGCATCTCGGCTAAGCCACGCGGATTTGCCTACGCGGCACGCCTACTTGCTTAAACCGGGACAACCAACACCCGGCCTGCATAACTTTCTCCGTCCCCACATCGCATCACGGCGAGGTACAGGAATATTGACCTGTTTTCCATCAGCTACGCCTTTCGGCCTCGCCTTAGGGGCCGACTCACCCTGCGCCGATGAACGTGGCGCAGGAAACCTTGGGCT
>Ga0207707_10002204_pt1 | contig 17647 bp, 10 predicted proteins | sample KBSC83BmetaG_FD_184336 | JGI IMG/M metagenome (GOLD analysis project Ga0207707, IMG submission 184336) | Corn rhizosphere microbial communities from Kellogg Biological Station, Michigan, USA - KBS C8-3B metaG (SPAdes) (version 2) | ecosystem: Host-associated > Plants > Roots > Rhizosphere ...
CATTGCGACGCTCCGCGATGAAACCGGGGCACCGGTGCAGAGTGAAAAAATGGTCGAACTGCAGTTTGCAGGAGGAAAACCCGTGAAAGCCGGAGATCAGTTTGGTATCGGAAGAGCATCTTTATGAACATTGCTTAAACCACCGGTTTTGATCCATGACTAAGATATTTCCCTATCTTCAGTATCCATATCTTAATTGCTATCAAATGAGAAAAATACCAGGGCCGTTGCTTGCGCTAACCTTATTATTTTTGCGCGGCTCAGCGCAGATAAATGCCGGATTATTTGCCTGTCCGGATGTTTCCAAAACACAGATTGTTTTCTCTTATGCCAACGATCTCTGGATTGTTTCCAAATCCGGGGGCAATGCAGAAAAGATCAGTTCTCCGCCCGGCGTGGAGAGCTTTCCAAAGTTTTCGCCCGACGGGCAATCCATTGCATTTACCGGGAATTACGATGGGAATAAAGATGTCTATACCATTCCTTCTTCCGGAGGTGTGCCCCTGCGTATCACGGAACATGGATTCACTGACCGGGTGGTGGACTGGACGCCGGACGGAAAAGCTGTTTTGTTTGCTTCGGGGCGGGAAAGCGGCAGGGACCGGTTCAATCAGTTTTACACGGTTGCCTCAACCGGCGGTCCGGCTGTAAAACTGCCTTTTCCCTATGCTGAATTTGGCTCTTATTCACCCGATGGAAAAGATATGGCGCTGGTCTTTGTGACCCAGGCATTCCGGAACTGGAAAAGATACCGCGGCGGATGGAAAGCGAACATTCATATTTTTCATTTTGCCGACAACAGTTCGGAGAATATTTCCGCCAATGAAGTGGCCGGAGATGAATTTCCGATGTGGAATGATCATTTCATTTATTTTTTATCCGACCGCGGACCTGAATTGCGCATGAACCTTTGGCGTTACGATGTGACCAGTAAGAAAAGGGAGCAGCTCACCCACTATACGGATTATGATATTCATTTCCCATCGCTGGGACCGGATGATATTGTTTTTGAAGAAGGCGGAAAATTATTCCTGTTCTCCCTTTCAACACTGCAGGTCACGGAAGTGAAACTGGCTGTTGTTACAGACCGTGCTACCTTAAAACCGAGAATGGTATCGGCAGAAAAATATGTTCAGCATGCGGCTGTCAGTCCCGACGGGAACAGGGCGCTTATGGAAGCCAGGGGTGAGATTTTTTCATTGCCCGCCGTGGATGGTTTTGTTAAGGATCTGACCCGTACAACCGGCGCGGGAGAGCGTTACCCCGCATGGTCGCCGGATGGGAAGACCATTGCTTACTGGAGCGATCAGTCCGGCGAATATGAACTGTGGCTGCAGCCAGCCGGCAAAGAAGAATCCCCCCGGAAAATAACCAGCTATGGTGCAGGATTCCGGTATGGATTAACCTGGTCGCCGGACAGTAAGAAACTTGCCTTTATTGATAAGGCCATGAAAATAAAAATCATCGACATTGGCGCCAACAGCACAACGGATGTGGATCAGGCCCTGCGGTTTATGGACGGGGGCTGTGAAAATTTCAGGTGCAGCTGGTCGCCCGACAGCCGCTGGCTGGTTTACAGTCGCGACCTGGACAATTATCACAATGCCATTTTTATTTTCGACACCCGGAACAAAAAACTTCAGCAGGTTACGGACGGATATTATAGTTGCGACAACCCGGTATTTGACACCGAAGGAAAATATATTTACCTGACCACGAATCAGTCGTTCACGCCTTACTACAGCGATCTGGACAATACTTTTATCTATGGCAATTCCACGCGCCTGGCGGTGATCAGTTTAAAAAAAACCACGCCGTCCTTATTATACCCGAAGAATGATACTGTTTCAGTGAAACCGGAAGAATCAAAGCCTGAGGATAGAAAGGCAGACGATAAAAAGAAGGACAATAAAAACAAAGCCGCTGAAGAAAAAAAACCTGCTGTCGCTCCGGTTGAAATTGATTTTGATAATTTGGAATCACGGATGATATTCCTGCCTCCCGCAGCGGGGAACTATGGAAAGATCAGTTCGGCTAAGGGTAAGATCATTTATCTGAAACTACCGGTTACCGGAACAAAAGACGGGCATTCTTCCCTGCATTATTATGATATTTCGAAACGCGAGGAGAAGAACATACTCGATGATGTGGATGATTACTGGTTATCCGCCAATACGGAAAAGATCCTGGTTCAGCGAAAGAAATCTTATGCAGTGATCGAGACCGGCGAAACGAAGAAATTCGAGAAACCGTTGCGGCTTGCAGATATGAAAATGCTGGTGGATCCCGTGCAGGAATGGAAACAGATTTTCAACGATGCCTGGAGGCTCGAACGGGATTATTTTTATGATGCCAGCATGCACGGGGTCGACTGGAACCTGGTGAAGCAACGCTATGCCAAAATGCTGGAGGGGGCCATTACCCGGGATGAAGTGAATTTTGTGATCGGCGAAATGCTGGGCGAACTCAATTCTTCCCATACCTATCATGGCGGCGGAGATCTGGAAGATGAAGCAAAAGAAAATGTGGGCTATCTGGGGGTTGACTGGCAGGCCGACGGCAAGTATTATAAAATAAAAAAGATTCTCCGGGGCGCTCCCTGGGATGCGGAAGAGCATTCGGCGCTGGATGAACCCGGTTTAGCTATCAAAGAAGGTGATTATATTCTGGCAGTTAACGGTGTGCCTGTGACCACCACAGAAGAACCATTTGCTTTTTTCCAGGGGCTCGCAAAAAAGACAGTCGAACTTACTTACAATGCATCGGCTTCTTTTACCGGATCCAAAACCGCCATTGTTGAAACGATGGCAAGCGAATACCGTTTGCGTTATCTGGCCTGGGTGGAAGCAAACCGGAAGCGGGTGGATGAAGCAACAGGCGGGGAAGCCGGTTATATTTATGTACCCAGTACCGGTTTGGACGGGCAGGAAGAACTTACCCGGCAATTCAATGCGCAGTGGAATAAAAAAGCGCTGATCATTGATGAACGTTTCAACAGTGGCGGCCAGATCCCCGATCGTTTTATCGAAATGCTGAACCGCACGCCGCTGGCCTTTTGGGCTACACGTGACGGATCGGTATGGCCCTGGCCCTATGCTGCGAATTTCGGTCCCAAAGTGATGCTCATTAATGGCTGGAGTGGTTCGGGCGGGGACGCATTCCCGGATTATTTCCGCAAGAAGGGGCTGGGCCCGCTGATCGGCGAGAGAACCTGGGGCGGCCTGATCGGCATCAGCGGCGCTCCTTCGCTCATTGATGGCGGCGGCATTACCGCTCCCTCCTTCCGCATGTTCAATACAGATGGAACCTGGTTTAAGGAAGGCCATGGGGTGGATCCGGATATTGCGGTTGATGAAGACCTGGCCTCCATGGCCAAAGGTGTTGATCCGCAACTGGAGCGCGCGATTACGGAAATAAAAAAAGAGATAAAGGAAAAAGGATTCACGCCGCCTGCAAGGCCCGCTTATGAGAAAAGGAATTAGGATGATTGTTTTTAACTAAATTGGGTGAAAATTGAAAAGTCAGCAGGCCATATGAAAAAGTTCAAAAAATATTACACGCTTCGGATACCGGGGAATATTTCCTTATTCCTTATTCTCTTTTTATTTGCAATTCCACAGACCCGGGCAAATACCAGCTTCCTGCAAAAAGAAGATACTGCTGCTATTGAAGGGCGCTGGGATATTACCGTGAAGGATGGGGCTAAGGAGTTTCCATCCTGGCTGGAAGTGCGGCTCTCCGGATTAAGCACGCTGGTGGGCCGTTTTGTCGGCGGCGGTGGCAGCGCCCGTCCTATTTCGCGTGTCAATTACAGTAACGGGAAGCTGAGTTTCTCCATTCCTCCGCAATGGGAGAAAGTAAATAAAGATCTTTTTGTGGAAGGCAGTCTGCAGGGCGACCGGCTGGCAGGGACGATGATCGCGCCCGACGGCAAGAAATATTCCTGGATTGGCGTACGCGCACCGGCGCTGAGAAGAACCGGCGAACCGGCATGGGGTGATCCGGTTGTACTTTTTAATGGAAAAGACCTGAACGGCTGGCATGCACTGGGCACAGTTAATCAATGGAAGGCAGAGGACGGAATACTCCGCAGTCCCAAATCAGGTTCCAATATTGCCACCGACGAAAAATTTACAGATTTTAAACTGCATATTGAATTCCGCTATCCGAAAGGAAGCAACAGCGGCGTTTACCTTCGGGGCCGTTATGAAGTTCAGATTGAAGACAGCAAGGGAATGGAGCCACTGGATAATCAGCTGAGCGCAGTGTATGGATTTTTATCTCCCAGCGAAATGATGGCAAAGGATGCGGGGGAATGGCAGTCTTATGATATTACCCTCGTAGGGAGAATGGTAACGGTTGCATTAAACGGCAAAACGGTTATCTGCAATCAGGAAATACCCGGCATTACGGGTGGGGCTCTCGACAGCCATGAGGGAGAACCCGGCCCGATTTACCTGCAGGGCGATCACGGTCCGATAGAATACCGGAATATTCAGATTACAGCAGGCAGATAAGTATCGCCCGTTTTGGAGGCGCAATTTTTATTTCACAGTGCATTATGGGCGAAGGGCGCAAATTCTTTTCCAAGCTTGTGTATCAAATGGGACATATTCAAAGTCAGACAGGATAAATCGGTTCCGATAACAGTCAAATGAGAATATTCCCGGCACTATTCTGCCGGCCTGAAAAAGGAAAAAAAGAAGTATCCAACTTGATCTTAAGTAAAATATTTAGGTCCAAATCGAATTTAATTTCTAGCCATCGCCCTCTGCTCATGAATTAATCGATCCTGAGGTCTTTCAACAATTTGCCCATTTCTTACAGGTAGTAACATGCTTTTAGTGGTAATTTGTGCTCCTTGTGAATATGTTTCTGTTACTGGGTCTTTAACAAAAGAATATGGGCTCCAATCCCTTGCGGATTTTGGTGGAGTATTCTCTATTTTTTTATATAGAAATGTAAACAGAATTAATATAATTAATGCACACTTAAACCTCATGATTGATGTTCAACCGCTGTTAGAATCTATTCCGGAAGTTCTTTAAGAGCGCCTTCACCCATTAGTGATAAATTTATCTTGCGGACAATCGCTTAAAGCTAAAATCCTTTTCTATCAGTTCTATTATTTGCTCAACCTTTCTCGATTCATTAACCCCGGTCTGTTCATTAAAACTCGGATAATTATAAATTCTGTACCTCCTTTTAGTAGCAAATTCAACAGTAACGCCGTACCCATCATTACCTTCGCTATAACTGCTAATCTCATGCGCGTCGGGGAGAGCGTAGATGCCAAGCTTAGCCAGGCTGTCGGCAAGATTTTCCCAACCTGATACAGGCTGCTTTATTTCAACGCTCTTTGTTACTGATACAAGAGAATCGCGGTTTTTGTCATAGTTAAGCCTAAGAGAATACAATTCTGCGGACCATTTTGAATCACTCTTTTTTAATATTAGCAATTGCAAGCTATCCTTTAAGGCGACGCCATACCAGATGCGGATTTGCAGAGAGTCAAAGCCATTTTCGAGAGGGGTTAATCCCGCTTTTTTTTCCATCTCGGCTTTCTTATGATAAAACCGGAGCGGATTCCCTTTGCTGTCATGCGGGATATCTTTCGTAATTGTATCAGCCGTTTTTCCTTTAACATGATTTTGTGGTTGCATATTGCAGGAACAGAAAATGCATGACAGAAGAATAAATATTTTGATTGATTTCAAATTTGCTTTCATGACAAAGATTTAGAGCTTATTATTTACCGATTCCACTGTTGCCTCCATCCGTGGAATGCTTTACCCATGGCGGCGCAACGCACCCAATGCACCAGCCGCTATTATTATGACTATTAGGGTCATCATACCCGGGTGGTCTGTATATATTAGGGTCGTAATTGTCTTTTTCAGGAATGGGCTCATTATTGTCAACTGGGTCGAAATCTTCTTTTGTTTTATGTGGGCCTATAATATTTGATGGCCTAATTGTACCAGGAGTATTATCTCCAGTGATGCCATATGCTATTGGAGAAAATAAAATTCGCACGACTCATGCGAGAAATCCGTTTAGCGATGAATTAATAAACGTGCCGCCCGGCATTCAGCCTGCTGGCCAGTTCGTCCTTTTTAATGTTGATCTGCTGACCGATCGGTTTTCCGTCACGGTAGCTGATCACATTTAATTGCGTTGCGCCAAAGGGAAACTTAATGGGCTCGCCATTGTATTTCGGATAATCCTTATCGGGATTGGTATCGTCAAACGTATAGTAAATATCCAGCCCTTTTATTTCCGTGGAAAGTTTTACGGAGAAGTCCCTGCCCGCATTCCGTACGGGCGTGAAGATCACATTATAGGCACTTCTTGCATATTTTATATCTGCCGCATCGAAGCGTTCGAACTGCACTTCCATCCTTTTGATAAAATCATCCCAGTTGCGTTCTGCTTTCGGGCTCCAGTATACTTCCGACAAAGCCAGCGCGCGCGGCCAGGTCATGTATTCTACCTGCCGGAAGTTGGGAACCCTTTCTGTCCATAAATTGCCCTGCCCTCCGAGGATATATTTTTCGTCCACACTATCCGGCACCGGGTCGTAGTTGTAGGAGTCGCTCAAACGGCACATGCCGTAGGTTGGCGGCTCAACGGTTGTTTCCCCCTGGTATAGATCCAGATAGGTATAATCCCAGGGTGTCATGACCACATGATGATTCATTTTTGCCGCTTCAATTCCGCCTTTCATTCCGCGCCAGCTCATTACCGTTGCTTCCGGCGCCAGTCCGCCTTCCAGTATTTCATCCCAGCCGATCAGTTTTTTACCCTTGCTTTTCAATATTTTTTCCACTCTTTTCACAAAATAACTTTGCAACTCGTCCACGTTCTTCAGGTGCTCATCTGCCATTCTTTTCTGGCATTTGGGACAGTCGGCCCAGAAGCCCTTATAGGCTTCATCGCCGCCAATATGAATATATTCGCAGGGAAACAGCGCTGCTATTTCAGTAAATATCTTGTCCAGCATCAGGAAAACGGAATCGTTGCCGATGCACAACGCATTATCATCTCTTACCGGGCTGCGAAATCCTGCATTTACACTATAGGGAAGCTGGGTGCAGGAAAGATTCGGATAAGCGCTAATCAGGGCGAGACTATGTGCCGGGATATCGATTTCAGGAAGAATGGTTACGTTTCGTTCCTGCGCATATTTTATTATTTCGCGCATTTCATCCTGGGTATAAAAGCCGCCGTCGGTTGCGGGTTCATTTGCCAGGGCGGGTAGAAACTGTCCCCAGCTGCCGGTGCGTTTTACGCGCCAGGCGCCCACGGAAGTGAGTCTCGGAAGGCTTTTGATTTCGATACGCCATCCCTGATCATCACTCAGGTGCAGATGCAGTACATTGTATTTGAACCGTACGATCTCATCGATATATTTCTCCACTTCGGCCTTCGTAAAAAAATGACGGCTCACATCCAGCATAATGCCACGCCAGCCAAAGCGGGGATAATCTGTAATTTCCACACAGGGGATTGCCAGGCTCTTTGCTCCGTTGGTGGCTGTGGTATTTGCAGGTAAAAGCTGCAGCAGGGTCTGCATGCCATAAAAGATCCCTGCGGGCGTGTTCGCGCTTAGTGAAATGGAGGAAGGGGTAACAGATAAAGTATAGCCTTCCTTTCCGATGATATTTTTGTCACTGGTCAGTTTTAAATGAATGCCTTTCTTTCCGGATTTCTTTTCTGTGAGGGAAATGCCGGAAACTGATTTCAGCTGGTCGATGAACCAGGAAGCCGTTTCATTGAGTTCCTGCCCGGTAGCATCAATCAGCAGGGGTATCTTTTGATCAAGCATGAATTCGCCGGGATGTTCCGATACGCTGACCGGTTGGGGAATCAGGTGAATACGCGGGTTGTCAGCTGCCCGGACGGCCGGAGAAAAGGAAATCATCAGGAAGAAGCAAAAATAAATCGCTGAACTAATTCTTTTCATCGTGGAAATTTGATCGCCGAATTTAATTATTTTAATTGTTATGCCGGTACTTACTCAAAAAATGGAGCTGCCGACGGATGATTTATTATTGAATCGAGAACGAAAATCCTTTTTCCGGAACCGGTTTAAGGAGGTAAAAAAGGTATATTTATAGCAATAAACACCGCCGAAGAGGGACTACTTAACCGGGCATTTAATCAGATTTAAGGTATGAATAAAAAAATTAAAAAACCGAACGGAAAAGAAAAGATTACGATCGGGGTTGTTGGTCTGGGTTTGATGGGATGCAGCATTACAACCTGTCTACTCATGGCCGGCCATGAGGTTATTGCGGTTGCGCCGCTGGCCATTGACCTGGAACATGCAGAAAGCCGGATCCGGGAACACCTGGTAAATTCCAAAAAAGAGGGACTGGTGAAAAACGGGCCGGGTCATTATTTAAAAAAATTTACACTGACGGAAGATTACCAGCTGCTGAAACCCTGCGGACTCGTTATAGAATGCACGCTGGAGAACCTGGAAATAAAGAAGTCCGTCTATCAGAAAATTGAGTCCAGTATTCAGGCGGATGCGATTTTAACGAGCAATACTTCCGCCATACCCATCAGTATCCTGCAAAAGCAGACGGCCCATCCCGAAAGATTTTTGGGGCTTCATTGGGCCGAGCCCTCTCATACCACCCGGTTTTTGGAAATTATCTGTGGGGAGCAGAGCGATATAAAGAAGGGCGAATATTTATATAAGATCGCGCATGCCTGGGGAAAGGAACCCACCCTGGTCAGAAAGGATATCCGTGGCTTTATTTCCAACCGCCTGATGTATGCCATGTACCGGGAAGCATTTCATCTTGTTGAGAATGGATATGCTTCCGTTGAAGATGTGGACCGGGCCTGCCGGAACAATGCAGGATACTGGATGACGCTGATGGGCGTGTTTCGCTGGATGGATATGACGGGTGTGCCCGCTTATCACACGGTGCTAAAGGATCTGTTCCCCACCCTGAGCAATGCAACCGGGGTGCCGAAGATGATCGATGATATTGTGCAATCCGGCGGTAAGGGCGTGGCCAATGCAAAGGGATTTTATAAATATACGAAAGAGGAAGCCCGTTTATGGGAAGAGACCTTTAAGAAATTTTCTTATGAGATCAGAAAACTGGCTTTGAAATACCCGGCCGATGTGGTGAAAAAGAAACTGAAATAGTTATCCGGTTCTTTGCATGCTTCATGGTCTGAAGTAATGGTAATTAAATTTGATGTACCGGTAAACGTGGCGGATATTCCTGATCAGGATATTGTTCGTTTGTCTAAGCGTACTTCGTTTTACGGTGCTGGGTTCACCGGCATCATTTACCTGTTCAAACAGACTTTGGTACGCATCAAAATAAAGCCCCTTCCCTTTATTTCTCAGGAAAGATAACATCATGCGGTATTCCGTAACGTCTGATTTAATCCCTTCTTCGTAGCGGCCGAATTTCTCAAAAAAAGAAGATCTCCTCAGATGCGGATGGTCGCTATAATAATAAAATTTTTCGTATCCTCTGCTGAACGGGCTGAACTGCATCCGGGAGAAGCCGTTGGCCAGTGGTTTTAAATAAGGATATTTTCTGTAGGAATAAAAGCGGACCATATCGATATCCTGCATTTTTTTCAGGTACTCCAAAGCAATCACCAACTTCTCCGGAAAAAGCGGAAGCGGAATGAAGTCCTCCTGAACATACAGGGTATAGGATGTTTTTACTGCATCCTGGCCCTTGTTGATATTATTGCCCAGCCCCTTATTCTTTTCGGCTCTGACGAGTTGCAGGTTAAACCGCTTTTTTAAAGAATCGAATTTTTCAAGATGAACCGCCTCACTGGCATCGTCTGAAACAACAATATTTCCAAAAGAACAATGCAGTGTTTCGAAACTGCTGAGTAATCTTTCCAGGGAATTGCTCCTGTTGTAATGGGTAATGAGCAGGCTGATATCCGGGAAATGAAAATCCATTTTATAAATATATAGATTTCGCGGCAGGGGAACTGCTTTCCATTTTCTTTACTATAATATTCCGGATTTATTTATTAGATTTAGAACTCCCTTTTACCCATTCCGTAATCATTCCGCGAAATTTAAATTGTGTATATGCAAATAATCCGTAGCATTCAAAACAGGATTTATGAATTGAGGGGAGAAAGGGTTATGCTGGACAGGGATCTGGCGGCTCTGTACGAAACGGAAACCAAGGCGTTGAATCTGGCTGTAAAGCGCAATAGCAAACGGTTTCCGGGGGATTTCATGTTTCAGCTGACAAAGGAAGAAGCTGAAGCTTTGAGGTTTCAATCTGAAACCTCAGAAAAAAGCGGCAAATCTTTGAGGTTGCAGACTGAAACCTCAAAGGGAAGAGGGGGTACCCGGTACCTGCCTTATGCTTTTACGGAGCAGGGTGTTGCAATGCTGAGCGGCATCCTGAATTCCGATAAGGCCATCAACATGAATATTGCCATTATGCGGGCTTTTGTGGAAATCAGGCGGATTGCCCTGCAAAAAGGGGATGTTGTTTTGCAGTTAAAACAGATACAGCAGCAGATCGGCGAACACGACATACAGCTTAACGGTATTTATGACGCCATTGAAAACCTGCTGGATGAAAAAGTCGCGCAAACCAAATGGGAAGACCGGGAAAGAATAGGATTTAAACCCCGGAAGTAGAAGATTGGAATTCCCCGCGCACTTTGTATTCCCGACCCGCAATGGCATGGAAACTATGCGGATTTCCTTCTGTATTCGGACGGCGTTTTTTTTGTAATGCTTTTAAAGAATTTATTAAAGTTCGCGGGATTATTGAACCCGCTTTCATAACACACATCTGCAACAGAGTAACTTTCATCCTGCAAAAGCTTGCAGGCATGTCCGATGCGCAGTTCATTCAGAAACCGGGTAAAGGACTTCTGTGTACGGCTTTTGAAAAAACGGCAGAAAGCGTTGGGCGTCATATTGGTCAACCGGGCAAGTTCCTGCAACTTGATATCGCGGTGGAAATTTTGCATCAAAAACTGGTAAACCGTATTGATCCGGGTAGTATCTCTTTGATCATTCAGGTTTTCATACGAAATACTGGAAAGGTAATTGTAGTCTTTAGAACGGGATAATACTTCGATCACCTGGAGAAAGGTCAGAATTTTTTTGAAACCGTCTGTTTCTTCCACCTTGGATAACAGCCGGATGACTTCCTTATGGGTATTGCCATAAAAACAGAGTCCGCGCCGGGCCTTTTTTAGCAGGCCGGCTGTCGGCTGGATCACTTCCGGCTCGTCGGAGAGGTTCAGGATAAAGTCGTGCGGAAAATAGACTACAACCGCTTTTGCACGGAGTCCTTTTTTCTTTAAATGGAAAATAGGATCGTTCAGCCAGATATGCGGCAGGTCCGGGCCCATCAACACCAGGTCACCCTCTTCAAAATTATCTACTTTATCGCCAACCACCCGCTTGCCGAAACTTTCCTTTATCCAGACGAGCTCGCAGTATTTATGAAAATGAAAAGGCGTGTTCAGGTAGAACTGATCGACTTTTTTTATCTGAATGTTTTTGGTACCGGAAATAGAAATATCAATCAGTTGTGCTTTCATAATTTCTAAAAGGATTATATGATACCCCGGAAACAACAGTCTGCAGGGAAATGCGTCAATTTGGAAAATCAGATTGCCCGACCCCGCTTTCAGCAAAAGGCTGTTTAGAAATAAAATTAACCATATTTTGTAAAAATGAATGAGGAATTGGTAGAATAGTTTATACATTAGGTAGATTGCTTGTAGGAATGCAGCTTCCTTCGGCGCTAATTTAGCAATTCAAAAATGATGCTATTATGAGATTGCCAGAACGATTGCTATGGATAGCCTGCTTCCTGTTGACTTCGACAGGTGCTTTTGCTCAGGCCAGTACGATCAGGGGAAGGGTAACCGATCAGACAGGGAAGCCTTTATCTGATGTCACGGTAAGTCTTAAGAATTCTGCCACCAGCACGGTAACGGATCCCGATGGGAACTTTATTATCAACCCGGGCCAGTTAAAGAAGATCAGCCTGGTTGTTACCATTGTCGGCTATGGACCACAGGAAATAGCGGTTAAGGGAAACGAATTTGTCCGCGTGTCCATGCAGCCGGAAGCCAGCGGATTAAATGAAGTAGTGGTCGTGGGTTACGGAACGCAGAAAAGAGCGAATCTTACCGGCGCAGTAGGAACGGTTAAATCAGATGCTTTTGCAGACCGTTCCATCACCAATGCCTCCCAGGCGCTGGCGGGTCAGATTGCAGGGCTCTGGGTTAATCAGACTTCCGGTCAGCCCGGTGTGGACGGAGCCACCATCAATATTCGCGGAATCGGAACATTCGGGAACAGTTCTCCGCTCGTTTTGATAGACGGGATACAGGGCTCTTTCAACAGCGTGAATCCGAATGATATTGAATCCATTTCCGTTTTAAAAGATGCTTCGTCATCCGCTATCTACGGATCCCGGGCGGCAAACGGGGTCATATTAATTGTTACAAAAAGTGGAAAAAAAGGACCACTGCATGTTGACCTGAATTCTTACTGGGGACAGCAACAGGCGACCATTCTGCCAAAGATGGTAAGCAATTCCGTTCAAGCCATGGAATTATATAATCAGGCGATGGAGAATGAAGGGCAGGCGGATCATTATTCGCAGAACGTCATCGATGAATATAAAAATGGAACAGATCCGTTGATCTATCCAAACAACGACTGGATGCACCTGATCATCCGTCCTGCCGCCATGCAGGAACATAATGTGCGCTTGTCCGGAGGAAAAGAAGCCACACAATACTCCGTTTCTTTGGGATATCTTGACCAGGACGGGATCGTGAAGAATGATCAGTCGAAAAGGTATTCACTCAATTTCAACCTGCGGTCAAAGGTCAGTGACCGGTTTGACTGGGGGATCCATTCGAATCTCATCAATTCTGTTTTGAATCAGTCCTATTACAGCGGCTTCGGATACAATAGTACCATTGGCATGCTCACCGAACTGGTCAGGGCGATGCCCTTCGACGGCACCTACACCGCAGACGGCCGTTACGCATCTACCTGGGTCAATGCGGTCAACGCACAATTCAACAATCCGCTGGCGATGGTGGATAACGGGCTGAACAGGACCACGAACAATTCGGTTAACGGAAATGCATTTTTCAATCTCGAGCTGCTCAAAGGATTGAAATGGAATGTAACCGGCGGTATTAATTACCTGGATAACCTGCAGGAAAGATTTATTCCGGAGCTATATGTATATGACCCGAAATCCGGCGACCTGAAAAACAGGATTGGTAACGATTCGCGGTCGTTATCGAATTTATATTCGAAATCACTCCTCACTACTTTTTATTCCACGCTCACGTACAACAAAAAAATTCTCCGGGATCACGAAATAACGGCGCTGGTGGGTTTTAACCGGGAGAAGTACACGGATAAATATATGAACGCCTACATTGAGGGATTTCTCAGCAATTCATTAACAGAATTAAACGCGGGATCTTCCAATAAGAATGTCAGCGGTGGCGGAACAGATTATGGTATCCGGTCAGTATTCGGGAGATTAAACTATGCATTCCGGGATAAATATCTGCTGGAAGCCAATCTTCGTTACGACGGATCTTCCCGGTTTGCGGCAGCTAACCGCTGGGGAGTCTTTCCTTCTTTTTCCGCCGGATGGCGAATAGACAAGGAAGCGTTCATGCAGGATCAGCAGGTCTTCAGCAACCTGAAGTTGCGGGCATCCTGGGGCAGACTGGGCAATGACCAGATCGGGCTTTACAGCTGGATCCCGACACTGTCTCTTGGAAGTGATTATTATTTCAATGGTCAGCCCTCCAGCGGCGTCGCGCAAACCGCAGTATCAAACCCCGACATAACCTGGGAATCCGCAACCAAAACGGATGTGGGGATAGAAGCGGGATTTCTGCAAAACCGCCTCAGCATAGAATTCGATTATTTCAATGATCTCCGGCAGGATATCCTGCGCAATATCAACCTGCCCTGGACGGTGGGAGATCTGGCTGCTCCTGCTGAAAACCTGGCTTCCGTAAGGAACAAAGGCTGGGAATTCAGTACGAATTATACCCAGAACTTCGGCAAACTCCGGTTGAGCGGAGGCTTTAATGTCACCCATGTTACCAATGAAGTAGTCAAAATACCGGATCCCCAGATCGGATTTCTCATATTGAAGGAGGGCGAATCCATGAATGCATTTTATATGTGGAAGGCTACCGGCATTTTCAAATCCCAGCAGGAAGTGGATAATAGCCCGGTACCGGTGGGAAGAACAACTTTACCCGGGGATATCAAATTCGAAGACATAAGTGGTCCTGACGGAAAGCCTGATGGTAAAATTGATGCGGACGACCGGCAGGTTGTGGGTAAACCTATTCCCACCTGGACCTACGGGATTCATTTATCTGCGGCCTATGGAGGATTTGATCTCGGCGTATTGATGCAGGGCGTTGCGGGAGTGCAATCCTACGTGGGAGGAGAACTTTATTTTCCTTTCCTGAATGGTGCAGGAGTCCCGGACCGCTGGGAAGCGGGAAATACCTGGACGCCTGATAACGTTAATGCAAAGCTGCCCAGACTGCTTCAGTACAGTGCGCCGACCTGGAATTATGAAAATAATAGTTTCTGGTTGCAGGACGCATCCTTTCTCCGAATTAAAAATATCCAGATCGGTTATTCCCTTCCGGACAAACTGATCAGCACGCTGAAAGTGATCAAAGGTTTGCGGATATATGCAAATGGCCAGAACCTGTTTACGTTTACAAAATTTGAAGGCCTGGATCCGGAAAGATTCCCCACCAACACGACCGGGGCAAATCAGTATCCGAATATCCGCATCATCACCGGAGGGGTTAACATTAAGTTCTAATCATCAATCTTAGTATATGAAAAAATGCCTGGCATATAGTTTAATGTTTGTCGTAGTGATTTTCTCTTTACCGGGATGTAAAAAAGATTTCTTTGATCTGTACCCCCGCGATCAGTTATCTCCCGGTTCTTTCTGGAAAAATGCGGACGACGCCCATGCTGCCCTGACGGGCTGCTACAATTCGGTCTGGAATGTAACGGCAAATGTACTTCCGTACCTGGACGTTCTCACACCCAATGCCTATGGAGAATATCCATGGGAAGGCTGGAAGGATATCAGCAAGGGTACGCAGACCCCGCAGGGTCCGGCAGGTCCGGCCGGCGTATGGGAAGGAGCTTTCCGGGGTATTGGCAGAACAAATACATTTCTCGCTAATATTGATAAGCCGGAAATGGATGAAGGCGAGCGAACCAGAATGAAAAGCGAAGCATTGTTCCTGAGGGCCTATTATTATTTTACCGTATCCAATTATTTCGGAGGCGTTCCGTTAATCACAGATCCACCGGATGTATCGCAGGCAACCGCTCCGCGCAGTTCCAAAGAGGATATTACCGCCCAGGTCTTGAAAGACCTCGATGAAGCAATTCCCGGATTGCCGCTAACCATTCCCGCCGAAGAAAACGGACGTGTCACACAGGGCGCGGCGCTCGGTCTGAAAGCCCGTGTATTACTATATGAAAGCAGGTGGGATGAAGCTGCCGCGGCAGCCAAAGCGGTAATGGACCTCAACGTTTATCATTTGTTTCCCTCGTACCGGGGGTTGTTCCTTCCGCAAAATGAAAATAACAGTGAAGTCATTTTTGATGTGCAGTTCAAACAGCCGGAATATCCTTCTGCCTGGGATACCTACCTGGGTATTTATGACGGAAATATCCTGACGGCTGCCATTGGCTGGAGTTCCATTGAACCGACGACGGATTTTGTGGACGAATATGAAATGAAAGACGGATCAGTGTGGACTGCTTCTAATCCCGTTGCAGATCCTGCTGATAAATATAATAACCGCGATCCCCGCCTGGATCAGACGATTTTCCGGAAAGGAAAGAAATACAATGGCGTTCCATATCCCGTTGATGCGGATGGATTTCCTGGTATCTATACCGGATTCAGTTTCAAAAAATATACGGTTTATGATACGGCTGCAGGCCCCCAGGTCGATTATAATAAGTCGGAGATCAACGGGATCATTTTACGGTATGCAGACGTGTTACTGATGTATGCGGAAGCAAAAAATGAGTCCTCCGGCGTGGATCAGAGCGTGTATGATGCGGTGAATGCCGTGCGTGAGCGTGCAGGCATGCCCGATCTGCCGGCGGGACTGAATCAAGATCAGATGCGGGATCGTATCCGCCATGAGCGCAGGATTGAATTCGTAATAGAAGGCCTCTATTATTCCGATGTGCGGCGCTGGAAAGTTGCCGAATCCGTATTGAGCCGCGATGTTGAACTGGACGGATCCTATAAGAGAGGAATTATGGACGACCGTAGTTTCGACCCCGCCAAAGATTATGTATGGCCTATTCCCCAGCGGGAGATAGATTACAGCCAGAAAGCGATTGAACAGAACCCGAATTATTAAATACCCGTTTTGAAATCGATCTCTTATCTGTAGTTTTTTTAAATTCAAAGCATTTTCCGTGAACGAGGCAGCAGAAAAATATATTCGATGAAAAACCTCTTTTTCTTTTTATTTCTTTTTTTTATTGTTGGCGGGACCGCTGCGCAAAGCGACAGGGTGGTCCTTACTTTAAACGAAAGGGACTCCGGGCGTGTTTTCGAAGGGATCGGCGGGGTTAGCGCCGGTGCTTCTTCCGAGCTGCTGATCGATTACCCAGAAAAACAGCGCAAGGAGATCCTGGACTATCTTTTCAAACCCGGATTCGGAGCTTCCCTTCAGCAGTTGAAAGTTGAAATCGGTGCCGACGTATGTGTTGTCGGAGCCGAGGCAAGTCACGCCCGTACACTACAGGAACTAAGATTCCCGAAAAAGGAATATTACGAGCGGGGATACGAGTACTGGCTGATGCAGGAAGCGCAGAAGAGGAATCCGGATATGATCTTCTGCGCCCTGGAATGGGGGATACCTGCTTACCTCACAGGCTTCTGGACAAGGGAAAATGCGGAGTACATCGCGCAATTCGTAAAAGGGGCGAAGGATTTTCTGGGCATCAATATGAAATATATTTCCCCCGGAAAAAACGAGAGCACGATTGACGGGAACTGGCTGAAAAATGTACTGAAACCTGCTTTCGACAAAGCCGGGTTATCGAAGGTGAAAATCCTTGCGCCGGATGATAATGCGCGCTATTGGACATTCTGTGAAGACATGCGCAAAGATCCCGCGTTGGCTGCGGTAGTGAACGCGGTGGGTTATCATTATGTATACGGTCACCTTCCCAGGCTGGACAACGAAGAGAATCCTGTTCCTGAATCCGCGAAACAACTTGGCGTTTCCCTCTGGGCATCCGAAGACTGGTCCATGGATGACGGCACCTGGAAAAACGCGCATGTACTCGCGGGAATCTTAAATAAGATGTACATACGGGACCGGATAACCGCAATGGAAATCTGGTGTCCCTTCGATGGATATTATGACAACACGGGCGACTATCATTCCACAGGATTGTTCCAGGCCGATCAGCCCTGGTCGGGTCATTACCGGGTTTTGCCTGCTGTCTGGGCGGTAGCGCATTTCACCCAGTTCACCGAACCCGGATGGAAATATCTCAACAGCGGATGTAATTATTTTGACAAGGCATCCGGCGGGAACT
>Ga0207707_10002205_pt1 | contig 17639 bp, 17 predicted proteins | sample KBSC83BmetaG_FD_184336 | JGI IMG/M metagenome (GOLD analysis project Ga0207707, IMG submission 184336) | Corn rhizosphere microbial communities from Kellogg Biological Station, Michigan, USA - KBS C8-3B metaG (SPAdes) (version 2) | ecosystem: Host-associated > Plants > Roots > Rhizosphere ...
GTGGATCGTGTCCAACTCGGGCGCCTCGCCGCCGGCGGCGAAGGCATAGGCCGACATGACGAAGCCCGGCGTGCAGAAGCCGCACTGCGTGGCATCGGCCTCCATCATCGCGCGCTGCACCGGATGAGGCGCCCCGTCCCTGCCCGTCAGCCCCTCGACGGTGCGGATCGACTGTCCGTCGATCTGGCCGAGCATGGCGATGCACGAGTTCATCGCCTCGACCGTCGTTTTTCCGTCGGGGCCGTCGGCGTGCTCCAGCACGACCGTGCAGGCACCGCAATCGCCCTCGGCGCAGCCTTCCTTGGTGCCCTTGAGGCCGCGATGGTCGCGCAGCCAGTCGAGCACCGTCGTCATCGGCGAGAGGTCGGCGATCTCGACGGACCGGTCGTTCAGCGTGAAGCGTATGCGGTCCGCCATGCGAACAGGATGGCGGCGGTGGGCGGGCCGCGCAAGCGATTGTATCGGCGCGGTCTCTGTGATCGACTCGGGCGCGACCGACACAGGAAGAGATCAGCAATGGATCCGTATCGCTTCGGCTATTCGCCCATCGTCGCGCGGCCGAAACTCGCCTGGCCCAACAACGCCCGGGTGGCGGTCTGGGTCTGCCCCAACATCGAGCACTACGAGTACCTGCCGGCCGAGGTGCGGGTGCGCAACCCGTGGCCGCGCATGCCGCATCCCGACGTGCTGGGCTACGGCGGCCGCGACTACGGCAACCGGGTCGGCCTGTGGCGCATGTTCGAGGTGCTCGACAAGCACAGCATCCGCTGCACGGTCTCGCTGTCGATGTCGGTGATCGAGATGTACCCCGAGATCCTCGAGGCCATGGAGGCGCGGCGCTGGGAGTACATGAGCCACGGCTATTTCAACACGCGCTATCACTGGGGCTACGCGCCGGAGGAGGAGCTCGAGGTCATAGAGCACAGCAAGGCCACGCACCTGCGCCTCACCGGCCGCAAGCTGCGCGGCTGGTTCTCGCCCGCCGTCTCCAACACGCACGACACGCCCGATCTCGTGAAGCAGGCCGGCCTCGAGTATTTCTGCGACTTCTATCACGACGACCAGCCGACGCCGGTTGCCACCAGGCATGGGCCGCTGATCCACGTGCCCTACTCGATGGATCTCAACGACGCCATGATCTATCGCCAGCCGGTCGAGGCCGAGGAGTTCGGCCAGATGATCGTCGATCATTTCGACACGGTGTACCGCGAGGGCCCCGAGAACGGCCGCGTGATGTGCCTGGCGCTGCATCCCTACATGATGGCCGCGCCGCATCGGCTGAAGCATCTCGACAAGGCGCTGGCCTATATCCGCCAGCACAAGGACGCCTGGGTGTGCACCGCCGAGGAGATCCTCGACTGGTACACGGCCAATGGGCTCAAGGCCTATCAAACCCACCTCGGAAAGGAGGCATAGGATGGCCACGCCTCCGAAGGTCTCCAAGAATCCCGCGCCGCTCCCGCCGGGCATGGACAATCCCTGGTACGACTACGTGCCTTTTCCCAAGCGCCCGCGGCTCACCTGGCCGAAGAACGCGCGGGTCGGCTTCTATGTCATCCTGCATCTCGAGTACTACGAGCTGATGCCGCCGGAGGGCAGTCTCAAGGATGCGCGCTTCGTGGGCGAATTCGGCAATTACAGTCCCGACTACCGCACCTGGACGCAGCGCGAGTACGGCAACCGCACCGGCATCTTCCGCGTCTTCGACGTGCTCGACCGCTACCAGATCAAGGCCGGCGTCGCGGTCAACGCGATGGCGGCCGAGCGCTATCCGTTCCTGGTCGAGCAGTGCAAGAAGCGTGGCTATGAATTCATCGCCCACGGCACCGCGGCCACCCGGGTGCTGAGCTCGAAGATGACCGAGGCCGAGGAGAAAGCCGAGATCGCGACCTCGATCGCCGCGATCGAGAAGGCCGCCGGCGTGCGGCCGACCGGATGGCTCGGCCAGGAATACGGCGAGAGCCATCGCACGCCGCAGCTTCTGGCGGACGCAGGGCTCGACTACGTGCTCGACTGGCCCAACGACGACCAGCCCTATCCGATGAAGGTCGGCAGGAAGTTCGTCTCCATGCCCAACCAGCCGGAATGGGACGACGTGCAGCAGCTCTGGCTGCGCCGCATCAACACCACGCGCTATCCCGACATCGTCGCCGACGCCTTCGAGCTGCTGCATCACGAGGGCGGCCAGGTGTTCAACCTGTCGGTCCATCCGTGGCTGATGGGCATGGCGCACCGCATCAAGTATCTCGACGAGGCGCTGCGCCGCATCGAGCGCTTCGGCAACATCTGGCAGGCCACGCCCGGCGAGATCGCGGCCTACTACGCCCGGACGATGATGGGCTGAGCGGCGCAACCTATTGGCTCGGCACGCTCTGCGCTGCCGCCTGGAGTGCGATTGGGTTGGATCGAACCGCACGACCTCATCTCGAAGGATGGGCACGAGCACCGCGTTTGTTGCCCATCCTTCGAGACGCGGCCCTTCGGGCCGCTCCTCAGGATGAGGTGAGTGCGATTCCAGCCATGACAATTCGGAAAGACTTTAAGGACAGGCCAGCGGCGCGGTCGAGCTTTCGAGCACGCGATAGACCGGCGCTTCGGTCTCTCCGTCGGTCATGGGAATGACGCCGACGCCGACATAGCTGCCGGGCGAATCGGGTTCGAGCGCCGCCGCCGCGATGCCCGCGGCGGGCTGCGCCATCGGCACGAACAGGCTGCCGGCCGGCACGTCGATGGTCTTGGGCCGCACCCGCACCTTCACCGCCTGGTCGGGGTTGATCGACTCGCGGTTGGTCTTGCCGGCAATGCGCGTGACGTCATAGGCCTCGACCTCGACCGATGCCGTGGCGCCCACGACGCACGACTTGACCGCGTTCAGCTGGAGCTTGTCGCCGACCTCCTCGCCGCCGCGCACCACCAGATAGGCGCGGGGCCGGGCGCGGACGTCGACCGGGTGGATGTCGCGACTGTCGATCAGGCGCATCCTGGTCGGGCGGTCCTCGCCGCTTTGCGGGTCGATCAGCGGCAGCTCGATCTCGTGCTCGCCTTCGGTATGCGAGATCACGAGGTCGGCGCGATCGTCCGTCGCCGCCTTGCGCGCCTCGGCCAGGCGGCGCAGCAGGCCGTCGGGATCGCGCGCCGTCGTCTCCAGCACCGCCTTGGCCAGCAGGTAATGGGTGGCGACGCGGCGCTGGTAGTCCTGCAGGCCGATGCCGACGCCGCGCGTCTCGATCAGGTACGACACGCTGCCGCGCAGGCCGAAGGTGTTGCGCGCGATGCCGGGCGCCGTGCCGCCGAGCGCCGCGCGCTTGTCGGCCGGATCGACGGCGGTCGTGACATAGTCGTGCGGCAGCAGGCCGTGCGCGCGGATGGCGGCCTCGATCGCCGGCCGGTAGAGGCCGCGCTCGATGTCGGTCAGCGCCCCGGGAATGGCCGGGTTGGTCGCCTCGAGGATCATCACGTCGGCGCGCTGCAGGCCGCCGAACTTGTCGAGCCAGCGCCAGGCGACGCTGAACTCGTGATGATCGAAGACGACGTCGGGCGGCAGCGCCAGCATCGCCTTGTGGATGGCGCGGGTCTCCGGCTGGCTGAGCAGCAGGTGATCGCGATTGGGATCGGCGCCGCTGGCCAGCACGCGGCGGTCGGCCGCCGCGCCGTCGACGTTGGCGCGCGGCACGATCACGACGCTCACCTTGGCGAGGATCGCCGCCAGCTCGCCCTTGGCCAACGCCGAGGCGAGCGCCAGCATCGCCTCGCCGCCTGCCGGCTCGTTGCCGTGCTGCTGGCCGATCAGCCACACGATCGGCCGGCCGAGCTTGCGGATCGACACCGCGTCGGCGAGCCCTTCGGCGGTGAGATAGAGCACGGGAATGTCGCGGCCCTGCTGGGACTTGCCGATCGTGCCGAGCTTCGCCGTGGGCTGGTCCTTCACCAGCGCGGCGAGGAAGTCGGCCATCGCCTGCTGGTTGGTGAGCGACGGTTCGGCGGTGCGGAAGGCCGGGCTGTCGAGGGTGACGCCCGGCACCGCGGGATAGTGCGCCAGCACCGCCGGCGTCTGGCGATAATCCGACGGCGCGCGCGGCTGGGCACCGGACACGCCGGACAGCGCCAGCAGGGAGAGAAGCGCGGCGACGACGACGCGCACCACGCCCTACTCCGCCGCCCGGGTGAAGCCCTGGTCCTGGCGCAGGCGGAACAGGCGCACCGCTTCGGCGTGGGCGGCGCGCGCTGCGGCCGACATCGGCCTGCCGAGCCGCGCCTCCGGCAGGAAGTGTCCGTGGCGATCCTGGCCGCGCACCAGCAAGGCGCTCGGCTTCACCGGCCCGAGCGGGCGCACGTGGGCCGGCACGAAGGAGATGCCCAACCCCATGCGGCGGTCGTCGCCGCCGTTGCCCGGCGAACAATGGACCAGCGCGGTGTGGTGCAGCGACAGCTCGCCGGCCCCGAGCGGCATCGCCACGCCGGTCTCGCCGTCGAAGCGCTCGCTGATGCCCTGGCCGCGCTTGATCATGTTATGGGCGTCGGGCTTGTCGTCGTGATCGATCATCGGCAGGCGGTGCGTACCCGGGATCACGCGCATGCAGCCGGCCTTCTCCGACGCCTCGGAGAGCGCCACCCAGGCCGTCACATGCTCGAGCGGATCGAGGAAGAAATAGGCGCCGTCCTGGTGCCAGCGCACGTAGGCCGGCGTGTTGGCTTCCTTGATCCACATGGTCGAGTGATAGACGAGGATGTCGGGCCCGATCACGTCCTCGACCGCGTCGAGCACGCGGGGATGATGGACCAGCGCGTCGGCCCAGCCGTAGAGCAGGTACGACTTGCTCTTCTCCGGGAAATCCAGCGGATGGCCCTGCTGTCTTTCCCAATGCTCGAGATCGGCGCGCAGCGCGCGTACCTCGTCGGCACCCAGAACCGGCACGGGACAGGCGAAGCCGTCCCGCTCGTACCGATCGACCTGCGACGTTGTCAGGATCCTGGGCATTGTCCGGGCCATTGGATTGGCGGTTGTTCGTGTGCGAGCCCTATCGTAGCGTTCTTTCGACATCAAAAACATTCCCGGGGGACTTCATCATGGCCACTTCTCGCAAGCATCCGGTTTCGCGTCGCGGCTTCATGGCCGGTACGACCGCACTGGCCGCAGGCACCCTGGGCTTTCCCGCCATCGGCGGCGCGCAGGCCGCCACGGTCAAGGTCGGCCTGATCCATCCGGTGACCGGCTTCGTCGCCTACAACGGCCAGCAGGGCCGGCTGGGCGCCACGATGGCGATCGAGGACGTGAACAAGGCGGGCGGCATCAAGGCGATGGGCGGCGCCAGGCTCGAGGCCCTGCTGGGCGACAGCCAGTCGAAGGTCGAGGTCGGCGTCAGCGAAGTCGAGAAGATGAACGGCGCGGGCGTCGCGGCCTACATCGGCTGCTTCCAGAGCCCGGTCGGGATCGCCGCCAGCCAGGCCGCGTCGAAGTACGGCACGCCGTTCCTGATCGACGTCGGCGCCTCCGACCAGCTGGTCACGCGCGGCCTCAAGAACACCTTCCGCCTGATGCCGGGCTTCGGCGTCTCGGTCGAGCAGGGCATCTCGTCGCTGGGCGCGCTCAACAACGCCGCCAACGGCGTCGCCAAGTCGGCGGTGATCGTCCATGAATCGGGCGAGTTCGGCACCGGCACGGCCAAGCTGCTGGCCAGCAAGCTGCCGTCGATCGGCATCTCGGTGAAGGAAGTCATCGGCCACGACAACCCGACGCGCAACTTCGACAACATCGCGCTGCGCATCCGCTCGATGGCGCCCGACCTGGTGATGATGTCGAACTACCAGAATGAATACATGCTGCTGGCGCGCACGCTCCACCAGCAGAAGGTCAACCTCGCCGGCTTCTTCTCGATCCTGGGCGGCGGCTTCAACTACAAGTTCGTCAAGGAGATGCCCGACGTCGCGCAGTACATGATGGACGTGAACCACTGGTTCAATCCGAAGTCGGCCAAGGCGCAGGCGCTGAAGAAGCGCGTCGAGGCCGGTGGCGCGCTGTTCACCTTCGAGGTCTATCTCGCCTACTCGACCGTGATGCTGCTGGCCCAGTCGCTGGAGCACGCCGGCTCGGCCGACAAGGAGAAGCTGACGGCGGCGATCGCCGGTTCGACCTTCAACGCCGAGCTGATGCCCTATCGCGAGACCAGGTTCGTCAACGGCCAGAACCAGGGCGCCCGGCCGGCGGTGCTGCAGGCGCTCAAGGGCGACATCCAGGTCATCGGGCCGGAGGACGTCGCCTCGGCCAAGGCCGTGTTCCCGCGGCCGAAGTTCACCTGAAGGCGTGTTCGATCCCGCGATCATCCTCGCCGGCGTCCTGAACGGGCTGCTCGCCGGCGGCGTCTACGTGCTGGTCGCCGTCGGCCTGACACTGATCTACGGCGTCCTGCACATCATCAACTTCGCCCATGGCAGCCTGCTGATGCTGGCCATGTACGCGGTGTTCTTCCTGTGGCGGCTGTTGGGCGTCGATCCCTACGTGGCGCTGCCGGTGGTGATCGCCGGCGCCTTCGTCTTCGGCTACCTGCTCTATCGCGGCGTGATCGGGCGGCTGAGTCACGGCCGTGACGAGAACATCCTGCTGATCACGCTGGGCCTGTCGATCGTGATCGACAATCTGGCGCTGCTGTTCTTCGGCGGCGACACGCAGACCATCGACGTCTCCTACGGCCCCGACCTGCAGCTCGGCGTGGCCTTCCTGCCGGTGCCCAAGGTTGTCTCCTTCGCGGCGTCCCTGCTGATCTGCGCGGCGCTCGGCCTCTACATGGCCCGCAGCGACACCGGCAAGGCGATCCGCGCCGTCGCCCGCGAGCGCCAGGGCGCGCGGCTGGCCGGCATCGACGTGCCCAACATCTTCGCCATCTCCTACGGCATCGGCATCGCCTGCCTGGGCGCCGCGGCCTGCCTGCTGATGCCGACCTATTACGTAACGCCCGTGTCGGGCCACGCCTTCGTGCTGGTGGCCTTCACCATCGTCGTGCTGGGCGGCATGGGCAGCTTCCTGGGCGCGGCGGTCGGCGGGCTGCTGATCGGTGTCGTCGAATCCCTGGGCGGCCTGTTCCTTGGCGAGCAGCTCGGCCAGATCGGCATCTCGGCGATCTTCATCCTGATCCTGCTGCTGAAGCCGACCGGCCTGTTCGGAGGCGCACGATGAATCGCGCCGCCGTCCTGGCCATGATCGCGCTCGCCGCGGCGATCGTCTTGCCGCTGCTGGTGCCGGGCTATCTGGTGAACGTGGGCATGCTGGTCTTCTTCCTGGCCTTCATCGGCCAGTCGTGGAACCTGTCGGGCGGTTTCGCCGGCCAGACGTCGTTCGGCCACGTCGTGTTCTTCGGCACCGGCGCCTACACCTCGACCATCCTGCATGTGACCTATGGCTGGAATCCGTGGCTGGCCTGGCCTGTCGCCATGGCGGCCGGCGGGCTGGTCGGCTGGATCATCGCCTTCCTGTCGTTCCGCGCCGGCCTGCGCGGCTCGTACTTCGCGCTGATCACCCTGGCCTTCGCCGAGGTCTTCCGCATCCTGGCCAACTCCGTCCCCTTCACCAAGGGCGGGCTGGGCATGCTGATCAAGGCCGAGCCGGGCGCCGCCAACTTCCAGTTCCGCGACCCGGTGTGGTTCTACTATGTGGCGCTGGCACTCTGCGTCGTGTCGCTGCTGATCGCCTGGCGCCTGACGCAGAGCCGCTTCGGCGCGCGCCTGGTCGCCATCCGCGAGAACGAGGACGCCGCGCGCGCGCTCGGCATCGACGTGTTCGCCGAGAAGGTCAAGGTGCTGGTGCTGTCGGGCGCCATGGCCGCGGCCGGCGGCACCTTCTATGCGCAGAAGTATCTCTACGTCGATCCCAACATCGCCTTCGGCGTCGACAAGTCGGTCGAGATGCTGCTGGTCGCCATGGTCGGCGGCGCCGGCACCATCTTCGGCCCGCTGATGGGGGCAGCCACCCTCACCGCCATCAACGAGGGCACGCGCTGGCTGGCCAGCGTCGTGCCGGCACTGAAGAACGTCCAGCCGCTCAGCCTGATCGTCTACGGTGCGATGCTGATCCTGATCGTGGGCCGCCTGCCCGACGGGCTGGCCAGCCTCTTCGCACGCCGGCGCCGCCATGCTTGAGGTCGAGGGCCTGTCCAAGGCATTCGGCGGCCTGCGCGCGGTCGAGAAGGCGTCGCTGCGCGTCGATGCCGGCGAGATCGTCGGCCTGATCGGCCCCAACGGCGCGGGCAAGACCACCTTGTTCGCCGCCATCGCCGGCTTCCACCGGCCCGACGCCGGGCGCATCGTGCTCGACGGCAGGGACATCACCGGCCAGGCGCCGCACAAGATCTGCGCGGCGGGCATGGTGCGCACGTTCCAGATCACCCAGCCGTTCGGCAAGATCTCGGTGCGCGAGAACATCATGGTCGGTGCCTACTTCCGCACCGGCCAGCGCCGCGAGGCCGCGCGCATGGCCGAGGACGTCGCGATGCGCGTCGGCATGCAGGGTCAGCTCGACCAGAACGGCAACGACCTCACCGTCGCCGGCCGCAAGCGCCTCGAGCTGGCGCGCGCGCTGGCCACCGGCCCGCGCCTGCTGCTGCTCGACGAGGTGATGGCCGGCCTCAATCCCACCGAGATCGTCGAGATCATCGGCGTGCTGAAGGCGATCCGCGCCGCCGGCGTCACCATCCTGCTGATCGAGCACGTGATGCAGGCCGTGACCTCGCTGGCCGAGCGCCTCTATGTGCTGAACCAGGGGCGCATGATCGCCGAGGGCACACCGGCCGAGATCGCGGAGAATCCGCAGGTCGTCGAAGCCTACCTCGGTCCTGGCGCCGCCAAGGTGCTGCGTGCTTGAGATCAAGTCCCTGCGCGCGGGCTACGGTGCGGTCGAGATCCTGCGCGGCGTCGACCTCGCCGTCGGTGCGGGCGAGATCGTGGCGCTGCTGGGCAGCAACGGCGCCGGCAAGTCGACCCTGAACAACAACGTCTGCGGCCTGTTCCGGCCGTTCGGCGGCGCGATCCGCTTCGACGGCAAGGACGTCGCCGGCGCCACGTCGATGCGCATCGTCGAGGCCGGCCTGATCCAGGTCCCCGAGGGAAGGCGCGTGTTTCCCAACCTGTCGGTGCGCGACAATCTCGAGCTCGGCAGCTACCGCCGCGGCCGCCCGAACCGCGCGCGCAACCTCGACCGGGTCGCCGCGGTCTTCCCCCGCCTCAAGGAACGCTGGAGCCAGCATGCCGGCACGCTGTCGGGCGGCGAGCAGCAGATGCTGGCGATCGGCCGCGGCCTGATGGGCGAGCCGCGCCTCTTGATCCTCGACGAGCCCTCGCTCGGGCTCTCGCCGCTGCTGGTCGAGGAGATGTTCGCGCTGATCGGCCGACTCAACGCCGAGGGGCTGTCGATCCTGCTGGTCGAGCAGAACGTCGTGCAGTCCCTGGCGATCGCGCATCGCGCCTACGTGCTGGAGAACGGCCGCATCGCACTCTCGGGCACGGCGGGCGAGCTTGCGGAGAATCCCGAGCTGCGCCGGACTTATCTCGGCCACTGATTCCTCCCCCGAGACGGGGGAGGTGGCGGCGTCTTACGCCGACGGAGGGGGTGCCCCAGTCGAAGTATCTGCAAGTTACAGATCATGATCTGAAAATGGAGAGAGCGGCCGCGTGGCTCCCCCTCCGTCACGGATTACCGCGACACCTCCCCCGAGACGGGGGAGGGACGAGATTCCTAGACCGCTTCGCCGGCGGCCCAGCCGGATGACCACGCCCACTGGAAATTGTAGCCACCGAGCCAACCGGTGACGTCGACCGCCTCGCCGATCACGTAGAGGCCGGGCACTTTCCTGGCTTCCATCGTCCTGGACGACAGCCCGTCGGTATCGACGCCGCCCACGGTGACCTCGGCCTTGGCGTAGCCTTCGGTGCCGGTCGGCACGACGCGCCAGTCGTTCAACGTTTCGGTGCCCGTCTCGGCCAGGACGGTGGCCAGGCGCTGCGGCAGCACCTCGGCCAGGAGCGTGCGCAGCTCGGCCTTGGGCCGCGCGTGGCGCCGCTCCTTCACGAACTGCACGGCATCCCCGACGTCCGGCAGCAGGTCGATAGCGATCTCCTGCCCGGGCTGCCAGTAGGACGAGACCTGCAGGATCGCCGGACCCGACAGGCCGCGATGGGTGAACAGCATGGCTTCGCGGAAACTCGTCTTGCCGCAGCGCGCCACCACCTCGAGCGATACGCCGCTGATCTCGGGCACCTTCAAGGTGAGCGGCACCAGGGCCGGCCGCGTCTGGGTGATCTTGAGCCCGAAGCGGCGGCAGACGTCATGGGCGAAGCCGGTCGCGCCCATCTTGGGGATCGACAGGCCGCCGGTCGCCAGCACGATCGACGCCGCATCGAAGTCGCCGTGGTCGGTCGACACCCGGAAGCGATCGGCCTTCTCGACGCCGGTGATGCGGTGTGCCGCGCGCACGTCGACGCCGGCGGCCGCGCACTCGGCCAGCAGCATGGCAACGATCTGGCGCGCCGAGCCGTCGCAGAAGAGCTGGCCCAGCGTCTTCTCGTGCCAGGCGATGCCGTGCCTGTCGACCAGGGCGATGAAGTCGTGCTGGGTGTAGCGCGCCAGCGCCGACTTGCAGAAATGCGGATTGGCCGACAGGAAGGCGTGCGGACCGCTGCCGGTGTTGGTGAAGTTGCAGCGCCCGCCGCCCGAGATCAGGATCTTCTTGCCGACCTTGTCGGCGTGATCGAGCAGCAGCACCTTGCGGCCGCGCTGGCCCGCACGCAGCGCGCACATCAGGCCGGCGGCGCCCGCGCCCAGGACGATGGCGTCGAAGCTCACGTCAGGAATTCACCGCCGTTCACGTGGATCGTCTGGCCGGTGATGAACGTGCCCTGGGGGCCGACCAGCAGGCGGACCATGGCCGCGATCTCCTCGACCGTGCCGAAGCGCTTGAGCGGGATCGGGCGGTTCTCGACCGGCCGGGGACCCGCCGAGGCGGCGCGCGCGGTGTCGATGGCACCGGGCGACAGCGCGTTGCAGGTGATGCGGTGCGGTGCCAGCTCGACGGCGAGCGCGCGCATCAATCCCTCGAGGCCCGCCTTCGACGCCGAGACATGGCACCGGTTGGGCGTGCCGACGTGGGTCGAAATTCCCGACAAGGCCACGAACGCGCCGCCCTGCCCCTTGGCCACCATCTGCGGGACGAAGGCCTTGCCCAGCAGGAAGGCGCCGTCGAGCGCGACCGACAGGATCTGGCGCCACTCCTCGAACTTCATGTCGAGGAACGAGGTCTGGCGGCGCAGCCCTGCGTTGCTGACGAGGATATCGACGCCGCCCAGCGCCTTCGCCGCCTCCGCCGCGAGACGCGGCCCGACGGCGGGATCGGACACGTCGCCCATGGCCGCGATCGCCTTGCCGCCGCCGGCCACGATCTCGCCCACCACTGCGTCAACGGCAGCCTTGTCCGAGCGGCCGTTGACGACGACCGCAGCGCCGTCGTGCGCCAGCGTCAGCGCAATGCAGCGGCCGATATTCTTGCCCGCGCCCGAAACGAACGCGACCTTGCCTTGCAGCGGAAGCGACATGCGATCTCCAATCCCGATCCCTGAATTCCAGGGCGGCGACCCTACCACCGGCGCCACGGGATTGGCATGGTTTCCGACACGGCAAGACCGTGCGTTTGGACCGCGTGCCCCCGAAGCGCGCTGAAAGCGCGCGCGCCCAAAGCGCGCTGGAAGCGCGCGGTCCGCCCGAGGGTGCTAGCCGGCGACGATATAGGCGCGCAGGGCCTCGGTCTCGTGGCTGGCTTCCTCGAGGCGCGCCTTCACGACGTCGCCGATCGAGACCAGTCCAAGCAGCTCGCCGCGGCGCACCACCGGCAGGTGACGGAAGCGGCCGCGCGTCATTATCTCCATGACGTGGTCGATCGAATCGTCGGGATCGCAGGTCTGGACATTGCGGGTCATCACCTCGGAGGCGTCGCGCTCCAGCGCGGCGGCGCCGTCCGTGGCCAGCGCGTGCACGAGATCGCGCTCGGAGACGATGCCGGCCACCCGGTCGAGGCGATCGACGACGAGCACGGAGCCGATCCGCCGCGTGCTCAGCTGGCGCGAGACCTGGGCCAAGGTGGTGCCCGGGGTAACGGTGTAAACGAGGCCGCCCTTCTGTGACAGGATATCGGAGACGAACATGGGAAATCGCTCCTTTCGACGTACAGTGTGGGTCAACGTGCAACGCAGTGGCGCGAAGAAAGGTTGCGGGCCATAAAGCCACTCATGAACGATGCTCCTCACCCCGATCCCGTTCTTGAAGATCGACGCGCGGCCCTCGTCCTGTTCTCCGGCGGTCAGGATTCCACCACGTGCCTGGCGTGGGCGCTAGAGCGATTCGCGCATGTCGAGACCATCGCCTTCGACTACCGCCAGAGGCACCGAATCGAGCTGGATCAACGGCTTGTCGTCCTCGACGAGGTCCGCCGCCGCTTTCCCCGGTGGGCAAACCGGCTGGGCGAGGACCATTTCATCGACATGGGCGTGCTCGGCCAGATCAGCGAGACCTCGCTCACCCGTGATGTCGCCTTCGTCATGGAGAAGGACGGGCTGCCCAACACCTTCGTGCCCGGCCGCAATCTCCTGTTCTTCACCTTCGCCGCCGCCGTCGCCTGGCGCCGCAACATCCGGCACATGGTGGGCGGCATGTGCGAGACCGACTTCTCGGGCTACCCGGACTGCCGCGACAACACGATCAAGGCGCTGCAGGTCGCGCTCAACCTCGGCATGGACCGCAGCTTCGTGCTGCACACGCCGCTGATGTGGATCGACAAGGCCGAGACCTGGGCGCTGGCCCGCCAGCTCGGCGGCGATCCCCTGGTCGACACGATCCGCGAGCACACCCACACCTGCTACCAGAGCGAGCGCGGTCCGCTGCACGATTGGGGCCATGGCTGCGGCACGTGTCCCGCCTGCGCGCTGCGCAAGCGGGGCTACGAGATGTGGAAGGCGAAGGCCGTCTAGAAGGCGAAAGCCGCAGAAGCCTAGAGCCCGCCGGCCAGGCGCTTGGCGTACTCGAGGTGCGTGCGCTTCTTGGGGTATTCGTCGACGGCGTAGCGCCGCAGCGGGCCGCTCTTGCCGTTCTGCGAATAGGCGCCGTACTGCGCCTCGGCATTGGTCGACGCCGCGAGCTGGGCATTGGCATAGGCCGCGTCGAACTCCGCGCCCTCGAGCCCGCCGAGCCGGCGCAGCACCGCCACGGTCGGCGTATTGGGATCGGGTGCATAGGAGACCCCGGCTTCGGCCCGCACCTTCGCCAGATGCTCGGCGTCGAGGCTGTGCTCGGTCAGCATGCGGCTGGCGAAGCCGCGCACGTTCTCATTCGAGGACTTCGACAGCGCGAGCTTCGCCGAGGCGATCTCGAAGTCGTTGTGGCTCTGGGCGTAACCCACGAAGCGCGCGTCGGGCAGCGCATCGACGGCCAAGGCACGCGAGGCATAGGCGGCCGGAACGGCGGCGAGGGCGAACGACAGGACGGCGCGACGGCCTGGGCGGCCAAGGGAGGTCATGTGAAATTCCTTTCGGGAATGCGCCCCCATAACGTCGGCCCGGCATGCCGGGTTCCCGCCGGCCGCCGGGCCTGCTAAGGCCAATGAAACGCGAGGAGCTTTCCATGGGTCTTTCCCTTCTGCCGCTCGACGATCGGGTGTCGGTCTCTGGCCAGCTCAAGCCCGGCGACATGAAGGACGTCGCCGCCGCGGGCTTCACCGCCGTCGTCAACAACCGGCCCGACGGCGAGGCCCTGTTCGGCCAGCCGCGCACCGACGACCTGCGGCGGGCCGCCGAGGCGGCCGGGCTCACTTTCCTCGACCTGCCCTTCTCCGGCCCGCGCGCCACCCCCGACCAGGTGAAGGCGCTGGCGACGCTTCTGGCCGAGCCGGATCGCCGCGTCGTGGCCTTCTGCAAGAGCGGCATGCGGTCGGCCCTGCTGTGGGGTGCCGCGGCGCTGGCCGGCGGCCGATCGCTCGACGACGTGCTGAAAACGGCCCGGCAGGCCGGCCAGGATCTCGAGCCGATGGGCGACCTCATGGTCGGGCTGGCCGCCGCAGCGCGGGGCTGAGCCAAAAAGCGCGAAAGAGGACACTTGAACGGCACGGCTCAGGCTCTTAAATCGCCGGGTCGATTTTTTCGGCGTTTTGGGGGAGATCCGATGATCAAGTCTGTTCTGGCCGTTTCCGAAGGCGGCCCCGATGCCGCCATGTCGTTTTCCCTGGCCGCCCGCGTGGCCGGCGAGTTCGGGGCGGCGGTGGATGCGCTGCACCTGCCCGTCGGCCCGGCCGGCGGCATGGTCGGTGGCCTCGCCATGAGCGGCGAGGCAATGCCCCTGGTCATGGATCTCGACGACGACCGTCTCGAGGAGCGCGCCAAGGAATCCAACCGCGCCTACCAGCAGCTGCTCGGTTCGATCAAGGGGGCGACCTACACCGCGGCCAAGACCGCGACGCTCGATTCGCTGGTGGCGATGGGCCGATGCTCGGACATCCTCGTGCTCGGCCGCCCGGGCAGCGACCCCGAGAACGTGGCGCCCGCCACCGTCGAGGCCGCGCTCTACGAGTGCGCCCGCGCCGTGATGATCGCCCCGCCGCAGGCGCGCAGCGGCGCCTTCGCCTCCGTCGTCGTGGCGTGGAACGGCAGCTTCCAGGCCGCCCGCGCGCTGGAATATTCCCTGCCCTTCCTGCAGAAAGCCGCCAAGGTCACCCTGCTGGTGGTCGGCGCCAAGGCCGACGATGTCGGCGCCTCCTACCTCGCGCGCAACCTCGGCCGCCACGGCTTCACGCCGGCGATCGACGTCATCGACCCCGGCGCCGTGTCGGGCCGCGCCCGCGGCCGCGCGCTGCTGGGCTACACCCACGACAAGAACGCCGACCTCCTGGTGATGGGCGCTTACGGCCGCGGCCAGGTCATGAGCTTCCTCGGCCTGGGCGGCGCCACCGGCAAGGTGATCTCGTCGTGCCGCGTGCCGCTGCTGCTCGCGCACTAGAGCGAGGACCGTCCGCGGTCCGTTCTGACCTCGGAGGAGCGCGCCACTCACGGCGGAGTAGCCTTCGCCTCGGTGGCGCGCTCCCCTGATGACCCATCAGGGGAGCCGCACGTTTTCCCGGACGGTCCCTGACGATTGAAGTCAGGGGCAGGCGCCGGCGGCCTGGCTCTGCACGTCGGCATCGGCGCAGGCCGTGCAGGCGTTGCCGTAGGTCTTGCGCGTGCCGTCACGGCGCAGGCCGCAGGCGGGACGGAATTCCTTGGTGCACATCTGCGGCCGCGGCTCGGCGCAGGCACCGCCGGCGACCGGCAGCGATTCGTCGGCGAGCTCGGCCTGGGTCATGCGGAACAGGAAAGGCTTGGGCTGATAGTCGGTCAACAGGCCGATGATCGAGATCCTCACGCCCTTCGAGGGCAACGGTGCGAGCGGCCGGGCCATGGCGATGTCGAGGTCGGCCGTGTTCGTCGTCTGGTTCTCGTCGGTGATCGCCGCGGTGATCCGGTCGGCGGTGGCGGTGACGACCTTGACCGAGATCTTGAGTCGCGCCTCGCCGCCCTTCTGCTTCTCGCCGATCGCCTTCCACACCTTGGCGGCGGCGTCGCGATTGGCGGGCGAGACGTCGCGCTGGGCGAGGATGAACTCCCAGTCGGCGAACGACAGCGTGCCCGGATCGTGGTCGGCCACGGCCTGGACGGCCGCCTCCGCCGTCGTCAGCGCGCGCGAGATCGAGGTGGCGAACTTGTCCGGCGGCACGCGCTGGCCGGCGGCAACACGCGACAGCAGCGCGTCCCAGCCCTCCTCGCTGCCGTGATAGGCGTGATAGCGCGCGCGGGCATAGTGGTCGATGCTGGTCGCGGCCTGCTCGCTCTTGCTCTCGCGCGCCAGCGCGATCGCGCGCGCGGCATACCAGAACCCCAGCGGATCGAGCGGCGTGCCCTCGAGCTGGACCACCGAGAGCTGGTAGACGTCCTGGAGGTTGTCGGGCGCCAGCGTCACTGAGTCGAGGTAGTAGCGGCGTGCCTTGGCGTAGTCCTTGGCATGCTGGGCGGCGAAGCCGAGCGCACTGTCGAAGATCGCCGTGGCCTGGAGCTTGAGGCGCGCGAAGTCCTGGTCGGTGACGCCGTCGGGCTTGGGCCATTTCGGCAGCACGGCAAGCCCGCGCTCCGCCATCGCCACGATGCCGGCCAGCCCGCTCACGTCGCCGGTCGCCAGGCGCGTGCGGCCGACGAAGACCTTGTTGGCGAGCGCGCGCACGTTGTTGGGGTCGATCTGCAGGAGCTTGGTGGCGGCGGCGTCCGACTTGGCCGGCTCGTGCGCGGCCTGCCACGACGCCATGAGCTGCTCGTGCGCCCCGATCATGAGGGGACTGGCCGGATAATAGGCGATGAACAGCTCCAGCGCCTGCGCCCGCTTGGCGGCGTCCGGGGTCGCCAGAATGGCCGCATAGGCCTTCTGCTGCGCCGCAGGGTCGCCCTGCGCCCGGGCCGTCCCGACGGCGGTCACCACGATCAGCATCGCCATCAGGCAAATTCGGCGCAACGCTACTGTCATTTTTCCCATGCCTCCCGCCGGACTGTTTGGATGATACCCGCGTGGGGTGAATTACAGTGACCGTTTTGTGGAAATAAGGCAGTGTTTCCTGTGAGTTGAGAGTTGGGGGAGACTAATGGGGCACTTGCGTTCGACCATCGCCGCCATGGCGATGGCGGCAACCGTCGCACTCGCGCCGGGCTTCCCTGCCCACGCCCAACAGCTGGCACCCGCCGTCCTCGTCCAGACCGTCGAGGCCACGCCGCTGTCGGCGCAATCGGAACTCATCGGCCGGGCTGCGGCCGTCGACAAGGTCGAGCTGCGCGCGCGCGTGAAGGGCGCACTGGGCCCCCGCAAGTTCACCGACGGCGGCCTGGTCAAGGAAGGCGATGTCCTCTTCACCATCGAGCGCGACAGCTACCAGGCCGCGGTCGACCAGAAGACCGCGGTGCGCGACTCGGCCAAGGCGGCGCTGGTCAATGCCGATGGCCAGTTCCGGCGCGCGTCGGAGCTGCTGCGCACCAGTGCCGGCACACAGGTGACCTACGACCAGCGGCTCGCCGAGCAGCTCCAGGCCCGGGCCGCGGTCGCGCAGGCCGAAGCCGACCTGCGCGATGCCCAGATCCAGCTCTCCTACACCGAGATCCGCTCGCCGATCACCGGCCGCATCGGCCGCGCCGGGGTCTCGCCCGGCAACATCGTCGGCCCCGACTCGGGCGTGCTGGCGACCGTAGTCACCGAACATCCCATGCGCGTGCTGTTCCCGGTGACCCAGCGCGAGCTGATGGACGCGCGACGCGACGGCCAGACCGACGGCTCGGGCGTCGTCGTCCAGCTCCGCCTCGCCGACGGCAGCCTGTACAAGGAAAAGGGCAGGCTCGACTTCATCGACGTCACCGTCGACGCCAAGACCGACGGCCAGATCGTGCGCGCGCTGTTCGACAACGCCGACGGCGCGCTGACGGACGGCCAGACCTTGCGCATCGTGATCGAGGACAAGCATCCCGCGATGGTGCTGGCGGTCCAGCAGTCGGCGATCGCGCTCGACCAGACCGGGCCCTTCGTCTACGTCGTCAACGACAAGAACGTG
>Ga0207707_10002206_pt1 | contig 17633 bp, 12 predicted proteins | sample KBSC83BmetaG_FD_184336 | JGI IMG/M metagenome (GOLD analysis project Ga0207707, IMG submission 184336) | Corn rhizosphere microbial communities from Kellogg Biological Station, Michigan, USA - KBS C8-3B metaG (SPAdes) (version 2) | ecosystem: Host-associated > Plants > Roots > Rhizosphere ...
CTAGGCGCAGGCCGCTGTACCGTTTAATCAGCACAAAGGCCGTCGCCGCCTGCGCGATGTTCGGAAACACGCGCGGTATCGCGTCGAGGAGACGCTGCTTCTCTTCGGATGTCTTCTTTTTTTGCTTCAATCCGCGGCTTCTTGATGGACAGCAACAGCTCGGCCGGGTTCTCTGGAATCCATCGGAGTTCCCGCGCACAGCGGAAGAACATTTTCAAGCATTCCTGATTCTTCTGCTTGCCAAGCTGGCTCTTGGGCTGCCTGATGAACTCGTCGGTCTCGCAGTTCTTGCGCAGCCGGCCCTGCCACGTCTCCTGAAAGGCCGAAAGATGTTCGGTTTTCACGTCTTTCATGTAGACGGTTCCGCGGTCACGGAGGAAGGCGGCCAGAGGCTTTAGGATTCCGCTGATCTTCTGGATCGTTTGCTTGGTGCTTTCCTTTGACCGATCAAGCGTGCCGCGCTTCTCAAGATAATCCTGAATCGCCTGCTTGACCGTCTTGAACGTGCCTGGATCAACCTTGGCGCTTTGGCGGGAGAGAAAATGAACGGTCCACTGATCGATCAATTCTTCGGCGGCGAGCTTTTCTCGCACGCCCAATTTCGCGAGCGAGCTATTGAACTCGAAAGCCGGGATCTTGGGGTCTGGATGCCGTATCAGCAGCTTTGCATAGATCGGGCAGCCACAGCCAAAAACAAGTTTTGAGTGCAGTCCCTTGGGGTGTTTGTACTTCGGGGACGCGTACCGGCATTGCAGCCGGTAGCGCACGTAAACATCACGCATGAGCCGGTTGCAGCCGCAAACTCGCCACAGTGCAATAGGCCCTGGTACAACCTACATAAAATCAATCAGATAAACTGGCGGAGGAAGAGGGATTCGAACCCCCGAGCGAGTTGCCCCGCTAACGGTTTTCAAGACCGCCGCCTTCAACCACTCGGCCATTCCTCCAACTTCAAACTACCTGATTTGGCAAGCGCTGTGCAATCAGTGCGTCATGGCGTAAACGACGTAGTTCACGCCAATGCGGATGCCGAGTTCAGAGAATTTTTCCGGGTAATCCGGGTTATCCGCATGCTCCCAGGAATCGCCCAGGTCCATGTTGTGGCAGATGGCGACCATGAGCCGGTTTTTGTCGTCGTAGATGCCGCGCCAATGCGGCACCTTGCCGTCTTGTTCCCACACTTGCCCGGACCTCAGATATTGAGCGCCGGGCACCTGATAGCGATCGTCGAGATCGTAGAGCGTGCGGAAGATCGGATCGGAATTGTCGATTTCGACGATCGGACGATCCGGAAATACCTTTTGCATGCTGGCGTTGAAGACCTCCCACTCATAAGTGCCGTGGAAATCGTCGCACATGAAAAACCCGCCGCGCAGCAGGTATTCGCGGAACTTTCCGATCTCCTCGTCCGTGAGCGCCCAATGGCCGACCTCGACGCCATACAGAAACGGATACCGGAACACCTCATCGCCATCTTCGAGCATGACGGGTTGTTCAACCGAGCGCACATGAATGCGGGTTAGCCGCCGCAGCGCCTCGGAAAAATGGCGATCCGAACGCGGATAGTCCATCGTCCAGTGGGAACGGCCCTCTCTCCAGTCGCCGAAGCGGTTCCCGTAGATTGGCGGATACATCAGGCGCGCGAACACCCACTCGGTCTTTTCCTGGTAGTCCGGAGGGACGGGGAAGTTCGAGTATTCGAATGCCGGATATTCACGCCACGGGCGTTGAAACGCGTATGTAGCGCTCAAAAGAAGGAGAAGAGAAACAGCAGCCAACAGAAGATTCCGAAAACGCACCGCAGACCTGCCTTAACTTTGAGCTTAGCACTACGCCTCTCCCGCACGGTCACGGTAGGAAACACAACTTGCTGCCGACCCGTAGCACGGGGCCACGCTGAACCTCACCACAAATCCGCGGGTCCCCGCACAAACCGCGTGGCCCCACGCTACAAATTAAAATTATTTGATCGCACTTCGGCGTGCTGCCGAGCCGCGCGCGTGAGCAAGCGGTTTTTGCGCGTTTATTATGTCTTGTCGTGAAAGAGCAATGATCCAAATTCTGCGAGGTTGCGCCGCCAGACCATCCAGTTGTGCGCTCCCGGCGTTTCAATCGGGATGAAGCGGATGTCTTTGGACTTCAGGAACTCGCGGAACTTGCGATTCGGTTCGATCAGCCTGTCATCGGTACCGCACGCAATCCAAAGCAGACGCAGCTGCGCACTAGCTTTGGAATCGAGGGCCGGAAAGGCAGCGGTGAAGTCCTCGCCAAGCCCGCCCGAGCTGAACGCCCCGATCCAGGCAAACCGGTCGAGCGTGTTCAGGCCGGTCAGTAAAGACTCGGCGCCGCCCATGGATAGCCCGGCGATCGCTCGCGAGTTTCGGTCTTTGGAGACGCGGTACGTCTTTTCGACCTGCGGCAGGACTTCGGTCAGCAGCGCCTCGCGAAATTTGTCGAAATTGCGCTGGCGAAGACCCGTATCGCGAAAGCCGGGGCCGCGGTGAGTAACGATTTCCGGAGCTCCATAGCCCAGCGGCATGACAATCAGCATCGGTTTTGCCTTGCCCTGCGCGATCAGGTTGTCGAAAATCACATTCGCGCGCCCCACGGCAACCCAGGCGCTTGCGTCATCACTGAAGCCGTGCAAGAGGTAGAGGACGGGGTAAGTTTTCTTGGATGTCGCGTCATAGCCGGGCGGCGTGTAGACATAAAAATCGCGGTCATCGCCCACGGTTTCTGATTTATAGAAATGCCGGTGGAGCACGCCGTGCGCCACATTGTTCACTTCCCAAGGCAGCGAAGCCGGCCCCGGGACATGCACCTCGCTCGCGCTGGAAAGCAGGTTGGGGACTTTTAGCGGATTTGCAGGGTCAACCAAATCAACACCGTCGGCCTGGAATGAATACTCGTAATAATCCGGCTCGAGTGGCCCGATCGTAACCGTCCAGACACCCTGCTCATCTTTCTGCATGGGGACGCGCGGTGCATCGGCACGCGCGAAGACAACGGCTTTGGCATTCGGAGCGCGGAACCGGAACGTCACACGCCTATCGGAGTGCACCTCCGGGGATTGGACAGGTGGCTGTTCCTGAGCAATGGCGGCCAAAGCTAAAACAAAAACAGTAAATTTCATCATAAGTAAAATAGGCATTCATGCCTGTGCACTTCAGTTTCCGAAAGAAGGCTACCGGCCCACCTCGACGCCTTTGGTCGAGATGAAGTATTTCACCAGCATATTGGGCTTTTCCCAGGCAGGCATGGTTTGCGGGGCTTTCAGATATTCGGAAAACCGGTTCGTCACCTGGGCGAAATGCGCCTCATGCCCGACGCGGTAACGGTCGGGAATCGAAATGTGAGCTTCTCCCGCGACTTCCTCCACGGACACACCTGGATAAAGAGTCTGTAGAGACTGCACTTTCTTTTTTAGCGCGGCCAAAACGGCGCCGCTTACAGCAGAGGAATCCGGAACGACGAATAACTCCGGCAGGTATCGCTGTTGCTTACCCTGGCGAATTTCCACGCGCGACTTACTTCCTCGAAACGTGGCGTCGTAGGTGTCGCCCGACCCTTCGGGCGCTTGCCAATTCCAAATAATGTCGAGTGCCACGTGAATGCCGCGTAGTGTGTAATGCACGAAGTTGTTGCAATAGTACTCGAGCGCGCCGTCTTTTACCCGCGCCGCAAGAAACTGGGGAAAGTCAGGTTCGCCGGTGACTTTCTGGAAATCAGATCTCGAAATGATGGTGGGCCAGTGGCGTCCGTCCAGATCTCGAACGTCGGTTTTGTAATCAAGCTTCTGTTCTGGAAAAGCCGTCCACTGAACCAGGTCGACCACGTGCGTGCCAACGTCCGCGAGACCCTCGCCGGTTTCGTCCACATCGAAAAACCATGCCGGCCGCCGCAGCGGAATGCCTGCCACCAGCTTCATCAGGTGATGGACGCTTTTTGCGTGAATGGCGGGTTCCCCATGAGTGCCCGCGACGAGCTTCCCGAAGACTCCTTCGTCATTGACGAACTCCCGCTGCAGGATCGAAGTGATTTCGTAACGCTCGGTCATGATGTCGTAGGCGACGAGGCGCTTCTCTTCGGCCTCATTCAGAATGCGCTCCAGTTTTGGCATGTCGCGCGAGGCGATAATCCACGGCTTGTCGACCAGGACGTGGAGACCGGCTTCGAGCGACGCAACGGCGCGGTCGATCTTCGGCCGGTTCCGGCCCGTCATGATGACGACGTTGCCCGGCCGCTCTCGCAGCATCCTTTCAAGGAAATCGGGGCCGGTATGCAGTTCGATCTCCCATGAAGTCGGATTGGCTTTGCGGGTGTTGAAGAGCGCGATGCGATTCAGATAGTCGAGTACGTCCGGGCCAAGCGGCGCATAGACCGAGACTCGCGGCGACAACCAGGGATACATCTCCTTCTGCACGAGCGCGGCGTGAAAATGGCCCGGATCGAGCACCATCAGTGTGGCTTCGTTCAAATGTTCATCCCCTCGAAGGTGCGGACTGGAAATTAGAAGAAAAGTGGCAACGGTAAGAAACAAGCATCGCATGCAAGGATTGATTCTATCGCGGTGTGCGCGGGACCGCTCCCTCATCGGTCGCGGCTCGGTAACGTGCTGCAATCAACCTAGGTCAGGCCCGCGGCATAGAATCACTTCTTGGCCGATAGCCCGGACTGCACCTCACTCTCCAGTTCTTGGCTACATCCGAAGCGATCTCGATGTTGATCTTACGGAAGCCTTCGTTGTGGTTCGACGGGTCGGGATAGTAGGTAATGGTATAGGCGCTGTCCAGATCCTCAACGGATGGGTTCGAGTTCCTCAGGTCGAGCCCAGGCTTGCCGCCTTCGCCGGCCTTGGGATCGACAAGCGGAGGTTTGGAACCTTCGGCGAAAGCGGTGATTTTTTGCGGAATGCCGTCTTCCAAGACGCGGAAATCGCTTGGCACGAGGCCATTGATATAACGGATATGACTATACGCCAACACGTCGCGCCACTCAACCAGTTCGATCACCGTTACACTTAGCTTGACCCAAAGGACCGGCCGCCGAGCGTCCTGCGCGTGCAACCAGCTGGCGGAGGTCAGACACGCCGTCGTGCCCAAAAACTCTCGTCTGGAGATCATCATTTTCCGTCCCGCTGCACCCACTCCGCATTTTATCCTTTTCCATCGCCTGCGCACTCGTTCCCCCCTAAAACCATTGACGCCCGAACCCCTTTCGCATACACTTACTTGCTCGCAGGCAAGAAATGCATAGTTCATCCCATGGCAAAGTGTTGCGGCCCCGCCAGGTACGCGGAGCCAATCGGGCAGTGGTGCTCGAATTATTGCGGCAGCATGAGTGTTTGTCGCGAGTGGATATCGCGCGCCGCAGCGGGCTCTCGGAAGGGACGGTTTCGAGGATTGTCGCCGAACTGATGCGGCGGAATCTAGTGGCCGAAGATGGCGCCGAGAACTCCACGGGCGGGCGTCCGGCCACGCGCCTGCAACTCGAGCAGAGCCGTGTCGCCGTGGGGGTCGACATCCAGCCATGGGAAATGCAGTTCTCGATTGGCACGATGAAAGGGCGCATCATCGAAACGCAGCACTTCCGGACGCCCGGCAGTCCTGAGCGCACGCTCGAAGTGATCGCGCAGCAATTCACGGCCTATCGGAAGCGCTTCGGAAAAGACTGCGTGGAAGGGCTGGGCGTTAGCACGCGGGGAATCGTCAACAGCGATACGGGCGTGGTGGAACTAGGGAATAATCCTGACTGGGTAACGGTGCCGGTCAAGGAGCACCTGCAATCGGTTCTTCAGACACCGGTGTTTGTTGAAAACAACGTGCGTGCCGCAGCCCTGGCCGAGTACACGTACGGCGACCCAGAAATTCATCGGAGTCATAGCCTGCTGTTTGTCGCGGTGGATGATGGGGCCGGCATCGGCATCGTGCTGGATGGCAAGGTGTACCACGGTCCGCGGATGGCTGCCGGCGAATTCGGGCAGATGGTGATCGCGGCTACCGCGGGGCCGGAACGCTCCGATCGGCCTGGCTGCCTGGAGAGGCTCGTTGCCAATCCTGCCGTATGCGAGCGGTACAACGTGCTCACGGGCTCCGGGGGGTTGGTAGGGAAGGGCGAGACAACTGCGCGCGTGCAGCAGATTTGTGAGCTTGCCATGAGCGGCGACATCGCGGCGAAGGACGCACTGCAAGAAACCTGCCGCTACCTGGGGGTGGGGATCGCTAATGTTGTTTGGGGTCTCGATGCAGACGCGGTGATCATCGATGGAACCATGAATGAAGCGTGGCCGCTGGTGGGCCCGTGGATTGCCGAACAGTTTCCCAGGGGGAGCGAGCTGCTGAATTTTCGAGATCTCATGGTGCGTCCGTCAGCGCTGCACGGGAATGCGGCTATGATCGGGGCGGCGACGTTGCCTTACATGCGTTTGTTCGCGACGGGCGAGCGGGATAGCGTGATATCAGGTTCGCGACCGGTACGGGTGGCCGCTGCGGGGGCCAAGGTGTAGTGGCCGGGCATGTGCCCGGCCATTCCCCGGCAGTTTAGGCAACGCCGCACCAGCGGCAAACAAACGCAAGCAGCGTCTTCGCGGCGGCCACGGCAGATTCAATTTCCAGGTATTCATCAGCGCCGTGCGTGTTGCCGCCCTTGGCCCCCCATAGCACGGCGGGAATTCCGAAGGCCTGATGAAACACGTACATGTCGCATGGGCCCTCGATGCCCACCACTGGCGGCTCGGCACCCAATACGCGCGCAGCGCATTCGGCCAGCTCTCTGACGAGCGGCTCGGATTTCAGAATCGACGATCCCGGCAGCCAGCGGATGGGGAATTCCACTTCGGGCTGCACCGCGAACAGTTGGGGCGCCGCGGCTGTCATCGCGTTGAACCATGAAAAGAATTCGCGCTCAATGTCTTCTTGCGCTTCGCCCGGCATGGCCTGCCAGTACATCTCGACTTTACAGACTTCCGGGATCGTGATTGGCTCACCGGTCCCCCAGGGACTCGTGATCACTTTGGTAATGGAGACCGGCACGGGATCCGTATGGTGGGCATACATCTCATGCACGCGCGCTTTACGGCGGCGCTCATCGCCGAATTCCTTTACGCGCGCGAGAAGATGAGTCAGTTGGTCGACCACTCCCGCGGGGAATTTTCCGTCGGTGAGCACGCCGCCCGTAGCTCGCAACGTGATGTGGACCGTGCGTCCCCCGCGCTGTGCCGGGCAGATCCGCAGAAATGATGGTTCGGATATGATCGCGGCATCCGCATTGAATCCACTGAGGCGCCCGGCCAGAGTTCCATTGACCCCGCCGAATTCTTCGTCCACCACCGTTTCGAATACCAGATCGCCGCGAAGCTTGATCCCCAGCCGTTCGATGGCTTCCACGATGAAAAGGTTTGTGCCCACGCCGCCCTTCATATCGTTCGATCCGCGGCCGTAGAGGCGATCACCGTCGACTTGCCCGCCAAAGGCATCGCGCGTCCAGGGCTGCGTTCCACGTGGAACAGTATCGATGTGGCCGGAGAGCAGCACGGACCGGCCGCTGCCCGTCCCTTTGCGGCGAGCACCCACGTTGGGGCGGTTTTCATAATTGCGGCCCTTCCAATAGAGTGGATGCTGCTCGAGCCCGGGGACCTGGTCCAGATGGTAGACGCTCGGGTCGCAACCACAGCGCCGCAGAAAGTTCGCCACGTAGTCCTGGCAGTCCAGTTCCGCACCCACCGGCGGAGTGTTCTCCGAAGGAATGCGGACCAGGTCGCGGATGATCTCGACCAGCCGGCCGCGATGTTCATCTACGTAGCTGCTGAGTTGCTGTTCAAGCGTAATATTGCCTTGTGTCATAACTCCAACTTTTTGGGTGCCACGCGAAATCCGCGCGTAAGGATAGCCAGGTAAATCACCCCAGCTAACATCCACGAGAAACCCACCAGTTTAGTTTTTGCCGTCAGACTGATCCACACGTATCCGCACGTGAGGGCGCCCGCTAGTGGAAAGACCAGGTTCGTAAACATTTGCATGCCGCGGCGCTGCCCGAGGCGCATGTAATAGTGCCGGATGACGCTGAGATTTACCAGAATGAACCCAACGAAGGCGCCGAAATTCAGCAGTTCGGCCACGGCCTGAAAGCCTGCCTGGAGTGCGCCGATCAGGGAAATTGCGCCCATCAGGTAAATGCTGCGCGTAGGCGTAGAGTAGCGCGGATCGATGTAGCCGAATATGCGATGGGAGATGACGCCATCGCGTCCCATACCGAAGAGCAGCCGCGAAGCGCCAGCCTGCCCGGTGAGTGCGCTGGCAAGTCCGGCAACCAGCAGCACGAATGTCAAAAAGCCGAACATCCACGTGCCTCCAATGCGCCGGCCGATATCCAGAATGGCCGTGTCTTTATCGGGAAAGGTGTGGTAATCCGGCCAGACCAGCGCCGCCAGATATACCGTCGCCACGCAGAAGACCGCCTGCAGCACGCACACGGTTACGGTGGCGAACGCGATGTCGCGCTCCGGGCGCAGCGTGTCTTCGGCCAGCGTCGAAATCGCATCGAAGCCAATGTAGGAGAGCGTCGCAATGGCGGCGCCCAGCATCAGCGGCCTCACGGCAAAAGTTTCCGGACGGTAGAAACCTGCGGCGGAAATCAGACCTTCCCAGCCCGCTACATGCGCTACCCACCGCGCTGCGAGCCACACAAAAAGTACGGCGCAGGCAGTCATGATGACCATCATGAATGTGCTCGCCCGCGTGGTCACACGGATGCCGCGGACATTGATCAACGTAATCGCCACCGTAAAGAAAACGGCCCAGACGATGTACGGAACCTGCGGAAGCAGGCGTGCGGCGGTCAACGCGGCGTAAATGACGCTAAGCAGCGGGATCAGAAAATAGTCAAGCATCATCGCCCAACCAGCGAGGAAACCCACATGCTCATTGAGTGCTCGCTGTGCGTAAGTGTAGGTCGATCCGGCCGAAGGAAACGCACCGGACATTTTGCCGTAACTCGCGGCGGTGAAGAGCATGGCCACAAGCGCTGCCACATAGGCCAGCGCCGCATGCCCGTCCGAGACCTGCTGCACGATACCGTACACCGGGTAAGGCGCCGTCGGCGTCAGCATTACGAGACCATAGAGGATCAGGTCACCGCGCGACAAGACGCGCTTGAAGCGTGCGGGAGCGCCGGACTCAGTGGGTGTGAGGCCCGGGTCAGACATCCGCGAGACTGTTTTTCCTTTTCAAAAGCGTGTATGCTTCGAAGTTGACTTGCTTGCCGATCACAAGTAAGTTACGCCGTACTCATGCCACTGTCAACTAAAGGCCGCGCGCTCGCCATCGTGTTTGGGGCTGCCGTGGGTATTCCGGCCGTGGCGCAAAGGCGCGTCGAGCTGGCCGCCATCGATGAGTACCGGCGCCCCGATCCATTTGGCTCGATTGTTGCCGCCGACGGTGGCGCAGCTCTCACGCTTCGACGCGAGCTATCGTTTGAAAACGCGCGAGGCAGTTACGTCTCCTTTCATCTGATCGTCAAAATGGCGCGGCCCGGACCGTACTCTCTCGCGATCCGGTTCGCCGGCGAGTCGGGCAAACTGGAGGCGGACCTTTTTCGCGAATGGTTCCACTTCACCGATTCCGACAAAAAGTACTATCCGGACGCCCTGATTCCCGTCGCGCAGCCGTATGAATCCCGCATCCCGGAGCCGGACAACCGCATTCCGAATCAAACCGCGCAGGCATTCTGGGTGGATTTCTGGATTCCTCCGGATGCCGCGCCGGCGGTGTACCGCGCTCGCGCCGTTCTCAAAAGCGAGGGAGCCTCGAGCGAGCTCCCCATCCAGCTGAAAGTACTACCCGCAGTAGTTCCGAACGATGACGTGCTACTCATGGATCACAATTCGTACGGGACGTCGTGGCTGGCCGACGATTATCCGGCGATCAGCGGCCGGCTGGGAGATGCGTTTTTCCAGAGCGATGAATTTTTCCGGCTGATCCACGCCTATCACCGGATCTTCTATGAGCATCGGGGCATTCTGCATCAGCTCGGTTACGGACACGCAGGGAAAGTGGGTCCTGAATTTGTTCCGGCGCTCGAAGGCTCCGGCCGCGGACGGCGCGTCGCGAATTGGAGCCTTTACGACCGGCACTACGGGCCGCTTTTTGACGGTTCCGCATTTGCCTCGACACGCCGCGGCGCACGGCCGATTCCATTTGTTTACTTGCCCGTAAATCCTGAGTGGCCGGCATCGTTTCTGAACTGGGGCGAGCCGGGCTACGAAGTGGAATTCGTAAACGTGCTTTCGGAAATGGAGCGCCACTTCCGAGAGAGAGGCTGGACAGAAACGCGTTTCGAACTGTTTTTCAATCACAAGAAGCGCTACATGGGATTTCCATGGGACGGCGATGAAGTACGCTTTCCGGCCGACAATCGCTACTTTCTCGAGTACGGCCGGTTATTGAAAAAGGCGCTGCCGCCACAGACGCCTGTGAAGTTCGTTTTCCGCGCGGATGTGAGCTGGGATATGGAGCAGCAGTTCAAGGATCTCGCGGGTGTGGTGAATATGTGGACTGCGTCGCGCGATATTCTGAGCTGGCTGCCACGTGCGCCTGCCATGCTGCACGAGCGAGGGGACGTGATCTGGTACTATTCAGGTCCGCCCACCGTGACGCTGCCGGCGTCGAGCATTACGCAATTCCCGCTCGAGGGCTGGATGTGGGGCGTCGGCGGTTTCGTACACTGGCTGGTCGTGAGCGCGGGCAGTGATCCGTGGTTTCACTTCGACGGCGGCAGCACGGCGCTGGTTTATCCAGGCGAGCGATTTGGAATCGAAGGACCAATCCCTAGCGTCCGGTTGAAAATTCAGCGCAACACGATGCAGGATCTCGCGATGCTAGCGAGCTTGGCAAAACGTAAGCCCCTCGATGAGTTAAAAAGCCAAGCCGCGCTTCAGTACAACCACACGGGGCTAAGCGATTGGTGGAATCCGCGTCCGGCGTTTGCCGATCAGCCGACGTACGAGTGGAACGGCTCGGGGCTCGAGGAGGCGATGAAACCTGCGATGAGTCACCTGGAGCACATCGATCCGGCAGCCTGGGCGCGAGTCCGGCAGTATGTGACGCGGTTGGCCGCGGAGGAGAAATGAAGACGCTCGTACTACCCTTGTTTTTTCTCGTTCCTCTCGTTGCGGCGGAGCGGGATATGGCTCGTGAGCTAGATGAAGTCGCGCGCGTCGCTACGGCGATGGTCGATGGCGATACCTGCCGGCGCATCGTCACGCCACGCGCATTGCAATACATGTTCAAACAAGATCCTCGCGATCCATGGGCGGCGGGCGACAACTACGAGGTGAACGACGAGGCTTTCATCAGCGTTAAAAAGGTGCTGATACGGCTCTCCCGCCTGGCCCCGTTTCCCTGCGATGTGAATCTCTGGATGCCAATTGCCGGCCATCCGGACAAGGTTCGCGTGGTGATACGCAACGTAAACGAGCTGAGCCAGTTCTGGCCCTGGGGAGCACTATTCCAAGATATGATTCCGCAAATGAAACAAGTGCTCGAAACCGGGCATCGCATCACTGTCACTGAAAAGCCCGGATGGGTGTCGGTGCTCGCGCCCGTATACAACAGCCTTGGTGATATTACGGCGCTGGTAGAAGCAGCGAGCGAGAAGCGGCTGGATGCGCACGAGAATGTGAAATGATGCGGCTCCGCGTTGTCCTTCTCTTTCTGTTTCCGGCTGCGCTCGGTGCGCAGGTGCATGTCGAAGACGTACTAGGCCAAGTCCGGACCGGCGTGAAGCCCGATGAAGCGATGGGGTACATGCGAGCTGTGTACTCGACCGATCGCTGGTATACATTTCCGAAATTTCAGGAGACGGCAGATTACCTGAAGGCGCAAATGATCGCGGCCGGCCTGCAAAAGGTCGAGCTCCTGAGTGCGCCCGCTGATGGAGTCACCCAAGCCGGTTTCTGGACGGAACCCATGGCCTGGGATGTTAAAGACGCGCGGCTGGAGCTGCTCGATTCGAATGTGCCGGAAACATTTCGCGTGCTGGCGGATCGCCAAAAAGTTCCGTCATCGCTAGGTATGTGGAGCGGTCCCACGCCGCCAGGAGGAGTCACTGCGGAAATCGTCGAGTGGAATCAAAGCGGCGACATGCGCGGCAAGCTGGTGCTCACCAAACAAAATCCCGCCAACATCAAATCGGAACTTGTGAAGGCGGGTGTGCTCGGCGCCATCAACACGTTTACGGAAAATCCCGAGCTGAAAGACGGACGCCAGTGGATCAACGCCTGGGGCGATAATGGCTGGGCCTTCACAAAGACCAGTACGCCATTGATCTGCTTCTCGATAACGCCGCATCAGGCGGAGTTCGTTCGCAAGCTACTGGCGGAAGGGCATTCAGTAAGAGCCCGCGCCATCGTGGACAGCCGTTATTATGCGGGTGTCTATCCGTATGTCACGGGCGTCATTCCAGGAGCAGGCTCGGAGGAAGAAGTGCTGACGCTCGGCCACACTTCCGAACAAGGCGCGCAGGACAATGCCACCGGTGTCGCCGCGATGCTCGAATCACTCGCTACACTCAACCGGCTGATTGAGTCGGGGAAGCTCGCCCGTCCGAAGCGTGGAATTCGTTTGCTCCTGATGGGCGAGATGTACGGCTCAATGCACTATGTTTCGACCCACAACGACCGGATGCGCCACACCGTGGCGGCCATGTGCGTCGACACTCCGGCGTCTCCGTACGATTTGTCTGAAACAGAGTACACGTTTTATATGAATCCGCAGGTAGCGAAATCTTATACCGACGCATTCATTCTTCACCTGGCCGCATTGTATTTTCCGACTGTGAAGCGGCCGTGGCAGTCCCACGAATATATGACGGGTACCGACACGTACCTGGCGGAGCCCACAGTGGGCGTTCCGACGGTTTGGCCTTACAGCGGTACGGGAGTGGTGACGCATCACAATAGTGAGGACACGCCGGATCGGGTCGATGCGCGTTCGCTGCGGGATTTGGTTATCGTGAATGGCACGTACTTGTATTACCTTGCAAATGCAGGGGAGCGCGAGGCTGCATGGCTCGCCGAACTGGCTGCGACGCGCGGTTATGGGCAGATTCTGCAGGCTGCGGCACCGTTTCTGGATCAGGCGTTTCACGCAAAGGAGGCCAATGACCTCGGCCGGACTCTCGCCCGTGGACTCGATAAGATCTCTTACGAGGTCGATCGCGAAAGCCAGGCCGTGACATCGGTGCTGCGCCTGGTTTCGGAATCGCGCCGTCAGACGGTTAGCGCGGAGATTGCGCCGCTGCTCAAGCGACTGGAGAACTATGGCAGCGATCAGTCCGGCAGACTGCGCGAAGCGGTGAATCGGTCGGCGGCGCAAATCGGTGCCGCGCATCCCATCCAGCCGTTTGTTGAGGCCAATCCCCAGATTGCGGATGCGGCGCACATGGTCGTAAAGCGCAAGCGTTTTGGCACGATTCCGCTGGATGAGATTTCCCCCGATGCACGCGAAGGTTTCCCATCTGGCGCATGGGACGAAAGGGTGATCGCGGCTTTGTATTGGTGCGACGGCCGCCGCAGCCTCGCCGAAGTGATTCGCTTGACGCGCGATGAATTGGGGCCGGACAAATTTGACTTTGTCGGTTACTTCAAATTTCTAGAGCGGCGCGGATACGTCGAACTCGTCCGGAGCGGTCAGTAGGGTCCGGAATTTCTACTAACCACTCCTTGACGATTCGTGATCCCCGCTAGAAATAAAACTTCACCGCCAGCTGTATGATGCGGTGGCCGACTTTGTAGTCGGCGAATCCAAAACGGTCATTCGTCTGCTGCCCGGAGCTGTTAAATGTCAAATTCAAGTTCGGATCGCCGTTCACGAACGACGTAATCGGATGATTCAGGAAGTTGTACGCCGAGAAGCGCAACTGCAGCTTCTTCGATTCGTTGAAATTGAAATTCTTGAACATCGAAATATCGTGCGTGATATAAGCCGGACCTTTGATGTACGGGAAGATGAAAGACCCGTTGTGTCCCGGTGACGGCAATCCAAAACACGAGCCATTGATGAACTGGTGCGGCCCAAGCCCCTTTCGCGGGTCGCAAGTGAGGATCGGTTGAATGCTGATGTCCGGCGTACCGGTGATAAGCGCCGCGCTCATGCCGACCTCTTTCGTAAGTACGGTGCCGTCAGGAAGCACTGTGCCGGCAGGCAGAACCCCACCGCCGATATTGAAATTTGAGGAACTGTTGCCTGTCGCTTGCAGGTTCGGGCCGCTCTGGAACTGACTGATACCGGAAATCTGCCACCCGTTGACCACTCTCTTCAAAAGCGGATTGGCATGGATGGGGTTGGGCATCTCTATGACATACGCCGCATTGAAGAGGTGCGTGCGGTCATTCGGCAGCGTGCCGTAGCTGTTTTTGAGATTCAGCGGGTCTCCGGTCGGCGAGCCACCTTCGCCGCGAATGCCGAGCGCCTTGCTAAAGGTGTAGTTGATCATGTAGTTGATACGGCCGCTTTGTTTATTCCAACTCGCCTGCAGCGAGTTGTAATTCGAGTACATGCGGTGGGTGACTTCCTTGATGGTCCCGTAGGTGGGATACGGACGATACGGATTGGCGTTCGGCGAGTAGTTGTTGTCTGCCGTGAATGCCTTCCCATCGAACAGCGTGCCGAACGGAATATCATTGATCTGGTTGAAATTGTTATTCCAGTTACTCAAATACTGGCTTTTGTTGCCAACATAGGAAACCTCGAACAACGAGTTTCCGGGCGTACGTTGCGAGATGGTAAAGCTGTAACTGCGGGTTTGAGGCTGCTCGCTGTCTCTGGGGTCGACCACCTGAATACTACCGGGCGCTACGAATGAAGCCTGCAGGTTCGCGACGTCGCTCAGCGTGACTGCCGTGGGCGAGCTATAAGTAAAGCTCTTTCGAGCGATGCCGATGGTGCCTGCCTGGACGTTCTGCTCGTCATGGAATCGGTATTGGCCCCAACCGCCGCGGAGCACTGTCTTTCCTGTCCCAAAGAGATCCCAGGCCGCGCCGAACCGCGGATTATAGTAGAAAATCGGCCCCGGGGTGCCGGAAAGCGGGATGGACGGGTTTTGTTTGTGCCACTCGATGCCCGGCAGCGTGTTGATGACATTGGGATCCGGATTATACTTGCTGGGGTCGAAGACGGCTAAGCCATAGCCATCCTGGTCGACCCAAGGTCCCATATGCGAGAAGCGGATACCGTAGTCGAATGTGAGCCGGCGTGAAACCTTCCAGGAATCCTGGGCGTAAAATTCCACCGGTACGTACCTCATGCGGTAGATCGGATCGCCGTTCGACTCCTGATACTGCGCAATCCGGCCCATCAACATGTCGGCATAAGCGTTACCGGTGCTATTGCCGCCCCAGTTAGCATATTCAAGTACGCCATTGGAGTAATTACTCGCGGGCTGGTTATTAGACGTGTGCTCCCAGTAGAAACCGAACTTCATAGTGTGAGTGCCCCACACCTTGGAGACGTTATCGGCGATTGTGGGGAGTACTTTCTTGGCGTAGAGCGAGCCGGTAACCTCGTAACCGCTGGGCTGGATGATGTTGGCGAACCCACCTCCCCAGGCACTAACACTCGGGATCACTTTCGGATCGGCGTTGAAGATGCTCTTGTAGGCGATGCCCAGCACTGCGGGATCGACTTTCTTGGGATCGTGGAAAGAATTGGGCAAATTTAGGTAAGTCCACGTAAAAACGAACTCGTTGGTGAGCGACGGGCTGAAGACATGGGTCAGGTTCGCGGAAATCGAATCGGACTCATTTAGCGCATCGAGGCTCGTTGGATAAGGCACCGTCGGATCCGGCCTCCACCACAACGTATCTGTATATGCAGCGTGGTCACGCTGGCGATTGTACGAGACATATAGCTTGGTATTGTCGCTAATGCTATAGTCCACGCGCGGACGGAGCTGGTAGAAGTTCTGCGGCTTGGTCCCATTCAGAATAAAGTTAAAACCGTTGTTCAATGTCGGGTCCGCGTTGGGAAGCGGATAGAGATTCATTAGTTTTTGCCCGACGGGATCGATCTTGCCCGCAGGCACGATTCCGCCCGGCAAATTCGGCGCGTTTTGGATATTGGACCCTACCTTGCCGCTGGCGCTTCCGTAATACTGTTTCAGATAGTCGGGCGAGAAATTGCCGTTCCGCATGTCCTGCGTCGGAACAAACGCGCGATAGAATCCGTTGTCGATGTCCTGCTTGTAGTATTCATATCCTACAAAGAAAAACAGTTTGTCGCGATTCTTGTTGAAGTTCGTTCCAGGAATGAGCACCGGGCCGCCAATATTGCCGCCCGGATAAAAATACTTGGTCGCGGGTTTGGGTGCGAGGGGTTTTCCGTCTACGCCGGCGCCGGCGGCATTATTCTGCCAGTCATTCGCATTTAACGCGTTGTGCCGCGCGTACAGGTACGCCTCCCCGTGGAAGTCGTGCCCGCCGGCTTTGCCCACCGACGAGATGACTACGGGGCCCTTCTGATTATCGGCCCCGAAGTTAGAGGTCAGCACCTTCATCTCTTGCGTCATATCGGCGTTCAAATTTACCGCCTGGCCGCAGTTGCAACCGGGATCGATGATATGCGCGCCATCCGATGTGATGTCGAGGGCAGCCGTGCGCTGCCCATTTGCCGAGAAGTTGCCGACGGGGCCAGCTCCTGTACCTTGGGTTTCCCCGTTGAACGAGGCGCCGTTCTGGACGCCCCCCGTCATAGCAAAGCCAGGCAGAATCTTGATAAATTCCGCGGCATTACGCCCGACCACGGCGACGTTCTGTATCTGCCTCGAACCGATGACTTCGGACTTCTCGCCGGAGTCGACCGTCGTGATCTGTTCTGCCGAGGCTTCGACCGTTACAGTCTCCTTAGAGGTGGCGATTGCGAGGGCGATATCCGACAGGTTGCGTTTGTCACCTGCGTTGAAGAGGACCCCGGTCCGCTGCCACTTCACAAATCCCGGGGCATCCACCGAAACCGTGTATGCCCCCGGCGGAATCGCGGCGATCGTGAAGTAGCCATCGGTATTGCTGACTGTCCGGCGGACGTCGCCGCTGCTGTCATTCTTCAGTTCGACGTTGGCGTTCGGAATCACCGCCCCCGAAGAATCCGCGACCGTGCCGGTAAGCGAACCCGTCACGTTTTGCGCTTTCAGGTTCAAGCCCAAAAGCCAGCATAAGAAAGTCAACATCAGAAATGGCAGCAGAGCCATCCGACAAGCGTTTCGTAAGAATCGGAACATGGATCCCCCGTTAGAATCAGAAAATCGTTGTGCGAGTATAGAAGGACTAGTTGAATTTTGGTAGTTACTGCCTGTTAACTCTTTCCATCAGCTTGGCGGTCTATGGTCAACCGCCATGTTTTCAGAAATGTACAAACGTTACATGCGGCCAAGGAAACGCGTATGTTATACTTTCTGGCATTTAACGGGGTACGGTGAGTACAGGCACTTGGCTGACGGAATCGGCAAAATCTGAGCTTGATTCAGTGCTTGCGTCGGGGGTGTTCACCCGATCGCCGCGGCTGGCGCTCCTTCTGGAATATTTGTGCACGAAATTTTTTCAGGGCGAAGTCGACCAAATCAAGGAATACAACATTGCGATTGAC
>Ga0207707_10002208_pt1 | contig 17631 bp, 15 predicted proteins | sample KBSC83BmetaG_FD_184336 | JGI IMG/M metagenome (GOLD analysis project Ga0207707, IMG submission 184336) | Corn rhizosphere microbial communities from Kellogg Biological Station, Michigan, USA - KBS C8-3B metaG (SPAdes) (version 2) | ecosystem: Host-associated > Plants > Roots > Rhizosphere ...
AGAGCTTCCATGACCCCTCCTCCCCCCGACCTCGTTCTCGTCGACGGCTCATCTTATGTGTACAGGGCATTCCACGCCCTGCCGCCGCTCACGAGCTCGCGCGGGGAGCCCACTGGCGCGGTGCTCGGCGTCCTCAACATGCTGGTCAAGTTCGTAAAGGACTACCAGCCGCGCTGCATCGCGGTGGTGTTCGATGCCCCCGGCAAGACGTTCCGGGACGAGCTGTTCGCGGAATACAAAGCGCAGCGCGAGCCGATGCCCAACGATCTGCGATCGCAGATTCCGCCATTGCTCGCGATCATTCGCGCGCAGGGATTGCCCCTGCTCCAGATCGATGGAGTCGAAGCCGACGACGTCATAGGCACTCTGGCATGCCGCGCCGCCTCCAAAGGCAAACGCGTCATGATCTCCACGATGGACAAGGACATGGCGCAACTCGTCAGCGAGTCCATCACGCTCATCAACACGATGAGCAACACATTGCTGGACCGGACGGGCGTCAAGGCGAAGTTCGACGTCTTTCCCGAGCAGATCATCGACTACCTCGCCCTGGTCGGAGATACCTCCGACAACATTCCCGGGATCGAGAAGGTTGGGCCGAAGACCGCTGCAAAATGGCTGGCTCAGTACGGAAGTCTCGACGGCGTGATTGCACACGCGAGCGAGATCGGCGGCAAGGTTGGGGAGAATCTTCGCGCCGGCTTCGACATGCTGGAGTTGTCTCGCAAGCTAGCGACGATTCACACCGACCTGGACCTTCCTTTGTCGCAGGAGGAGCTCGTCGCAGGGTCGCCCGATGTCGAAGCGCTGCGTCAGCTGTATACCCGCTACGAATTGCGTGCTTTGTTGCGCGCGCTCGACGGAGGAACGGCACCCGAAGCGCCGCCGCAAAGCGGAGACATGTTTGCCGACTCGGGCGCTGGAGGAGGAGGGGCTGCACGCGAGTCGGACAAAGAGGCGCCTGCAGCCCCCTCGCCCCTGGCGTCGATCGAGCGACGCTATGAGACCCTCACGCAATGGAGCGACTTCGAGCGGCTGCTGGAGAGGCTACGCGCGAGCCCGTTGTTTGCGCTCGACACCGAGGCCAACCACACCGACTACATGCGGGCTGAGATCGTCGGCCTGTCCTTCAGCACGGAGCCCGGCGCCGCCGCATACGTGCCCCTACGGCATGACTACGCCGGAGCGCCTGCGCAACTCGATCGTGAGCGCGTACTCGCCGCGCTGCAGCCGATTCTCGAGGACCCGGAAATCCCCAAGCTGGGTCACGACATCAAGCGCGAGGCGCACGTACTCGCGAACTACGGCATCCGGCTGGCCGGCATGCGCTTCGATCCCATGCTCGAGTCGTATGTGCTCAACAGTGTGTTGCGGCACGACATCGACTCTATGGCGCTGACGCAGCTGGGGATGCGGACGATCACGTACGAGGAGGTTGCGGGCAAAGGCGCCAAGCAACTTCCCTTCGGCCAGGTGTCCGTCGACAAGGCTGCGGCCTATTCGGCGGAGCATGTGGATGTGGCGTTTCGATTGCAACAGACGCTGTGGCCGAAGCTCGAGGCAGACCCCCCGTTGAAGCGCTTGTACGAAGAGCTGGAGCAGCCTCTCGTGCCCGTGCTGCAGCGCATGGAGCAGCAGGGAGTGCTGCTGGATCGCGACCTGCTGCGCAAGCAGGGCCGCGAAATGATTGTCCAGATGCACGAGCTCGTGACTCAGGCGCATCGCGAGGCGGGTGTCGAATTCAACATCGAGTCGCCCAAGCAGCTGCAGCAGATCTTGTTCGAGAAGATGCAGCTGCCCGTCACTCGCAAGACACCCACAGGACAACCCTCGACGGCCGAGGATGTGCTGGAAGAGCTCGCGGAGTCCTATCCGTTGCCGCGGATCGTGCTCGACTACCGGGTGCTCGCGAAGCTCAAGTCGACCTACACGGACAAGCTGCCAGATCAGGTGAACGAGCGCACGGGGCGCATCCACACTTGTTACAACCAGGCCGTGGCGGCCACGGGCCGTTTGTCATCGGCGGATCCGAACCTGCAGAACATCCCGATCCGTCGCGCTGAAGGGCGTCGGATCCGGCAAGCGTTCATTGCACCGCCGGGCTACGTGTTGATGGCGGCGGATTACTCGCAGATCGAGCTGCGCATCATGGCGCACCTGTCGGGAGACGAGGGTCTGCTCGCAGCGTTCGCGGCCGACCTAGATGTGCACCAGGCGACGGCCGCGGAGGTGTTCGCGGTGGAGCTCGAGGGAGTCACCGCCGATCAACGCCGACTCGCGAAGACGATCAACTTCGGATTGATCTACGGGATGTCGCCGTTCGGGCTCGCCCGCCAACTCGGTATCGAGCGGCGCGATGCGCAGAAGTACGTCGAGCGATACTTTGCGCGCTACCCCGGTGTCCGTCGATTCATGGACGACACGCGCACGCGGGCGCGCGCGACGGGCTATGTAGAGACGGTGTACGGCCGGCGGCTATATCTGCCCGACATCCGCGCCAGCAACAGGCAGATTCAGCAGTACGCCGAACGAAGCGCAATCAATGCGCCGATGCAGGGGACTGCCGCGGACATCATCAAGAGCGCGATGATCGCTGTGGACGCGTGGTGTCAACGGGAGGATGTCCCGGCGCGTTTGATCATGCAGGTCCACGATGAGTTGGTTCTCGAAGTGCGTGCCGATGCGGTCGACTTCGTCGGCTCAGGCATTCGCGAGCGCATGGTCGAAGCGGCGGAACTGAGAGTTCCGCTGCGGGTCGATGTAGGCACTGGCGCGAACTGGGACGAGGCTCACTGAGTCCTCCGCGCGAATAAGGAGAGTCCTCGGTGATGCAAAAAATTGTAACGATTGCGGTGGTGCTTGCCGGCGCGATGGGGCTGGCAAACGTGGCACAGGCCGCCCCGGACGGTCTGTACGCAGGCGCAGGAATCACGCGGTCACAGGTGGATGACATCTTCGGGCCGGACTCAGACCTGCACATCCACGACACCTCGTGGAAGGCGTTCATGGGGTTCAAGTTTCCGCTCCTCCCGGTCGGCATCGAGGCGGAATACGCGGACTTCGGCAGCAACACCCACAACTCCGGATTCATCCAGGGCCACGCTGACGCCAAGGCCTTCAGCGCCTTCGCCGTGGGCTGGCTTCCGATCCCGTTTCCGAACCTGGATCTGTTCGGCAAGGTAGGGGCGGCCCGGTGGCAGCTGGACGGGGGAACGGTCCACCCGGCTTTGTTCGAGCTGGACGATCGGGGGACGCAATTCGCCTGGGGCGTCGGGGCCCAGCTGCACTTCGAGAACGTGGCGGTACGGTTCGAATACGAGGGCTTCGACGTCAGAAATACGAGCGGAGCGCGGCTCTACGGCTTGAGCGCGGCGTACTACTTTTTGTAGCGCCGACGATACAGCTTCTTGAGCATCTTGCTGATTTCTTTATAAAAGATTCCGGCACTTTTTTCGGAACTTCGACCCGGGCGACTCGTCTAACTTCTCGAGTGCCTAGCACTCCCCGCTTCCCTCCCTGAGCGGGTCAACCCGGTTCATGAGACCTGTGCCGGGTTAGTCTGACCCCGGTGGCGTCGACAGATGTCACCGGGGTTTTTTATTCCCCGGCACTCCCGGTTGCGGTGAGTCCGGGCTTGGCCTCCAGCCAGGCGGCGAGCACGTTCTGGGCTTCCTCCACCCCCGCTTTCGAATGTGCCGAGAAAAGCTGTGCAGTCGCGCTGCGGCCAGCCAGGGCTTGGGTGGTGGTGCGAAGGACTTCCAGGCTCTCGCTGCGGTTGAGCTTGTCCGCCTTCGAAAGCAGCACGTGAATACGTTGGTGCGAGGACGACCAGTCCAGCAGCCCTTCATCCCCCGCCGTGAGTCCCCGTCGGGCATCGACGATCACGAACAGACCACGCAGCGAACGGCGGTCCTTCAGCGCTTCGATCATCGGTTTCCAGGTGCGACGCTCTGCCTCGGGTGCGCTTGCGTAGCCGTATCCCGGCAGGTCGACTATTCGACGATTCGCGCCGAGCTCGAAGAAGTTGAGCAGCCGCGTGCGGCCGGGCGTCTTGCTCGTCCGAGCCAGACCCTGTCGCTGGGCAATGGCATTGATCGCGCTCGACTTGCCCGCGTTGGAGCGCCCCACGAAAGCGACCTCTGCCCCCTGGTCGGCGGGAAACTGGGCGGGCGCGGCGGCGCTGATCAGGAATTGGGCGTGCGGAAAGCGGCTCACGGGCGACCGGGGCGGGTAGACGGAGCCGGTAGTGTACAATTCGCGGCCGTTCACGACGGGACGAAACCGGAAAGAAAACAATGCCGAAGACGATCAGAGCGGGCTGGATGCTTCCGGCTTTGCTGGCGACCGCGATGGCCAACGCACAGGCCCCGGCCGCGGCCCAGGCCGCCGCCCCGGCGGCCACGACTGCCACGACGAATCCTGCAGACGCGTTCCCGTTCGCGAAGGGATCCGCGGCGAACGGCGCAACGAAAGCCGCGGTCTGTACTGCATGCCACGGCCCGAACGGCAATAGCACGAATCCGGAGTGGCCGAAGCTCGCGGGACAAAGTGCTGTCTACATTGCAGAGCAGCTCCGCCTCTTCCGCTCCGGCGCGCGCGACAACCCCATCATGAAGCCGCTGGTGGCCGGCCTGAGCGATCAGGACATCAGCGATATCTCCGTGTACTTCGAGGCGCAGACTCCTGTGGGTCTCGAAGCGGATCCGTCGTATTGGAAGGCGGGCCAAACTCTATATGTCCGCGGAGACAAGACGCGCGACATCCCTGCTTGCGAGGCCTGCCACGGTCCCGCCGGACGCGGCAATCTTGCGGCCGGTTATCCGGCGCTGCGTGCGCAGCAGTCTGTGTATCTGGTGAAGCAGCTCACCGACTACGCGAGCGGCGCTCGTTACAAGGGCGCTCCCAAACCGGAAACCGCCAGCCGGAATGGCGTAATGATGCTGACGGTCGCCAAGCGTTTGACGCCGACAGACATGCGCGACTTGGCGTCATACCTGCAGGGTCTGCGTTGAGAGGTATCCGATGAGCCGTTCTGCCGTACTGCTCGCCTTTCTTTGCGTTTGCGTTTGCGCTTGCTCCCGCGGCGCACAGGTTCAGCAGACGGCACCCGCGCCGGCAGCTGCCGCGCGCCCTCAGGCGCAGACCACGCCCGAAACAGCGCCAACCAACCAAAACGAGACTGAGCAAGCGGCCACGGCACAGGAGTCAGGGGGCGCGGAGGACGACGCGCAGCCCACTCGCGGCGACACCTCGTTGGAGCGGATTGCAGCGCTGGCGCCGCAGGATCAGCTGCCCGGCGGCCGCTGGAAGGCCGGGGTGAATTACGATCCGATCGTGCCGGCGCAACCGACGAGCGCAACCGCGGGCAAGGTCGAGGTGATCGAGGTCTTCTGGTTGGGTTGCCCGCACTGCTACGCGCTCGAGCCCTCGGTGCTGAAGTGGCTCAAAACCAAGCCCGACTACATCACGTTCGTGCGCGTGCCCGTGATGTGGGGGCCGGTGCACCAGGCGCATGCCCGGCTTTATTACACCCTCGTCGAGCTGCATCGGTCCGACTTGTTCGAGAAGGCTTTCGACACCGTTCAACGCGAAAACAACCCGCTGGTCGCGAACACGCCCGACGCCACCTTGAATCTCGATGTCGCGTTCGCTATCGCCAACGGTATCAAGGCGGAAGACTTCACCAAGGCTTATAACTCGATGGCGGTGAATCTGGACCTGCAGCGCGCTCAGGACCTGACTGAGCGTTACAACATCACCGGCGTTCCGACGATGGTGGTGAACGGCAAGTACTCCACCGATGTCAGCAAGGCAGGCTCCGTGGACAACCTGTTCACGATGGTCGACGATCTGGCGGCCGCCGAGCGCCATCACTAGGCCGCTGCAGCTCCCGCTGCAGCCATGCTGAACGTCTACGCGCAAGGTCCTTCCGGGCTCGTCTCTCTACCGCACGAGCCCGGAGCGCCCCTGCCTCCGGAAGCGTTGTGGATCGATCTCCTCGAGCCCACGGCAGAGGAGGAAAAGCTCGTCGAAGACACTCTGCACATCGACGTGCCCACGCGCGAGGAGATGCGGGAGATCGAGGCCTCGAACCGCTTCTATGAGGACGAGGGCTCGCTCTTCATGACGGCGACGATCGTCACGAAGCTGGATACGGACCTGCCTCAGAACGCCCAGATCACGTTTATTCTGGTCGGCAGCCAGCTGGTCACGAACCGCTACAGCGATCCGGTGTCGCTCCGGCGCTTCATTCATTTCTCGCAGTCTCATCCGGCTACTTGCGGCTCGGCGGCGACTTTGCTGGCGGGACTGCTCGAGTCGATCGTCAACCGGATCGCGGATGTGCTGGAGCATCTCGGAAGCGAGATCGACACGCTGTCCGCTCAGATTTTCTCGCGCTCGCGACATCGCCGCTCCGCCGGTAGCGATTTCGGCTCGATGCTCGAGCGAATCGGTCAGTGTGGGGAGCTCGTATCGAAGGGGCGTGAGAGCCTCGCCAGTCTTGCGCGGCTGCTCGTGTTCGTACAGCAGGCCGGCGATGCGCATGTGCCCGAAGAGGCCCGCACACGCTTCCGCACTTCGTCCCGCGATGTGGGGCCGATGAGCGAATACGCCACGTTTCTGGGTGACAAGGTGCAGTTCCTGCTCGATGCGACGCTGGGAATGGTGTCGATCGATCAGAACAACGTCTTGAAGATCTTCTCGGTGGTGACGCTGTTCTTTCTGCCTCCCTCGGTGGTGGCGGGGTTCTACGGCATGAACTTCGAGCGGATCCCCTGGCTGCACACAGGTTGGGGCCCTTGGTATGCGCTGGGACTGATGATCGTGTCTGCGGTCGCGCCGTATCTGTACTTCAAGCGGCGTGGATGGCTTTAGAACGGATCGCGAGCGCGTCGCGGAAAGATTTGACGATCGGGTACGCTGCGGTCGCGCGTACGATCCTGGCCATCTTCTCGAAGTCAGGCCGGCCCGCTCTCGCAGGCGCATACAGCGTGGTCCGGTTGATGCGGGTCTTGCCGAACTTTCGCGCGTACGCATAGCGCCAACGCTCTCGACTGAGCAGGTAGGCCACGTAGTAGAGAGCGTCGGTGGGAATCTCTCCCTTGGGCCGCAGCAACGCCGTTTTGTAGAACGCGTAGAACGGCGACTCCTGCACGAAACTCGCGCCGATGCTGCCGTCTGTGGCGACGGTGATGCAGGGAGGCCTGTACAAGAAAGGCGGCTGGCGCCAGGCTGCGACTCCGTTCATGAGCTCGCTCGTGGAGACCACCGGCGAACTGCCTTCCTCCAGGTCCTCGATCTCCTCCTTGCCGCCCAGCTCGACTTCGAAGTAATCGGCGACACGGAAAGGGGCGAGCTCACTGCGCGTTGGCCGCGGCGTCGTCAGGCCTTGATTGAATCCGTGAGGAGCTGCGGCGATTCCCGATCTCGCAGTCGCTGTGTCGGGCGGCAGGAGCCTGAAGCCGTGTCGGACGTAGAATGCCGCGGCGTCACGTATCGACTCTTCGAGGCCCTGGAGGAAGTCTGCATCCGAGTGCGGCACGCTCTCGATGAAGGCTTCCGGCGACCATTCGGGCGTGTTCTCGTCGACCTGCGTCAGCGTGCACAGCTCCGGCCTGGTCTGGAGTTGCCGGTAACTGTCCAGCACGCACGCAAGGTCCGATTCGCCTGTGGGCACGCGGATGTTCTTTTTCAGCTTGAAACCATCGCGGGTGAGGCGTGCGAAAAAGACAGAGCGGTCTCCGTGCGGCACGCCCGCCTGCAGCACGACAATAGCCGTGTTGAAAGAAGCGTAGGGGCTGAACAGATCCTGAGGCAGCGTCGCCACCCATCGGAGGGAATGCCTCCGCAGTGTCTGCCGATGCCACTCCCGCACCCTGACCAACATGGAGTAGGGGACGATGGCGGCCAACAGTCCGCCCGGCTTCAGACTCCGCAGCCCCCGATCGATGAAGTCGGCGGTCGGCGTGTCCGTCTTCTTGTGCGGGAACGGCGGATTCACCAGCGCACAGTCTGCTCTTTCCGGCGGGTAGTCGTCGCGGGTAAGGCAGTTGTCACGGAGGATGCCTGTAGCATCGCCGCCGCGTAACAACATGTTCACGACGCACAGGGCGGCCGTGGTGGGCTCGGATTCAAGGCCAAAGACGCTGGCCTTCCTGTGCAGAGCTCCAATCAGGAAGCCTCCGGTGCCGCACGCGGGATCGAATGCTCGGTCCCCCGGGTTTATATCCACCAGCTCGCACATCAGCTCGGCGATGTGTCGGGGAGTGAAGTACTGACCGATGGTGTTGCCGCCCGTGTAGCGGAAGAATGTCTCGTACAAACGCCCCAGAGAGTCGTGGTCCTGGTGCGGCGCGCGGATGCTCAGCTTCTCGAGGAGCTCCACGATTTCGCGTGCCCGCCTCGCGAGCAGGTCGTTGGTCTCATCCAACTTCAGATGATTCGCCAAAGCGCCTTTGCCTGCCCTCTGCAGCGCCCGGGCGGCATTGGCGTTCACTTGGCCAAGCACAGCGGGCCGGCTCGCGTCGATCTCGCCTGCCCACAGGCCGAGCAGGAAGGTCGCGGCACAGACGGGGCGGAATTCGTCCTTGATCCTGCACTCGCGCAGGATTTCGTTCAGGCGCTTCGCCTGATGAGCGTGATGAGCCTCATTGTCGAGAGCGGGCGTGTCGGCGAGCCGTTCGCTCACTGCGCCGGCTCCTCTGTGACCATTCCCATCCTGTTCACGCCACCGACGTTCCTCGTGGCGGTCGCCAACCTCACATACGCGTAGATCGCTGCTGCCGCCGCGATCAGCAGTGCGCAAAGGCTGATCCAGAACGAGCGATCCGCGCCGGAATCCCAGATGAGTCCCGTCGTCGCTGCGGGCGCCTGCCATTCGGCCTGCCCGTGCAGCCAGAGATCGAAATTCGAGTACAGATTGCCGGCCGTGTGCAACACGATGGCCGGCAGAATGGAGTCCGTGAGGTAAGCCACCATGCCGTAGATCGCGGCTACCGCGACGTAGTAGGGCCAGAGGACCGGCGTGAAATCCAGGTGCGCCACCGCGAACATCGTCCCGGTGATCAGGATGGCGATCGCCGGGCCGTAACGCCTCTCGATGTCGCGCTGCATGTAGCCGCGAAAGGACGACTCTTCGACGAGACCCGCGATGCCCGCTGAGGCGACGAGCAGAACCGCCAGCGTCGCATGCGGAATCTGCGAGAGATCCGGGGTAGTTTGTTGAGGCAACACGACCATTCGGTTCGCGATGCGGAGAGCGAGTACGAGCGCCACCAGACCCAGCGTTCCGGCGACGAGCGACCACGCCCATTGATTACCGGGGAGGCGGTTGGCTCGCAGGCTCTGTCTCCGCCATTCGGCGTTCGCTGCGGGCTCGCCCGCTCCGCCCAGGTAGCGCCAGAAGAGCCAGAGGTATCCGGCGATGAGCGGGACGGCCCAGGGAACGCTCGGAACGAAATGCAGATTGGCCCAGAAGAGGAAATTTCGCGGCAGCGTGCCGGCGAGCATGACCCCCATGCCGATCAGGACCGCTCGGACCACGACGCTCATGGGCTACTCGCGCGGCAAAGCCGGAATAGACAAGTGTGGAATTGGCGCGCCCGACTGGATTCGAACCAGCGACCTGCAGCTTCGGAGGCTGCCACTCTATCCAGCTGAGCTACGGGCGCGTTACTTTGATTTTATAGAAGATTTCCCACCCCTGCCATCGTGGCAGCGGGGCACCTCCTTTCGCTGCTCTTGGCGCTGACCATCGGAGAGGCTCCGGGGGTACCCCCGGGACCCGGGTCGCTCCGCAATGTGGTCTTGACCGCGGCTCTGAACGTGCCGCTTTTGCGAGAAGGAGATGCGTTTCTATCGCACATTGAGAGACAAGCTCCCCACTCGAGTCTCGTTGGTAGCGGCATTTTCGCCGCATGAGCCCGAGCGTCGAGCGGCTCAATGCAGGAGATCGGGCTCGTACTTCGAGCTTTCGCGACTCGAGGTCGGCGTCTGGATCACCGGGTACGGCGCAAGACTGTCGACATCGGCCCGGTTGTACAGATGCTCGCCGACGAAATCGCCGCCAAGCCCGGCCAGCTCGTGGTCTCCGTGCGTGGACAGATTGCGCTCGCGCAATAGTCGATCGACTTGCTCCCGAGGCAGGTTCCACTCCAGCGCCAGCCGTCCCGCTGACGGCTCGGCAAACGACTGATACAGATATTCCGCGTACGAGTGATCGTTGAGGCGATCGAACCGCACTTTGGATTTCAAGGTGCGTCGGTATTCATCGACGGTTTGCATCGAGGTCTTCACCACGTCGGCGAACTCCCGGGTCGACAGGTAACCGTCGACGTTCGTGACGTTCCTGAACGGCGGCTGCAGCCTGATCTCATGACACCACAGGCACTTGCTGGGTTTCCCGGCCATGGTCAGCTTGGGATCCGTCCCGCGCATCAGGTGGCCCTGCGGGTCGTACAGAGCGAAGCGGAGTTGTCCGTTCTCCATGAACTCCAGGGTTTCGACCTCGGCCGGACTGAAGGTGCGATCCTGGATCGACCCGCTGCCCTCGTAGGCCAGGAATGTGGTCCCCTTGATGTCCTTCCCGGGCCCGATATCGATCAATCGATTGCCGTGGGAAACCCCCGACTGGACGATCGCCATGTGCTGCACGCCCGCCGCATGCGTGGCCCGGAAGTCCTGCAGACTCGGGCTGGCGCCAGTGAGGCGGTAGTACTGATTCGAGCTGCACAGCGCGAGGAGTACGAAGCGGCCGATATCGATGCCTCCCATGCGTCGATACTCGTCGCTGGACTTGAGCACTCGCAGATACTGCTTCCACGCCGGCCGGGCGCTGTCGACTACTTCGGCAGCGTCCAGATCGATCGACACCCGCTCTCCGCGCCAACTGAGGATGCCGGCGTCCGCGGGTAGACGAGCACCGAGGAACGACAAGGCCCAGTACAACCCGGTGTTCACATCCGCCTGGGTCTCGCGCGGGTAGCTTTTGATCCAGCGCAGATCGATGACCAGGTCGGGATCCTTCGGCGCGAAGGCTTTCGCACCGCAACCCGACAGCAGCGCCAGCGCGTGCACCATTAGTACGACCAGGGCGCTTCCGCGCGTACCCATCCCAAACCCCGTTGGAGATCCCCTTTCAGATTCTGATAAACCAGGCGTTCCCGCAAGTCGTCGACGCGAGCCTCGTCAATGAAACGGCAGGTTAGGCAGCCGCCTGGGACAGATTTGAAACTTGGCGATGGTCGCGTTGCCTACACTGACGACCTGCGGAGTGACGAGTGTCCCGGTGGACCCGCTGACGAACACCTGTCCGACGCAACCGCCTGGGGCATAGACCACCATGTAGTAATCGCTCACTACGCTGAAGTTGGCCGCCCCCGCTCCCACCTTGACGCCCGTCGCATGCGTGAAACCCTGCCCCAGCAGACCGAACGCAGCCGTTGCGGGGAATGATCGCGTGCTTCCGACGACAGAAGCGAAAGGCGGCATTCCGGCGTTGTAGCTGAAGATCAAGCCTTCAGCGCCGTTGGCCAGCGTGCCGCCCGTCTTGGTGGTGCCGTAGATGAGTCCGTTCGTACCCAACGTCGGTGTGGAGTATGGGTTCACACCATCGCTGCCACTGAAGGCCTTGAGGACCGTTAGCGCGGTACCTGCCGTGTCCATCGTAAATAGCGTGCCAACGGAACTGGCGCCGCCGGCTGAGGCGACGCCGTAGAGCTTGCCGTCAGATCCCTGCACCAGTCCGGCGGAGATCAGGGATCCTTCGGCTCCGCTCAAGGCGTGCACAACCGTATACCCGTTCGCGACATGGGGGTTCTGACGGAAAATGACGCCCTGGCTGGTAGTCGCGCCGCCCATCGTGGTCGTGCCGTACAGCATGCCGTCGCGAGCCCAGACCAACGATCCCTGCGGGCGACCGCCATCGGCCGCTCCCTGAAAACTGTAGAGGGCGGTCACTTGCCCGGCGAGTGTCGACTGAAAGATCGTGCCGTAGCCGTAACTCCCGCCGCTGGTCGTGATTCCGTACAGGTTCCCGTCCTCCCCCACGATGAGCGGCGCCTGCATGGGCTGTCCCAATTTGGCGATGACCGTGAAGCCGGCACCGCTGGGACCGATGCGATAGATGTTGCCGCCGTCGGTAGTCACGCCGTAGAGATTGCCGTCCGGCCCTTGAACGGGCGGCGCGTAGGGATGGGCGCCGTCGTTGCCGCCCGTGAAACTGTAGAGCGTCGTGTACGAAGGGGTGCTGTTGGTCGTGCCGGCGACCGCCGGGTTTGAAAACGTCACCCTGAAAATGGAGCCCAGACCCGCGGCCCCCGGCGACGGGGGGCCGCCAAAGACCGCCGTCCCGTAGAAGCTGCCATCGGTGCCGAGGGTGAGCCCGGACTGCGGGGTGGACCCGTCGCTGCTCTTCAAGGCGTAGAGCAAGGGCAATGTCGGCAGCGTACCGCCATTGAGGGACGGCGGTACCGAGGGCGGAAAGGCCACGATGCTGCCCTGGCCGAACACCTGGCTCGGCATGCTCGTGTATAGACCGCCGTCGAAGCCCTGGGCCGCGAGCCCGGGCGCGTTGGGATTGCACCCGTGCAGGCAGTCGGGCATGTTCACGATGATCGAGAACGTATTGGCCTGCGCGGGGACACCCAGACACCCCAGCGCCAGAGCGATTCCCGCCGTAAGGGACCGTTTTATTGCGTGCGGCACCGACTTTCTCCCGGAAGTGAGGCGTCTTCCTATGAGTCGAACGGTCGGCGCTCGAGGTTCAGGGAAATTTCGTACGGTTCGTGACCCTAGGGCGGTGAGCCTTTGACTGCGGTAAGCCATCGGGCGAGCGGCGCCAGCCCCTCGGGTCTGACGGAATAGACTCGCTTCCTGCCTTGGGAGGTTGCGCGGACGAGTCCCTCGGACTCCATCCGCTTCAGGTGCTGGACCACCGCGGTTCGTGAAATCGGCAGAGTCCGCTCGAGCTCACCGGCAGAGGCCGGCACACGCGCGATGCGCTGGAAGATGACGACGCGGATCGGATGACCGAACAGCGCGAACAGGCGCAGAACCTGTCGCAGTTGCGTGCCGCCGGAGTGGGATTTCGCCATGGCCTCGAGTGTCAGGCTACGCTAACACTTTTGACAGCCTCGACCCGCCTTGCTGTACTGGTGACGCTGTCTCAAAGGAGCGTCTCCATGATCAACGGCGCACACGTGATTGTCTACTCCGGAAACGCCGACGCGGATCGCGCTTTCATCAGAGACGTCCTGAAGTTCAAACACATCGACGTCCATGGGGGCTGGTTGATCTTCAAGCTGCCGCCGGCCGAGCTGGCCGTGCACCCCTCCGATGAGAACGACCTGCACGAGCTGTATCTCATGACCGATGACCTCGATCTGGAGATCGCGACTCTGAAGAGGGCGGGAGTCGAATGCGAGTCGGTGTCTCAGCAGAGGTGGGGACAGTCGACTCGCATTCCGCTGCCTGGAGGAGGGAGTCTGGGGCTTTACCAGCCTCGACACGCGAGGCCATGAGGCCGGACGATCCCGCACGCGGCGTTCTTGTCCCTCAAGCTCTGCTGTTGTGCGCGCAGCTGGTTCGCGAACAGGACGTCGATCAGGGTGTCGGCGGCGCCGACGTTGTACTCCCGCTCGTGCGCCTGCCATTGGAACGAGCGTAACCTGCCGTGAACGCGTGAGAAATATTCCGCCGACCGAAAAACTCACGCCGCGCTCACATCGGCGCGCGATTCAGAACAGAGATTTCTGCATCTCCAGGCGCACGCCTTCCAGCTCCAGCATGCGCATTTTGGTTGCGGCACCGCCCGGCGCGGAGAAGCCACCCACTTTGCCGCCAGCGGCCAGCACTCTGTGGCACGGGATGATGAGCGGCACAGGATTCTGGGCCATCGCCTGGCCGACGTCGCGGGCGGCCTCGGGGCCAGCACCGAGTTCCTTCGCCAAAGCGCCATACGTGGTTGTATGTCCCCAGCCGACGCGGCGCGCTGCGTCATAGATCCGCCGATAGAACTCGTTTTGGTAACTCACCACGACTTTGAATCGTGAGAAATCGACTGTCTCGCCCTTGAAATATCTCTGCACGGCATCGACGACTTGTGCGATTTCTGGCGTGGGTGTCGCGGGGTTGGCGCTCGGCACTCGCCGAAGGACTGCGCGCGTGGCTTCCTCCACGCTTTTTACAGGTAGACAGAACCGCGCGATTCCCTCGTCGTTCCACGCGATGCTGCAGCAGCCTCCTTCCACTTCGAAGACGAAGTAGCTTGGCTGCGATCGGCTGATCGGGTCGGTGTTCATGGGGCCATACTGACGCATCCAAGGGCGTGCGTCATTCCGAATCCTGCGCTGGCCGGTGCGCACAGACCCGTGGGCTGAGCGAGGCGGCGCGACCGTCGCGGGTCCGTTTCAGTGGCCGAGGATCGCGGTCACCATTCGATCGTGCATGTCGCCGCGCTCGATGTTGATGTTGTGCGCAAGATCGGACGAGTACAACGACTTCAGGAAGGCCGTATCGGCCAGAGTGATCCCGATGGGCTTGTCTCTCGAGCCGCACCCCGTCGACAGCAGGTCTATGATGCTCGGAAGCTCGCTGCACGTGTCCAGGGACGACAGGCGCGTCAGGGACACCATCGCGAGATAGTCCGATACCGCGGTCATCGAAGACTGCTCCACCTTGCGGGAGTCCACGATGGCAAAGACGTGCAGGAACTCGCTCTCCAGGCCCTTGCCCAGGCGGCTTCCTGCAAGGCCGGTTGCCGTAGTTCCGCTGCCGTATGCGGGATCGACCTGCACTCCGTAGGCCAGCGGCAGTGAGGTCGACGCATCCACGTGATTGTCCGCTGTGGGCGGAGGAGTTGCGTCCAGCCCTATCACCGGAGGGTTGTAGCCGTTGAGCGCACGCGTTCCTGTCAGGTACCACGACTGCACAGGGTGTGCGAATGTCGTGTCGCCCTTGGTGCGCGAAGATCCGAGCAGGGTCGGATACACCTTTGCAACCCGATCGAGCAGCGCCTGAGGCTGTGGAGTAAAGACGATCTCGACGTTAACCCGGCAGGGCTGTCCGACGGGTCTGGCCGGCGCTCCGACACTCTGCGCGACGGCCGCGATCCGCCGTACCACGAGCTGGTTGAAAGCAGGTTGCAAGCCCGAGACCCGCGGGCAGACTCCGTCGCGCCAGCGTCCGAGCTGGTTGATGCCGGGACTGGGCGAGCCGTGCGACTGCACGAACTTGGGAATGATGACGTTCTCCAAAGTGCGCCGCTCGAACTTGCGCGCGGTGATGGTCACCTCATCCAGCGGCTGCGAATGAGAGGTCGCAGGTGTGTCCGCGGACGGCGGCACATCGGCAAAGGCCGGGACGAGCCACCCACACGCGATGAGGAACGTCCCTACGAGAGAAATCGATCGGGTCATGGGTGCGCTGCGACTTACATCTCGGTAGAGCATAGACTAGCAGCAGCGCCGAGCCGACCCGCCCAGTTCCCGCGCTGAGCCGTGCGGCACCGCGCGCAACCGGTGCTAGATTGGCAGCATCCGAAACCTCCCAGCAAGGTTCGCCCCATGAGCTCTTATCGTTCCACCGGCATCTCCTGTGCAATCCTCGTGGCAGCGGGCTTCGCCAGCTCCGCGAACGCTGAGCAATACCTCAAGTCGTATACGGTTACCGGTCATCCCGACGTCCATGTGCAGGCCGACAACGGCGGTGTGCACATCGGCTCATCGAATGGGAGCACCGTGGAATTCTCCGTCAAGTACGACAAGTCGGACTGGGGAGATGACAGCAACGCCGGGCCGCAAATCGACTCGAAGCAGAACGGCAATCGCGTTGAGCTCACCGCTCTGACGGGTCCGCACGCATGGTTCGGATTCACCCACAACAGGCGGCTGAGCATCGAGATCCACATGCCGAAGGACAGTGACTTGCAGGTGGAGACGAGCAATGGCGCGATCGACGTCTCCTCCCTGAACGGCAAACTCTCGGTTCACTCGAGCAATGGCGGAATCAAGGCGTCGGATCTGTCCGGGACGATCGATATCGGCTCGAGCAACGGCGGGATCGACCTGGAGTCGCTGAAGGGAACGATGAATGTGAGCACCACCAACGGCGGCATCAAGGGCAATAACCTCGACGGTCGGTGCGGGCTCTCGACAACGAATGGCAGCGTACGCGTCGCAGGACGATTCGACGGCCTCGACATCAGCTCCGGCAACGGCTCCGTCGTGGCGCGGGCAGAGACAGGCTCAAAGATGTCCGCCGGATGGAGAATCCGGACAACGAATGCGGGCGTCGACCTGTCTCTTCCCACGAACCTCCAAGCCAATGTCGACGCCAGCACCTCGAACGGCTCGGTCACTGTGGATCTGCCGAAAGACATCGACGGGTCTCATAGCAAGACCGAGCTCCGAGGGGCGATGAATGGCGGAGGCCCAGAGATGACCATCCACACGACCAATGGCGGCATCCATATCAGAGGAATCTAGCTGATCAGCAAAAGTCGCCTGCGGCCCCAATGGGCCAGCGTTTTGCGGACATCAGCTCCGTTTCCGCCGGCTACGCGCCCCGGGCAAAACACGCGGGTTTTGCCGGCTGCTCAGTGCCACCTTCGGGCTGAAGCGCAGTCCGACGGGCTGCTAGTCTCCAACGAGCGCGCGCACGGTCAACTCGTAAGTGCGCCCGAGCGGCGATCCTCCGTGAAAGCCCGTGATCGTATTCGCAAACGGAGGATTGCGATTGAAGAGATTCTGAATGCCGGCGCTCAGCCGCAACGTCCGCCCGAGCCATCCGTGTAAAGGATGCTCGATCTCATAGGCGACGCGCGCATCGACGGTACCGAATGACGCATAGGGAAGACCCGCGTAGGTACCGCCGCTCACATAGTTGAACGAGCCGTACGCGCCCCATTTGCCGTGTTGCAAGTCTGTCTGCGCCCCGGCAGTCCACGCCGGAGGCACCTCCTGGTCATTCGTGCTCACCACCTGTGAGCCGGCAATGATCTCATTCGTGGAGCTCAGGACACGCGCTACCCGGCCGCGGAAGCTCAATGTGCCTAGCTTGCCGAGACTGTCGGAAAATCGTGTCAGCAACGCGAGGCTGCGATCCGTACGTTGACCTCCGCTGAAGGGCGTGATGTCCACCTGCACGATCTGGCCGGGCTCGCCCGATGCAAGGTCATCTGCGGTGGGCGGCAGTCTGGTGACGCGCTCAACCAATGCGGCTTCGTTGTCCAGAATGTCCTGGGCGGTGAACGTTCTCTGTTGCCCCTTCTGCTCGACGTCCGCGTAGGTAAGCGAAACCCGCACCTTCGCGGTCGTCGGTGGCTCCCACTGCGCCGAAAACAGAAGCCGTGTCACGAGCGGCGGTCCCTGAGCGTCCGGTTGGCCGCTGACGACTTGTACGTTTGTGGCGACTGAATCTCCTCGGCGTCGGTCGACAAGAATCTGGTCGTACTCGACGCTGAGCGGATACAACGAGGTGGGGGTCGGTGCCTGCTGGCGTGAATAGTCCGCACGCAGCGTTATCGACTTCAAGGGCGACCACAGCGCACCTGCTTCTTCTGTGAGATCCGTGCGTCCCTCTGCCCGCGCGAAACCGACTCCCAGCCGAGTCCCGAGCTGATAAGAATGCGGC
>Ga0207707_10002210_pt1 | contig 17608 bp, 17 predicted proteins | sample KBSC83BmetaG_FD_184336 | JGI IMG/M metagenome (GOLD analysis project Ga0207707, IMG submission 184336) | Corn rhizosphere microbial communities from Kellogg Biological Station, Michigan, USA - KBS C8-3B metaG (SPAdes) (version 2) | ecosystem: Host-associated > Plants > Roots > Rhizosphere ...
CAGTAAAGCTCAAAGGCCGGATAGCACGAGACTCGCCAGCGCGGAGATTCCATCGGGGGACACGATAACGGCGACGGCGCCCAAAGCCATTTATCGCTTCACATCAGCCGGCGCGGCTCCCCTGGACGTCACGCTGAGCGATTACCATTTCCTGCCGAAGTCGAGCAAGAACATCGTCCTTGGGCGACCAGGAACACGTCTCCTGAGCTACGATCTCGTAGTCGGCAAGGACACAGTCCATCTGGATAAAGTGGACTTTGCAGTTGACTCGAGCGCGTTCGCGAGTAAAAAGGAAATTTCCTTCGCTGCAAACGTAGATAGCTCGAAGGTCGTGATTAGCTATGGATTCGCATCGACAGGGTATCTGGCAAACGTGCGCGGTTCGGTTACCGGACCTGGCTCTGCGGGCGAGCTTCTCATTCGGCTGCATCATGGACTTCCATTCGTGGAGGCAGATTCCACCGACGATCTGCGAAATCTTGCGTACGTCGTCAAACCTGTTCAAGGAGATGTAAACAGCATTTCCTTTTCCAAGCTCGATTCTCTGCAACCGAAAGTCGAGCCGGACTCACTAACCTGGGTTGCGAGCAAGAATAAGTACTTTTTGCTCGCTCTCATCTCCACTCAGCCAGCAAGACCATTCGCGGCTGCCGTCTTTACGAGGGGACCGCATCAGCCGACTAAAACCGTTACCACAGCCGATGGATTGATTCTGCAACCGTTGAACAAGAACGGGGAATTCGCGTTTCAGCTCTATACTGGCCCCCAGGAATGGCGCCGTCTGCATCAAATGGGGCAGGATCTCGATCATGTGAATCCATACGGCGGCTTCTTCCGCGCCGTGGTGCAGCCGTTCTCGAACATCGTGATGCAGGTGCTGCTGTGGATTCATGACGGGCTGCGTATCAATTATGGCTGGGTGCTGATCATCTTCGGAGTGGTGGTTCGGCTTCTCCTCTGGCCGCTCAACCAGGGAGCAATGCGCAACAGCCTCAAGCTTCAGCGCATTCAGCCCCAGCTGCAGGAGATTCAGAAGCGGTATAAGTCGAATCCGGAAAAGCTTCAGGCCGAGATGGGCAAACTGTACAAGGATCACGGAATGAGCCCATTCACTCCGCTCGCGGGGTGCTTGCCCATGCTTATCCCGATGCCGGTTCTGTTCGCGCTGTATTTCGTCTTTCAGAACACGATCGAATTTCGTGGCGTCTCGTTTTTATGGCTGCCGGATCTGTCCCAGCGCGATCCCATCTTCATCCTGCCGGCAGTGATGGGACTGTCGATGTACGTTCTGTCCTGGATCAGTCTACGCGCCTCACCGCCGAATCCGCAGGCAAAGATGATGGCGTACGTGTTTCCGGTGATGATGGTGGTCTTCTTCTGGCGCCTAGCCGCGGGGCTCAATCTTTACTACGCCGTGCAAAACCTTGCGACCTTGCCACAACAGTGGCTCATTGCACGTGAGCGCGCGAAACTGACGGTCACACCGGCAAGTGGATAGCGTGCCGGTCTCCGCGGAGTCCGTTGGTGAAGGTTCGGTCGAGCAGTTGCGGGCGACATACATCGGTCATGCCACTCTGCTGCTGCGAGTTGGTGGTCTTCGCATTCTGACCGATCCAAATTTTGATCCGAAGCTCGGCGTATTTCTTCCGCGGGTAAGCGCACCCGGGTTGAAAATCGCCGAGCTTCCGCGTCTGGACGCCATCTTTCTGACGCATGCGCACGCGGATCATTTGTCGTTTGGCAGTCTGCGAGCGCTCCCCAACGATGTTCCGATCTACGCACCGACGACCCTTGCACGGTCCCTCGTACGCGCAGGATTCTCCTCGGCGACAGCCGTTCGGCCGGGCGAAACGCTTCGCATCGGCCAGGTCGCGGTTTCCGTTGGCAAAGCACGACACATGGGAGCGCGATACGTTGTCGATCAGTGGCGAGGTGAGGCACTGATGTATCTCTTCGACGATTCACGATCATCGATTCTCTTCACCGGCGATACAGCGCTGTCGCCGGAGATCCTGTCACTCGCCCGGCTTGTCGCGCCTCGCCGCCTCGATCTGGCGCTCCTTCCCATCGGCTACGCTCCGCCATGGAAGGAATATTTCTTCCGGCGTGGTCATCTGACCGCGGCCGACGCGCTCTCGCTCTTCGAGCAGCTGGATGCGCGCATTCTGGTGCCCTTTCACTGGGGAACGTTCAGGCACATCACGTCGGGTGCGCACGATGCCATCCGGGTATTCCGGCGACTCCTGCAGTCGCATGCTCGTGCGTCCGATGTCCGCGTGCTGGAACCTGGCGAAACGCTGACGATGATCACGTCCGAAAAATGAGCATCGTTCTGCCTGGATCGGCGGACACAATCGTTGCGCAGAGCACCGTTGGAGCGCGCAGCGCGCTCACCGTCATTCGAATGTCCGGCGCTGATGCGCATCGAATTGCGGCGCAGCTGCTCACGCCATGGCGCCCCACACCGCCGCGCACCGCATTCCTTTCGACATTGCGGGACAAGGAACGAAGTCAGGTCATCGATCGAGCCATCGTGACCGTCTATTATGCGCCGTCATCGTATACGGGCGAGCACATGGTCGAGCTCTCGCTCCATGGCGGCGAAGTCGGTCCCGCCCTCGCACTCTCGGCGCTTCTCGCCGCAGGGGCCCGGCACGCGCTTCCCGGCGAGTTCACTCGCCGAGCGATGCTCAACGGAAAGATCGATCTGCTGCAGGCGGAGGCGATCGCGGATCTCATCGACGCGCCGTCGCGGGCGATGCACGATCTGGCGATGGGGCAGCTCGCCGGACATCTGTCCACCCGGCTGAACGCACTGCGTGAACAGATCATCGAGATCGAGGCACTCATTGCCTACGACGTCGATTTTCCGGAGGAGGACGATGGGCCGATCGCACCGGCCAGGATCACCGAAAGCGCGAACAACATTCTTGCGACCATGGATGCGCTGCTCGCGACAGCTCCGACCGGCGAAATGATTCGCACGGGGGCCATCGTCGTGATCGCCGGCGCGCCGAATGCCGGCAAATCTTCGCTGTTCAACGCGCTGATCGGCATGCAGCGGGCGATCGTCACCGACATCCCCGGAACGACGCGCGATGCGCTCGAGGCGATGGTCGACATCGGCGCATGGCCGGTTCGGCTCGTCGATACCGCTGGCCTGCGCGCTGGAGCAGATGCGGTCGAGCGTCTCGGAATCGAGATCGCCGAGCAGCACGTGGCCAATGCGCAGGTCGTACTGGTGTGTGGTGATGATGAATCATCCCTCGCGCGCGCACTCGAGCGCGCGACCGAGCTGACGTCCGCACGAACGATCGCGGTCGGGACCAAGAGCGATCGTGGCGATGCTCCGCCCCTCGTGCCTCGCGCGCCGAACGGCAGCACGCCGCACGTGTTCGTGAGCGCCCACACGGGCGACGGTCTCCCCGAGTTGCTACGGCAAATCGCCGATGTACTCGGCAGTACTCGCGCTCCGCTCTCCGCCGACAATCCGATGCTCACGCGCGAGCGGCACCGGGTTGCGCTCACGCGGGCGCGAGCGGAGATCGCGGCATTCATGGACGCGTGGACGGCCGAGCCGAAGATGCCGGCAGTGGTGTGCGCAGTGCATCTCTATGCGGCTCGCGGTCACCTGGACGAGCTGATCGGAGGGCTCGATCTGGAGGACGTGCTCGACCGCGTCTTCAGCACCTTCTGCGTCGGAAAGTAGCGAAACGCCTCTCAGGCCGACGCTGCCGTCACGCTTCCGGTCGCGGCAATCTCTTCGGCGCTCGCGCGCACGGTCCACGAGAGACCGCGTTGGGCCACGGCACGCTCGACCATTCGGTTGCCCAGGTAGTAGCCGGAGCGCTCGGGTAGCACGTGTTGGTCGACGGTGCGGCTCTCGTCGCTCAGTCCGCCAGAGAGATAACGGAGGCGAAGCCCCAACCCCGAGTAATCGAGGTCGGGCGTGATGGCCTTCGCGAGGACGCCCTCGAGCTCCCGAATTCGCGCGTACTGCCGGCGCGTGTATCCGAAGTACTCCCACTCGGCGTGCCCGGGGCTTGCGACGCGTGCGACCTCGACGGCGATTCCCTCGTTGATCACGTGCTCGCGCAGCGGTACGCGCCGCCCCGTGTCCCAGTAGGAGTAGTAACCGCCTGCGGAGGTGATGAGCTCACGCATCGCGCTCCGGCTGGTGGGCGAGGTGTACCGGACGGCGTGCGCGATCTCGTGCGCGAGCCAGAGCGAGATGAGCGCCGGATCGAGGCCGAGTCCCTGCGTTTCGCGGTTGGCGACGCCGGTGAAGTGCTCGAGACAGACGAATGCAATTCCCCGCCCCTCCGTCACGAGCTCGCCGGCGTTCGCCGCACCGACGCCGACCATCAGCACGACATCGATGTCGGAATCCGGGTCGAGTAGCGCGGCGCAGCGCAGCTCCGTTTCCCGCGCGAGTGACACGACGTCGGTACGCTCGAGCATGGCACGCAGGTCGTGTCGATCGGCCCGCATGACCGAGAGCGCTACTTCGTCGAAATGTGAGGTGTCGGGGTCGAGAACGTAGTTGCGCCAGTACGGCTCGAGAATGCGGAGGTGGGACGAGTAGTAGCGCCGGTAGGCGGCGGTGGGGTCTGAGCTGTCGAGCAGTGCAAAAAAATCGGGAATCAGATTAATCAGCATTCAGACCGGGTGCGCGTGAGAATGGCGCAAAAGCTGTCCGGCGGACGGGGCAAGATAGTGTCGCTCTGAGAACGCAACAAGGGTTGCTCGTCGCATTGGCACGCATTTTCCCTTTGCTCCCGGGGAGAAAGTGCCGGAGCACACAATGACGACCTTGAAACACATTGAGCTGACCTGCCCGATATGCCATCACTGCTTCGATTCGCAGGCGGTGATTTCGACGAACTCGTTTGGTGGCAAGCGAACGGACTTCCACGAACGTGCGGCCGGCGCGCAACCGCTTCCGTATCTGATCCACTTGTGCTCGCGGTGCGGGTACGCGGGGAGTGAGCGCGACTTCGGTGACGAAGCGGATGTCAGTCCGATGCTGAAGGAGCACGTGTGGGACGAGCTCGCGCCGCGGTTGAACGAGGGAGCACTCTCGGGCTCCGAGAAGTACGAGTTCGCGGCGAAGGTCGCGCTGTGGCAGGGCGCGGAGCCGCGTCGTGTGGCGGATCTGCTCCTTCGCGCCGCGTGGTGCTGCGTGGATGAGGGCGATACGGAGGCGGAGCGCTATTTTCGGCGGCAGGCGGCGTGGATGTTCGAGCGCGCGCTCGAGTCGTACGATGGCGTGGAGCAGGAAGAGCGGGCGGTGCTCACGTATCTCGTCGGCGAGCTCTGGCGACGCATCGGCGAAACGGGTTTGGCCACCGAGTGGTTCGACCGGGTGTCGGAGGAGGTCATCGACGCCGATACGCAGGAGTGGCTCATCGCGGTGGCGAGCCAGCAGCGCGACTGTCCGCGGGAGTGGTTCGGCTAGCGACGATCAGGCGCCGGGGCGCGTACCGAAAATCCGATCGCCGGCGTCGCCGAGTCCGGGCAAGATGTATCCCTGGGCGTTGAGCTCGCGATCGAGGGCGGCGGCGTAGATCCGCACATCCGGGTGCGCCTTCTGCATGCGATGCACCCCGGCCGGCGCGGCGACGATGCAGAGCAGGCGAATCCGCGTCGCGCCGGCGCGCTTGAGAGAATCGACCGCGGCCACGGCGCTTCCGCCCGTCGCCAGCATGGGGTCGAGGACGAAAAATTGACGTTCCGCGGCGTCGCCCGGGACCCGAAAATAGTAGTCCACCGGCTCGAGCGTCTGGTGGTCGCGGTAGAGTCCAATGTGGCCGACCCTCGCCGATGGGACGAGTCGCAGGACGCCGTCGACCATCCCGAGTCCGGCACGGAGGATCGGGACGAGCGTGAGCTTCTTGCCACTCACGCGCTGCGCGGTCATCCGCTCGAGCGGGGTATCGACCGCCACCGGCTCGAGGGCGAGATCACTGGTCGCCTCGTAGGCCATCAGCATGGCGATCTCCTCCACCAGCTCCTTGAAGATCTTGGTGGGAGTTGCGCGATCGCGGAGAATGGAGAGCTTGTGCTGAACCAGCGGGTGCTGCGTAACCGAGAGGGTCGGGTGCTCGGGGGTGGTCAGCATGCGGCGGAAGGTACTAACTTCGCAATCATGAAAGAATACCAGGCAGTCGTGCTGAAGCTGTCACGGCGAGCACACGACGATGAGGATACGCTCACGGATCTCCTCAACGAACGGAGTCGTGGTGGCTGGGAGCCCGCATTGCTTTCGCAGGACGGCCAGCGCATGACGGTCGTCTTCCAGCGCGTCGCATCCCCGGCATCGCGTCGCGAGAAGTGAGCGAACGCTCGGCCACCGCTCCGCGTCCGCGCGTAGACGCTGCGGAGCGCATTCTGCGGGCCGCCATTCGGCGCATCGTCACCTCGGGTGCCGCTGCGCTGACGATGCACGAAGTGTCGGAGGAAGCGGGGGTGAGCAAGGGGCTCATCCACTACCACTTTCACGACAAGGAGACGCTGCTCGCGCGTATGGTCGAATGGATGACGCGGCATCTCGTGGCGCGCGAGCACGCGGCGCTCGCGAGCTCAGTGCCCCGTCACGCGATCGACGATCTGTGGAAGTGGCTGGAGGCCGAGCTGGAGCGCGGACAGATCCGCGTGTTGCTGGAGCTCGCCGAGTGGCGGGGCCCGCTGGTGCAGAACGCGATCAGGGAATCCGCGATCGCCCGCCGCGACGCAGCCGCGGCGTCGATCGAGCAGCTCTTCTCGCTGCTCGGGCTGCGCCCGCGGATTCCGGCGCAGCTGCTGGCCGACGTAGTCGTGGCGTTCATCGATGGATTGGCGATCGCGATCGGCATCGATCGCGATCGGAATGCGCGGGCAGCGTTCGATGTGTTCTGGCTTTCGCTGCTGAGTCTCACTGAGTAACGCCATGCGCGCGGAGTCGAGATGAGCGCGGTCGGCTCCCTGTCCGCACGGTTCTTCTCCACGCTCGTCGTCTCGGTGCTCATCGTGTGGGCGTCGTTCGTCGCGGCGATCATCGATGCCGGAAACCAGAACGACACCGGCCCCGCGGATGCGATCATCGTACTCGGGGCGGCGCAATACGAGGGGCGGCCGTCGCCGGTGCTCAGGGCCCGGCTCGACCATGCGGCGGAGCTGTGGGCGCGGGGGTCGGCGCCGCGCATGATAGTAACCGGTGGCCGCGGCGTGGGCGACACGACGAGCGAGGCGGCGGTGAGCCGGCGCTATCTCTCGCAGCATGGCGTACCGGAGGGAAAGATCCTCGCGGACACCGCGGGGCTGACGACCAGCCAGTCGATGGTGAACGCGCGTCACTTTCTGGGCGCGGAGCCGCGTCCGACCGTTCTAATAGTAAGCGACCCCTTTCACATGCTTCGCCTGGCGATCCTCGCCCGGCGACTACAGATGATTCCGCGCCTGTCGCCAACGCGAACGAGCCCGATCTCTTCGCGCCGCGGGCAGCGCGCGCGGTACGTGCTCGCGGAGTCGATCAAGGCGCCGTACGCACTCATAGTAGGGGCGCACTGACAGGACAAAGCCGGCCGAAATCGGCCTCGCCGAGCACCGCTCGGACCCCCGCCCTCTTGCGCTAAAGCCAATGATACTGTCACATTGGAGCCGCGAACTGTCACATTACGTTAACTCGTGATACAAAAGGGTTCGCGATGCCACCCGCGAGCCCGGTCGCTGGACAGGCGTTCTCTACGCGGGAAGCTACCATGCGCCATGACGTAGCTGTTCCGGAGAATATCGCCGAGGTTCGCACTTCGATCGGCGAGAGAGATAGAAACGCATCGTCGCCCGCACTGGAGATCCGTCGGCGAACAATGGCGTACGTCGCGAAGCCGGATCACCAGCCCACCCGTCCCATCCCCTTTCCGCAGCTCCGCCACGCGACCCTTCCGTCTCACGGAAAGATGTCTCGTGTGCACGAAGACTCCGATCACCGCTGGAGTGTCTCGCGCCTCCATGTCGTGTAGCTCCGTCGTTCGGGGATCGAATCCCCTTCACGTGTTTTCCGGAGGTTTCTGAATGCGCATGACTCGTACTGTGGCCATTGTCGTCGGTGGGCTGATGCTCGCAACCGCGGCTGGTGCGCAGGAGCAGGTCGAGACCGTGACGAAGAAGGCCGCCATGCGGGAGCCGACGTTCACGGATGTCACTGACGCCATGCTCAAGAATGCTCGCGCCGATGGCAAGAACTGGTTGATCTTCGGCCACGACTACACCAATCAGCGGTACTCGCCGCTGACACAGATCACGACCGCGAACGTCGCCTCACTTCGCGTGACGTCGATCATTCAAACGGGAATCGCGCGCCTCGGCTCCTTCGAGACCAGCCCCGTCGTGGTCGACGGCGTGATGTACCTGACGACGCCGTACAACACCGCGACGATGGCGGTCGATGCCCGCTCGGGCCGCGAGATCTGGCGGTACGAGCACAAGCCCAGCGTTACCGCACCGATCTACTGCTGCGGCCCGAACAACCGCGGCGTCGCGATCTCCGGCGGAACGGTGTACATGGGAACGCTCGACGCGCGCCTCGTGGCACTCGATTCCAAGACCGGCGCCGTGAAATGGGATGTCGAAGTCGCGGATCCCGAGGCCGGATACAGCGAGACAATGGCTCCGCTGATCGTCGATAACTCGGTGATCATCGGTATCTCGGGCGCCGAGTACGGAATCCGCGGTTTCGTTCGCGCGTACGACAAGTCCGATGGCAAGCTGCTCTGGACGTTCTATACGCTTCCCGACAAGGGATGGGAAGGCAACTTCGCCGAGAAGACCGGCGAGGGCGAAGATCTCAAGCGCGACATCCCAGCCGAAAAGGCGGCGATGGCGCAGTACGGCGACGCGTGGAAACGCGGCGGCGGCTCGGTGTGGATGACGCCGGCGTACGATCCGACGTCGCACAACATCTTCTTTGCGGTCGGCAACCCGTCGCCGGATCTCGACGGCACGGTGCGCCCTGGCGACAATCTGTACACCGAGTCGATCGTCGCCGTGGATGCGCGCACGGGCGAGTACAAGTGGCACTACCAGCAGGTGCCACACGACGTGTGGGACTTCGACGCCACCAGCCCGCCGGTGATCGTCAAGCTGAAGAATGGAAAGACCGCGATCGCCGAAGCCGGGAAGACCGCGTTCGTCTACGTTCTCGACGCCGAGACGGGGAAGCTGATTCGCAAATCGGACGAGTTCAATCGCCACGAAAACTATTTCGTGCAGCCGACGGCCGAGGGCGTTCGCATGCTACCGGGCGCGAACGGTGGATCGGAGTGGTCGCCAACGGCGGTGAATCCGAACCTTGGCTACATGTACGTGCTCGGCCTCGAGCAGCCGATGAACTACATCACGCACTCGGCGCCGCTCGAGAAGGGAAAGCTCTGGCTGGGCTCGGCGTTCAAGGCGGTTCCGGGTGAGAGGCAGTACGGGACGTTCACCGCGATCAACCTGAACACGGGAAAGCGCGCGTGGCAGGTCGAGACGGAACAGCCGATGATCGGGGGTGCGCTCGCGACGGCGGGGAACCTCGTGTTCACGGGCGAGGGGAACGGTCATTTCAACGCGTATGATGCGCGCACGGGCAAGATGCTCTGGACGTTCCAGGCGGGTGCCGGGTGCAACGCGCCACCGGTGAGCTACATGCTGGATGGCAAGCAGTACATCGCCGTCGCGTGCGGCGGCAACTTCCAGCTCGGATACCCGCTCGGCGGTGCGGTGCTCATGTTCGCGCTTCCCGGTTCGGCCGGAGCCACGAAGAAAGGACAATAGTCGCTGCGTGGCGGGCGGAGCGTGACTCCGTCCGCCACGTGCGGCGTGGAGGATATGGTGGGCAGTCACGGAAGATGGTGGGCGTTCGGAACGATCGGACTCGTGATCGTGTTGGGGAGTGGAACGGCGGCGAGGCGTGAACCGAGTCAGGGGCCGGAGCAGCTTGCCGGAAAGGATTGGAAGGGGTTCGGTTCGAAGGAGAAGGAGGCGTATCTGGCGGGATTCATCGCGGGTGCCGCGGTGGCTCGCAGTGATTCGAATGGAACGGGTGTGGATACCATGCCCAGCCGGAAGATCGACGCGATGCGTGCAACAAAACGGCTTCCGTTTCCGTATTCGGTGTCCGTCTACGCTTCACAGATCGACGATTATTACTGGTGGGAGAATCATTTGAGCGTTCCAATCGTCGATGCAATGGCACGAGCCAGCCTTCAGCTTCGTTCACATTGAATCGCGCCGCAGCGGCGGCACAGCTCCACTTCACATGGAGGTGGTGAGAGAGATTTGCAGAGTCATGATGGTCGATCTCGGTGAGATCAAAGGATGCGTTGGCGCATGAATTTTTTTTCGCGGTCCTTATCTTCTCTTGTTCTTCACTAGTCTCGGAGAAGCAAGCATGAAAAGAATTGCTTTCGTCACATGTGCGCTTGCGCTGGCGGCAGGGTCCGCACATGCGCAGGGACTCACGATGCAGATGAGCAATGGATGGCAGTTTTCGTTTTCCGGCAATGTGAATGCGTTTCTGGTGTACACGGATCCGAAGTGCAGCACGACGGTCGCGGATGGCGCCGGCGGCATCGGCGGGTGCGGATTCTCCGGATCGCTCGTGCCGGTGAGCCCCACCGCAAAGACCTCGGCCATTCGGACGGGGCTGCTTCCCGCCTTCGCGACGTTCGAGGCGAAGGGCAAGGAGGGCGGTGTCGATCTCGGCGTGCACTTCGGCTTCGCGCCGCAGATCAACAATGCCGGCGGCGTGCACGACAATTTCGGCAACGGCACGCAGGCTGGAGCGCAGATCGACATGCGCCAGGTCTACCTGACCGCCGGCGGACCGTGGGGACAGATTCTCGCCGGTCGTGAGATCGGGCTCTATCAGCGCAACAACATCCTGAACGACATGACGCTGTTCGGCGTCGGCGCGTCGGGTGGCGGCGGCTTCGGCGCGGGCGGTGGCACGACGCTCGGCCGTATCGGCTTCGGATACGTCTATCCGAACTTCGTCGCGCAGATGACGTACAGCAGCCCGGCGTCGAATCCCGCGCAGATCTCGATCGGTCTCTTCGATCCGAGCGCCATTGGCGGTGGGGACGGTTACACGGTCACGAAGATTCCGCGTATCGAGTCCGAGTTCACCTGGACCGGGCACTTTGGCGCGACGACCGCCGAAGCGCCGAAGGGAACGGACAAGGTGATGGTCTTCGTCAGCGGCGAGTGGCAGCATGCGCAGACGACCGCGCCGACGGACGCCACGTCGAAGGATTCGTACGGCGGCGCGGGCGGCATTCGGGCCGACTTCAGTGGCCTGTCGCTCGTTGGCTCGGGCTTCTACGGCAAGGGCATTGGCTCGGTCCTGATGTTCGATTCCGGCAACGAGGTCGACAACGCCGGCGAGCTGCGTAACTCGTACGGCTTCATCGGCCAGGCCGAGTATCAGCCGGTTGGCACGCAGTGGAAGTTCGGTGCGAGCTACGGCGAGAACGATCTCAAGCAGACGGACCAGGACGACAGCGACTTCGGTTCGGATGCGGCGCCGTTCCTCAAGAAGAATTCGGCGATCGTCGGATCGATCACGTATCTGTGGACGAAGTCACTGCGCTGGGTGGCGGAGTACACGTACGCGAAGGCCGAGTCGCACGACGGCATCAAGGCGACGTCGAACCAGGGCGCGCTGGGCATGATGCTGTTCTTCTAGGCCACACCGCTTCACCGTTCGGCACACGGGCGGTCTCCCCTCGGGGAGGCCGCCCGTGGTGCATCACGGGAGCGTGATGCGCATCGTCACGACGTTGTCCGCGTAGTTGCTCTCGCGGAGCACTCGGCAGAAGCCCTGCTCGTCGTGCACCGGGCACGCGTCGGCGGAGTCGGGAAGATAGGGCGGATTCACCGTGATCCGGATGACGTAGTCGCCGGCCGGTGCGGGCTCCGCCGGATCGTCGAGCACGAAGTACTGGCCGGGGAGCGTGCGCGCGTAGACATCCGACCAGCCGGTGTGCACGCCCTGCTCGCCGTGCGTGGTGAGCGTGCCGCAGCTGCGATACACCCAGCCGGTGGGATTCCCGCCGGCTACGGGCTCGCTGTCGTCGAGACAGAATCCGCGTTTGCGCGCGAAGATCGGCGGGCCGAGCGCACCGCCGGGGAGGACGCGAAGCAGCTCGTAGGTGGCGTAGTGCTTGTAGTGAAAGTGATTGTGGCAGGGCGCGTACTCGAAGAGGCCATCGCTGTCGTCGAAGTTGCCGTCGCCGTTGGGATCGATGTGCGCGAGCGGGTCGCCCACCACCGCGTCCGCGTCACCGATGTTCGGCGTGCTCACCGTGAATCGCAGCACGCGATGGAAGCCGGGCGTGATGCCGTACTCGATGGATGTGCACGAGCCCGCGTCGACGTTGTCGGTGCCGACGATCCACGACGTCGCGAGTCGCGCGGAGTCGACGATGAAGTTGGGAATGCCATCGAGATCGGGGATGCCGTGCAGCGATGCGGTGCTCGCGCTGTCGCCGGTGCAGGCCGATAGCATCGCGATCGCGGCAATCGGCGCACAACGAGTGAGTCGTGTCAGTCGCATCCGCGGTCGGTGAGAGATGCATCGGGATGTTGCAGCGAGAACAGAAAAGCGGCTCGCAACTCGCGAGTCAAGCAAAGATGCGTGCGAGCGGAAGCGACGACCATGTCGGGCGACACGGTGCGCCGTGATCGAGGCGATGCCGTGGCGGGCGGGCGGCGCAATGGATCAGCCCGCCAACCAGCCAGCCATTGGATGGCCTGCACTTCCCACTATAGAGTAGGCGCTTCCGCGCTGCCGGCGCGAGAGCTCGCGCGAATGGAGGGCTTGGAGGGCGGCGTCCGTGGGTCCCCGACCTCCGTTGGCTTCGCAAGCTTGACACCTTGAGACGAAGGGTGCAGTTTCTTCCCCCTATTCGGAAACCGGGAGTTGGCCCGCACGTGACTTCCGGTTTCTTACACGGCTGAGGGGGCCAGATGTCCCATGGGCTGCAGTGAGCGAAGTCCCCCGAGTCTGAGCAGCGCCCGCGCGGAGTGACCGGCAGGTGTAGACTCGCCCAACCGATGCCAGTCGGTATGTCGAAGAGGAAAGTCCCCCGTAGTATCTCTTCATCCTCACTCTCCATTTCCCAAGAGGCAGCGCTTATGAACCGTGTCACACGTTTCACTTCTTGGGCAGTCGTGGCCGGTCTGGCGGTGGGCGCAGTCGCGTCCAACGCTCAGGATCTGCAGACGATGTCCAAGAACGCAAACCAGTGGGTCATGACCGGTCGGACGTACGATCTCCAGCGTTACAGCCCACTGGACCAGATCAACACGTCGAACGTCAAGAACCTGCACGTCGCGTGGACGATGTCCACGGGAACGCTGCGGGGACACGAGGGGAATCCACTCGTGGTGGGGAGCACGATGTATCTCCACAGCTCGTTCCCGAACAAGGTGTACGCGCTCGATCTCACGAAGCCGGGCGCTCCACAGAAATGGCAGTTCACGCCCGAGCAGTCGGCGGAAGCGATTCCGATCGCCTGTTGCGACGTCGTGAACCGCGGCCTCGCCTATGATCCGAAGACGGATCGCCTCTTCATCGAGCTGCTCGCCGGCGATGTGCTGGCGCTCGATGCGAAGACGGGCAAGCAGGCGTGGCGCGTGCACAACGTCGACTTCAAGAAGGGCGAGACGATGACGAACGCCCCGATGGTCGTCGACGATGTGCTCCTCACGGGCATCTCCGGTGGAGAGTTCGGTGTTCGCGGCCGCATCACGGCCTTCAGCACGCAGGATGGCAAGGAGCTCTGGCGGACGTACAGCACGGGCCCCGACAAGGATGTCGGCATCACCGAGAACACGCTCAAGTCACCGTATCCGTCGGCGCAGGGGAAGGACCTCGGCGTCTCGACGTGGCAGGGTGACGAATGGCAGCGCGGCGGCGGCACCACGTGGGGATGGTACTCCTACGATCCCGCCCTCAACCTCTTCTACCACGGCTCTGGAAACCCGGGCACGTGGAACCCCGATCAGCGTCCTGGCGACAACAAGTGGTCGATGTCGCTCTGGGCACAGAATCCGAAGACGGGTGAAGTGCGCTGGGTCTATCAGATGACGCCGCACGATGCGTGGGACTACGACGGCGTCAACGAGAACGTGCTGTTCGATCACGGCAGCCAGAAGCTGCTCGCTCACTTCGATCGTAACGGCTTCGGCTATACGCTCGATCGCACCACGGGCAAGCTGGTCACGGCGAAGCCGTATGGCCCGACGAACTGGGCCAAGAGCATCGACATGACCACGGGGCGTCCGGTGGAAGATCCCACCAAGCGCACCACCGCCAAGGGCAACACCGAGGGCATCTGCCCGGCCGCCATTGGCTTCAAGGACCAGCAGCCGTCGGCGTACTCGCCGCAGACTGGCCTGTTCTACGTTCCGACCAACAACATCTGCATGGACTACGAGGGCGTCGAGGTGAAGTATGCCGCGGGCCAGCCGTACGTCGGTGCAATCGTGCGGATGTTCCCGGGCCCCGGTGGAAACCGCGGAGCCTTCATTGCCTGGGATCCGATGGCGGGCGCGATCAAGTGGAGCATCAAGGAGAACCTGGCGGCGTACGGCGGTGCAATGACCACCGGCGGCGGCCTGGTCTTCTACGGCACGATGGAAGGCTGGCTGAAGGCGGTCGATGCGAAGACGGGCACGGTGCTCTGGCAGTTCAAGACGCCGTCCGGCATCATCGGCAACCCGATGACCTACGTCGCGCCTGATGGCAAGCAGTACGTCGCGATTCTCTCCGGTATCGGAGGCTGGGCCGGCATCGGCGTAGCCGCCGGCATCGGCGCCGAAGATCCGACCGCCGGCCTCGGCGCGCTCGGAGCGTTCGGCGATGCGGGAAGCTACTCGAACCAGGGCGGCGTGCTCACGGTCTTCGCGCTCGACGGTCCAGCGAAGAAGTAGTCACGGCCGTTCCGTTGGGAAGTGAACTTACCCGGTGTCGAAGCTTGCTTCGGCACCGGGTTCGTTTGGCCCCTACCGGGAACACGAACCCGCGGTCATCGTATGACCTGCATGCATACCAGAGTCGGAATACTCGCGAGGAGCGCGATGGCCGCGCTCGCTGTCCTGGCGCTGGCCGCGGGCGGGGCCGCCGCGCAGGGTGCGCAGCCCACCGTGCTTCTCAGCCCCGACAGCATGTGGAAGCAGAAGCACAACCTGCGCGTCTGCGCCGACCCGGAGAATCTTCCGTTCTCGAACAAGGCGCGCGAAGGGTTCGACAACAAGATCGCGGAGGTCATCGCGCACGAGCTGGGCGACTCGGTGTCGTACGCGTGGTGGCCGAGCAGGCGGGGATACATCCGGAACACGCTGAGCGCGGGCGCCTGCGACATCGTGATCGGCGTTCCCGTGGGTTATGATCCTGTCGCGACATCGAAGCCGTACTACACTTCCACGTATTACATCATCACGCGCACGGACAAGCACCTCGACATCAAGACACTCGATGATCCGAGGCTGAAGACGCTGCGCATCGGCGTCAACCTGATCGGCGAGGACTACACGAACACTCCGCCCGCGCACGCGCTGAGCGCGCACGGCGTGGTTGGCAGAAACGTCGTCGGATTCAGCGGCTTCTACGACGAGGAGCATCATCCGGGCGAGATCATCGATTCGCTCGCGAACGGCTCGATCGATGTCGCGCTCGTGTGGGGGCCACTCGCGGGCTATTTCGTGAAACGATCGGGGGTGCCAATGACCATGACGCCCCTGCCGGACAAGGACAGCCCCGATTTGCCCTTCGCCTACGGCGTGGCAATCGGCACGAGGAGGGCGGACCGCGAGTTGCGTGCGCTGATCGACGACATCCTCGTGCGGAAAAAGCCGGAGATCGACAAGATCCTAATGGAATACAACGTGCCTACTGTGGGCACCACGCACTGAGCGATCACCCCGCGTAGCAACGTCCAGGAGCGAACCAGCATGTCGATGAAGCATCGTATCGAATACTCCGTATCGCATTCAGTCTCGTTGTTCGGGCGTGTCCTTGTGATAGGGAGCGTGCTCGGCCTTGCGGCCGCGTGCGCGCATCGCGACGCCGCGCGCACCGATTCCGCAGTGGCCTCAGCGGATTCGACGCCTGCCGTCGCGCCTGTCAGTACCCCGGCGCCAGCCGTCGAGAGCGTCGCCACCGGCGAGACCGTTCCGCCCAGCGCAACGGCGGCGACGCCGGCCGCGTCGTCGTCGAACGCACCGGCCGCCGCGCCGGCCGCCAAACCGGCCGCAACGCCGGAACATCACACCAAGCCGCACGTCGATACCGCGACCAAGACATCCGCCGCCTCGAGCTCCTCATCGGCCGCCACGCCGGTGTCCCATGCGGCAGCGGTGCAAACGGCGAGTACGGCCACCAAGGCGGACACGGGGAACACGTCGGCGAAGGCCGACACGGGTGGCTCGCAGGATCACCTGCTCGTGACCCCGCAGGTGTACGAGGGGTGGAAGATGTTCGCCGTGTACTGCTACCGATGCCACGGCGTGGACGCGATGGGCGGCGGCATCGCGCCGAATCTGCGGCATTCGGTGAGCTCCGAGGGAAGCGTCACGCACGATGTTTTCGTCACCACCGTGACGAACGGACGCGTGGAAAAGGGAATGCCGACGTGGAAGGCGCTGCTTTCCCCCGAGCAGATCGAGGATCTCTGGCAGTACGTGACCGCTCGCAGCTCCGGCAAGCTCGCGCCGGGCCGCCCGCACATGGCCGGGGGCAATAACCCGTAGCGAGCGTTGTCCCCCAGCGAAAAAAGAGAGCGACTCGGCAATCCGGGTCGCTCTCTTTTTTCTTCGCGCTGCGCTATGTGAACAGCCGCACGAATCGCGAGCTCGGCCAGCGCGCGCGCAACGCCGCGTCCACGCCGAGCCTCCGCCCCGCGCGCGCAAAGAAGAAGGTGATCATCATCGCGAACAACATCACGTGAAAACCCTGCTGCCCGGAGCTCTGCTGCTGCACGGCGAAGCCGTAGAACAACACCTGCAGCGTGCCGAAGAACGCGCCCACGGGCGTCAGCAACCCGAAGAGGAGCGAGATACCCACGGCCACCTCGCCGAACGCCGTGAGCGTCGCGAAGACGTGCGAGTGCGGGATGACCGTATCGAGCAGAAAGCCCTTGTACGATGGGAACGGATTGTCCGCGGCGTACTTCGCGATGAGCTTGGGCATCACGGCCTGCCAACGGCCCGACGCCACCGGATACGGAAGAAATCCGCCTGCGAACGCGATGCCGATCTTGGTGATGATGCTCTTGAAGAACCAGGCACCCACCACCATGCGCAGCGCAGCGATCCAGCTGTCCGGCGCTCGCATCGTCGTTCTGGAATCGGTCATCGCTTCCTCGAGAGGTATGTTCGGCGGCGGAGCACCGCGGTGCCGTACGCTCAGCGGCGAGCGGCGGCGGAATCGCGAACTGTCACGCGCGCGCCGGTGTCCGCGAATTGGTTCACGTACACCTGCCCGCGTTCGTTGATCGCGTTCCGTACCCTGTCCGCAAGATGCGCTGCCGCATCGTCGCCGGCGACGATGCCGTAGACGGCAGGTCCCCAGGAGCTCTGTCCG
>Ga0207707_10002212_pt1 | contig 17583 bp, 19 predicted proteins | sample KBSC83BmetaG_FD_184336 | JGI IMG/M metagenome (GOLD analysis project Ga0207707, IMG submission 184336) | Corn rhizosphere microbial communities from Kellogg Biological Station, Michigan, USA - KBS C8-3B metaG (SPAdes) (version 2) | ecosystem: Host-associated > Plants > Roots > Rhizosphere ...
CCCGAGAACCTTGCCGGCTCCTCGACCCGGCTGGTTGAGCACGGAGTTTCCGCACCGGTCGAGCAGCTGGCTGACCTCGCGGCGGCCGTTGTTGTGGCCGCGGGCGCGCGCAGCGGGCCGCTCGGCGCGGGCGAGCGCGAAGCCCTCGCGGCCCATGACTGGCTGTACGGGCGGACCCTGGTGAGCCCGCTCGAAGGTCAGGCCAGTGGTGTGCTTGCCGACGGAGCATTGCGAGTACTGTGTCCCGACGGATCCACCCAACTGCTGCGCGCCGGACCCGTTCACGCCGCGTCGCGCGTCATCCTTGCGGAGTAACCGAGCGATGCTCCTGGTACTCGATATCGGCAACACGGAAATCACGGCTGGCCTGGTTCGTGATGACCAGTTTGCCGCGACGTGGCGGATGACGACCGAGCCGGAGCGGACCCCGGACGAGTGGGCTTCGACACTCAGCGGGTTTCTCCTGCATTTTGGCCATTCGCCCAATGAAGTGCGTGCGGCGTGCCTGGCGTCCGTGGCGCCGGCCGCCACGCGCAGCGTCGCCGATGGCGTTGCCGCGGCCACCGGCGTGCAGCCGGAGCAGGTCACCGCACGGAGCCGGCTGCCAGTGACGCTCGACGTGGACGAGCCGCTTACCGTCGGCGCCGACCGCATCGTGAATGTCCTGGCCGCCGTCGCGCGCTACCAGGCGGACGTGGTGGTGGTGGACTTCGGGACGGCGACCACGTTCGACTGCATTCTGGCGGATGGGCGCTTCATCGGTGGGGCGATCATGCCGGGATTGCGAACTTCGGCGGATCAGCTGACCCGGCGCGCGGCCAAGTTGCCGGCGACCGAACTCGCCCGGCCTGAACGGGCCATCGGTCGGCGCACCGAGGAGTGCATCCAGGCGGGCGTGCTGTTTGGCGCAGCGGACGCGGTGGACGGCATGGTGGGGAGGATACGCCGTGAGTGGCCTGGGACGATGCAGCCGCGCTGCGTGGCAACCGGCGGCCTCGCAACCCTTGTGGCCCCGCTCAGTAGCACCATCGAACTGGTTGAACCAGGCCTCACTCTTGACGGTTTGCGGCTCGCCGCTGGAGCGCTCGGGCTCCGCTGGTGAGCGCCGGCCCGGGAGCTGCTGGTTCGCGTGCGTGGGGATATCGCGCACTGGGACAGGGATTCGACTATCTGCTGCATCTCCGCCCGGCCGAGTGGCCGGTCATGGCTGTCCACACTGGGCTGGGCGCACTGCTCGCCATGCGCACCGTGCCCGCCGGTCAGCCCATGCCGTGGATGGCAGGCATGACGGGCCTCCTGTTGTGGGTGATCTTCCTGAATGGTGGGACGCTGGCGATCAACTCCGCCTTCGACAAGGATGAAGGCGACATCGCGTACCTGAAACGTCCGCCGCCACCGCCGCCGCACCTGTTTGCGTGGGGCCTCGGACTCATGCTCGCGGGGCTGGTGATCGCGCTGGCCTTGCTTCCGCTGGCTTTCGGCGCGGTGTACACTGTCTGTCTCACGCTGTCGCTCCTGTACTCGGTGCCGCCGGTGCGGCTCAAGGCCGTTGCCGGCGCCGACTGGGTGATCAACCTGCTGGGCTTCGGCACCCTGACACCGCTGGCCGGCTGGCTGGCGACTGGCCGGGATATGACCTCGTGGGGCTGGCTCCTGCTACTGGGCTTTGCACCGCTCTTCGCCGCGCTCTATCCACTGACGCAGCTCTATCAGGCGGAGGAGGACCGGGCGCGCGGTGACCGGACACTGGCCCTGATCCTGGGTCCACGCATGAGCCTGATTGTTGCACTGGGCGCCACCTTCGCAGCGTTCGCGCTGTTCGGTGCAGCCGGTGTGGCTGGCGGCTGGCAGTGGCCAACGGGACGGTGGCTGGCACTCGCGGTGGCGCTCGTGGCCTGGCTGATCGTGCTGCTGCCCTGGCTGCGAAGCGCTGAGTCGAGAACACCTGCTCAGCATCAGCGCGGAATGTACCTTGCACTGGCCGCGTGGGCCGTCACCGATCTGGCCGTCGCCCTGAGCTGGATGCTGTAGCTTCTCCTCCTGAACTGGGATCATACTGTGACGCTTGTCGCAGGCATCTGGCACCCCGGGGAGAGGACGCTCCCGGATACGGTGACCAGCGCCTTGAACCGGGCACTGTCGCGCTCGGCCCAGGACATTCCCGCGCTCTATTCGGCGCCGGGCGTGCACCTGGCCAAGGTGGATATCGGTGCGTTCGGCGAGTCTGCCTGCTTCGCGCTGGTGCACTACACCCCGGCAGACCATCGGCTGCTGCTGGCAACCGGCCAGCTGGGCGTGCGACCGCTGTATTACACCGCTGCAGGTGACTGGATCGCGGGAAGCGGTCGGCATGGCTATGCCATCGCGATGGCCCGGGACCTGGCTCGCTGGTGGGAGCGGACCGGCCGTCGCCCGGTGCCAATTCCCGCAGACGTAGGTGCTCCAGCATGAAGCTGCTCGCCATTTCCTTCGGTTTCCCCCCGGTGGTTGCGCCCCGGTCAATCCAGGTCGCACGGCTGCTGCAGCATCTCGATGCGGAGACCGCCGTTATTTGCGGACTGCCGGAAGATGAGCCGCTGGACTCGACCATCGAGCCAGAGGCTTCGCTGGCAGTAGCCAGGTGCCTTCGAGTTCGCCATCGGCGGTCCCGTCTCCGGCGCCGGCTCGAGGGCCTCGCCGAGCGTGCCGACCTGCCAGTCTGGAACCGCACTCCCGATGCATACGGGCGCTGGGGCCGCGCTGCATTGACCGTTGCGCGAAGCTTGCTGTCGTCGGGCTTTCGCCCCGACGTGCTCGCCTCGTTCGGCAATCCGATGACAGACCACCTCGTCGGTCTGGAACTGGCACGCGAAACCGGATTGCCGTGGGTGGCGCACTTCAGCGACCCATGGACCCGCAACCCGCTTCACATCCGGAGCTGGTTGGACGAATTCCTGAATCAGCGGCTGGAGCGACTGGTCCAGCGCCGCGCGGACGTGCTGCTCTTCCCCTCGTCGGAATGCGCAGACCACATGGTGGCTGGGGCGGATCCCGGGGTGCAAGCCAAGGTGGATGTGCTCCCCCACAGCTTTCGTCCGGAATCGACGCAAGCGGGGTGGCCAGCTGGCGGGAGCACCGGGCGGCTCGTGGTGCGTCACATCGGCGAGCTCTATTCACGGCGCAGATTGAGCCCGGTGACGACGGCACTGCAGGAGATCGCCAGTCACGACCCGTCCCTGCTCGAAGGCGTCCGCTTCGAGTTCATCGGTGTGCGTGATCCGAATTCGCTGCGCGGTGCCGACGTGAACCTGTTGCCACCGGACGTACTGTCACTGCACGATCGCGTGTCGTACGAGGAGAGCGTGTCGCTGATGCGAAGCGCCGATGGGCTGCTGGTTCTGGATGGCGCATGGCAAGGGAAGGGGATCTTCTTCCCGTCCAAGCTGGCTGACTATATCGGTGCCGGGCGTCCCATCATGGGCATCGCGTCTCCGGGAGCTGGTGCCGGGATCATTGAGCGACTGGGCGGGGTCGTGGCCGACGTGAGCGACCCGGCCGCGATCGCCCTCGGCCTGCGGCGATTCCTCGCGCTGGTGCGTACCGGGAGTGACAACCGGGGCGAGGCATGGGGAAATCCTGACGAGCGGCGCCAGTACGCCGCGCCCGTGGTCGCAGAGCAGTTTCGCGAGCAGCTGGGCCGGGCCATGGCGGCCCGAGGTCATCCCCTTGGCCGGGTTGGGGTTGGCGTCTTATCTTCCGCACTGACCTGACCCCCGATCGGGAGAATCCATGGCAACGGCGGTAGAGCCCCGAGGCGAATACGATGTCACCGCGCTCCGGCATGTCCTGAGCAAGGCCGTAGTGCTGGGGTTGTTCGAGGGCCTGGTGGTCGTCCTCATGTCGTTCATTACGCGATACACCGCTCCCCCGGTCGAGACCGTGCTCGGCGCCCTGGTGCTTCTGGCCGGCCTGTCAGTGGTGGTCGTCATGCCAGGACTCTGGACCCGGGCCCGCACCATCGAGGGCATCGCCGGCGCCGCGGGCATCGGCCTCGCCGCCACTGTGATCTTCCTGCTGGTGGACGTGTCGCTGCTCCAGCCAGCCGGGATGTACACCAATCGGTGGGCCGAAATCGGCGGATTCAGTAACTGGTGGTATCACCCGGTCTGGTGGATGCTGGGGACCTTCCTGCCCTGGATCGGGGCCATGACGCTGGCCAGTCGGGCGGCTCGCGGGAAGTCGGTCAGCATTGCCGGCGTGATGCTGCCGGCGGTGACGTGCGCGCTGATCCTCGCGCTGGTCGCCATCTTCATCCGCTTTCCGGGCGCGCACTGGTCGCTGGCCACGTTCGGGATCGCCTTCATCCCCGGCCTCGCGTTGGCCTCGGGCCTGACCGCGCTGGGACGCCGGCCGGGCTAACGATGCGCTGGGTTCGCCTGTTTCTGCGTGCATTCGGATGGCTGCTCACGCCCGTCATAGCGTGGGCAGCTTCGTTTTTCGGATGTGTCGCCGGTGAGGTGATCGCAACGCGAATGGCAGATCCCATTCGGGGCGTGCTGCTGTCCATCCTGCTTGGTGCCATTGCGGGTTTTGGCGGCCTGCTGGGGTGGCTGCGCCTCCTGCGCCGCTCGCCCGAACTCCAGCAGGCTCTTGCCGTCACCCCTGAGGGCGTCCCGGACACCGCCGCTGCCCTGCTGGACAAGGTCGAGGAGAATCTGACCAGCGGTACCCCGTGAAGCGGGCACCCCTCTTGCTGGCAGTTCTGCTGGCGTGCAGGAGCGAGCCACGCGCGTCACAGCCGGTGACGGATTCGATCCATGTTGCGGCGCCGGCCGATTCGCAGGTCGGGCGGGTGGCGCACTACAGCTTCTGGTTCACCCTGGCGCGCTCGGCTCATGATTCGACCGGCGCATTGTGCAGCGAGCGCGGACTGGAGATCCGGTCCGATTCCAGCAGACACCTGATTCCTTTGCTCTACACCCGCGAGGCACCCGTGCCTGAATCCGACTCCACCATCCTGGTGCATCTGTCCGATGATTGCGTCCAGGGGCGCGCGTACCGGGTGAACCTGCGCACGGCGCAACCCACTCCAGCCGACCGGTGATGGCTCCGACTCGCCTCGCAATCCTGCTGGCATTCGGGATTCTCCCCAGGGTGGCGCACGGCCAGGGCGTAGCGGCACGAGCCGGCCATTTCTTCGACACCGCCGGCATGTCCTCGTATCAGCTCAGTTGGTCCACGCCCATGCTGGGCGCACTCGGTGCCGACCTCGGCGGCGTCATGTGGCAGGGGCCCGCTGCGGGTGAGCGACGCCTGGGATTGACCGCGGATGCCGCGCTGTTCCGGGGCGGGCGGCCCGGCCCTTACGCGGTGGGCGGTGTGGGAGGCGGTTTCGGCTCAGGCGGGGCGGAGAGTCACTGGCGCACCTGGTCCGCCGGGCTTGGCTTTGAACTCATTCCGGCCTCGTTCCTGTCGCTCGGTCTCGAGGGCCGCTGGCGCGAGTTTCAGCCCACCGGTCGTTCCGGCATGGAGTTTTCCCTGCGGCTTGGCACCTCGTTCGGCCGTCCCGCCGGAGTGACGCCACCCCGCATGGCGGCCACCGGCACACCGAGTGCTGTGCCGGCAATGCTCGCCACATCCGAACCGGGACACCCCGTGGATCGCGCGGACGCTGGCAGTGTCCTTGCTGATGTCATCCAGATTGCCCAAGAGCAGATGGGCACACCGTACCGCTACGGCGGCACCGGTCGTGGCGACGACGGATTCGACTGCAGCGGACTCATCCAGTACGCCTATCGCCAGGCCGGCATTTCGATTCCGAGACAGAGCCGCGACCAGGCGCGCACCGGGCGCGCAGTTGAGCGCTCCAGCGACGCCCTGCAGCCCGGGGACATTCTGACGTTTGCCCAGCATGGCCGCCGCATCACGCATGTCGGCCTCTATCTCGGCGATGGCCGCTTCATTCACTCGGCTTCCAAGGGAGTCCAGATCTCCACGCTCGGCACCGACGACCCGAACGGACGCTGGTGGTACCAGCGCTGGATCGGTGTCCGGCGCGTGGTGACTGCGGCGCCCTAGATCCGGTCCGGGCGCCGGCGATACGACCTGGGCAAGCCGCTGAACGACCAACGCCCCCACCCATTGCCGGGCAGGGGCGTTGATTGCTGGCGAGCTGGCGGTCAGTTACTGCCGTGGTCCGAATGGCCACCTGGGTGCATCATCATGTGGTCTTCCGCTTCCATCGCGGTGCCCCGGGCGTTCAATGAGGCAAGATCGCGCTGATATTCGGGATTGGTAGGATCAATCCCCGGCCACATTGCAAGATCATCCGGCACGAAGATCCCCACCATATGGGCCATGCCGCCATTCTTGATCATTTCGCCGGTCGGGTTGTCGTAGACACCCACCACCCGGTAGCGATGGTTGGCCTTGAGGCGCATGCCGTCACCCCGGATCGCAAAGAGCTTCCGGCCCACCCCCTTGATATGTCCGCTGTCGTCGAGCTCCGCCTTGACCCGTGTGATGACCTTGCCGGTCTCGGCGTCCTCGAGCCGTACTTCCCGCCCGTAGTCATGCATGTGGCCGCCGACACCGAGCAGGTGCCCCGCCACCGGAAGCGTGAAGACGTGGCTGTGCTCTGACTGGCCAGGCGGCACATCGAAGGAGTTGCTGCCGCCGACCGTGAGATTCACGTCCATGTAGATCGGGAGCGCGGCCTTGGGCCGCGGGTTCTGGTTGGCGGGCAGGTAGGGCATGGTGATGGTCAAATACACGTCCTTCAGATCACGCCCGGTGTCGTTGTGCCACGCCACATACACCCCCAGGTCCATGCCGGGGCCCATTGGAATTCCGATCGTCTTCGGTATCTCGGCGTCGGCCGTCTCGGTCCCGGCGCCGAACAGGCGCTCGGACGCGTGATATACCAGCTGCCGCCGGCTGAAGTTGACCATGATCATGTGGTGCATCACGTGCTTGGGTACCGGGTGCCCGTGGCCGTCCGCGAGACTCACGCGAAAGCCACGGAGCCAGCCCTGGACCGGCCAGATGAAATGCTGCACCGGGGTATCGTGCGACATGCCCATGTCCATCGTCGCATGATCCATCGGTGGCATGTTCATCAGGTCATATGGGCCGGACCGCAGCACCACAAGGTGCCTGGACGAATCCACAGTGATCGAGATCGTGGGCGCGGGGACCGAGTCCCGCACGGCGGGGGTGGCCGCCATGACGGCGGCAGCGAGCAACGTAAGCGTGAGAGTCATTCCATCTCCTGCATCTGACATGAATCCAGGCCGGCCACGCCGGCCATGCGACCCGGGGCAAAGTTTGGAAACCCCGAGATAAAGTCAAGAGGTATAACGCAGATCAATGCCCAAGGGTTTCCGGTGCGTCAGGGCGGCAGCTTTCTCGCGCTGTCGATGTCAGGATGTCCGCCGTTCCTGCCGCTTTGGCCTCGCTCGGCTGGTACCCGAGTTGCCCCGGGCAGGCAGTGGCGCTTGACAGCGAGGGTGGGCGCCTTACTTTTCCGTCCAGTATTAGCACTCTCCCATGCCGAGTGCCAATTGATTGGCGCAGAATAATTTAGCAACCCTACATGAGGTGGAGGATTCGATGACAGCGGGTACGAAGTCCAAGCCCAAGACCAAGATCCATCCCTTGGAAGATCGGGTCGTCATCATGCCGTCCGACGAAGCCGAGACGATGCGTGGTGGCCTCTACATTCCCGACACGGCCAAGGAAAAGCCGACCCAGGGTGAAGTGATCGCCGTCGGGCCAGGCCGGATCGAGAAGGGTGATCGCGTCAAGATGGATCTGGCGGTGGGCGACAAGGTCATCTACGGCAAGTACAGTGGCACCCCGTTCACCGTGGACGGTGACGAGGTCATCATCATCAAGGCGTCTGACGTTCTGGCCAAGATCAGCTGAACGCTCACCGCAACAGGAGAAAAAAGGCAATGGCTGCAAAGGAGCTGCTGTTCAACACCGACGCGCGCGCGAAGCTCAAGAAGGGCGTGGATGCCCTCGCCGAGGCGGTGAAGGTCACGCTGGGCCCCAAGGGGCGCAATGTCGTGATCGACAAGAAGTTCGGCTCGCCGACCATCACCAAGGACGGCGTGACGGTGGCCAAGGAAGTGGAACTTTCCGATCCGATCGAGAACATGGGCGCGCAGATGGTCAAGGAAGTCGCGACCAAGACCAGTGACCTGGCGGGCGATGGTACCACCACCGCGACGGTGCTGGCCCAGGCGATCTATCGTGAAGGACTCAAGAACGTCACGGCTGGCGCCAACCCGATGGAGCTGAAGCGCGGCATCGACAAGGCGGTCGAGGCCATCATCGAGGAGCTCAAGGCGGTCTCGACCCCGACCCCCGGCAAGAAGGAAATTGCGCAGGTCGGCACCATCTCGGCCAACAACGACGCCGAGATCGGCAAGCTCATTGCCGAAGCGATGGAAAAGGTCGGCAAGGACGGCGTGATCACGGTTGAGGAGGCCAAGGGCCTCGAGACCACGCTGGAGACGGTGGACGGCATGCAGTTTGACCGTGGCTACCTCTCGCCCTACTTCGTGACCGACCCGGAGAAGATGGAAGTCGTGCTGGATGACGCCTACATCCTGATCCATGACAAGAAGATCAGCGCCATGAAGGATCTCCTCCCGGTGCTGGAGAAGGTGGCCCAGACAGGTCGTCCGCTCCTGCTCGTCGCCGAGGACGTCGAGGGCGAGGCCCTTGCGACGCTGGTGGTGAACAAGCTCCGCGGTACCCTCAAGGTCGCCGCCGTCAAGGCGCCGGGCTTCGGTGACCGCCGCAAGGAAATGCTCCGCGACGTCGCCATCCTCACTGGTGGCCAGGTGATCTCGGAGGAAGTCGGATTCAAGCTCGAGAATGCCACGCTCAACGACCTTGGCCGCGTCAAGCGCATCGTCATTGACAAGGACAACACCACCCTGGTTGATGGCAAGGGCAAGGAAGGCGAGATCGAGGGCCGGATCGGCGAGATTCGTGCAGCCATCGACAAGAGCACCTCGGATTACGACCGCGAAAAACTGCAGGAGCGGCTGGCCAAGCTCTCCGGCGGCGTCGCCGTGATCAATGTCGGCGCGGCTACCGAAACCGAAATGAAGGAGAAGAAGGCCCGGGTGGAAGATGCACTTCACGCCACGCGTGCCGCGGTCGAGGAAGGCATTGTGCCCGGCGGCGGTGTGGCGCTCATCCGCGCCCAGAAGGCGCTGGACAAGATCCGCGGGTCTGCGGACGAGAAGATTGGCGTGGAAATCGTTCGCCGCGCCATCGAGGAGCCCATCCGGGCCATCGCGTCCAACGCGGGCGTGGAAGGCTCGATCGTGCTGGCCAAGGTGAAGGAGTCGAAGGAAAAGAACTTCGGCTACAACGCCGCCACGGACAGCTACGAGGACCTGGTGAAGGCCGGGGTCATTGACCCGACCAAGGTGACCCGCACCGCGCTGCAGAACGCGGCGTCCATCGCGGGCCTGCTGCTCACCACCGAGTGCGTGGTCGTCGAGAAGAAGGAAGAAAACAAGGGCCAGGGCATGCCGGCGGGCGGCGGCGGCGGCATGGGTGGAATGTACTAAGGTTCGCTGAACGAGGGATCTGACACGAGACCCGCCCCGGCATCTGCCGGGGCGGGTTTTGCTTGGGTGGCGGGTGCGGCTCGCAAACCGGGTGGCGGCACGGCACTTGCCCGATGCCGGGGCGTCATTAGCTTGTCCGAGTTCCGCCCCGGTTGCTCAAGGAGAAGTGGATGGTTTGCCCGGTTCGCTGGATGGTCGCTTCGCTCGTTGTCCTCGCGCCTGCCGCGCTCTGGGGACAAGCCCCCTCGGTGGAGGGCACCTGGAAGGTGGATTCAAAGCTGGATACCCGGGGAGGCCCGCGTGAAGTGATCATCCGCCCCGACTCCAGCGCCACCTGGGGCAAGGAAACGTCCCGTTGGCGCCTCAAGGGCGATTCCATCAAGGTGGCCATCGGCGGGGAGTGGGAGACGTATCACCTGTCCGTGACCAGGGCCCGGCTAACCATCTCGGGCGGCGACCTGCAGAAACCAATCACTCTCAAGCGCAGTGGTCCGGCCACGCCAAGGCAGGCCGGCGTGGCGGTACCGCCCGACCCAGATGCGTGAGAAGGGTCAACGGTCTACGGTCGACAGTCGACTGCCGGCCGATGACCTGCGATTCGCAGTGGCTCCATAGCCGGCGCCTGATTCGCCACCACCAGCCGGCCAAGAAACCCCTCCTGCCGCAACACCGGCTCCACCGCTGCGCGGGCGCCCTCCACCGTGTTGCACCGCGCGCTCACATGTGCCAGCACCACGAGCTCGAGCTGCTGGTGCAGGACGCCAGAGATCAGCTCCAGGGCCGCACCGTTGGACAGGTGACCGCCCGACCCGGCGATCCGCTGCTGCACCGACGGCGGATAGCCACTGGTGCGGAGCAGCACTTCATCATGATTTGCCTCCACCACCAGCGCGTGGCAGTCGCGGAGCAGCAGGCGCACGGCGGCGGTGGGCCGGCCCAGGTCATACGCGATGCCGATCCGGGTTCCATCGGCACAGGTCACCGCGATCGCCACCGGCTCGGCCGCATCATGGCTGCTGCCGGCGCATTCCACACTGAACATGCCTACGGCGGCGGGTGCGCCTCCGCGGAGTGGGACGTGCTCGACGCCGTCCCGGTGCCGAAGGGCGCGCCAGGTGCCGTCCGATGCAGCGATCGGAATGCCGAGCTGACGGGCCAGGCGCGCCGCGCCAGCGGCGTGATCGCCGTGCTCATGGGTCAGCGCAATGCCGGCGGCGCAGGACAACTGAAGTCCGGCCTGTTGCGCGCGCCGGGTCGTTTCCCGCGCGCTGAAGCCGGCATCGAGCAGGAGGAAGCCGCCATCCGCCTCCACCACAAAGCAGTTGCCCCGAGAGCCAGAGCCGAGAATGTGCAGGGTGGTCATGCGAGTCGGCGGTAGAGCGACGTCAGCCATGCCTCGTGCGCCGGCGTCACGGTCACGTTCCGCCGCGGCAGTACCCGCCGTGCCACCGTGAGAAAGCCTTCCTCCGAGGTTTCCTTGCGGCCATCCAGGCCCCATGCGAATGGCGGAATCCACTTCGGCGGCCGGCCATCACCAAAGACATTGGCCCCGGCACCAACAATCGTTCCGGTGCCGAGCATGGTTCCGATGGCCGTCCTGGCGTGATCACCAATGAGGCTGCCGAGGAACTGGCGGCCGGTTTCGAACGGGCCATGTGGCGTGTCGAGCCGGACGCTGCCGTAGGTGTTCTTGAGGTTGGAGGTTGTGGTGAGGGCGCCGAGATTGACCCAGTGCCCCAGCACGCTGTGTCCCACAAAGCCTTCATGGGCCTTGTTGCAATAGCCCGTGAAGATGCTGTTGGAGACTTCGCCACGAACCACCGCACGGGGCCCGATCACGCTCCGGCGTACGAAACCGCCAAGGACACGGGCGCCTTCGCCGATCCAGCAGGGGCCCTCGATGCGGGTCCCGCTCCGAACCTCAGCCCCCGGCATGATGGCCACGCAGCCGTCTCGCACATCGAAGACCACACCGGGCTCGACACCAGCCGAAGCGTTTCGCACTCGCTCTGCATCCCCAAGCACGAGCGCGCCGGCAGGCGGCTCGCCCTCCGCCGCGCTGAACGCTTCGCAATCGACACCAAGGAACTGTTCCAGCACATCCAGCAAGGAGAACGCCCCGGAGAGCCAGAGCCCGGGGACCTCCATTGCGGGGCCGGTCCCCACCAGCGTCGGCGAACCTGTTCCACCCGCAACGACCTGCGCAACAGGGCGCCCGTGTGACACCAGCTGGGTGATGCCCGAGGGGATGGCGAGCCGTCCCGCATCCGGGGCAAAGTCCGACGCAGCAATGATCACCGGTCCCGCGACTGGATGCGGTGCGACGACCGGCGGACAGTCCACATCTACGAAGCCAGCCACCGTGCTGCCCATGATGGCAGAAGCCCCGACACCGACTGCCTGCTCCCAGCGCTCCCGAATGCGCCATGCCCCTGCGCGCAGTTCCGAAATCGGTCGCACCCCGCCGAATGGGTGCCACCGTCCCTGAGGGTCCTCCGGCTCGAGCAGGACAAGCTGTGTCACGGCAGATCCCGGATGGACGGCGGCAGCGCGTCGAGCAGCTTCTTGATGTCGGCCGATTTGCGGCGCGGCATCACCAGCATCCGGCCGTTGGCGCTGACGACGACCAGCTCCTGCACGTCGCTCACGACAATCGGGTCACCGGAGGACCAGATGATGCAGTCCTGCGACTCGTGGGCAACAGCCGGTCCCACGATCACATTTCCCGCCGGATCCTTGGGCCGTACCCGAGCCAGCGCCTCCCACGTTCCGATGTCGTCCCACGCAAAGGCGCCACTGACGACCGCTACCTGTTCGCTCCGCTCCAGCACACCGACATCAATGGAAATCGGTGTAACAACATCGAAGAAACCGGCGACGTTCCCGGTTTCGAGCAGCGCCAGGGCGGGCGCCACCTCCGGTGTGTGCTGCCGAACTTCTAGCAGCAGGCGCTCGGCCGTCCAGGCAAAGAGGCCGCTGTTCCAGAGCGCGCCAGCGGCCATGAGGTCGAGTGCCGTCGCGGCATCGGGCTTTTCCTGAAAGCGGGCGACCGAGCGCGCCGCATCATCCAGGCGGCGGCCGGGCACGATGTAGCCGTAGCCGGTCTCCGGCCGTGACGGGATCATCCCCACCGTCACCAGGCGGTCGTGAACCCGGGCAGTCTCCAGCGCCAGATCGGCGGTGCGGCGGAACGCCACGGGATCGCCGATGGACCAGTCGGCGTGAAGCGAGAGGACTTCGGCGTCAGGATCGCGCGAGAGCGCTTCGAACGACGCCCAGATCAAGGCGGGCCCGGTAGATGCCGGCCGGGGCTCGACCAGCACGTTGCCCGCCGGCAGGCCCAGGCGGGACTGCAGTGCTGATGCGAGCGCGGGGCCCGTGACCAGGAGAACCTGCTCAAGTGGGACCAATCCCTCGAGCCGGGCCATGGTGTCCTCCGCCGAGGATCCGGGCCCGGTCAGCGGAAGCAGTTGTTTGGGATTCGAAGGCGAACTGAGAGGCCAGAATCGGGTGCCCGACCCGCCGGCAACGAGCACCGCCCACCTCATGGGTGCTCCCTGGGTGTCGCGGCACCGCGAGGAATCGAACTAGAGTTGCGCGGCAAGGGCAGGGCCTTCCTGGCGGAGGTCATACAGCAATTGCCCGATGTCGGCATCGGCGTCCGTCAGCATCAGCAGCCAGTTGCCTCCTCGAACCAGGCCGAAAATGGCAAGGCCATTGGCGCATTCGACCACCAGACGCGCGGGAGCGCCCAATGTCCCGGTATCGGCGAGGCGCGTGGCTGTCCTGGCGATGGTGACCGTGAGTGCGGCAAGCGCCTCCGGGTCGGAGACGATGCCCGACTGAGTAATGGGCAGACCATCGGGGCTGGCCACGACGGCGGCCGTAACTCCGGGTCGTTCGGCGAGTCCGTGCACCAGATCGGCGAGCGTGGCCATGCGCGGCTCCCGGGCCGAGAGGAATGTACGGCGGGATTGTAGAAACCGGCGTGAGCGAAGTCAAGAAAAGATCGGCAGTTGGGAAAGCCCTCCTTTTGGTTGACCCTCCCGGCTCCGGCCCTTACTCTTCCCCTCAAATGCGCCACTTCGTCACCTGCCTCGCTGCGGCGGTCGCCCTGTCCGCCTGCGGCGACCCGAACGCCCTTCCGGATCCACAGACTCAGAATGTGGTGGATACGATCTCGATCTCGGCCCTGACGGGAACGCCGATTCAGCTTCCCAGCGCGCTATCGCTGCCGGGTCCGCGTGGGGTGCGCACCGACCTGAGCCCCGACTTCGACGTCGCCTTCGACATTCTGGGAACGACACCTGTGCTGCTGCCCCGCGCGGCACTGCATTTCCCGGCCAGCGGCCTGCAACCCGGGCTGCAGCGGCCCGGCGTCGCCTTCGCCGACATCAAGGAGGCGGTGAGCAACGGGTACACCACGCAGGACACGCTGCAGATTGCCGTGGGTGATGTCTTCATGGCCCGATCGCGGGTGGTGTGTTCGTCGCTCGGCGTGGCCATCTATGGCAAGATGCGCATTCTGGAAATTGACCCGGTCGCCCGTACGGTCACGTTCGAAGTGCTGGCGGACCAGAATTGCGGTTACGTCGGGCTCCTGCCCGGCCTGCCCAACAAGTAAGCCCCCGTGCTCGACATCAAGCGCATCCGGCAGGAACCGGACAGTTATCGCACCGCGCTCGCCCGGCGCCTGGATCCGTCGCTCGATGCGGCGCTCGACTCCGTGCTCCAGCTGGACGCGCGCCGGCGTGAGATCCTGACCCGGGTCGAGGCGGTCAAGGCGGAACGGAACGCGTCGAGCGAGGAGGTGGCTCGACTGAAGAAGGCCGGCCAGCCGGCCGACCAGCTTCTGGCGAGGCTCAAGGGCTCCGGGGAAGAAGTCAAGACGCTCGACGCCCAGGTCCGGCAGGTGGATGAACAGCTCGAGGCAGAGCTGCTGCGGGTGCCCAACCTGCCGCATCCGGCGGTTCCAGACGGGCCGGCGTCGGGCAATCGCGTGGTACGCCACTGTGGCGAGGTCCCGCAGTTCGATTTCGAGCCACGGCCTCACTGGGAGCTGGGTGCTTCGCTGGGGCTCTTCGACCTGCCGCGTGGCGCCAAGCTCACCGGCTCGGGCTTCCCGCTGTTCACCGGCATGGGCGCGCGCCTGGTCCGCTCACTGGCCAACTTCATGCTGGATCTGCATACCCGGGAGCATGGCTACACCGAGGTTGCGCCACCGTTCCTGGTGAACCGCGCGTCGCTGATCGGCACTGGCCAATTGCCCAAGTTCGAGGAAGACCTCTACCGCACCACCGAGGATGATTTCTTCCTCATTCCGACCGCTGAGGTTCCGGTTACCAACATCCACCGGGATGAAATCCTCGATGCCGGGGCACTGCCGGTAGCGCTGGTGGCGCATACGCCATGTTTCCGGCGGGAGGCCGGTGCCCATGGCAAGGACACTCGAGGCCTCATCCGGATTCACCAATTCGACAAGGTCGAACTGGTGCGGCTGGTCCGGCCGGAAGACTCCGACACGGAGCACGCGCTCATCACACGGCACGCAGAAGTGGTCCTGCAACAGCTGGGATTGCCGTACCGGGTGCTGGAGCTGGCCGCCGGTGACACCGGATTTTCGGCCGCACGCACTTTTGATCTTGAAGTCTGGGCCGCCGGAGTGAGCGGCTGGCTGGAGGCGTCCAGCTCGAGCACCTTCACCGACTTTCAGGCGCGCCGAGCCAACATCCGGTTCCGGCCGGAGGCCGGCGCACGGCCGGAGTTCGTGCACACGCTCAACGCGTCCGGTGTCGCGTTTCCCCGTACGATCATCGCGCTGCTGGAGAACAACCAGCAGCCGGATGGGTCCGTGCGGATTCCCGAGGCACTGGTGCCCTATCTGGGCATGGATCGCCTCGCCCCACGTGCCTGAGCGTCGGCGGCCACTGGGCCGCCTGGCACCAACAGCCGCCGTTCTGCTGGTCGCGCTTCTCGCAGGGCTCAGCCTCGGCACCGCCTTTCTCGTGGCCCGGCACTTCGGTGACGATGCCCGCTCCATGAGCCGCCTCTACTCCGGGGTGTATTCCGGCCTCAACAGCTCCCAGCCGGGCGGCGAAGCCGACGCATTGCTGCGTCTCGGTGAACAGGTGCGCCAGCTCGGCATGCCGCTGGTGGTCACCGACTCCTCCGGCACGGTCACGGCGGCAGACAACCTTCCCGCGGCACTGCGTCAGCTGCCGCTGGAAGACTTGCGGATCCGGCGATTCGTCTCCGGGCTGGATGCCGGCAACCCGCCGCTCCTCGACTCGTTGAGCGGGCAGCGAATTCATTACGGTCCGCTGCCGGCCAAGGGGCAGCTCACCGCGCTCGCCGTGCTGCAGGCGTTCATCATTCTCATGATGGTCGCGGTTGCCGCTCTGGCGTACCGGAGCGGCATGAGCGCGGAGCGCGACCGGCTGTGGGTCGCCATGGCGCGAGAGGCCGCCCACCAGATGGGCACACCACTCACCAGCCTGCAAGGATGGATCGAGGTCTTGCGCGGCCGGCCGGTGCCGCCGGCCAACCTCGCGGAGCACCTCGCGGCTGACGCCGAGCGACTGGACCGGGTTGCCAAGCGGTTCGAGCGGATCGGCAACCCGGCACGCCGGGAGCCGGTCGGACTGGGCGCGCTGGCGGCACGGGTTGCGGACTATTTCCGGCCCAGACTGCCGCAGCACGCCAACCGCATCACGCTGCGGGTTGACGCCCCCGGTGCCGGCCCCGTGGTCACCGGAGATCCCGTGCTGCTGGAATGGACGCTCGAGGCGCTGGTCAAGAATGCGATTGATGCGTTGCAAGGCCGCCAGGGCGCCATCACGATCCGGGTTGGCGTTGACCGGTCGCAGGCCGAGCTGCGGGTCAGCGATGACGGCCCGGGCGTGAGCCGCGAAATGCGCCGCAGTCTCTTCGAGCCTGGGACCAGCAGCAAGGACGGCGGCTGGGGCATCGGGCTGGCACTGGCGCGTCGCGTGATCGAAGATGGCCACGGTGGAGAATTGATCCTGGAGCCGGGGGAGCGGGGTGCCACGTTCGTCATTCGGCTGCCCCTGGCGGATGAGAGGTCATGACGGACAACGGACGAACTGACTGGCTGCAGACACTCAACCCGGCACAAGCGGAAGCGGTGCAGCACGTGCATGGGCCGCTGCTGGTGCTTGCCGGTGCGGGCTCGGGCAAGACGCGCGTGCTCACCACCCGCATCGCCAGCCTCATCGAGCAGCACGGTGTTCCTCCGGACCGCATTTTTGCCGTCACGTTCACCAACAAGGCCGCCGGCGAGATGAAAGAGCGGATCGGCCGGTTGCTGGCCCGGGATCCGTCCGGTCTGTGGATCGGCACGTTCCATTCCCTCGGTGCGCGGATGCTGCGGCGTGACGCGGAGCGCCTGGGCTTCACCCGCCAGTTCACCATCTACGATCAGGCAGACTCTGTCTCGCTGGTAAAGCGCCTCCAGGAGAAGCTGGGACACGCGCCCCGCACCTTCACGCCGAAGGTGGTCCAGTCCATCATCTCGGAGGCGCGCAACCGGGTGCAGTCGGCCGAGCAGCTCCGCACCGCGTCACCCTTTGACCGGCTCGCCCACGTGGCCGCCGATGTCTATGACGCGCTGGGGCCGGCCCTCAAGGCAGCCAACGCCATGGACTTCGATGACCTGCTCCTGCAGCCCTTGACCCTCTTTCGCGAACACCCGGACCGGCTGGAGTACTACCGGCACAAATTCCAGTTCGTGCTGGTGGACGAATTCCAGGACACCAACCAGGCGCAATACCAGCTCATCCGGCTGCTCGGTACCCACGGCAACGTCGCGGCCGTGGGCGACGACGATCAGAGCATCTACGGCTGGCGCGGTGCCGATGTGCGCAACATGCGCGAGTTCCAGCAGGACTTCCCCGGTACACGGCTGGTGCGGCTGGAAGAGAACTATCGCTCGACCCATCTCGTGCTCGACGCGGCCAACGGTGTGATCGCCGAGAATGCCGGACGCATCGGC
>Ga0207707_10002213_pt1 | contig 17582 bp, 15 predicted proteins | sample KBSC83BmetaG_FD_184336 | JGI IMG/M metagenome (GOLD analysis project Ga0207707, IMG submission 184336) | Corn rhizosphere microbial communities from Kellogg Biological Station, Michigan, USA - KBS C8-3B metaG (SPAdes) (version 2) | ecosystem: Host-associated > Plants > Roots > Rhizosphere ...
CCAGCCCAGCATCGCCATGATCCCGTCGCCTTCGATCAGGGCGAGACAGAAGAACAGGATCGCCGTCGCCGGCAGGAAGTTGTCGAACGGGATCGGCAGGGCGAGCAGCAGGATGAGCCCCATCCAGACGACCTGCATCAACCGCCGCGGCAGCCCCGATACCCAGCCCTCGTGGCGCGGGCGGATGGTGCTCTCCAGGCGGGCGATGTGTGCACGTGCGCGCCCCAGGAAATCCTGCAGGCGTCCGCGCGGCAGGCCGCGGCGGCCGATGAACTGCGGTAGCGTGGCCGCCGGGCGACGCTGGAAGTACTGCGCGGCGAGCAGCGCCATCGGCACGCCGGTGACGGTCGAGAGCCATGGAATGCCGGTCGGAATGACGTTCGGCATGTCGAGGGCCGCGATCGCGAAGGCGTAGGAGCGCGTCTCCAGGCCGCGCAGGAAGTCGGCGATGGTGAGGACTGACTCGCGTGGCCCTGCGAACAGGCGATCGAGGGTCGCCAGCAGGGTGACTCGTTCGGTCATCCAGCTCGCGCCAGCAAGCGGCGCGCCAGCACGAGGTGCGGCCTGTCGAGCATCTTGCCGTCGAGGGTGAGCACGCCCGCGCCGGGATTGCTCTCGAACGTGGCCACGACCTTGTTGGCCCACTCGACCTCGGCGGCGGAGGGCGTGAAGACCTCGTGGATGATCGCCACCTGGTCGGGATGGATGGCGATCTTGCCGCCGTAGCCCATGCGCCGGGCGTCGTGGGCCTCGGCGCGCAACCCGTCGATGTTCTTGATGTCGGGATAGACCGTGTCATAGGCGGTGACGCCGGCGGCGACGGACGCCATCAGGTTGATCGTACGCGCGAGCTTGAACGTATCGTCGTAGACGCCGGGCGCGGGACCCTTGGCCAGCGCGCCGAGGTCGGCCATCAGGTCCTCGCCGCCCCACGAATGACCCATCAGCCGCGCATGCTTGGCGGTCGCCGCGGTGAGCGCCAGCACCGCCGCGGCGCTCTCGGTGGCGATGGTGAGGATGCGCGTGGTGCCTGCCTCGATGCCCTCGCGGGCCTCGAACGCATCGAGCCACAGCGCCAGCTTGTCGAGATCGGCCTGGCCCACGCACTTGGGGAAGACGATGCCGTCAGGCCGTCCCTGCATCACCACCGCGAGGTCGCCCAAGGTCAGGCCGGTGTCGAGGGCGTTCACGCGCACGTAGAGCTTGGGTCCGGCGCGGTTGGCGGACTTGAGATAGGCCTGCGCCATGTCGCGCGCGATCTTCTTGCGATCGATGGCGACGGAGTCCTCGAGATCGAGGATCAGGCCGTCGGGGCCGGAGGTCGGACCCTTGGCGAGCTTGCGCTCGGAATCGGCGGGAACGAACAGGAAGGAACGCATGATGATGACCTCAGTTCTTGGGGCGCTTGCGCATCAGCGCCTGGCGCTTGCACTCCGCGACGATCTCGCCGCGCTGGTTGGTGGCGGCATGCCCAAACTCGACGATGCCGGCATCGGGACGCGACTTGCTCTCGCGGAGTGACAGCACTGTGGTCTTCACCTTTAGCGTGTCGCCATGGAACACCGGCTTGGGGAAGCGCACGTCGGTCATGCCGAGGTTGGCGATCGTCGTGCCGAGCGTGGTGTCGTTCACGGTGATGCCGATCATCAGCCCCAGGGTGAACAGGCTGTTGACGATGCGCTGGCCGAACTCGGTCTTGGAGGCAAACTCCTCGTCGAGATGCAGCGGCTGGACGTTCATCGTCAGCGAGCTGAACAGCACGTTGTCCATCTCGGTCACCGTGCGGGTCCAGGCATGGTCGAACGCCCAGCCGACCGAAAACTCCTCGAAATAAAGACCTGCCATCTTTTCCCCTGCGAAAGTGCCTTGTCCTAGCACACATGGACGCTGCCGGGCCGCCATCGTATCAATGCATCGACGGGACGGAAGCCGATCTTCAGGGAGAGAGCGATGCGGGCGATGATGAGCGAAGCGCCGGGCGGACCGGAAAGCCTGAAGCTGATGGAGCTGCCGTCCAGGCCCCTGGGCAAGGGCCAGGTTCGCATTGCAGTCCGTGCCGCGGGCGTGAATTTTCCCGACACGCTGATCATCGCCGACAAGTACCAGTTCAAGCCGCCGCGCCCCTTCGCGCCGGGGCATGAGGTCGCGGGCGACATCACCGAGGTGGGCGAGGGCGTCACGGAATACAAGGCGGGGGACCGCGTGATCGCCGCCATCGGGCATGGCGGTTACGCCACCGAGGTCGTGGCCGACCAGATCGCGCTGCTGCCGATGCCGAAGAACATGAGCTACGAGGATGGTGCGGCGTTCACCATGACCTACGGCACCTCGTACTACGCGCTGAAGCAGCGCAGCAGCTACAAGAAGGGCGAGACGCTGCTGGTGACGGGCGCCTCGGGCGGCGTCGGCCTCACCGCCGTCGAGCTGGGCGCGCTGATGGGCCTCAAGGTCATCGCCGCCGTCGGCTCCGACGAGAAGATGGAGATCTGCAAGAAGTACGGCGCGTCGATGTTCGTGAACTACACGAAGGACAAGATGCGCGACAAGGTGAAGGAACTCACCCACGCCAACGGCGCGGACATCATCTACGATGCCGTCGGTGGCGACGCGTTCGACGAGGCCGTGCGCTGCATCGCCTGGTATGGCCGCCTCCTGGTGGTGGGCTTCGCGGCCGGACGCATCCCCTCGCTGCCGGCCAACCTCGCGCTGCTGAAGAGCTGCGACGTGCGCGGCGTATTCTACGGTGCCTGGCGCGCGCGCGAGCCCCTGGAGGCGCGCAAGAACTTCGACGAGATGCTGGGGTGGTATGCCGAGGGCAAGCTGAAGCCGCACATCTCCATGCGCTTCCCGCTCGAGAAGGGCGCGGACGCCATGAACGCGCTGCTCTCGCGCAAGGCGACGGGCAAGGTCGTGCTCACGGTCGGCTGAGGCAGTCATGGCACGGCGCTGCATCGGTCGTCGCGGCTTCTCGGCGTCGCTCGGCGCGTCGCTGGTCGCGTCATCCGCCGTGTCCCCGGCCTGGGCCGACGATTTCCCGGCCCATCCGATCACGCTCATCGTGCCGTTCGCCGCCGGCGGTTCGATGGACGTGCTGGCGCGCCTGATCGCCGGCGAGGCGGCGCGCACGCTGGGCCAGCCGGTCATCATCGACAATCGCGGCGGCGCCGCCGGCCTGATCGGTGCGGCATCCGTCGCCCGCGCCGAGCCCGACGGCTACACGCTGCTGATGGCGTCGGCCGCCCAGGTCACGATCCCGCCGTGGGTCAACGCCTCGCTCACCTTCGATCCGCCCAAGGACCTCGGACCGGTGGCGCATCTCGTCGACACGCCGATGGCGCTCATCGTCTCGGCGTCCTCGGGGATGAAGACGGTCGGCGACTTCATCGACAACGCGCGCGGTCATCGCGGCGGCCTCAACTATGCCTCGACCGGAGTGGGCACCATCTCCCACCTGGTGATGGAGACGCTGAAGCTCGCGGCCGACATCGACATCGTGCACGTGCCGTATCGCGGTGCGGCGCCGGCGCTGCTCGACCTGCAGGCTGGGCAAGTGCAGGGCATGTTCACCAGTACCGCCTCGGCGGCGCCGCTGGTGAATGCGGGCAAGCTGCGGCCGCTCGCGGTCACGACTCCCGTGCGCTCCCAACTCATGCCCGACGTGCCGACGATGGCGGAGGCGGGATGGCCGACGGCCGAGGTCGTGGTCTGGGCGGGCATCATGGCGCCGGCCGGCGTGTCGTCGACGATCCGCCTGCGCCTCGGCCGCGTGTTCATCGCCGCGGTGCTGTCGCCCGCGGTGCGCGACAGGCTGACGGCGCTGGGAGCCGATCCGATCGGGCACGGCTCGCAGGAATTCGCCGAGGTGTTGCGCAAGGATCTCGCCCTGTGGCGGCGCGTGGCGCTGGCGTCCGGCGTCAGGGTGGAATGAGGGGAGACGGGCATGGCCAGGCTTGCGGGCAAGATCGCGATCGTGACCGGCGCGGCATCGGGCATCGGGGCTGCTTCGGCCAAACTTTTCGCCGACGAGGGCGCGCAGGTGCTGGCGGTCGACCGGCCGGAGTCGCAGATCGCGGGCGTACACGACGGCAATGCCGCCATCGCCTCGTTCGCGGCCGACATCACCGGCGATGACGCCCCGCGCCGGATCGTCGAGGCGGCTTTGGCGAAGTTCGGCGCCCTCGACATCCTGTTCAACAATGCCGGCGTGAGCGGGCGGGCTTTCGTCGAGGAAATGACCGACGCGGAATGGGACCGCGTGAACGGCGTCAACGTGCGCGGCATGTTCCGCCTGTGCCGCGAGGCCATTCCGGCGCTGAAGCGGCGGGCCAAGGAAAAGGGCCGGGCGCGCATCGTCAACACGGCCTCGGTGATGGCCTTCGACACCGACTACGGCCTGGCGGCCTACTGCGCCTCCAAGGCGGGCGTCGGTGGCCTCACCCGCACGCTGGCCCTCGAACTCGGCAAGTTCAACATCACGGCAAACTACGTCTGCCCCGGCGCGATCTACACCGGCATGACGCAGACCAACTTCGACAGACCGGAGATCCGCGAGGTCTGGGAGAAAAAGGCCGCATTGCGCCGGCTGGGCCAGCCGATCGATATTGCCCGTGGCGCCCTTCTGCTTGCCTCCGACGACGCCGACTTCATCACCGGGCACGAGCTCGTGGTCGATGGCGGCCTGACACTCAGAACCTAGGGTAGGGACATGGCCAACATTCATTCCTTCGCCGCGGACTACAGCGAGGCGCGCGACAAGTTCCTGTCGGCGGCCCGCATCGCCGGCGCGGCGACCCGGCGCTACGACAATCCGACCAAGGGTCCCAAGGGCGAGGCCCTGTCGACCGACGTGGCGCGCGTCGGCCCGGCCGACGCCTCGAAGGTCGTGGTCACGATTTCCAGCACGCACGGCGTCGAGGGCTATTGCGGCTCGGGCGTTCAGGTCGACTGGCTGGCCACCGTGGGTGCGGCTGGCCTGCCGAAGGACACGGCGGCGGTCTTCGTGCACGCCATCAACCCGTACGGCTTTGCCTGGACGCGGCGGGTGACGGAGGAGGGCAACGACCTCAACCGCAACTATGTCGATCACACCAAGCCCTATCCGGTGAACGAGGGCTATCTCGCCATCGCCGACTATCTCGTGCCGTCCGACTTCAGCGAAGCCGGGGTGAAGGCCGCCGATGCCAAGCTGGCCGACTACCGCAGGCAGGTCGGCGACGTCCCCTATTTCCGCGCCGTGTCGGGTGGCCAATACAGCCATCCCGACGGCATGTTCTACGGCGGCGGTGGTCCGAGCTGGTCCAACCGCACGCTGCATGCGATCGCCGACACGTATCTGAAGGGCCGCAGCGACGTGGCCGTGATCGATTTCCATACCGGCCTCGGTCCCTACGGCTACGGCGAGCCGATCACCCATTACGACATCGACACCGGCGGCTCGCGGCGGGTGCGCGCCTTCTGGGGCGAGTCGGTCACGGAATCCAAGCGCGGGCAGACGGCCTCGCAGGCCCGCGATGGACTGGGCCACTACGGTCTCAACAGGGTGCTGCAGGAGCCGCAGACGCGGCTCACCATGTGCACCCTCGAATACGGGACATTCGACCGCGAACGCGGCCAGAAGGCGTTCCGCGCCGATCACTGGCTGCACAAGTACGGCGATCCGCTGGGCAAGGAAGCCGCCCCGGTGCGGGCCGCCATGCGCCGCCAGTTCTATCCCGACACCGACGACTGGAAGGAGGCGGTGCTGTTCCGCGGGCATCAGCTGATCAGGCAGGCCATCGCCGGGACCCAGCTCGGAGCCCTCTAGCGCTGGGGACAAGCGCCAAAAAGAAGCCCTCCGTCCGCTAATCCTGCTACAAAGCCCTCATGCGTGCCCTCGTGGCGCTGTTCGCGGTCGTGGTCGTGGCGGCGCTCAATCTCCTCTGGTGGTGGTGGCCCAACAGGCCGGTCGAGATCGCCGGCTGGACGGATGCCCCTCTGCAAAGCGTGTCTTTCGCCCCGTATCGGCCGGGGCAGAGCCCGCTCACCCGGACCTTTCCGACACCTGACCAGATCGAGCAGGACCTCGCCCGCCTGAAGGGCAAGGTGCGGGCGGTGCGGACCTATTCGACCGGCGAGAATCTCGAGACGGTGCCGCAGCGGGCCGGGAAGTACGGCCTCAAGGTCTGGCATGGCGCCTGGCTGAACGACAACGACAAGGAAAACCTCGAGCAGATCAACCTGCTCATCGACCACGCCAACAAATATCCCGACACGATCGAACGGGTGATCGTCGGCAACGAGGTCCTGCTGCGCAAGGACCTGACCGTCGCCCAGCTGCGCGGCTACATCCGGCAGGTGAAGCAGCGGGTGAAGCAACCGGTGACCTATGCCGACGTGTGGGAATTCTGGCTGCGCAATCCGCAGCTCGCCGATGACGTCGACTTCATAACCATCCATCTGCTGCCATACTGGGAGGACGAGCCGATCGGCCTCGACCGGCGCGAGGCCGACGGCACCTTGCGCATCGAGAAGCACATCCTCGACATCATTCACAGGGTGCAGGCGCGTTTCCCGGGCAAGAAGATCGTGATCGGCGAGACCGGCTGGCCGAGCGACGGCCGCATGCGCTCCGATGCGCGGCCGGGCAGGGTGGAGCAGGTCCGCTATTTCTCGATCTTCCGCGCCATCGCCGAGCGCGAGCACCTCGACTACAACATCGTCGAAGCCTTCGACCAGTACTGGAAGTCGCGCCAGGAAGGCACGGTCGGCGCTACGTGGGGCCTGCTCGACGCCCAGCGCAACAACAAGTTCGAACTCGGCAAACCGGTAGTGGCCGAGCCGCACTGGCGCCTGCTCTACGCGTTGTCGACGCTGGCGTCGGCGATCGTGGTCCTGGGTTTCGCGGCCTGGCGGCGGCGCGCCGACGGCAGGAAGATCGCGGTCTTCGCCCTGTTCGCGCAGCTCGTGGCGACCTGCTACGTCCAGTCGGTGTGGATCGACCTGTCGCGCGCTTTCTATTTCGAGCGCATGGTCGGCGTCGCGTTCTGGGCGATACTGCTGGGCGCCTTCGCCTACGCGCTGTTGCGCGGCATCGCCGACAGCCTGACCGGCCGCATGACCGATCCGTCCCTGTTCGGCGCCCGGGTGCGCGAGGCCTGGCGGTCGTGGCGCGAACTGCCGCGCCTGCGGATCTTCCAGCGCGTCGACCTCATGCTGCAGATGCTCTACCTGGCGCTCACGGTGCTGTGCATCTTCTACCTCCTGGTCATCACCATCGACTGGTACGACGGCGTCATCCGCATCGGCGACTTCTTCCGCCAGATCGCGATCGACGGCCGCTACCGCGACTTCCCGATCTGGAGCTTCACCTTGCCCTCCGTCGTGCTGATGGCCTGGAAGGTGATGACGGCGCTGCGCAAGGACAAGGTATCGCGGCCCGAGCGCCTGATGCGGGCGTTGTCGTTCGGCCGCCTGCTCGGCTACGACGGCAGCACCGGCTTCGTGCGCATGAACCGCTCGTTCAGCCGGCTGCGGCCGGTGCTGCCCGAGATCGCGCTCGCGGGGATGCTGATCTTCTGGGCGGCGGTCATGCTGGTCACGGAAGGCGCGATCAAGCTCTACGACGGAGGTGCCGGCGGGTTCGTGGCTGCCGACGGCGGGCGGTGGGTGATCCGTACGTTGTTCTGGAACACCCAGGCGAACTGGTTCGCAGGTCTTTCCGTGCTCATGGCGGTGCCGTATCTGGCCACTATATATGTGTCGATCCGCGAGCCGCTGGCGGACCTGCCGCCGGATTCGTATACCAGCAAGTGGTAGAGTGAGAGTCGGAGAGCAAGCATGGAAATCAAGGGCGAGTACAAGATCGCGGCGCCGCGCGACAAGGTGTTTGCGGCCCTGAACGACCAGGCCATCCTGCAGGCCTGCATCCCGGGCTGCGAATCGCTCGACAAGCTCTCGGACACCGAAATGACCGCCAAGGTCCGTCTGCGCATCGGACCGGTGAGTGCTGCCTTCTCCGGCAAGGTGACCCTATCGGACATCGATCCGCCGAACGGCTACCGGATCAGCGGCGAAGGGCAGGGCGGCGTCGCCGGCTTCGCCAAGGGCGGCGCGGTCGTGAAGCTGACCGAGGACGGCGGCGACACCGTGCTGACCTATGAAGTCGACGCCCAGGTCGGCGGCAAGATCGCCCAGGTCGGGGCGCGCCTGATCACGGGCACCGCCAAGAAACTGGCGGATCAATTCTTCGGCAAGTTCGCCGAAAGCGTCGGCGCGCCGCCGCCGACGCCGGCCGCGTGATGGTGCCCCCCGACGAGACGTCACGGCGGGTATCGTCCGCCCAGGTGCAGCGGGGCTTCCGGCACTGGACCATCATCGGGGTCGTCGTGGCGGTGCTGGTGGTGGTTTTCCTGCTGCGGCATTAGGGCCGGGCCGCAGGGCGTTATTCCGCAATCGTAATTCGCTTGACCGGCGCCTGAGCGGCGCGCGAGAGTCTGCCTAACGCCCGGTAGGCGCGCGTCGACGCGCCGCGAAGCCACGAATTTCCAGGGAGAAGAGTGATGACACTTTCCGTCGCCATGACCGTCAACGGCAAGGCCGTTTCCGGCAAGGTCGAAGCCCGCACGCTGCTGGTCCAGTTCCTGCGCGAGAACCTGGGCATGACCGGCACCCATGTCGGCTGCGACACCAGCCAGTGCGGCGCCTGCGTCGTCCATGTCGATGGCAAGTCGATCAAGTCGTGCACCATGCTCGCGGTCCAGGCCGAGGGTGCCAAGGTGCTGACGATCGAAGGCCTGGCGCCGAGCGCCGACAAGCTGCACCCGATGCAGGAAGCCTTCCGCGAGAACCATGCCCTGCAGTGCGGCTTCTGCACCCCCGGCATGGTGATGAGCGCCATCGACATGGTGAAGCGCAACAACTACCAGCTCGACGAAGCCACGGTCCGCCGCGAGCTCGAGGGCAACCTGTGCCGTTGCACCGGCTACCACAACATCGTGAAGGCAATTCTGGCCGCCGCGCCAGCCATGAAGTCAGCAGGGGTGTAACGCCATGACCGCCGAGACCGGTATCGGCGCCCGGGTGCGACGTAAGGAAGACAAGCGCTTCCTTACCGGCACGGGCCGCTATGTCGACGATCTGCCCCTCGCACGGGCGACCTACGCGTACTTCCTGCGTTCGCCGCATGCCCACGCGAAGATCAAGAAGATCGATACGGCGGCGGCCAAGGCGATGCCGGGCGTGGTCGAGATCTTCACCGGCAAGGATACCGCCGATGCCAAGATGGGCGGCCTGATCTGCGGTTGGGTGGTCAAGGACAAGAACGGCGAGCCGCACAAGGCGCCGGCGCATCCGGTGATGGCGCTCGATACCGTGCGCTACGTCGGCGACACCGTGGCCATGGTCGTGGCCAACAGCATCGACGAGGCCAAGGACGCCGCCGAGGCGATCAAGGTCGACTACGACGTGAAGCCGGCGAACGTCGATCTCGCGCGCGCGCTCGACAAGGGCACCGCCGAGGTCCACCCCGAGGCGCCGGGCAACCTGATCTACGACTGGGAGATCGGCGTCAAAGCCGACGTCGAAGCTGCGTTCGCCAAGGCCGCGCACGTCACCAGGCTCGATCTGGTGAACAACCGCCTGATCCCCAACGCCATGGAGCCGCGCGCCGCGGCGGCGGAGTACGACAAGGGCACGGGCAACTACACGCTGTGGTCGACGTCGCAGAACCCGCACGTGCTGCGCCTCATCCTGTCGGCGTTCGTGCTCGGCATTCCCGAACACAAGCTGCGCGTGGTCGCGCCGGACGTCGGCGGCGGCTTCGGCAGCAAGATCTTCTGCTACAACGAAGAGACGATGGTGTGCTGGGCCGCCAGCCGGGTCGGACGTCCGATCAAATGGACGGCCGAGCGCACCGAGTCGTTCATGACCGACGCGCATGGCCGCGATCACGTCACCCATGCCGAGCTGGCAATGGACAAGGAGGGCAAGTTCCTGGCCCTCAAGGTCGAGACCATCGCCAACATGGGCGCCTATCTGTCGACCTTCTCGACGGCGGTGCCGACCTATCTCTACGCCACGCTGCTCGCGGGCCAGTACACGACGCCGCTGATCTACGCCAACGTGAAGGCCGCGGTCACGCACACCGCGCCGGTCGACGCCTATCGCGGCGCCGGACGGCCGGAAGCCACGTTCGTCATCGAGAGCATCGTGTCGAAGGCGGCGAAGGAACTGAAGATGGATACGGCGGATCTGCGCCGGAAGAACTTCATCCCGTCGACGGCCTTCCCCTACCAGACGCCGGTGGCGCTGCAGTACGACTCGGGCAACTATCCGCCGATCATCGACGAGGCGATCAAGATAGCCGACTACAAGGGCTTCGAGGCCCGCCGCGCCGAGGCCAAGGCGCGCGGCAAGCTGCGCGGCATCGGCTTCTCGTCCTATATCGAGGCCTGCGGCCTGGCACCTTCGCAGGTGGTCGGTTCGCTCGGCGCGGGCGTTGGCCAGTGGGAATCGGCCCAGATCAAGTTCAATCCGACCGGCAACGTGCAGGTCATGACCGGCGCGCACAGCCACGGCCAGGGACACGAGACGACTTTCGCGCAGCTCGTGCACGACAAGCTCGGCGTGCCGATGGATCAGATCGAGGTCGTCCACGGCGATACGGCGACGACACCGTTCGGCATGGGCACCTACGGCAGCCGCTCGCTGGCCGTCGGCGGCTCGGCGATCATGAAGGCCACCGACAAGATCATCGCCAAGGGCAAGAAGGTCGCGGCCCATCTGATGGAAGCCGACGTGGCTGACGTCGAGTTCGAGAACGGCACCTTCAAGGTGGCGGGAACGGACAAGAGCGTGCCGCTGGGCCAGGTCGTGTTCTCGGCCTACGTGCCGCACAACTATCCGCATGCCGATACCGAGCCCGGCATGGACGAGAACGCCTTCTACGATCCGGCGAACTTCGTCTATCCGGCCGGCACGCAGATCTGCGAGGTCGAGATCGACCCGGACACCGGCGTCGTCGAGGTCGTGGCGCACACCGCGGTCGATGACTTCGGCAACATCATCAATCCGATGATCGTCGAGGGCCAGGTCCATGGCGGCATCGTCCAGGGCGTCGGCCAGGCGCTGCTCGAGGCCGCGGTCTACGACAAGGCAACGGGCCAGCTGCTCAGCGGCTCGTACATGGACTACACCATGCCGCGCGCCGACGACGTGCCGTCGTTCAAGCTCGGCTACAAGGTCACACCGTGCCCGCACAATCCGCTGGGCGTGAAGGGATGCGGCGAGGCCGGGGCGATCGCCGCCCCTGCCGCCGTCATGAACGCGGTCCACGACGCGCTGGCGCCTCTCGGCGTCAAGCACGTGGAAATGCCGGCCACGCCGCTCAACGTGTGGCAATCGATCCAAGGCGCCCATCGCGCGGCCGCCGAGTAACTGGAGGAAACGACGATGTACGATTTCGCTTACCACCGCCCCAAGTCGCTGGCCGATGCCGCGGCCCTGCTCAAGGGCAAGGATGAAGCCCGCCCGATGTCGGGCGGCATGACCCTGATCCCGACGCTGAAGCAGCGCCTGGCCAAGCCGAGCGACGTCGTCGACCTCGGCGGCATCAAGGAGCTGGCCGGCATCAAGGTCGAAGGCTCGGGCGTCACCATCGGCGCGATGACCAAGCACTTCGACGTGTCGACCTCGGCCGACGTCAAGAAGACCATTCCGGCGCTGGCCTACCTCGCCGGCCACATCGGCGATCCGGCGGTGCGCAACCGCGGCACGATCGGCGGCTCGGTCGCCAACAGCGATCCGGCGGCGGACTATCCGGCGGCGGTCGTGGCGCTCAACGCCACCATCACCACCAACACCGGCAAGCATGCCGCCGACGGCTTCTTCAAGGGGCTGTTCGAGACCGCGCTCAAGGACGGAGAGCTGATCACCTCGATCAGCTTCCCCAAGCCGGAGAAGGCGGCCTACATGAAGTTCCCCAACCCGGCGTCCCGCTACGCCATGGTGGGTGTGTTCGTGGCCAAGACCAAGGACGGTGTGCGCGTCGCCGTGACCGGCGCCGGGCCGGCCGTCTTCCGCGTCAAGGCGATGGAAGAGGCGCTGGCCAAGAACTTCACCTCGGCCGCGATCAAGGACATCAAGGTTCCGTCGAAGGACCTCAACAGCGACATCCACGGCAGTGCCGAGTACCGCGCTCATCTCGTGGGCGTGATGGCGCGCCGCGCGGTCGACGCCGCCAACAAGTAGAAGCTTCGTCCGTAAAGGACTAACGTCGGGCGCCCCGGAAGGGGCGCCTTTCGTTTTGGGGGACAGCACATGCGGGCGTTGGTCACGGGCTTCGATCCGTTCGGCGGCGACAAGGTCAATCCGTCGTCGCTGGCCGTGAGCCGGCTGAAGCGGCGGGTCGGCCGTATCGAGATCGTGACGGCGGTGCTGCCGACGTCCTATGCCACGTCGGCGAAGGTGCTGCGCAAGGCGATCGACAGGGCTCGGCCCGACATCGTGCTCTGCGTCGGCCAGGCGGGCGGCCGCACCGACCTTTGCCTGGAGCGCGTGGGAATCAACGTCCAGGACGCGCGCATCCCGGACAACGACCGCAAGCAGCCGATCGACGTGCCGGTGTCGGCCAAGGGCCCGGCGGCATATTTCGCCACCCTGCCGATCAAGGCCTGCGTGGCGGCGATGCGGAAGGCGGGCCTGCCGGCGATCGTGTCGAACACGGCCGGCACCTTCGTCTGCAACCACATCCTCTATTCGCTGATGGACATCATCGCCGGCCATTCGAGGCCGATGCGCGGCGGCTTCCTGCACATCCCCTACGTGCCCGAGCAGGCCGCGCGCCTGGGCGCGGCGCCGTCGATGGCCGTCGACGACATCGCGCGCGGCATCGAGATCATTCTGCGGACGAGCGCGGCGCGGACGAAGGACATCCACACTGCCGAGGGCAGAATCTCCTAGTTATTCGGCCGCAATGGCAAGGTGCTGCGGCGCACGGTGGACGGGCGTCGCGTCCGCCGCAGGCGTGCGCTTCACCCGGAACCAGGCGGCATAGAGCGCCGGCAGGAAGAGCAGGGTGAGGGCGGTCGCCACAAGCAGGCCACCCATCAGCGCCACCGCCATCGGTCCCCAGAACACGCTGCGCGACAGCGGCACCATGGCGAAGATCGCGGTGCCGGCGGTCAGCAGGATCGGCCGCGCGCGGCGCACGGTGGCGTCGATCACCGCGTCCCAGGCGGCGTGGCCGGCGGCGATGTCCTGGTCGATCTGGTCGACCAGGATCACCGAGTTGCGCATGATCATGCCGGCGAGAGCGATCACGCCCAGCAGGGAGACGAAGCCGAACGGCTGGCCGAACAGCAGCAGGAAGAGTGCCACGCCGATCATGCCGAGCGGGGCGGTCAGCACCACCAGTGCCAGCTTGGAGAAGCTGCGCAACTGCAGCATCAGGAAGACCAGCATCAGGAAAGCCATCACCGGCATCATCTTGAAGATCGACGCCTGGCTCTTGGCACTCTCTTCCTTGTCGCCGCCGACCTCGATGCGATAGCCGGGCGGCAGGGAAGCGCGCACCGGCTCGAGCGCCTTGTCGATGCGCGCGGCCACGTCGGGGCCCTGGATGCCGTCGGCGACGCCGGCGCGGACGGTCATCAGCAGGTCCTTGTTGCGGCGCCACAGGATCGGTTCCTCGAGATCGAAGTGGAGCTTGGCGAGCTGGGCCAGCGACACCACGCCGCCCGAGGCGGTGCGCAGGTTGATCGCCTCCAGCCCCTCGACACTGAGGCGCTCGGGCGCCGCGGCACGGGCCACGACGTCGATCGTCTCGGTGCCTTCGCGGTATTGCGTGACGGTGACGCCGCTCAGCAGGGTCTGCAAGGTGTTGCCCAGCAGCTGGGAATCGACGCCCAGCGCGCGTGCCTTGTTCTGGTCGACCTCGAGCCGCACCGACTTGGCCAGCTCGTTCCAGTCGAAGTTGATGTCGCGCGTGGCCGGATCGGCCTTGAAGACCTGGCGCACTTGTTCCGCGACCTTGCGCACCGTCTGCGGATCGTCGCCCAGCACGCGGAACATCACGGGGTAGGCGACCGGCGGGCCGTTCTGCAGCCGCTGCACGCGGGCGCGCACGGCCTCGAATTGCTGCTCGAACAGCGCGCCGAGGGCGGCGACGACGCGCTCGCGCTCGGCCAGGCCCCTGGTCATGACGATGACCTGGCCGAAGTTGGCGTTGGTGAGCTCCGGCACCGTCGGCAGGTAGAAGCGCGGACTGCCGCTGCCGATGTAGGACGTGTAGGACGCGACGTCGTCGTTCCTGGCCAGCCATTTCTCGAGCTTGGCCACCTCGATGTCGGTAGCGGCGTAGGACGCGCCCTGGGCCAGCCGCAGGTCGACGATCAGCTCGGGCCGGTTGGCGGTCGGGAAGAACTGCTTCTGCACCAGGCCGAAGGCGCCCATCGAGGCCACGAAGGCCAGCGCCGTGACGGCGATGGTGGTCTTGCGCCAGCTCACGCACCACACCACGATTCGGCGGAACACCGTGTAGAACCGGCCGGCGTAGGCGTCGTGATGGGCCTCGACCTTGGGCTGCGGCAACAGGTGGTAGCCCAGCCACGGCGTGAACAGCACGGCCACGAACCACGACACGACGAGCGCGAGGCCGACGACCCAGAAGATCGAGTTGGTGTATTCGCCGGCGCTCGACTTGGCGAAGCCCACCGGCACGAAGCCGGCGGCCGTCACCAGCGTACCCGTCAACATCGGGAAGGCCGTCGAGGTGTAGGCGTAGGTCGCGGCCTGCATGCGGCTGAAGCCCTGCTCGAGCTTCACCATCATCATCTCGACGGCGATGATGGCGTCGTCGACCAGCAGACCGAGCGCGATGATCAGAGCGCCCAGCGAGATGCGCTGGAAGTCGATGCCCAGCAACATCATGCCGACGAAGGTGATGGCCAGCACCAGCGGCACCGACAGGGCCACGACCACGCCGGTCCGCACGCCCAGGCTGATGAAGGAGACCACCAGGACGATCGCCAGCGCCTCGCCCAGCGAATGGATGAACTCCTCGAACGAGGTCTCGACGACCTCCGGCTGGTTGGCGACGCGGTGGACGGTGATGCCGACCGGCAGGCCGCGCTCGATCTCGGCCATCGCGGTCTCGAGCTTCTTGCCCAGTGCCTCGACGTTGCCGCCGGCCGCCATCACGACGCCGAGGCCGATCACCGGCTTGCCGCCGAAGCGCATCGAGCTCTGCGGTGGATCCTGGTAGCCGCGGTGGACGGTGGCGACGTCGGCCAGGGTGAGCGTCTGGCCGTTGGCGCTGAACGGCAGCATGGCGACTTCCGCGGCCGAGGTCGGCGCGCCGTCGACGCGCACGGCCACCCTCTCGCCCCTGGTCTCGACGACGCCCGAGGCGATGACCGCGTTCTGCTTGCGCACGGCGTCGAGGATCTGGTCGACGGAGACACCCAGCATCGCCAGCCGCGTGTGGCTGAACTCGATGTAGATCTTCTCGTCCTGCAGGCCGAACAGGTCGGCCTTGGTGATGTCGGGCACGCGCAGCAGGCGTTGGCGCACGTCCTTCACGATGTCCTTCACCTCGGCCGGTGAGAAGCCGTCGGCCTCGAACGCCCAGATCAGGCTGTAGGTGTCGCCATACTCGTCGTTGAAGAAGGGCCCCGTCACGCCCTGCGGCAGGCTGCTCTTTATGTCGCCCACCTTCTTGCGCACCTGGTACCAGAGGTCGGGCACCTTGGCCGGCGGGACGTCGTCGCGCAGCGAGACGTAGATCACCGTCTGGCCGGGCTTGGTGTAGCTGGTGACGTTGTAGAACCAGGGCAGTTCCTGCAGCTTGGTCTCGATCTTGTCGGTGACCTGCTGCTCGACCTCGCGCGCGGTGGCGCCGGGCCACGCCGCCGACACGACCATCTGCTTGATCGTGAACGGCGGATCCTCGCCGCGCCCGAGGTTGAAGTAGGCGTAGATGCCGGCGACGGTGAGCACCAGCATGAAGAACACGGTGAGCGTGCTGTTGCGCAGCGCCAGCTCGCTCAGGTTCGTGCGGGTGCCCGTACCCGTGCCCGTGCCCGTGCCCGTGCCCGTGCTCGTCGCCATGGTTAGCGCACCGCGGCCTGCTGCTGCAGCGGCTTCACCTTCTGGCCGGGTTCGAGCTTGTGCACGCCCGCGGTGGCGATCAGCTCGCCATCCTTGACGCCCGACCGGATGGCGGCGGTGTCGCTGCCCCAGCGCGCGATCTCCACCGGCCGCAGCTCGACGGTGCCGGTCGCCTTGTCGACCACCCACACCGCGGGGCGCGTGCCGCGCTGGAAGATCGCGGCCAGCGGCACTTCGGCCACCGGCTGCGCGTCGGGCCGCTCGAACGCGAGTGTCGCGGTCATGCCGAGGCCGATGAAGGCGGGCTTGTCGATCACGCTGAAGCGCGCGGGATAGGTACGGGTCACGGGATCGGCGCTGGGCGAGAGCTCGCGCAGGCGCGCGGCGTAGCGATGGCCGGGATCGGACCACAGCTCGAAGCTTGCGGCGTCGGCGGCGCGCGCGGCCTGCAGGCGGTGCTCGGGCACGCCGACCTGGATCTCGAGCTCGCCGGTCCGCGCGAGCTTCACCACGCCCTGGCCCTGGGCCACGACCTGGCCCACTTCGGCCTGGACGCTGGTGATCACGCCGGCGGCGTCGGCGCGCAGTTCGGTGTAGGCGAGGTTGTGCTGGGCGGTCTCGAGCTGGCTCTTGGCCTGGTCCATGCGGCCCAGCGCCGTGGCGGCGGCCGACTTACGCGTGTCGAGGGTCTGCTGCATGAAGGCCGCGCTGTTGCGCAGCAGCATGTAACGCTCGTGGTCGGCCTTGGCGCGCATGTAGTCGGCTTCGGCCGCGGCGTGGGCGGCGCGCGCGTTGTCGACGGCCAGGCGATAGTCGGTCGGATCGAGCTCGGCGATCAGGTCGCCGGCGTTCACGGTGGCGCCGACGTCGACGGCGCGGCGCACGATCTTGCCGGCGACGCGGAAACCGAGCGTACTCTCGATGCGCGGTACGACCGTGCCCGCCAGCACCAGCGGCTGGCCTTCCTGGCGATAGGCGATCTCCATGACCCGCGCGGGACGGACGACGGGCTCGTTGGTCGCCACATGGGCCGCCCTGGCCTGCCACGAGAGCGCGGCGTAGCCGATGCCAGCGGCGGCGAGGGAACTGGCGGCGATGAGGGCGAGTTTTACCGGAAACTTGCGGGAGAGCCGGGGGAGACGCATGGCGGGCCTTCTTTCGTGCGTTTACACTGTCGGCTGGCCGAGTGAACGGCGTTAACTGACCATTGATAAGTTAACGACGGTCATATAAGAGTCAAGGCCATGGAGGAAATTTTGCCGGCCTTATCAACACTCGGGGGGCGCAAGCGCCGGGGCCAGGGACATACCCGCCGCGACGAGATCCTCGCCGCCGCCAAGGAGCTGTTCCTCGAGGAGGGCTATGCCGCCACGACCATCCGCAAGATCGCGGACCGGGTCGGCGTGTCGGCGCCGGCGCTCTACCTCTACTTCTCCGACAAGGAAGCCATCATGCTGGCGCTCTGCGACCAGACATTCGGCTTCCTGATCGAGGAGATG
>Ga0207707_10002215_pt1 | contig 17569 bp, 15 predicted proteins | sample KBSC83BmetaG_FD_184336 | JGI IMG/M metagenome (GOLD analysis project Ga0207707, IMG submission 184336) | Corn rhizosphere microbial communities from Kellogg Biological Station, Michigan, USA - KBS C8-3B metaG (SPAdes) (version 2) | ecosystem: Host-associated > Plants > Roots > Rhizosphere ...
GTAGTCGTGATAGCAAAGGTTCTGGCGGCTGAATTTGCTGTCCGCGATCGCCCACCCAATCTTCGACAGCTGTCCCGTGAGCTCCAGCCGCTGTGCGCCACCGAGGAAGTTCTTGTCGACGATCTGCGCCCGGGTCCTGAAGCAATCGAGCGTCGCCCAACCGAACTCCGTGTTCAGGTCGCGCATGTAGTCCTCGATCAGCTTCACCCGGAGCGTCACGGCGGAGTCCGTGGCAAAGGTCGCGGAGTCGATCACCGGCGCGACCTCGACGTACCGGTAGGCGCCCGTCTGATAGAGGTTGCGCTGGGCGTCGACGAGTGCCTGCTCGCGGTACAGGTCGCCGCGACCAGTGCCGACGAGCTTCCGGACGATGCGATCGCTGATCTCCTGCATCCGGCCGTCGTTAGGCGTGACCTCGACCTGGACGGCGGCGATGTGCGCCCGCGGCCCCGGAAGGAAGGTCAGCGCGACGTGGGCCGTGAGCGAGTCTCGCGTGGACGTTTCATAGTTGCGCAGCACGTCCGGCCGCGGATACCCCGCGTTTCGCAATCGTATGAGGACGCTCTGTACGTCCTGCTCGATGAGCGTGATGTTGTACGGCTTGCCCACGGCCGTCCACAGCCCCTCGAGCAGCTTGTTTCGATCGCGCACCGAGTCGAGGCCGGCGATCGTTAGGCGCGTGATCCGAACGGGCTGCCCCTCGTCGATGAGGAAGGAGACGTTCACGTCGGTCGGCGTCAGCGGCCTGATGAGGGTGTCGACCTTCGTGTTGAAGTAGCCCGCCTGCCGATAAAGAAGCTGCAGCCGGTACTTGTCACGCAGCAGCTCGTCGCTGTCGAGGCATCGCCGTGTTCCGAAGACGCGCAGGTTCCGGCGCGACCAGGTCGACGCTGTGGTCACGATCCGAAGCGCCAGCTCATCGTCGCTGAAAGCGTGATTGCCGACGAAATCCAGGGAGTGCACCTCACGATCCCCGGGATCGCACTCCACGTCCTGTGCGCGCGCCGTTCGGCCGCCCCCGAACAGCGCGAGTGCGACGCCCCACACCAGCGCGAGAACGGACCGGCGCATCACCGCCGGCCGAAGTTCCTGGCAGCCGGCGATTCGTCCACGTCCGGCCGGTGCAACCCGAGCCGGTTTCGGTACGGGAATCGTTCACGAGCGGCCGGCTCGGCGCGCAGCGGGGTGCGCTCGATGAAGAGCTTCACCACATAGAACGTCACCGCGGCCGCAGCGACCGCCGCGCCGAGAGCAGGCATCAGCTCGCGAGCTGTGAGCGAGCGTCGGTAGTAGTATTTCGGGTCCACGTCCACCGCCACGGTGTGGCGTGGATCACTCTGTGCGGACATTCCAGCCTCGATGAGAGCACTCGGGTTACATCCAGCGAGCCCGCTTCGTTCGCGCGAGAGTGCCCACACGGCGCCGATGCAGGTCGCGTCCGGCATCACGACGCTGATGCGCGGACACTTACGATTGACGCTTCGCGGCGCGGCCGGGTAAGTTCTCGCGCGCATGGCGGCATGTCAACGGCAGCGAACGGCGGTCAAAAAGCGGCTTCGGGCGCGCTCACACTCGCGACTTCGATCGGCGTTGATGCGCCTCGCGCTCGCCCAATGCCTTCTCACCACCGTCGCGTGCTACGGTGATGAGACAACGACGAGTCGCCATACCCTTATCGACTCGCGCGACAACTACGATCCCCGATCGCTCGATCCGGCGCTGTCCACCGATGTGCCCACCGGTCGCGCAGTGGGCTATGTCTTTGACGGGCTCACTCGCTTTTCCCCTACTGCCGAGGTCGAGCCTGGCCTTGCCGAGCGGTGGGAAGTCACCCCCGACGGCCTCGCATACACCTTTCATCTACGCCGTCAGGTCCGCTTTCACGACGGCACGCCGTTCGCCGCGCGCGATGTAGTCCACAGCTGGGAGCGGGCCCTCGATCCGACGAGCAAGAGCTCCGCGAGCGAGTTTCTCTATCCCATCAAGGGTGCTCGCGACTTCCACGCCGGGAAGACCCAGACCATCGCCGGACTCGCCGTGCGGGACGACAGCACAATCCTCGTCACGCTGGAGCAACCCCTTGCCGCCTTCACGAAGCTGCTCGCCATGCCGGTCGCTTCGGTCGTCCCGCAGCGCATCACCCCGAACTTCGGCGAGCATCCAGTCGGCACCGGACCGTGGCGTCTGATCGACTGGCGACACGACGACTATCTCCTCTTCGCCCGCAACGATCAGTACTTCCTCGGCGCGCCCAAAGCGGAATCGCTCCAGGCGCGCATCATTGCCGAGCCGAGCACCTCGGTCGCCGAGTTCGAGAGCGGCACCGTGGACGTGCTGCAGATTCCCGCCGGACAGACACGCGAGTGGGAAGAGGATGAGAGTCGCCGCCCTCTACTCAGCTCGACGCCGGCGCTCGAGCTTGTGTACGTCGGCATCAATACGACGCGCGGCCCGCTTCGCGATGCGCGCGTGCGCCAGGCGATCAACTACGCGGTCGACATCACGACCATCATCGACCGACTTGTGAGCGGCCGTGGCACACGCGCCGCCGGGGTGATTCCGCCCGCTCTCGCGGGATACGACAGCGCCCGCCGTGGGTATCCGTACGACACGACGAAGGCGCGGCAGCTGCTGGCCGACGCCGGCTATCCTCGCGGAATCGACGTCGAGCTCTGGTGTTCGATGACGCCGATCTACGTGCGCATTGCCGAAACGATCCAGGCGTACTTGAACGCCGTCGGCATTCGCACAAAGGTGGTGCAGCGTGAGTCGGCGGCGTCTCGCGCCGCGGCCCGCAAGGGCGAGACGGACATGATCCTCAAGGACTGGTACGCCGATTATCCCGACGCCGAGAACTTCCTCTTTCCGCTTCTCTACAGCGGCAACAAGGGCTCCGGCGGCAACGTGTCCTTCTATGCCAATCCGGTCTTCGATTCTACGGTCATGGCCGCGAGGCGTGAGCTCGACGAGGCGAAGCGTGGCGCGCTGCTCCGCCAGGCGGATTCGATCGCCTTCGGCGACGCACCGATGATGTTTCTTTATTTCTACAACGAGCTGTACGCCGTTCAGCCGTGGGTGAAGGGCTTCCGACCGCCGGTGATCTTCAATGGCCAACGCTGGCTCGACGTGACGATGACCAACCGCGCGCACGACGATTCCACGCTTGCCGCGCGCCCGGCGAGCACCGGCTCGCCGCACTGATGGCGTTCCTGGTTCGGCGACTCCTCCTCGCGATCCCGACACTCTTCGGCGTGCTCGTCGTCGCCTTTCTGCTCCTCTACATCGCGCCGGGCGATCCGGTGACAGCGATGATCGGCGAGCACGCCGACCAGGAAACGATCGACAGGCTGCGCGCGCAGCTTCATCTCAATGATCCGCTCCCCCAACAATTCGGGCACTACGTGGCGAGCGTGGTGCGCGGCGATCTCGGACGCTCGTACGTCACCAACCGGCCGATCACCCAGGACATCCGTGAGCGCTTCCCGAAGACGCTCCAACTCGCGGGCGCGGCGATGCTCCTCGCGGCCGTCGTCGGAATCACTCTCGGCGTCCTCAGCGCACGCCGGCCGGGCGGTCTCGTCGACCGACTCTCGTTAGGCATCGCCTACCTCGGGATCTCCTTCCCGGTCTATTGGGTGGGGCTGCTGTTGATTCTGCTGTTCGCGGTCACGCTGCGAGTCCTCCCGCCATCCGGCTACGGGCGACTCCGCTTTCTCGTGCTTCCGGCACTCGCCCTCGGCATGCGCTCGATTGCCTTTCTCGCGCGGATGACACGCTCGGCGATGCTCGAGTCGTTAGGCGCCGATTATGTGCGCACCGCGCGCGCCAAGGGGCTCGCCGAGCGCGTCGTGACGCTCAAGCACGCCCTGCGGAATGCGCTCATTCCGATCGTCACCGTCCTCGGCCTCGACTTCGGGGCGTATCTCACGGGCAGCATCCTCACCGAGACGGTCTTCTCCTGGCCCGGCATCGGGCGCTATGTCGTGAACGCGATCGGCCGGCGGGACCTGCCGGCGATCCAGGGTACAGTTCTTTTTCTGAGCGCCGTGTTCGTGGTCGTGAACCTCATCACCGACCTCGCGTACGCGAAGGCCGATCCCCGCGTCAGCTACCGCTGACGCCGCTCTCTCCCGCCATGACACTCGACGACTATCAACGATCGGCGCTGCGGACGGTGAATCCCGCGCTGGGCACCAATGAGCGTTTGCTCGACGCCGCCGCCGGGCTCGCCGAAGAGGCTGGTGAGGTACTCGGCCTGGTGCGAAAGAGGGCATTTCAGGGGCGCGACCCGGGCCGCGATCGCTACGTCGAGGAGCTCGGCGACGTCCTCTGGTGCCTCGCCGTGACCTCGGAATCGCTTGGCGTCTCGCTCGCCGAGGTCGCGCAGCGCAATATCGAAAAGCTGGCCGAACGCCATCCGTCCGGCTTTCGCGCCTAACGAGCGCTCAGCGCCCTGCCGGCTCGCCGGCACGACCGCGCACGGTCGTGAGCACCGCGAGGCCCCGGCGCGCGAACACCCACGTCGCGACGGCGGTAACAACCGTCACCACCAGCGCCGCGATCGGATATAGGTCACGCGGAAGCCACTGATCCCCGATCACGAGGATCGTGCCCGTCAGCACCGAGAGCGCGCCGAGCAACCCCAGCGTTCCCGCAATGGCGCAGAGCACGGTGCCCAGGCCGACGGCGCGCATCATCGCGCCGATCTCGCGCGTGGCCGCGGCCATGTCCTTACGTACCTGGTCGCCGGCGGCTCCCATCCAGTCGCGCGCGGCAGCGATGCGCTGGCGCGTTCGCCTGACGACGCGACCAGGCACGATCCAGTCGAGGGCGGCCCAACCGGCGCCGCCGTCACTTTCCGCATTGGCCGTGCTGCGGCGCCGGCCCTTGTAGGGGACGAGCGCGTGGCGTCGCGGGACGCTCGCGCCCGAGAGCGGTTCACCACCGGTCACCGTCTGATCGGCGCGCCCTGTCCCTGCCTGCAACTCAGCAGCGAGCTCGCCGGAGGCAAGGAGCACGAACGACGAGTAGTACATCCACGTCAGGAGCACCATGATGGCGCCGATGGCCCCGTACGCCGGGTTCAGCGCGTTGAACTTCTGCACGTAGAGCCGGAAGAGGAGCGTCGCGGCGATCCAGAGGAGGGTGGAGATCGTCGCGGCAACCATGAGTATCCGCTTATCCTGATGCCGGCAATTGGGCAGGAGGAAGTAGACGAGCCAGATCACCGCGACGAGCGCGCCGATTGCGAGTGGGAACTGCACCACGGTCCAGATCAGTGTGGTGATCCGCCCGAGACCGATGTGGCTGCCGAGCCAGCTCACGATGCCTTCGCCGTTGAGCAGGATCACGGTCGCGGCGATCGTAACGCCGCCGGCGAGCACCAGCATGCCGAGCTGCAGCGCGTACTGCTTCCACCACGGCCGCGTCTCTTCGACGTCGTAGGCGGCGTTCAGCGCAGCCCGCAGCGCTCCGAAGATGCTCGACCCCGACCACGCGGCCGTCAGCAAGCCAAAGGAGAGCAGGCCGGGAGCCCCCTTCGAGAAGATGACCTTCTCGATCGTTTTTCCGAGCAGCGACGCGACGTCGCCGGGCAACGCTTCCGCGATGCGGCCATTGAACTGCGCCATCACCGTCTGCTTGTCGGCAACGAGACTCAACAGCGCCGCAAAGAAGAGCAGCAGCGGAAAGAGCGCGAAGAAGAAGCTGTACGCCATCTGCGCCGCATAGACGGAGATCTTGTCCTTCCCAATCTCCGCCCACGTCTTCTTCGCGAGCGCAACGACATCGTATCCGTGAAGTCGCACGAGCTCAGCGCTTCGAGGCGCGGCCGATCAGGACGCCGATGCCGAGCGCGATGAGCGCTGTCCGGCCAGGATGATTCTCGAGCTGATGGCCGAGCAGCTCTCTCAGATCGGTAACGTCGTTCTCGCGCAGCCAGAGCGCCCCGCTCTCCAGGCGATTTGCCACAACTCCGCCGGCCGCGCCAAGGCGGCCGCGAACGCCGCCGTCGTTATGCGGCGTGCCGAGTCGGTCGCGGAGAGCCGACGCGCCGACATCCAGTGTGTCAGCGAGCGTGGCTTGGGCATTCCCCGTTGCTCCCCGGACGGCCTCGAGTGCGCCGCCAACGTTGCTTTCCATCGCAGAGTCCATGGCGTCTCCTCAGTCGGGTTCGCTCGATTCGGTGGTGCGGGGAGAGATTGGGCAAGCGTCGTACCCGAGCCCGGCTCAGGGGCCGAAGATCGGACTCTTCCAATGCGACGGCTGAGATTCCTCCGCATGGTGAGCCCGGCATGCCGAAATCGGGCTCGAGCGGCTGGTCGTGAGCCTATGCTCAACAACGGCGAGTTTTGTATCTGCTCAACTCGTCCCGGCCGATGACTTGCACTGGCAAAAGCCAGGATGCCTACGGAGTAGCCTATGTCCATCATCGACGATCCTGATTTTCTCACGAATCGAACGAAACAGCTCAGCGCCGTGCGCGAGCTCGCGAATCTGCGCGAGCGGCTGGTCGACCTGCAGTCGGAGCTTCTCAACCGGATGCACGAGCGCAGGCAGATCATCCAGCGCGTGGCCGAGCAGGACCTCACACGCCAGCGAGAGAGCGGGCGCGCGAGCCGGACGGCCGCGGCGCAACGCGCCCGCGCCAGTGACGAGGTGCGCTCCTTCGATCAGAACGTCGCCTCGTTGCGCGAGCGAATTCGCCGCCTCGAGATCGAGATCGAGCGCAACCGACTCAGCATCGATGTCGCCATCGCCGGAGCGGCGGATCGGGCGACGAACCTTACCGCCCATCGCGGAGCGGCCTGAGACGAGACTGAACGCTCAGATTTTCAGATCTGAGATCCGGCTCATTCGGAGTGCCGCGCGAGCATCTCACCCGGTACGGCGAGTCCAGAGGGCTCCCTGACGTGGGTGAGATGCTCATTCGGCACATCGAAAAAGGATCGATCTCAGATCTGAGGACTCGGATCTCTAGTCATCCTTCTGCCCGAAGAGCCCCATGTTGGAGGAGTGCCCCGGCGCGATCTTCTTCTCCGGATAGATCCAGTGAACCGCCTGGTTCACCGCCGTGGCGGCCTCGCCGAAGCCCGTCGCGATCAGCTTCAGCTTCCCGGGATACGTCGTCACGTCGCCGGCGGCGTAGATCCCGGGGCGGCCCGTCTCCATCTGGCTGTTCACGCTGATCTCGTCGTTCTGGATCGTTAGGCCCCACTCGTTGATCGCGCCCATGTTGCTCACGAAGCCGAGCATCGGGAGCACGACGTCGACCTCGAGCTCGCGCGTCGATTTGGCTTTGATGTCTCGCAAGACGACATGCGAGAAGCGGTCGCTTCCATTGCGGCAGGTGATGTCGTTGAGCTCATGGAACGTGTAGAGCTCGGCACGGCCGGCATTCACCGCCGACTGGAATTCCGCGACGGTCGCACCGTGCGCGCGAAACCGGTCACTTCGGTGGACGAGGGTCACTCGTGAGGCACGGCTCAACAGCTGAGTTCCCCAGTCGAATGCGGAGTCGCCGCCGCCGATGATGAGAACGCGTCGGTCGCGGAACTGCTCCGGGTCGGTCACGACGTCGTAGATCCCACGGCCGTACCAGGGCTCCGCGCACCGCTGCGGCAGACGACGCGGCGAGAATGCCCCAATGCCGGCAGCGATGATGATCGAGCGCGTGGGAAAGCGGTCACGATCCGTGACGAGAACGAACTCCTTTCCGTCCTGCTCTAGGCCGATCACTCGCTGCGTGAGATGGATCGGTTGCTGGAATCGGCCCGCCTGCTCGACCAGCGATCGCACCAAGTCCTTCGCCAGTACCTGCGGAATGCCGGCAACGTCGAAGATGTACTTCTCCGGATATAGCGCCGTCAGTTGTCCGCCGGCCTCGGGAAGGGCGTCGACGATCTGCGCCGACACCTCACGCATACCGGCATAAAACAGAGCGAAGAGTCCCGCGGGCCCTCCGCCAATGATCGTGATGTCCTTGAGATCCTGAAGCATGACATAACCTTCGCCGCGTCTTGTACCCGCGACAAGCGCGCTCGCTGCTGTTTTTCGCGTTGACTCTCAGCCCACTGCTCTCCGCCCTCCGCCCGGATGATCGACCCAAATCGCCTGCTCGACTATCACGGCACCTTCCGACTCGTCAATAAAGTCGCGGAGGGCGGCATGGCGACCGTCTACGAGGCGCAACAGCTCGGACCGTCCGGATTCTCGAAGCGCATCGCGCTCAAGGTCATCCATCCGCACTTCGCGCAGCGCCCCGAATTCCTCCAGCTCTTCATCGACGAGGCGAAGCTCTCCGCGAACCTGATGCACGGCAACATCGTGCAGATCTATCAGCTCGGCGAAGTCGCGGGCGACTACTTCATCGCGATGGAGTTCATCCCTGGGCCGACGCTGCGCAGCATCATCGACCGGCATCGTGAAGTCGGCCGCGCGATGCCACAGACGCTCGCAGCGTACATCGCAAGCCGCGTCTGCCGCGCTCTCGATTTCGCTCACAACTTCGTTGGCCCGGACGGCAATCGCCTCGACATCGTGCACCGCGACGTGTCGCCCGGCAACGTGATGGCCACCTGGGACGGCCACATCAAGCTCGCCGACTTCGGGATCGCGAAAGCGCGCACGTCGGTCGATCCGGCGAGCGACGGCATTCGCATCGGCAAGAAGCACTACATGAGCCCGGAGCAGCTCGTCGGACTCGAGGTCGACGGCCGGAGTGACGTGTTCTCACTCGGACTGGTGCTTTACGAGCTCCTCGCCCTCGAGCGGCTCTTTCGCGAGGACGTCACCGCGGCGGCTGTGTCTGAGGTCGCGGTCGCACCCCTGCCCTCACTCCGTGACCTCGTCACCAATCTCGACGAAGAGCTGGAGCGAATCATTCTCGCGGCCCTCGAGCGCGATCCCTCGCGCCGGCCAACCGCTGCCGCCCTCGGCCAGGCGCTCGACCACTGGGTCGTCGCTCAGCAAGAGGTGGCGACGCCGGACCGGCTCGAGGCGCATCTGGCCAAGATCTTCCCGAGCTCGTATCAGCCCCCGACGGCTGAGGAAGAGGACACGGACTTCACGAACCTGAAGTCGGCGCTGAGCGCGAGCTGGGGGAAGAAGAAAGTAAGCAGGTGAGGATAGGGACCTCTGTCATCCCGAGGAGCGTAGCGACGAGGGATCTGCTCGCTGCCGCTCGCAGATCATCTTATTTGACATCGCGCGCGCGAGGCGCGCGCTCTACCCATACGCACGAGGCCAGAGCGAGCGCAAAGCGCGAGCGATTTCAAATGGATTGGAATCTGCGCGCATTGCGCGCAGATTCCTCGCTTACGCTCGGAATGACATTTAGGCCCTAGCCCCTCGCAACTCTGAAGATCTACACCCGGACCGGCGACGCCGGCGACACTGGCCTCTTCGGTGGTGGTCGCGTGCCGAAGAACCATCCCCGCGTCGAGGCCTACGGCGACGTCGATGAGCTGAATGCGACGATCGGTTTCGCGCGGTCGATCGAGCAGATGCCCCGGATCGACGAGGTGCTCGTTCCGATTCAGCGCGATCTCTTCGCGATCGGTGCGCTGCTCGCCACTCCCGATCGCGAAAAGATGCGCCAGCACCTGGAAAAAGCCCGCGTCGACGAGGATCGCATCGGCCAGCTCGAGCGCGCGATCGACGATGGCGACCATGAGCTCGAGCCGCTCCGGTCGTTCATCGTTCCCGGCGGAACGCCAAAGGCAGCAGCGCTACATGTCGCGCGTACCGTTTGCCGGCGCGCCGAGCGGCGTGTCGTCTCACTCACCGAGGCGGGGGTCGACGAGATTCCACAGGTCGTGGTCATCTATCTCAATAGACTGTCGGATCTTCTCTTCACCCTCGCCCGGGTCGCCAACAAGCGCGCCGGCGCCGGCGAAGTGACGTGGTGATTTCCGTCACATCGCCGTAACGCGAATCCTCGTATGACCGTCCGGTAATCATGGATCCGGTCGAGATCGAGCTGCCGACGTATCGTATTCTCATCGCCCGCGGCGCCCTCGGCGACGTGGGCCGCGTCGCGTCGGCGACGACTCGCGCCCACCGCTACGCACTCATCGCGGACGCCAACGTCGCCCCGCTCTATGCCGCGCGCGTTCGCTCGGCGCTCGGCGAAGGCCGGACGCGTCTCTATACGATTCCGGCCGGCGAAGAGCAGAAGTCGCGTCAGAGCTGGACGACGCTCACTGACGCCCTCCTCGGCGACGGCTTCGGCCGCGACTCGGCGATCATTGCCCTGGGCGGTGGTGTCGTCGGCGATCTGGCCGGCTTCGTCGCCGCGACCTACATGCGGGGCATTCCCTTCATCCAGCTGCCGACGACGCTCCTCGCGATGATCGACGCCTCGATCGGCGGCAAGACGGGCGTCGACACGCCATCGGGCAAGAATCTCGTTGGCGCCTTCCACGATCCGGCGGCGGTCATCGCCGATCCGGACGTCCTGCGGACCCTGCCACCGGAGCACCTTCGCGCGGGACTCGCCGAGGCAATCAAGCATGGCGTCATCGCCGATGCGTCGCACTTCGACGAGGTCGTCGGCGCTGCGCCGGAGATCGTGAGCGGCAGCCGCGCCGCGGCGGCCGCGCTCGAGCGCATCGTCGTCCGAAGCGTCGGCATCAAGGCGGACGTCGTCAGGCGCGACCAACGCGAAGGCGGAGTTCGCAAGACGCTCAACTTCGGCCACACCATCGGCCACGCCATCGAGCTGCGTAGCGATTATCGGATGCTGCACGGCGAAGCCGTGGCGGTCGGCATGGTGGTCGAGAGCCGGGTTGCCGAACGGCTGGGTGTGGCCCAACCGGGCACCAGCGACCGAGTTCGCGCGGCGGTCGAGCGCACGGGGCTTCCAGCGGCGCGTCCCGCCGACCAATCGCCCGGCGATATCCTCTCCGCGACGCGAGGGGACAAAAAGGCGCGCGCCGGCGTGGTGGAATACGCGCTTCCCGCGCGCATCGGGGAGATGGCCGGCGCTGACCGTGGCTGGGGCGTCGTTGTGTCGGACGAGGTCGTACTCGAGGCGCTCCAATGAGCGGCCACCTGCGTCGGCGTCCGGGAACGCGATCCTCGCTGGGGGCGCTGTGCGCCGGTCTGGGTGCAGCCACGATCGCGCTGGGTGTCGTCCTCGCCTTCGGCGTTCGCGAGGAGCAGCGCGTGGCGGCTCGAGCCAAGGTCGCGGCGGCGGCGGCAGCTGCCGAGCCGATAAGACATCCCGCGCCAATAGCGCCGATTCAGATGGAAGGTGTCGTGGTGCGAGCGGCGACCAAGGATTGGAACAAGAAGCTGCATAAGCGGCCGCTGAAGGCTGGTGAGCCGGTGCCGGTGCTCGTCACTGCGTATTGCCTGAACGGAACCACGCGGCGTGGGCGCTACGTGCGCCCTGGTATCGTCGCGGCGGATCGAAAGCTTTTTCCGCTGTCGCGATATATCGAGCTCTATGCGGGTGAGAAATACCTCGGCCGTTTCCTGATCGACGATACGGGCTCGATGATCCGCGGGGCGCACATCGACGTGTGGGTACCGACCTGCCGCGAGGCGAAGATCTTTGGCCGACAGCACGGAACGGCGATGCTCCTTCCCCGTCCGGAGATTCAGGTCGTGCAGGCGGGCGGGTCGAAGTAGAGGAACGTCGGGAACCCGCCTGAAGATCTTGGCTCCTAGCGCGCATCGCGACGTCGAGAGCCAGTCCAGGTTCGAGAGTGCAGGGTCGAGACGGCAGGCGTGAGATGAACGGCGAGGTCAGGTGCCTGATGCCGCTGTCGATCTCACGCCTGCACTCTCGGCACTGCCATCTCGCAACTGGACTGGTCCGGCGACGTCGCGATCAGTGGTTCGCGAGCAGAACTCTCAGGCGCTGCACTGAATGACTGCATGCTGGATGTGGCCTGACTTCTGCCGCAGGTTGGGCGAACCTAACAAGGCACCAGCACCATGTCCTCGTTCGCGACGTACCTCATCGGATTCATCATCCTGGTCGTCGGTCTCGCGTTTGGCGCCTATCTGCTGAACGTCCCGCAGACCTGGATCATCGTGGGGATCATCATCTTGCTGGGGATTGGCGTCCTCATGGCGACCAGTCGAACGAAGCCGCGCGACCCACCGCCTCCGGGCTCAGGCCCACAGCCGCCTGCCGGTTGACGGTGGTCGGTGGTCGGTGAGTAGCGAGAGGAGGCCGGCAGGCAGTCTGCCGGCCTCGACGTTTACCGACCACCGTCAACCGCTCACCGATTACAGTCCACCCGTCAACCAACCACCGCGTAACCCCTAACCGCAACCAAAGCTTTCAGATAACTCCTAACGACACCGATTCGCGGCCATCGGCGCGTGCGGAAGCTCACAATTCAGTATTGACGCTTCGGGGCCCTGCCATTACCCTAGCCGCCCCTGAACCCCTGCCTACCTCTCGCGAGCCATTGCCGCGATGGGCGCCGACGCCCAGCCGATGGTGCTCGGTCCACCTTACCCCTTTGGTGAGGAGCGTGTATGGAGCAAGTGACGGAGACCAGGTCCTCCAGAGGGTATTTCCGTTCGTCCCCCTCGACTGCCTTCGACCAGTACCTCCAGGACATCCAGAAGCTTCCCTTAATCGACGACCCTGAAGAAGAGCGACGCCTCGCTCGACGCGCCCAGCGCGGCGACGAAAAGGCGGCCGAACGACTGGTCACCGCGAACCTGCGCTTCGTCATCTCCTACGTGAAGAAGTATCAGGGCCATGGACTCGACCTCTCCGAGCTCGTGGCGATCGGAAACGAGGGACTTCTCAAAGCGGTTCGCAAATTCGATCCGGACCAGGGAGTGAAGTTCATCTCCTACGCGGTCTGGTGGGTGCGCCAGGCGGTTCTGAAGGCACTCGCGGAGCAAACCCGATCGGTCCGCATCCCGCTCAACCAGAACTCCCAGCTCATTCGTCTCGCCCGCGCCGAGACGATCCTCGCCCAAGTTCTCAAGCGCGATCCCACCGAAGAAGAGATCAGCAAGCTGCTGGAAGAGACGCCCGAGAACGTCCGGGCCGCCAAGCAGATGTCTGCGACCGAAGTTTCTCTCGACGCTCCCATCGACAGATCGGACCGTGAAGCGTCGACCCTCGGCGAGCGATTCGCCGGCGTCGATGGCATCGAGATCGAGGAGGTCTGCGACTACAAGTTGATGCGCGAGTTCATCGATCGCGTCTTCCGGAAGTACCTGTCGCCGCGCGAGCGGAAGATCCTGTATCTCTACTATGGCCTCGAGGAGGGTTCCGAGGCGATGACGCTCGAGAAGATCGGCGCGCTGATGGGTGTCACCCGCGAGCGCATCCGACAGATCCGGGAGCGAGCATTCGAGAAGCTCCGCGAGTCTCCAGACGGGCGAGCCCTCTGCGGCTTCTGGGCAGCGTAAGCGATTCTTAGCGCGAAATTGCACGGCAAAGGGGACCTTCGGGTCCCCTTTTTCGTCTGGTCGGGGCACGTCGCCTATCATTCGTTTCTCCCATGCCGCATCGCACGCCCGTCTTCATCGATCGGTCAGGCCGTCGCTGGCAGCGCGTTCGGCGCGCCGCAATCGTCCTCGGCGTCATCACGACCGTCATCGGGCTCACGCTGGGGTTGAGCTTGTTGTTCGCGCCGAGCATCCCCGAGCTGCACCCACAGTCGTTGACACGGAAGCCGATCGTTAGGCTCTCGGAGCGAGCGCGCCTCGCGGCGCGGCGCCGCTTTCAACAGGCGCTCGCGACGACCAAGCGTGTTCCCCAGTCCCGTCGCGTCAGTTTGATGCCGTTGATCCCGGCGAACGGCGAGAAGCACGCAGCGGCTGGCGTTCCGCTCGTCGGTGGCTTCTACGTGAACTGGGACGACAACTCGTACGCATCGTTGGCGACGAACGTCAGGCAGCTCGATCTGGTGGTCCTCGAGTGGGCCTTCGTTGCGCGCGGCGGAGATTCCCTGCGACTGGATGTCGTCAACGGCAAGCGGGCGATGGCGCGGGTGCTCCAAGAGCCCGTGGACAAGCGCCCACGCCTGATGTTGATGGTGAGCAACTTCAATTCGGAAAATCAGGATTTCGGAGCGCCGGATCTCCGCGCGCTGCTCACGCGGCCCGCGGCCCGCGCGCGCGCGATCGCGCAGCTCGCGCACGTGGTCCAGCAGAACGGTCTCGCGGGCGTGCTCGTGGACTTCGAGGCGGAGAGCTTTCCGCATCTGCATGAGCTCTCGATGCAGTTCACGGGTGAACTGGGGCTCGCGCTCCACCCGGCTGGCAAGAGCGTCGCGTACGCCACCCCGGCCTCCGCGGACAACGCAGAGCTGCGCGAGATCAGCGGCAGTGTGGACGAGGTCTTCGCGATGCTCTTCGATGAGCACTACAGTGGCGGCGACCCGGGCCCCATCGCGAGCCAGCAGTTCTACGCCAACCGCGCGCGCGCCATGGCAGCCGTCGTCCCGCGCGAGAAGCTGATCCTCATGATTGGCGCCTATGGCTACGACTGGAATGATCGGGAGGGAAAGATCAAAGCGGACGAGGCGACCTTTCAGGACGTCATGCGGGACGTTCGCGACAGCGGCGCGGTGGTCCACATGGATCGCGTCTCTCTCAACTCGGTCGCGACATTCCAGAGCGCCGACTCGACCGATCACGAGATCTGGTTTCTCGATGGCGTCACCGCATACAACCAGCTGCGCGTCGCTCAATCGTTGGGCGTCGCCGGTGTTGCCTTCTGGCGATTGGGCTCTGAGGATCCGACTCTCTGGCGGGCGTTGGACGAGGACGGCCGGCTCCAACCCGCGGATCGCCTCACCTCGGTGCTGCCGGGGTACGATCCGGAAATTGATGGCGTCGGCGAAATCCTCCGCATTCGGGCGCAGCCCGTAGCTGGGGCGCGCAGCATTCGCGTCGACTCGTCGACAGGTCTCATCGTCGACGAGCGTTACTCGAGCATTCCAACGCCATTCATCGTTGAGCGTTTCGGCGCGCAGGAGATCCATCCGCACTGGGTGGCGCTCACCTTCGACGACGGGCCTGACGCCAACTGGACGGGCCCAATCCTGGACACGCTCGCCTCGCGCGACGTCAAGGCGACCTTTTTCGTCATCGGCGAGAACGCGGATTCGCATGTGCCGCTGCTGCGCCGCATCTATCGCGAAGGGCACGAGATCGGGAATCACACGTACTCGCATCCGAATCTGGGCCTCACAGGACGTAAGCGCACGGAAGTCGAACTCGACGCGAACGAGCGTCTCATCGAGGCGATGCTCGACCACCGCACCGCCCTCTTCCGGCCGCCGTACTTCGGGGACGCCGAGCCGACGACGCTCAACGAGCTCGTGCCGGTGTGGCTCGCGACGCAACGCAACTATCTCACGATCGGCCTTCACGTCGACTCGGAGGATTGGCAGGATCCGCCACCCGATTCGATCCTCAAGAACGTGCTCGATTCGCGCCCTGAGGATCCCGATGAACGTGGCGAGTGCGCGGACTCGCTCGCGCGCGGTCAGCCGACGACCGCCTGCAACATCGTGCTCCTCCACGACGGCGGCGGCAACCGGAGCAACACCCTCGCCGCGCTTGGCCCGCTCATCGATTCTCTGCGCGCGCGCGGCGATACTCTGGTTCTCGTGTCCAAGCTCGCCGGATTGACGCGCGACCAGGCGATGCCGCCGTTAGGCGCGCGCGCCGGCATGGAGCGGCTCCTCCTCATCGGCGGCTTCGGTCTTCTCGGCATCATCGAGTGGCTGCTCTTCTGGATCTTCACCATCGCCGTCGTCCTCGGCGTCGGGCGGCTGGTCCTGATCGGCACGCTCGCGCTCATCCAGCGGCTGAAGCGCCATCAGGATCGGTCCCTGCCCACCACCTTTGCTCCCGGCGTCAGCGTCATCGTTCCGGCGTACAACGAGGAGAAGGTGATCGGCCAGACGATAGACAGCCTGCTCGCGCAGTTGTACGCGGGACCGCTGGAGATCATCGTCGTCGACGACGGCTCGCGCGACGCCACCTACCAGCAGGCGCGCGCGATCCACGGTGAAAACGAGCGCGTGCGCATCTTCACCAAGCCGAATGGGGGCAAGGCCAGCGCCTTGAACTTTGGCATTGGCCACGCCCAGCACGAGGTCATCGTGGCGCTGGATGCGGACACGCTCTTCGCCCGCGATACCGTGGCCGAGCTGGTGCAGCCACTCGCCGATCCGCGCGTGGCGGCGGTAGCCGGCAACGCGAAGGTCGGCAATCGCATCAATCTCGTGACCCGATGGCAGGCGCTCGAATATGTCACGAGCCAGAATCTCGACCGCCGCGCCTTTTCGCTCCTCGATTGCATAACGGTCGTGCCGGGCGCCGTGGGCGCCTGGCGGCGCTCGGTGATCCACCAGGTCGGCGGCTTTCGCGAGGACACGCTCGCCGAGGATCAGGACCTCACGCTGGCTGTCCGTCGCGCGGGTTATTCGGTCGCGTACGCGGACGGCGCAATCGCGCTCACCGAGGCGCCCGACACGCTCCGTGCCCTCGCGCGGCAGAGGTTCCGCTGGTCGTTCGGCACCTTGCAGTGTGCCTGGAAGCACCGCGGCACGCTCTTTCGACGGCGATACGGCACCCTGGGATGGGTGGCGCTGCCTAACGTGTGGCTCTTCCAGCTGCTCCTTCCCGCGTTGTCACCGCTCGCCGACCTGATGTTCGTCTTCAGCCTGTTGTCCGTGTGGGCGACGCGAACATCTCATGGCGCGACCTATGCCCTTGTGAATCTCGAGCAGGTGCTGACGTACTACGCCGTCTTTCTGCTCGTGGACTGGGCGGCAGCGATCGTTGCGTTCCTGATGGAGCCGCGCGAGGACAAACAGCTCACCTGGCTGATCTTCATTCAACGCTTTGCCTACCGTCAGATCATGTATTGGGTTGTTGTGAAGTCGTTCGCCGCGGCGATTCGCGGCCACGTCGTGGGGTGGGGAAAGCTCGAGCGAAAGGCAACCGTGGAGCTCGAGACGTTGGAGGCAGGCCGCAGCGCGTGAGCGACGTCGAGATCCTGGCCTTCGTCAACAAGGACGCGGGCACCGCCGATGCCGCCTGCGAGGCGCTCGGCAAAGCTGGTGGCTTTCGGGTCGAGCGCATCGCGCCGGCTGATCTCGCGGACCGCGTCCGGGGTGCGCTCGCGCGTGGTGCCCGGCGGATCCTCGTGGCAGGGGGCGATGGCTCGATCGCGACTGCAGCCAGCGCGATGCGCGGCAATGCCTGCGAGCTCGCGATTCTGCCGGGCGGCACGCTCAACCACCTCGCTCAGGATCTTGGGCTTCCCGACGATCTCACCGAAGCGGCTCGCGTCGCGGCCACCGGGAGGACCCGCCGCCTCGACGTTGGAGAGGTGAATGGGCGTCTCTTTCTGAACACGAGCTCCGTGGGCGCGTACGTCACGTACGTGCGAACTCGCGAGGGTCTCGAGCCGCGACTTGGATACTGGCTCGCTTCGATCGTCGCGGGAATCCGGATACTCTTTCGCCTCCGGAGCTTTCGCGTGTCGATGGAGGTGGATGGCGTCGAGCACGAGTTCATCACGCCGCTCGTCTTCGTCGGCGTCGGCGAGCGAGAGCTGAAGATGCCC
>Ga0207707_10002216_pt1 | contig 17569 bp, 12 predicted proteins | sample KBSC83BmetaG_FD_184336 | JGI IMG/M metagenome (GOLD analysis project Ga0207707, IMG submission 184336) | Corn rhizosphere microbial communities from Kellogg Biological Station, Michigan, USA - KBS C8-3B metaG (SPAdes) (version 2) | ecosystem: Host-associated > Plants > Roots > Rhizosphere ...
GAGTCTCGCATCGCCCGGATCTCGGGGAGGTTGCGCCAGAATCCCTTCGCGTCCATGCCGTAGCCGAAGACGAAGCGATCCTCGATCTCGAGCCCGACGAAATCGGCGTGGATCGGCTTCTTCACCCTGAGTTTCTTCTCCACCAGCACCGCGCAGTGAAAGCTCGCCGCGCCGAGCTCGAACAGGCCCGAGCGGATCGCGTCCATCGTCTGCCCGCCGTCCAGGATGTCGTCCAGCACGAGCACCGCGCGGCCGCGCACGCTCGCCGGCGGCTTCACGCGCCAGTCGACGTCCGCGCCACGGGTCTCCGCGCCGTAGCGCGAGGCGTGGATGTAGTCGAAGTCGATCGGAAAGCGAAGGAGCGGCAGGATCTGGCCGGCGAAGATGACGGCACCGCCCATCACCACGAGAACGACGGGATAGCTGCCGGCAAGCTTGCCGGTGATCTCCCCGGCGACGCGGCGCACGGCGGCCTGTACGTCCTCGGCGCTCGCGATGGGGTCGGAATTCTCCAGGAAGCGCCAGGCGCGCTGGACGTCGGTCATCAAGCCGAGTCTAGCGTGACTTGAGATAGCGCGCGAAGGCGTCTCCGACTTCGGGATGGCGCAGGCCGAGCTCGACCATCGCCTGCAGATAGCCGAGCTTCGAGCCGCAATCGAAGCGTCGTCCGGGCAGGCGCACGGCGAGCGCCTTCTCTTCCTTCAGCAGGGCCGAGATGGCGTCGGTCAGCTGGATCTCCCCGCCGGCGCCGGGCGTCACGCTGCCGAGCAGATCGAAGATACGCGCCGTCAGCACATAGCGGCCGATCACCGCCAGGTTGGACGGCGCGTGGGCGGGCTTCGGCTTCTCCACGATGCTGTGGATGCGCGCGCTGTCGCCGGTCATCTCGTCGATCGTGACGATGCCGTAGCTCTCGGTCTGGTCGCGCGGCACTTCCTCGACGCCGAGGAGCGAGCAGTTCTCCTTCTCGAAGATCTGCGCCATGCGCGCGAGGGCCGGCGGATTGGAGTCCATCAGGTCGTCCGCGAGCAGCACCGCGAACGGGTCGTCGCCCACCACCGGCTGCGCGCAGAGCACGGCGTGGCCGAGGCCGAGCGGCTCCGGCTGGCGGATGTAGATGCAGCGCACGCCTTCCGGCAGTACCTCGCGCACCTGCGAGAGCAGCGCCTCCTTGTTCTTCTTCTCGAGCTCGGTCTCGAGCTCGTAGGCCTTGTCGAAATGATCCTCGATGGCGCGCTTGTGGCGGCCGGTGACGAAGATCATGTCGGTGATGCCGGCCGCGGCGGCTTCCTCCACCGCGTACTGGATGAGCGGCTTGTCGACCACCGGCATCATCTCCTTCGGGCTCGCCTTGGTGACCGGGAGGAACCGGCTGCCGAACCCGGCGACCGGGAAAACCGCTTTCTTCAGCCTGGGCATCTAGTCTTCCTTCAGTAGCCTGCGCAGCTCTTCTTCATCGATGACCGGCACGCCGAGCGCGCGGGCCCTGTCCAGTTTAGACCCGGCGTCGGCGCCGGCCACCACGTAATCGGTCTTCTTCGACACCGACGACGCCACCTTGTGCCCGCGCGCTTCCAGCGCCTCGCGCGCCTCGTCGCGCGTCATCCCGGCGAGCGACCCGGTCAGCACGAAGGTCTTTCCCGCCGCTCCGGCGGGCCGGGAAGTCGCGGAAACCTTGACCTCGCCCTCGAGCCGGTCGATGACATCGCGATTGTGAGGCTCGCCCAGGAATTTCTGGATGCTCTCGCTCAGCTCCGGCCCGATGCCTTCCAGCGGCACCGGCTGCAACGGCTCGCCGCGCTTCTTGCGGCCCGCATTGTCCTTGCGAATCGCCTCCTTGTCTGCCGCGAGCCTAGGCCAGTCGGCGCCGCGGAACGCGGCCAGCGTGCCGAAATGGCGCGCCAGGATCTTCGCCACCTCCTCGCCCACGCCCGGCATGCCGAGCGCATAGATGAAGCGGTTCAGCTCCGCGGTCCGCGCGCCGTCGATGCTGCGCTTCAGATTCTCGGCCGACTTCTCGGCCATGCGTTCCAGTCCGGCCAGCGTCTCGACGCTGAGCCCATACACGTCGGCCGGATTCTTGACCAGCTCGCGCTCGACCAGCTGGTCGACGATCTTCTCGCCGAGCCCCTCGATGTCCATGGCGCGCCGGCTGGCGAAGTGCAGCAGCGTCTGCTTGCGCTGCGCCTTGCAGAACAGCCCGCCGGTGCAGCGCGTGGCGGCCTCCCCCTCCACGCGCACGACGGGCGAGTCGCATACCGGACAGCGGGTCGGCATCTCGAAGCGGTCCTCCGGGCGGCGAGGGCCCGGCGTGCGCACATTGACGATCTCGGGGATCACGTCCCCCGCGCGGCGGATCACCACGGCGTCGCCCACCCAGACGTCCTTGCGGCGCAGCTCGTCCTCGTTGTGCAGCGTGGCGTTGCTGACCGTCACGCCGCCGACGAAGACCGGTTTCAGCTTCGCGACGGGCGTCAGGGTGCCGGTGCGGCCGACCTGCACCTCGATCGCCTGCACTTCGGTGACTTCCTCCTGCGGCGGATACTTGTGCGCCACCGCCCAGCGCGGCTCGCGCGCGACGAAACCGAGGGCGTCCTGCGCGTCGAGGTCGTTCACCTTGTAGACCACGCCGTCGATATCGAAGGCGAGCTTCTCGCGCACCTCGCGGATGCCGGCGTGGTAAGCGATGAGACCTTCGGCCCCCTGCACCACCTTGCGATGGCGCTCCACCGGCAAGCCGAAAGCTTCGAACGCGTCCACCATGTCGCTGTGCCGGGCGACTCGCAGCCCGCGCACCATGCCCCACCCGTACGCGAAGAACGAAAGCGGCCGCTTCGCCGTCATTTTCGGATCGAGCTGGCGTACCGCGCCTGCGGCCGTGTTGCGCGGATTGATGAAGAGCTTCCCGCCCGCCTCGGCCTGGCGCTGGTTCATTTTCTCGAACGCGGCGCGGGTCATGAAGATCTCGCCGCGCACCTCGAGCACCTCCGGCGGCTTGCCTTTCAGCTTCAGCGGGATGCTGTGGATCGTGCGGACGTTCGCCGTGACGTCCTCGCCGACTTCGCCGTCGCCGCGCGTGGCGGCACGCACCAGCACCGCGTTCTCGTAGCGAAGGCTGATCGCCAGGCCGTCGAGCTTCAGTTCCGCGGCGTACTCGACGGGCGGATCACCCGGGCCGAGGCCGAGCTCCTTGCGGATGCGTGCGTCGAACTTCGCCGCGCCGCTGTCCTCCGTATCGGTCTCCGTGCGGATGGAGAGCATCGGGATCTCGTGCCGCACCGATGCGAGATCGCTCGCCGGCGCGCCGCCGACGCGCTGAGTCGGCGAATCGGGCGAAGCGAGCTCGGGATGGGCGGCTTCCAGCGCCTCGAGCTCGCGGAAGAGGCGGTCGTACTCCGCGTCGGTGATCTCGGGGGCATCCTCGACGTAGTAGAGGCGGTTGTGACGCTCGAGCTCGCGGCGCAGCCGCTCGATCTCGGACTGCGCGCGGCTCATGAGAAGACGCGAAGGGCGAGCGGGCTTCCGGCCTCGATGCCGCAGCCGGCGAGCTGCCGGCGCACCGCGTCGATGCTGCGGCCGATGGCGGCGAGCGCGCGCTCGTCGAGCTCGCGTCCCTCGTCATCGACGATGCGGCCGCCGTGCGACTGCGCGAGCTCCCGCCCGGCGCGCGCCATGGCTTCGTACGTGCGCGCCGGCTCGGGGGTGCGCGCGACATCGATCGTCAGCGTGACGCCATCGGCGCGCGGCGTAGCCTGGAAGGGCTGATCCTCGAACTCGGCGGCGGCGCCGCCGATGCCGATCACGTGCAGCGCCACCTGGATGTCGGCATCGGCGCAGGTGCGGTCGAGCTCGCGGGCGGCGTCGAGCGCGGCGCGCATCTCCGGCGCGCGCACGGCGGCGCCGAGCCGCGTGCCGAGCGTCTCCACCATCGAGCGGAACTCGAGCAGCTCGGCGTCGCTGATCACGCCGTCTCGGCTGACGAGCTGGATGGCGGCGCGCTGGCCATCGAGAAACACCCGGCGGGAGAAGCGGCGTTCGATCTCCGTCCAGCCCTCGTGCAGCTCGGCCGGCGACGGCGTGCCGGTGAGCTCGATCACATAATCGATCTTCTCCGCCGCCTGCACCAGCGGCGGCGGCGCGTGTCGTACCTGCACCGACGGCTCTCGGCGGCCGTCGAGCAGCACATCGGTGTGGGTGGAGGCGAACGCCTTCTGCGCCTCGCGGCGCGCCGAGCGCTCCTGCCAGCGGTTGTAGACGACTACGGCGACGACGGCCACGCCGCCGATCAGCGCCAGACCGATCTGCAGATCCGTCAGGCGGCCAGCTCCTCCCGGATGCGCAGCGCTTCGTCGATGTCCACCGCCACCACCTTCGAGACGCCGGATTCCGGCATCGTCACGCCGATCAGCTGCTCGGCGAGCTCCATGGTGATCTTGTTGTGGCTGATGAAGAGGAACTGCGTGTTCGACGACATCTTGCGCACCAGCTCGCAGAAGCGGACGGTGTTCGAGTCGTCGAGCGGCGCGTCCACCTCGTCCAGCAGGCAGAACGGCGCCGGATTGAGCTGGAAGAGCGAGAAGACGAGCGAGATCGCGGTCAGCGCCTTCTCGCCACCCGACAGCAGGTGGATGCTGGAGTTGCGCTTGCCCGGCGGCTGCGCCATCACCTGCACGCCGGCGTCGAGGATCTCCTCGCCGGTCATGATCAGCTTCGCCTCGCCGCCGCCGAAGAGCGACGGGAAGAGCGACGAGAAGTGGCGGTTCACGCTCTCGAAAGTCTCCTTGAGGAGCTCGCGCGTCTCGCGGTCGATCCTGCGGATCGCGTCCTCGAGCGTGAGCACCGCCTCTTCCAGGTCGGTGGCCTGCGAGTCGAGGTAGCCCTTGCGCTCCGTGCTCGTGCGCAGCTCTTCGACCGCCGCCAGGTTGACTGCGCCGAGCTCGCCGATCTGGTTGGTCAGCTTCGTGATCTCGCCCTGCAGGCTGGAGGGCCGGGGCGCATCCTCCGCCGCCGTGGCGAGGCGTGCCTCGTCGGCGTTCGCCTCGCGCAGCTGCGTGTCGAACTGCTCGAAGTTGATCTGCGCCGCCTGCTCCTTCAGCTTCAGCTCGCCGAGCCGCTCGCGCAGCGGCGCGACCTTGTTCTCGATCTCGAGCCGCGCCTCCTCGATCTGGCGCAATGCGCCGGCGGCCTGCTCGACCGTGTCGCGGGCGCCGGCGAGCGTCTTCTCGCAGCCCATGCGCGCCTCGACGGCGACGTCGAGCTGCTGGCGCACCTCCGGAATCGGGTCGGCAGCCAGCTCCTCGGTGAGCTTGGCGATCTCGGCGTCCGCGCGCTCGATCTGCTGGTCGATGACGCGCACCGAATTGTCGATCTCCGCGATCTTCGAGCCGCACTCGCGTTCGCCGAAAACGGCGTCCTGCGCCTCGCGCTCGGCCTGCTGGATGGCGCGCCGCTGCTCGGCGAGCGCCGTCTCGGCGGCCACGTAGGCCCCGCGCGAGCCTTCCAGGCGCTGCCGAGCCTCGCCGATCTCGGCGGCGATGGAAGCCGACGCCGCCTCGCACTTGTGCATCGCGGCCTGGTTCTCTTCCGCCTCGGCCCCGAGCTCGTTGTCCTCCGCGTTCAGCTGCGCCCGGCGCTCGCGATAGCGCTCCTGCGCCTGCGCGAGCTTGAGCTGCTCGATCTGCACGTCGTGGCGCGCTTTCTCGTGGCGCGCGATCTCGACCCGCGCCTCCTCGAGCGCCGCTTCGCGCTCGAGCCGCGCGTTCTCCGCCTGCTCGTGCGCCTGCTGCGCCGACTCGAGGCTGCGGCCGAGCTCGCCGCAGCGTCCTTGGAGCGCCTCGATCTCGGCCTGCCTCGCGAGGATGCCGGCGTCGGCGCGGTCGGGCGCGTGGAAGCTGATGGTGTGGCGGGTGAACTGGTCGCCTTCGCGGTTGACGAGCACCTGCCCCGGCGCGAGCTGCGCGCGCGCAGCGGCATCGGGCGTGCCGTCGACCACCTGCACGCCGGCGAGCCAATCGGCGAGCGCACCGGAGATGCTCGCGTCCAGCACGTGCACCTTTGCCGCGAGCCCGGACGCGGCATCGCCGCTGCCGGCCTCGAAAAGCGCGGCCTTGGTCGGTGGCCGGTGCCCGGCGTTGAGCGAGCCGGACTGCAAAGCGTGCAGCCGCTCGCGCAGCACGGCCTCGACGGCAGTTTCCCAGCCGGCGTCGATGCGCAGCTTGTGGAAGAGCGGCTCGGCACCGCCGAGGCCCAGGCGCTCGATCCACTCGCGCAGCGGCGCGTTGCTCTCGGCCTCGGCCTGGATCTGCCGCAGGGTGGCGAGCTGCGCCTCGGCGGCGGCATGCTCGCGCTGCGCGACGCTGACCGCTTCCGCGGCCTTTGCGCTCTGCTGCTGCAGCTCCTCGCATTCGGTCTGCAGTGCCTCGAAGGTGTCGCGTGCGCGCTGCAGGTCCTGCTCGACCTGCGCGACGCGGCTTTCGAGCTCCTGCGCGAGCGCGCTGTCGGGCTCGACCAAGGCTTCCAGTTCGGCCTGCAGCCGCTCGCGGCGCTGCGTGAGCGCCTCGGCCGCACGCTGCAGGTGCGTGCGGTTGGCCTGCTCGAGCTGCAGCCGGCTTTCCGCCTGCATGAGCAGGCTACGTGCCTCGTTCAGCTTTTCCTGGCTCGAGCGGAAGCCCTGCTCCGCTTCCGGCAGGCGGGCGTTCTCCGCCTCCAGCTTCTGCCTGCTGGCGACGACCTTCTGCTTTGCCGTCCCGGCGCGGCCCGCCCACATGTGCAGCGCCTGGGTGAGCTGCGCGCGCTGCTCGCGCCATGATCCAAGCTGGGTGCGGCGCTCGGTGTGCTGGCTCTCGAGACGCGCGCGCGTTTCCTCGGCGTGCCGCAGCTCCGATTCGAGCCGCGCCACTTCCGAGTTGGCGCCGTACAGCGCGCCCTGGGCGGCGTTCATCGCGTCGCCGGCCTGGTAATGCGCGGCGCGAGCGGTCTCGAGCTGCGATTCCAGGTGGCGGGAATTCGCGTTCTCGGCCTCGAGCTCGTTGCCGACCCGCGTCAGCTCGGCGGCGTGGCGCTCGCGCTCGTTCCCGGCATCCCGGCGGCGCAGATACCAGAGAAGATGGGTCTTCAGCTGCAGGTCCGCCTGCAGCTCCTGGTAGCGGGTGGCGACGCTCGCCTGGGCCTCCAGCTTCTCGATCTGCGCGCCGAGCTCGAGGCGGATGTCGGTGATCCGCGCCAGGTTCTCGCGCGTGTCGGCGAGGCGCGTCTCGGTTTCCTTGCGCCGCTCCTTGTACTTCGAGATGCCGGCGGCCTCCTCGAGGAACACGCGCAGCTCTTCCGGCTTCGCCTCGATGACCCGCGAGATCATGCCCTGCTCGATGATCGCGTAGGCGCGCGGCCCGAGGCCGGTGCCGAGGAAGAGATCGGTAATATCCCGCCGGCGCACATGCGTGCCGTTGATGAAGTATGTCGACTCGCCGTCGCGCTGGAGCACCCGCTTCACGGAGAGCTCGGCATACTGCGACCACTGCCCGGCGGCGCGGCCGAGCGAGTTGTCGAAGGTGAGCTCCACCGAGCAGCGCTGCAGCGGCTGCCGGTTGACCGAGCCGTTGAAGATCACGTCCTGCATCGAATCGCCGCGCAGGGCGGATGCGCGGCTCTCGCCGAGCACCCAGCGCAGCGCGTCGATCACGTTCGATTTGCCACAGCCGTTCGGGCCGACCACGCCTACCAGCTGGCCGGGGACATGAATCGTTGTGGGATCTACGAAGGACTTAAAACCAGACAGCTTTATTTGAGTTAACCGCACCCGAAAATAATAGCGTTTTCCGCGCGCGCTTTGGAAGCAATCGAGCCCCGACAGACGGTGTTGACAGCGGGCGCGTGATACTATCCGTCGCGGCTTCCCTTCGGTTGTCTCGAGTGCCTTCGCGTCCCAGCAAGCGGCTAGAAACGTTCGCCAACCCCGCGCCGGAGCGCGACTACCGGATCCATATGGAGATCCCGGAGTTCACCTGCGTGTGCCCGATGACCGGCCAGCCGGACTTCGCGCACCTCGTGCTCGACTACGTGCCGGATCGCCTCTGCGTGGAGCTGAAATCGCTCAAGCTCTACATCTGGTCCTACCGCGGCGAAGGCGCTTTCCATGAAGCGGTCACCAACAAGATCCTCGATGACCTGGTGAAGGCGACGAAGCCGCGCTGGATGCGGCTCGAGTCGCGCTTCGCCGTGCGCGGCGGCATCACGACTTCCGTCTTCGCGGAACACCGCAAGAAGGGCTGGTCCGGCAAAGCTTGAACCCGCTCCTCGCCCGGCTGCAGCCCTATCCGTTCGAAAAACTGCGCGCGCTGACGGCCGGCGCGACCCCGAACCCGTCGCTCAAGCCGCTCAACCTCTCGATCGGCGAGCCGAAGCATCCGACACCCGCGCTCGTCAAGGACGCTCTGACCCGGGCGCTGGACGGCCTTGCCGCCTATCCGCTGACCATCGGCACGCCCGAGCTGCGCCAGGCGATCGCCGCGTGGCTGGCGCGCCGCTACGGCATCCCGCCGCCCGACCCGGAAACGGAAGTCCTGCCGATCAACGGCTCGCGCGAGGCGCTCTTCGCCTTCGCCCAGACGGTGCTCGATCCCACTTGCGGGGCGAAGGTCGTCTGCCCCAACCCCTTCTATCAAATATACGAAGGGGCGGCCTTCCTCGCTGGCGCGGCGCCGATCTATGGAACGCCGGGGAACTGGGACGGCGTCCAGCTGATGTACGTGTGCTCGCCCGCCAATCCGAGCGGCCGCGTCATGGGCCTGGACGACTGGCGCCAGGTATTCGAGCTGGCGGATCGCCACGGCTTCATCATCGCCTCCGACGAGTGTTATTCCGAGATCTACTGCAACGACCCGCCGCTCGGCTCGATGCAGGCGGCCCGGCAGCTCGGCCGCTCCTACGAGCGGCTGGTGGCGTTCTCCAGCCTGTCGAAGCGGTCGAACGCCCCCGGCATGCGATCGGGCTTCGTGGCGGGCGACCGGGCCCTGATCAAGAAATTCCTGCTCTATCGCACCTACCACGGCTCGGCCATGAGCCTCGCCATACAGGCGGCATCGATCGCCGCCTGGAACGACGAAAAGCACGTCGAGGACAACCGCCGCCGGTACGCGGAGAAATACCGCGCCTGCCTGCCGCGCGTGAAGGCGCCCCTGGAAACGGAAATGCCCGACGGCGGGTTCTATCTCTGGATGCGGACGCCGATCGACGACGCCGAGTTCACCCGGCGCCTGCTCGTCGAGCAGAACGTCCTCGTCCTGCCCGGCAGCTACATCGCGCGTGCGGTCGACGGCGTCAATCCCGGCGCCAACCACATCCGCATCGCGCTCGTGCCCCCGCTCGCCGAATGCACCGAGGCCATCGAGCGCATCAGCGGCCTTGCCGCATCTTTGTAAATGAGCCTATGAATACCCAACAGATCATCGACCAAGCCTGGGAGCAGCGCGCCTCCCTGAATCCCGGTAACGCGCCCGAAGCAGTGAAGGAAGCCGTGGAGGACGTCATCGCCGGGCTCGACGCCGGGCGCCTGCGCGTGGCCGAGAAGACCGGCGGCCAATGGGTGACGCACCAGTGGATCAAGAAGGCCGTGCTGCTTTCGTTCCGGCTGGAAGACAACCGGGTGATCGAAGGCGCCGGCACGCGCTACTACGACAAGGTCGGCTCCAAGTTCGGGCCGAAGTTCGACTTCGGCGCAGCCGGCTTCCGGGTCGTGCCGCCCGCCATGGCGCGCCGCGGCGCGTTCATCGCGAAGAACGCGGTCCTCATGCCCTCCTACGTGAACATCGGCGCCTACGTGGACGAAGGCACCATGGTCGACACCTGGGCGACCGTCGGCTCCTGCGCGCAAATCGGCAAGAACGTGCACCTCTCGGGCGGCGTGGGCATCGGCGGCGTGCTGGAGCCGCTGCAGGCGAACCCGGTGATCATCGAGGACAACTGCTTCATCGGCGCGCGCTCAGAGGTCGTCGAGGGCGTCATTGTCGAGGAGAACAGCGTCATCTCGATGGGCGTGTTCCTCGGCCAGAGCACCCGCATCCTCGACCGCGCCACCGGGGAGATCCTGTACGGGCGCGTGCCGGCCGGATCGGTGGTCGTGTCCGGTAATTTGCCCTCCCCCGACGGGAAATACGGGCTCTATTGCGCGGTGATTGTAAAAAAGGTCGACGCCAGGACACGCGCGAAGACCAGCCTGAACGAACTCCTGCGAGGGGATTAAACTAGCCGAAATTCAGGGGGGCTCCGATGTCCGCAATGAAGCGTCTGTTCCAGGTGATGGCCGACAAGAAGGCGTCGGACATCTTCATTTCCGTCGGCGCGCCGATCAACATCAAGATGAACGGCGTCGCCATGCCGGTGAACCAGACCATCATGACGGCGGAGACGGTGCAGGAGCTCCTCTACCAGGTGCTGAACGAGCGCCAGAGGAAGGAGTTCGAGGACGAGATGGAGCTGAACACCGCGTTCCAGCTCGAAGGCGTCGGCGCCTTCCGTATCAGCGCCTTCCGCCAGAAGGGCTCGCCCGCGGTGGTGGTGCGATTCATCCCCGGCTCGATTCCTGCGCTCGACACGCTCGGGCTGCCCGAGGTGCTGAAGGAAGTGATCATGCAGAAGCGCGGCCTGATCCTGATGGTCGGCGCCACCGGCTCGGGCAAGTCGACCTCGCTCTCCTCGATGCTCGACTTCCGCAACGAGCGCAAGTCCGGCCACATCCTCACGCTGGAAGATCCGGTCGAGTTCATCTTCCAGAACAAGAAGTCGATCGTGAACCAGCGCGAGGTCGGCACGGACACGAAGGCCTTCGAGGTCGCGCTCAAGAACGCCCTGCGCCAGGCGCCGGATTGCATCCTGATCGGCGAGATCCGCGACAAGGCGACGATGGCGATGGCGCTCGCGTACTCGCAGTCGGGCCACCTGTGCCTCGCGACGCTGCATGCGAACAACAGCTACCACGCGATGAACCGCATCATCAACTTCTACCCGCTGGAGAACCGGCCCAGCCTGCTGCTCGACCTGTCGGCGGCGCTGCAGGCCGTGATCTCGCAGCGCCTGGTGCGCACCAAGACCGGGGCGCGCGTCGCGGCGTGCGAGGTGCTCCTCAACACCCGCCACATCGCCGAGCTGATCGAGAAAGGCGAGATCAACGAGATCAAGGACGCGCTCGAGAAGAGCATGGCGCCCGGCTCGCAGACTTTCGAGCAGGCGCTCTTCAAGCTCTTCATGGAAGGCAAGATCACCCAGGAAGAGGCGATGTCGAACGCCGACTCGGCGACCAACATGCTCTGGCTCATCAACCAGGCCACCGCCGGCGAGATCAGCGGCCAGGCGCTGCCGCCCAAATCGCAGCCGTCGGCTGGCGGCGAGAAGTCGGCCGACAAACCGGCGCCCGAGAAGAGCGGCGTGCTCTCCGCCGGTTCCGGCGCCTCCTTCAACGACTTCAAGATCGACATGAATGCCTGAGGCATCACGGGCGCTCGAGCTGACCCAGCAACTCATCGAGCGCCGCTCCATCACCCCGGACGACGGGGGCTGCCAGGAATTGATCGCTGCCCGGCTGCAGAAGTCGGGCTTCCGCTGCGAGTCGATGAAGTTCGGCGACGTCACGAACCTCTGGGCACGCCGCGGGGCCGCTCATCCGGTCGTCTGCTTCGCCGGTCACACGGATGTCGTGCCGACCGGTCCCCTCGCCGAGTGGAAGTCGGACCCCTTCGTACCGACGATCCGCGACGGCAAGCTCTACGGCCGCGGCGCGGCGGACATGAAGTCGTCCATCGCCTGCTTCGTCGTCGCCGCCGAGCGCTTCGTCGCCGAGCGTCCGCAGCATGCCGGCTCGGTGGCGCTCCTCATCACTTCCGACGAGGAAGGTCCGGCGGTCGACGGCACGGTGCGGGTGGTGGAAAAGCTCAAGGCCCGCAACGAGCTCATCGACTACTGCATCGTCGGCGAGCCGAGCTCGGTCGACATACTCGGCGACACGCTGAAGTTCGGCCGCCGCGGCTCGCTTTCCGGCAAGCTGACCGTGCGCGGCGTGCAGGGCCATGTCGCCTATCCGCACCTCGTGAAGAACCCGATCCACCTCCTTGCGCCCGCGCTCGCCGAGCTGGTGCGCACGGAATGGGACAAGGGCAACGACGCGTTCCCGCCGACCTCCTTCCAGGTCTCCAACGTCCACGCCGGCACCGGCGCAGGCAACGTGGTGCCGGGCGCGGTGGTGGTGGACTTCAATTTCCGCTTTTGCACCGAGAGCACGGATGCCTCGCTGAAGAGCCGCGTGGAATCGATCCTGAGGAAGCACGGTCTCGACGATGGCGTGGAATGGACGCTCGGCGCGAAGCCCTTCCTCAGCAAGCAAGGCCGCCTCGGCAAGATCGTGACCGAGGCCGCGAAGCGCCACACCGGCGTCACCGGCGAGCTCTCCACCACCGGCGGCACCTCGGATGCGCGCTTCATCATCGATATCTGCCCCGAGGTGATCGAGCTCGGGCCGATCAACATGAGCATCCACAAGCTGAACGAGCACATCTCGCTCGACGAGCTCGAGATGCTGCCGCTCATCTATCTCGACACGCTGCGCGCGCTGCTCCCTTGACCCTTCGTGAGCTGATCGCGCGCACGGAGCAAACGCTGCGCGCGGCGGATCTTCACTACGGGCATGGCACGGACAATCCGCATGATGAGGCCGCCTGGCTCGTGCTTCGTGGCCTCGGACTGCCGTTCGACGCCGATCTCGACCAGCCCGCGGCGGACGTGGCGCGCATCGACACGCTGGCCGAGCGCCGGGTGAAAGAGCGCATCCCGCTCGCCTATTTGCTGAAGGAAGCGTGGCTCGCCGGCCAGCCGTTCTACGTCGACGAGCGGGTCATCGTGCCGCGCTCCCACATCGCCGAATTGCTGCCCAAGCTCTCGCGTCGCCCGGCACGGCGCATCCTCGACCTATGCACGGGCTCCGGTTGCCTTGCCATCCTGGCGGCGCGCGCCTTTCCGGCCGCGATCGTGGACGCCGTGGACATTTCCCCCGCCTCGCTGGCGGTCGCGCGCAAGAACGTGGCGCGGCATCGCCTGGGGCGCCGGGTGCATCTCATGCGCTCCGACCTGTTCGACGCGCTGAACCAGCGCTACGACCTCATCCTCACCAATCCGCCCTATGTCGGCGCACGCGCCATGGGTGAGCTGCCCGCCGAATATCGCCATGAGCCGCGGCTCGCGCTCGCTGGCGGCAGCGACGGCCTCGACCTCGTGGCGCGGTTGCTCGCCGCCGCGCCGGGCCATCTGGAGCCGGAGGGCCTGCTCGTCTGCGAGATCGGCGACGGCAAGGCGGCCGTGCAGCGGCGCTTTCCGCGGCTGCAGCTCGACTGGCTCAAGCCCCAGGTTTTCGCCTGGCGCCCTGCCAGAAAGGCACGCGCGCCTCGAAAGCCGCCCAGTCGCGGCGCACGCGCGCGATAAGGCGCTCTTCGCGCGCATCGAGGCGCGGCGCGCCGCCGAGGCGGCGCGCCACCGCGATGTCGTTCAGCTCGCCGAACCCGTCCTGCAACCGCTCGAGCGCCGCGAGATAACGGCTGGTCCGAGTGCGAGGGAAGCAATCCGCAAAAGCATCGGCCGCGTAGCGCAGCCGCTTCAGCCGCACCCGCCGGCGATGGCGTTCGCCGGCGTCGGACCAATCGATCGGCTTCATCGCCTTGCGCTGCAGCCGATCGAGCGCACGCGCGGCAAACCGGCCGAGCGGCTCCGCACTCGCCCGCCACGGCGCTTCCTCGATCCATCGCAGGATGCGCACCAGCGTCTGGTGGAACGCCGGCGACCCGACGAGCGCGCGCGCCTTCGCCCGCGCTTTCTTCGCCGCCGCCGGCCGCGAACGCAGCGACGCGCCGAACACGTCCCAGTCGCGTGCCTCGCCCAGCGCTGCGCCGAAGGGGCGCAGTCGCCGGCGCACGACGCGCGCTTGCGGATCGAGCGCGTGGAACGCCGCGAAGAGCGATCGCAGCCTTCGCAGGCCGACGCGAAGCTGGTGCAGATATTCCGCCTCGTCCGCGGCGAGCATGCCTTCGGCGTTCGCGGCGATCTGCTCGAACGCGGCCGCCGCAAGCCTGGCCAGCGCCTCATGCGGCTTCGCATCGCCGAGATCGGGCCGCCGCCACTTGCGCGGCAAAGGCGGCTCGCGCAGCGCGAGGCGATAGCCCCGCTCGGCCTTGCCGGCGAGCGACAGGCGCAGCGCAAGGGGCTCGACGAGCGACTCCGCATAGCGCAGCAGGCGGCGCGGCGCGCCGCTCTTCAGCTCGATCTCGAGCTCGAGGATCGCCTCGCGGCGCCTGCCGGCAATGAGGCAGCCGCGATCGAGCGCCACTTCCACGACCGCGTCCTTCAGGCGAATGTCGGTTGCGCGGCGCGTGAACCGCGTCTCGAAGAGCGGAGCCAGCCGCCGTTGCAGCGCAGCGAGCTCGATGCCGCTCGCGCGGCGGATCTCCTCCGCGGGAAAAAGCGAGAGGTCGAGCGCGGCGCGCGGCACGCCGAGCTCCCATTCGCCGCGCACGCCCGGCGCCCGCTCGCACTTGAACGTCTGCAGCCAGGCAGGGCCGACGCGACGCAGGCGCAGCGCCGCACGCTCACGGCTCAGCTCGTGCGAAAGCGTGTCGAAGTAGATCGATGCCAGCGCAACGCCGCGAACCAGCGCGAGCTCGCGGACGGCGCGCGCAGCCGCTTGCGGCGCGAGCCGGAATTTCAGCTCGCGCTCAAGCGGCATGCCTGGAAGGTGGGGTGGCCGATGGGACTCGAACCCACAACAACAGGGATCACAACCCTGGACTCTACCTTTGAGCTACGGCCACCATTGACTCGGTGTTGGCCTGCCCGGCGGGACTCGAACTCGCAACCTACGGCTTAGAAGGCCGTTGCTCTATCCGGTTGAGCTACGGGCAGTCCGCGTGCAAACCCTACATACTTTTGGTCGGGGCGAGAGGATTTGAACCTCCGACATCCTGCTCCCAAAGCAGGCGCGCTACCAGACTGCGCCACGCCCCGAAAAAGGCGCCAAATGATACTCTTAGCTCACCTTTCGAGCAATGCGAATGGCTTGCGACAGGGGTGCATTTCTGCTACAAAAGCGCCTCACTTTTTCAGGCTAGGCTGCACTGCAAATGGCTGTAGAGATCACCCGCAAGACCTTCACGCCCTACGCTGCCAAGAAGGGCGAGGAGTACATGAACGCCAAGCAGCGCAGCCATTTCCGCAAGATCCTGGAAACGCTGAAGGCGGAGCTCTCGCAGGAGATCGATCGCACGGTCCACACGATGCAGGACGAGGCGACCGTGTTCGCCGATCCGAACGACCGCGCCAGCCAGGAATCCGACATGGCGCTCGAGCTGCGCAACCGCGACCGCGAGAGAAAGCTGATCAAGAAGATCGACGAGACGATCGCGCGCATCGACGCCAACGAGTACGGCTACTGCGACAGCTGCGGCGTGGAGATCGGCCTGAAGCGCCTCGAGGCCCGTCCGACGGCGACGCTGTGCATCGACTGCAAGACGCTGGACGAGCTGCGCGAGCGCCAGGTCGCGAAGTAATTTCCCAAACCGGGAATAAAAACGGCGCCTGAGGCGCCGTTTTTATTTAGCCGTTCTGCTTGGCTGTCTCGCCTTTCGGCTCGACGGCCTTCATGGAAAGTCGCACGCGGCCCTTGTCGTCGGCCTCGAGCACCTTCACCTTCACGATCTGCCCTTCCTTGAGGTGATCGGACACGGCGTTGACGCGCTCGTGGCTGATCTGGGAGATGTGCAGCAGGCCGTCGCGCCCCGGCAGGAGCTGGACGATGGCGCCGAAATCGAGCAGACGCAGCACCGGACCCTCGTAGATCTTGCCGACTTCCACGTCGGCGGTGATGTCCTGAATGCGCTTTCTCGCCGCCTCGCCGCCTTCGGCCGAGACGCAGGCGATGGAGATCGTGCCGTCGTCCTCGATCTCGATGGTCGTGCCGGTCTCTTCCTGGATGCCGCGGATGACCACGCCGCCCTTGCCGATGACGTCGCGGATCTTGTCCGGGTTGATCTTCATCTTGATGATGCGCGGCGCGAAGGTGGAGAGCTGCTCGCGCGAGCCCTCGATCGCGCGCTTCATGATGTCGAGTATCGACAGGCGCGCCTCGCGCGCCTGGTCGAGCGCGATCTTCATGATGCCCTTGCTGATGGACTCGATCTTGAGGTCCATCTGCAGCGCGGTGACGCCGTTCTCCGTGCCGGCGACCTTGAAGTCCATGTCGCCCAGGTGGTCCTCGTCGCCGAGGATGTCCGACAGCACGGCGAAGCGGTTGCCTTCCTTGATGAGGCCCATGGCGATCCCGGCGACGTGCGCCTTGATCGGCACGCCGGCGTCCATCAGCGCGAGCGAGCCGCCGCAGACCGAGGCCATCGACGAGGAGCCGTTCGACTCGGTGATCTCCGACACCACGCGGATCGAGTAGCCGAACTGCTCCGGCGTCGGCAGCAGGCCGACCAGCGCGCGCTTGGCGAGTCGGCCATGGCCGATCTCGCGGCGCTTCGAGGGGCCCATGCGTCCGGTCTCTCCGGTCGCGTACGGCGGCATGTTGTAGTGCATCATGAAGCGCTCGCGGTATTCGCCGGCCAGCGCGTCGATGATCTGCTCGTCGCGGCCGGTGCCGAGCGTCACGGTGACGAGCGCTTGCGTCTCACCGCGCGTGAAGAGCGCCGAGCCATGCGTGCGCGGCAGAACGCCGACGCGCACGGTGATCGGGCGCACGGTGCGCGTGTCGCGACCGTCGATGCGCGGCTCGCCGTCCAGGATCTGGCCGCGCACGATCGCGGATTCGAGGTTGAACGTGATCTCCTTCACCGCGTTCACGCTCGGGCCACCCTCGGTGCCCACGCCGAGCTGCTCGAAGACGCGCTTCCAGATCGCGTCGATCGCTTCCTTGCGCTGCTTCTTCTGCTTGATGCGGAATGCTTCGCGCAGCTCCGTTTCCGAGAGCTCCTTGATGCGCGCGATCAGCGCTTCGTCCCTTGCCGGCGGCTGGAATTCCCACGCCGGCTTGCCCGCCACCTCGGCGAGCTCGTTGATCGCCTGGATGGCGGCCTGCATCTGCTCGTGGCCGAATACCACGCCGCCGAGCATCACGTCCTCGGTCAGCTCGAGGGCCTCGGACTCGACCATCATCACGCCCTGCTCCGTGCCGGCGACGACGAGGTTCAGCTTGGATTCCTTGAGCTGCGACATCGTCGGATTGCAGATGTACTCGCCATTCACGTAGCCGACGCGGCAGGCGCCGATCGGGCCGTTGAACGGAATGCCGGAGAGGGTCAGCGCGGCCGACACGGCGAGCATCGCGGGGATGTCGGAATCGACCTCGGGGTTCAGCGACAGGACCTGCGCGACGACCTGCACCTCGTTCAGGAAGCCGTCGGGGAAAAGCGGCCGGATCGGGCGGTCGATGAGGCGCGAGGTCAGCGTCTCCTTCTCGGAAGGGCGTCCTTCGCGCTTGAAGAAGCCGCCGGGAATCTTGCCCGCGGCGTAGGTTTTCTCGACGTAGTCGACGGTGAGGGGGAAC
>Ga0207707_10002220_pt1 | contig 17547 bp, 14 predicted proteins | sample KBSC83BmetaG_FD_184336 | JGI IMG/M metagenome (GOLD analysis project Ga0207707, IMG submission 184336) | Corn rhizosphere microbial communities from Kellogg Biological Station, Michigan, USA - KBS C8-3B metaG (SPAdes) (version 2) | ecosystem: Host-associated > Plants > Roots > Rhizosphere ...
CAGTGGACACGACCTGGCCCATTCTTCCAGCCAGCGTGGTGGCAACGTCCCGCGCACCTGGCGCCGCCCGCGCCGCCGACGGCGACAGCATGACCTCCTGGGCCATCGCCGGGCACGGTGCAACTGACCTGACGTTCACCTTCAGCACGCTGCGCGGCTTCGGCGCCGCCCGGATGATGTGGGATGGCCGGGCGCCTCCGTTCTATTCGCTGCTGGTCTCGGACGATGGCGAGCGATGGCGGGTCGTGGACAGCGTCCGCGACTCTGATGGAGGGCGTGATTACCTCTTTACCGGGCCGCAGGAAACGCGCCTGGTGCGCCTGCACATCAGCGGCGATTCATCCTCACTGCCTGCTCGCCTTCGCGAGGTCACTTTCCTCCCGCTCGCCTTCGGTCTCGATTCGAACCGGGTGATCAGGCAGATGGCGCTGGATGCCGCGCCAGGCCTCTTTCCCCGCTCGTTCGGTGATTCACTGGCCTTCTGGACGATTGTGGGCGCCGACGGTGACACGAAGGAAGCGCTAGTGGAGGAAAGTGGGCGTGTGGAGGTGGACGGTGCAGGGTTCTCCCTCGAGCCGTTTCTGCGCGTCGGCGATTCGCTCCTCACCTGGCATGACGTCCTGCTCCATGACTCGCTCACTGCCGGCTACCTCCCCATACCCGTCGTAACCTGGCAGCACGCTCCCGTGGAACTCGAGACGACGGCCTGGACCACCGGGCGGCGTGATAGCTCCAGCCTGCTGGTCACCTATCGGCTGACTAACCGGCGCATGGCCTCCGTCACCGCGACTTTGCTGCTGGCCGTTCGCCCGCTGCAGGTCAATGCGCCGTCACAGTTTCTCAATGCGCCAGGAGGTATCGGTCATATCAACCACCTCGGGCTGCACGGTGACACCCTGATCGTTGATTCTGCGCGCGTGGTGCTTTTCGATCGGCCGGACTCAGGCGGTGTCACCACGTTTGATCATGGTGACGTGAGCAGCTACCTGGCGCGGGGTGTCCTGCCTTCCTCACGTGAAGTCACCGATGCCCGGCATCTCGCGAGCGGTGCGCTCAGCTACCAGGTGTCGCTGGCCCCGGGGGCATCCAGGACCATCACTATCGCCGTGCCCTGGCATGGCACCGGCACACTGCCGGCTGGCGCTGACCCGGTCTGGGCAGCCGCGTCCCGCACGCGAGCCGCGGCAGAATGGCGCGGCAAGACCAGCCGCTTCGCCCTGCAGGGCCCACCGATGGTGAGGACACTGGAGCAGACCATCCGTGCGTCCGTCGCGTACATCCTCATCAACCGCGACAGCGCCGCCATCCAGCCCGGCTCGCGGGCATACGCCCGCTCCTGGATCCGCGACGCCGCACTCACCTCGTCCGCGCTGCTGCGGCTCGGCATCACCGACCCGGTGCGGGAGTTCCTCGAATGGTTTGCGCCGTACCAGTTTGCCAGCGGGAAAATTCCCTGCTGCGTTGACCGCCGGGGCGCGGATCCGGTGCCCGAGAACGACAGCCAGGGTGAGTTCATCTATCTCGCCACCGAGTATGCCCGTCGCACCGGCAGCATGGAGGTGCTCCGGCCGCTCTGGCCTCGCATCGCCGCCGCGGCAACGTACATGGATTCCCTCCGCCACAGCCGGATGTCGGGCGTCTGGCGCGACTCGCTGGGCGGGGCCTTCTTTGGCCTGATGCCCGAGTCCATCAGCCACGAGGGCTACTCGGCGCATCCGGAGCACTCGTACTGGGACGATTTCTGGGCGGCGCGAGGATTTGCGGACGCGGCAGGCGCGGCGCGGCAACTCGGGCTTGAAGACTCGCTCAAGTGGCAGGCAGTGGCCGACAGTTTCCGTCACGACCTGCTGGCGTCCATCCGCCAGGCAATGGCCGTGCACCACATGGACTTCGTTCCAGGGTCGGTGGAGCTGGCGGACTTCGATGCAACCTCTACCACCATCGCGGGCGATCCCGCGGAACTGCTGGACTCCCTGCCTCCGGTGGCAGTACAGCGCACTTTCGAGAAGTTCGATTCGGTGCTGCAGGCCCGGCGGACTGGCCAGCCGTGGACCGCGTACACTCCGTACGAGGTCAGGGCGGTGGGTACCAAGGTCCGGCTGGGCTGGCGCGAAAGCGCGCTGGCGCAGTTGAAGGACCTGCTGGCCGATCAACGGCCGCCGGCCTGGCGTCAGTGGCCGGAAGTAGTCCGGCGCAGCGCTCGCGCTCCGGAGTTTCTGGGCGACCTTCCGCACACATGGGTCGCGTCGGACTTCATCCGGGCGGCACTTGATCTCTTTGTGTATGAGGCCCCGGATGGGTCCCTGGTGCTGATGGGCGGAATTGCCCCGGGATGGCTGCAGGGCTCCGGGATTGACGTCCGGATTCCGTGGAGCAGCCGTGGGGCGGTGGAGTATTCAGCGAGGCGTGAAGGGGACACCCTTGTCGTGCAGGTGCGCAGCGCGCCCGGCAATGCCGCGTACCTGCTGCTGCGGCCTCCCATGGAGGGCAGGCTCAGCGCAACGGATCACGGTCGCCCGCTGGCCGTGACACCAGCGGGAATCCGGCTGGACCACGTGCCCGCGGAGGTGCGGATCACGTCGCACCCGGAATAGCGTCGAGGTCGGCGCCATTGCTGCGGGCCACGCCGGCGTAGTAGCGCGCGCTCGATTTCAGCGTCCGTTTCTGGGTGGCGTAGTCCACATGGACAATTCCGAATCGCTTGGAGTAGCCGAGGCTCCACTCGAAATTGTCGAGCAGGGACCAGGCGCAATAGCCGCGGAGGTCCACGCCCTGCGTTATCGCATCGTGCGCAGCGCGCAGGTGCTCCCGGTAGTAGGCCACCCGGAGTGGGTCATGGACGGTGTCGCCGGTGGCGCTGGGCGGGTCGGGGAAGGCGGCGCCGTTTTCGGTGATATAGATCGGCATGCGCCCGTAGCGCTCCGTCACCCAGGTAAGCACGCGGGTGAGCGCCGGAGCGTAGACCTCCCAGCCAGTCTCGGTGTAGAGCGCTCCGGCCTGGCGGACGTTGCTCGCAAGCACGGGCCATGCCTCCGGATCGTGGCGACTGACACCGCGGGTGTAGTAGTTGATACCGAGGAAGTCGGTCGGTTCGCGTATCAAGGCAAAGTCGTCTGGGGGAAACGGTGGCCAGGCGTCGCCAAAGATCTCCGCGAGTTCGGCTGGATAAGCCCCGAGGTAGACCGGGTCCAGGTACTGCCGGTTCATATAGGCGTCGGCGCGCCGGGCTGCGTCACGGTCCAGGGCACTCTGGCTGGCTGGCTCCTTGGGCTCGAGATTGACCACCAGGCCGATTTCGCCCTTGCCCCCAGCCCGGAATGCCTGAACCGCGGTACCGTGTGCGCGCAACAGATTGTGCGAGGCAATGGGAGATTCATAAAGGTTGATGTGACCGGGTGCGAGGGCGCCATGCAGGTAGCCGCCATCGGTGACGACCCAGGGCTCGTTGAGGGTCACCCAGCGCGTGACCCGGTCGCCGTAGGCACGGAAGGCCGTGGCCGCGTAGTCGCCAAACCACCCGGCTATGTCCCGGTTGAGCCACCCGCCGCGGTCGTCCAGCGCGGCGGGAAGGTCCCAGTGGTACAGGGTCACCAGCGGAGTGATGCCGTGTTCCAGCAGCGCGTCTATCAGCCGGTCGTAGAATCCGATGCCGCCCGGATTCACCCGCCCGATACCGTCCGGGAGCAGCCGGCTCCAGGAGAGACTGAACCGATAGGCATTGAGCCCGAGGTCGGCCATGAGTCGCACATCGTCGGCCCAGCGGTGGTAGTGATCGCAGGCGATGTCGCCGGTTTCGCCACGCGCGGTCCGGCCCGGCGTGTGGGCAAACCGATGCCAGATACTCGGCCCGGCGCCATCGGCGAGCGGGGAACCTTCGATCTGGTAGGCGGCGGTGGCGGTGCCCCAGAGAAATCCGGCGGGAAACACGGTAGTGGCAGTCATCTCTTCAGCGGGGTTGCATGGCGAGCGTAACGTTGGAAGGCATACGCAAAATATACGACGAACGCGGCAAGCCGCGGGTCGCCGTGCACGATCTCGACCTGGCCATCGGGGACGGCGAGTTCCTGGTGCTGGTGGGCCCGTCCGGCTGCGGCAAGAGCACGACGCTCCGGATGATTGCCGGGCTCGAGTCCATCACGGCCGGCACCTTGCGCATCGGCGACCGGCTGGCCAATGCCATACCGGCCCGGGATCGAGACATTGCCATGGTGTTCCAGAGCTACGCGCTGTATCCCCACATGACCGTGCGCGAAAACATGGCCTTTGCCCTGCGCCTTCGCCGGATGGATCGGGCCGAGCTGAACCGGCGGGTGGAGGAAACGGCGGACCTGCTGGGCCTGGAGCCCATGCTGGAACGCCGGCCGCGGCAGCTCTCCGGCGGGGAGCGGCAACGGGTGGCACTGGGGCGGGCCATCGTGCGCCAGCCAGCCGTGTTTCTGTTCGACGAGCCGCTGTCCAACCTCGATGCCTCGCTCCGGGTCCAGATGCGACGCGAAATCGCCCGGCTGCATGCCCGGTTGGGCACCACCATGATCTACGTGACGCATGATCAGGTCGAAGCCATGACGCTGGGCAACCGGATCGCGGTCCTGTCCGCCGGCCGGCTGCAGCAGGTGGATACACCGATGGCGCTGTACGCGGAGCCGGCCAACCTCTTCGTTGCCGGGTTCATCGGGAGCCCGCCGATGAACCGGATTCCGGGGCGGATCACCGGAGAGCCTTCCGTATTCGAGTCCACCGGCGGCGGCCTCCGGTTCCCGGCGGCGGGACGACCAGCCGGCGCCGGCCAGGTCGTGCTCGGTATCCGGCCCGAGGCGGTGCGCCTTGGGACACCCGATGCGGGCGTGCCGGCCCGCGTCACGCTGGTGGAGCCGCTCGGCGCAGAGGCGCTGGTCTATCTCGACATGGCGGGGCAGGACCTGGTGGCACGAATAGACGGCTCCGCACTGCCTGCGGTGGAAGCGGTGGTGGGCCTGGCACTGGACCCGGCGCATGCGCTCTGGTTTGACGCCGGATCCGGCCGGAGGCTGGCCTGACCGATTGCCATTTGGGGTGCCGAGCGCTACTTTTCCGGGCTTCTCCTGACCGCACTCCGGCGATCGGGGAATAACCCCAGCCCGCGGCCCCACGCCCGCGGTCCGAATGTGAAAGTGGCGTCCCTCATGGCTGAAGCCCCCCTCGTAGCAGACAAGATCACCAACACCGGCCTCCGCGTCCGCGCCGACCTGTACGATGAAGAGTACAGCGACGACGAATACGAACAGCTCCTCTCGATGTACGAGGGGACGATGTCGCAGATCGTCGAAGGCGAGATCGTCAAGTCCAAGGTGCTGCGTGTCACCGATAATGCCGTCATCCTCGATGTCGGCTTCAAGTCCGAGGGCTCGGTTCCCCTCGACGAATTCAAGGACCCCGGCTCGCTCAAGGAAGGCGACGAAGTCGAAGTGTTCCTCGAGCACCTCGAGGACCACGAAGGCGCGGTCGTCCTGTCCAAGAAGAAGGCCGACTTCATGCGGGTCTGGGAAAAGATCCGCGTGGCCTACGAGAGCGACCAGCCGGTGGAAGGCACCCTGACCAAGAAGATCAAGGGCGGCGTGGTCGTGAACCTCATGGGCGTGGACGCGTTCCTGCCGGGTTCGCAGATCGCGTTGCGCCGGGTGCCCAACATTGATGATCTCCTGGGCCAGACCTACGAGTTCAAGATCATCAAGCTCAACAAGCGGCGCCGCAACATCGTGGTCAGCCGCCGGGTGATCCTGGAGCACGAGCGGGCCCACAAGCGCGAGCACCTGATGAAGGAGCTCGAAGTGGGCCAGGTCCGGAAGGGCGTCGTCAAGAACGTCACCGACTTCGGCGCGTTCATTGACCTGGGCGGCGTGGACGGCCTGCTCCACATCACCGACATGTCCTACGGCCGGGTGTCGCACCCCAGCGAGATGGTGCAGATCGGCCACGAAGTCGAGGTCAAGATCCTGGACATCGACTGGCAGCGGGAGCGCATCTCGCTGGGCATGAAGCAGCTCCAGTCCTACCCCTGGAAGGATGTGGCGCAGAAGTATCCGGTGGGCTCGCGGGTGCAGGGCAAGGTGGTGTCCATCACCAACTACGGTGCGTTCGTCGAGCTGGAGCCGGGCATCGAAGGCCTGGTCCACATCAGCGAGATGAGCTGGACCCGGAACGTGCGCCATCCGTCCAAGATCGTCTCCATCGGCGAGACCATCGAGGCGGTGGTGCTGAAGGTGGACGAGAACGAGGAGAAGATCTCGCTCGGCATGAAGCAGACCGAACAGGATCCCTGGATGGTGCTGCCGCTCAAGTACCCGGTGGGCACCCGCCTCGAGGGCAAGGTCCGGAACCTGACCAGCTTCGGCGCGTTCGTCGAGATCGAGCCCGGCATTGACGGCCTCATCCACATTTCCGACATGTCCTGGACCAAGCGGGTGCAGCACCCGTCGGAAGTGGTCAAGAAGGGCGACTCGGTCGAGGTCCTCATTCTCAATATTGACGCCGAGAACAAGCGGATCAGTCTGGGCCTCAAGCAAGCGCAGGAAGATCCCTGGCTCCGGATCGGCGAGACCTATCCCATCGGGATGGAACTCCGCGGCGTCGTGTTGCGGCTGATGGACAAGGGCGTGGTCGTGGATGTCGGCAACGACATCGAAGGTTTTGTGCCGGTGTCGCAGCTGGGCAAGGCCGATGTCCAGAACCCCGGTGATGCGGTCCAGGAAGGGCAGCCGGTGGACATGTCAGTGCTCGAGGTGGATCCGATCCATCACCGCATCGTCCTCGCGGTCGTGGGCTACCCGGAAACCACCGAAGAGGAAATGGCGGCCAACCGGGCCAAGGCCGCCCGGCCCATTCCCGTCGAGGGTGACGAGGGCGATGAGCCGGCGGAGGAAGTCCCGGCGCCGGCCGCCGAGTAGGCGCGTTTCGTCCTGCTGGACAGAAGCCCCCGAGCAATCGGGGGCTTTCTTTTTCGCTCCTCCTTACAAGCCGAAATCGTGGACCTGGGAATCAACCGCGGAGACGCAGAGGACGCGGAGAATTGATGTGGCTGGCGCGATCCGGATAGCATGGACATCGGGATTGACACTATGATCTGTCATGACCCGGCTAGAGCAGCTCAATGCACTCAGCGAGCGCGTGATTGGCGCGGCAATCGAGGTGCATCGCCATCTCGGGCCAGGGCTCCTCGAATCGGCGTATCAGCGCTGCCTCGAGACGGAGCTTCGGATTTGTGGCATTCCGTACAGGGCTGAGGTGCCCCTCCCGGTCCAATACAAGGACTGCGCGCTTGATTGCGCTTCTCGCATGGATCTCTTGATTGATGGAAAGATCATCGTGGAACTCAAGTCGGTGGACGACCTGCTGCCCGTCCACACCGCCCAACTGCTCACCTACTTGAGGCTGCAGCATCTCAAGCTGGGCCTGATGATCAACTTCAATGTTCCGGTACTCTGGCGAGGAATCAGGAGAGTCGCGAACGGCCTCTGACTCCAAATCGCCTCTGCGCACTCTGCGCCTCCGCGGTTGATTCCAAGGTCCACGAGGCCAGACTCGCGCCAGCCCCCGGCTTCCCCTACATTCTGCCCATGACCCAATCCAGAGCGCTGCTCGACGAACTCCACCGCCGCCAGGCTGCGTCCGAGCTGGGCGGCGGTGAACGTCGCATCGCGCAGCAGCACAAGAAGGGCAAGCTCACCGCCCGCGAGCGCCTGGACCTCCTGCTCGACGAGGATTCGTTCGTGGAGCTCGACCGTTTCGTCACCCACCGGGCCACGGAATTCGGGCTGGAGGCGGAGCAGTATCCCGGCGATGGTGTGGTGACCGGCTACGGTCGCATCGAGGGGCGCCTGGTCTACGTCTTCTCACAGGACTTCACCGTCTTCGGCGGGTCGTTGTCGGAGGCCCACGCCGAAAAGATCTGCAAGGTGATGGACCTGGCCGTGCGCAACGGGGCACCGGTCATCGGTCTCAACGATTCCGGCGGTGCACGCATCCAGGAAGGCGTCGCATCGCTGGGCGGTTATGCCGACATCTTTCTGCGGAACACCCTCGCCTCCGGCGTTGTCCCCCAGATCAGCGCCATTCTGGGGCCCTGCGCCGGCGGGGCCGTCTACAGCCCGGCCATCACCGACTTCGTGTTCATGGTGCGCCATGTCAGCTACATGTTCGTGACTGGTCCCAGCGTGGTGAAGACGGTAACCCACGAGGAAGTCACCTTCGATGAACTGGGTGGCGCCGACGTGCACGGCACGGTGTCCGGGGTCTCCCATTTCACCTGCGACAGCGAGCCGGCCGCGCTGCAGGCCATTCGTGAGCTGATGGGCTTTCTGCCGGGCAACAACGTGGACCCGCCTCCGGTGCGCCCGACCGACGATCCGGCCGACCGCCGCGATGAAGCCCTGCTCGACGTCATCCCCGATGCGGCGGCCCAGCCCTACGACATGCTCGATGTCATCCGCCGCATCGTGGATGAGGGCCATTTCCTCGGGGTGCACGCCGGATACGCCGACAACATGGTCGTGGGCTTTGGTCGGCTCGGCGGGCGTCCGGTGGGCATCGTGGCCAACCAGCCCGCGGTGCTGGCCGGCGTGCTGGACATCAATGCCAGTACCAAGGCCGCGCGCTTCATCCGCTTCTGTGACTGCTTCAACATCCCGATCGTCACCTTTGTTGACGTTCCGGGCTTCCTGCCCGGTGTCGTCCAGGAGCACGGCGGGATCATCCGGCATGGGGCCAAGCTGCTGTTCGCCTATTGCGAAGCCACGGTCCCCAAGCTCACGGTCATCACCAGAAAGGCGTACGGTGGTGCCTACGACGTGATGAGCAGCAAGCACATTCGCGGCGACGTCAACTTTGCGTGGCCCACCGCCGAAATTGCAGTGATGGGGCCCAAGGGCGCGGTGGAGATTCTGTTCCGTCAGGAAATCGGTGATGCCGATGACCCTGCGGCGGAGGCGGCGCGCCTGACCGGGGAGTACACGGCGCGCTTTGCCAATCCCTACGCCGCCGCCGAGCGTGGTTACGTGGATGACGTCATTGATCCGCGCGACACCCGTCCCCGGCTGATTGATGCGCTGGAGACGCTGACAGGGAAGCGGGACCGGAACCCGCCCCGAAAGCATGGCAATATTCCGCTCTGAGCCGCGTGACTGGCGGAAATCCCGGTGCCGCCGCATGTTAGGTGCGATGCGATCACTTGCAGGTGGGCTCTGGACCCGGGGCACGGGCGTCGTGACGCTCGGTGCCCTCCTGGCTCTGGTTCCGGCGCAGGTTGCCGGGCAGGGAGCCGTGGACCCCAATGTTGCGCCTCGCGCCGCGGAATTGAATCGCCAGGGCGAGCGCGGCCTCGGCATCGAGATGCTGGGACGCTACCTCGCGGTGGCCCAGAGTGATGGCCGGGCCTGGTTCCTCCTCTCCCAGTTCTACCGGATGGACGCCCGCGACTGGCATCGCGCCGGCCACCGGGGTGATCCCTCTGCCGACGTGTACCTCTCGCTCGCGTCCGTTGCGGTGGACGAGTCCATTCGGCTGCACGTGGACTCGGCACCGCTGTTCCGCGCACTGGTTTTCCTGGACCGGTCACTCCTGTCGCTGGAAGACTCCGGATGGGACGCGATCCACGACGCGCGGACTGAGCTCCCGCCCCTGCCGCCGGTTGTCGCCGAGCTGGGCCGCAACCTCGCCGCTTCCTGCCCCGCCAACGGCGTACTGATCAGCGGGTCCGAAGTGGAGTGGCTCGCAGCATGGTACGGCGCCCTCGGGCCAGATGGCCGCAGGGACCTGGTGCCGCTCCGGGCCGATCTGTACGTGACGGATTCACTGTATCGGGCGCGCATGGCCAGGGCGCTGGGCATTGATGGAACCCGCAGCCTGAGCGACGCGCTCACGGAGGTCGCGGCCAGCCGTCCACTCTGCCTGACGCCCGCCGTGGGCCTCGGCGGAATGCCCGCCATGCATTGGACTCCCATCCGGCTGGTGCGAGTGAACGCCGCGGACGATGCGGCGCCCGCTACTCCACTCACGCTGACTTCGCTGATCGTGGATGTCGGCGATGGAGGCAGCATCTGGACATCCGACGTCCTCGCCATATATGGCGCCGCCGCGCACCACAACGACCTGCTCTGCCAGAGCCTCGCACCGGTGGCCAGCAGTCTGCCGGCGGGGGCGTGTGAGCAGTGATGGTCGACCGTCAACGGTCAACGGTCAACGGTCGACCGTTGCCTGTTGACTGTTGACCGTAGACTATCCTCATCCTCTCTCCGATGCTTCATAGAGTCCTCATTGCCAATCGAGGCGAGATCGCCCTGCGCATTGTGCGTGCCTGTCATGAAGAGGGCATCGAGGCTGTGGCGGTGTACAGCGACGCGGACCAGGGTAGCCCCCACGTCCGCGCAGCCGATCTCGCCGTCTCGCTGGGGGGCAATGCGCCCGCGGAGAACTATCTCCACATCGAGAAGCTCCTCGCGGCGGCCCGTGCAAGCGGGGCCGACGCCGTCCATCCCGGCTATGGTTTTCTGGCCGAGCGCGCTGTCTTTGCACGGGCGGTGGTGGACGCCGGACTGGTGTGGGTGGGACCACCTGCCGAGGCAATCGCCGCCATGGGAGACAAGACCGAGGCGCGCCGGCGGATGCAGGCTGCCGGAGTGCCGATCGTGCCGGGCGGCTCGGCGCCAGTCACCGACGCCAGCGCAGCGCTCAAGCTCGCCCGCGAGATCGGATTTCCCGTGATGGTCAAGGCCGCGGCCGGTGGCGGCGGCAAGGGCATGCGGGTGGTACTCGAGGAAGCGGCGCTGGCTCCGGCGCTGGAAGCGGCGGCATCCGAGGCGCTCAAGGCATTCGGCGATGCGTCGGTCTATCTCGAGAAGTTCATCGAGCGGCCCCGTCACGTGGAGATTCAGGTACTGGCGGATCATGAGCGCACTGCGCACCTGGGCGAACGGGAATGCTCCATCCAGCGGCGGCACCAGAAGCTGGTCGAGGAGTCCCCATCGGTCGCGGTGAGCGCGGCGCTGCGCGAGGAGATGGGCCGCGCCGCCGTGGCCGCCGCCGAGGCAGTGGGATACCGCGGCGCGGGCACCTGCGAATTTCTGCTGGGCGCCGGCGGGCGGTTCTACTTTCTCGAAATGAACACCCGGATCCAGGTCGAACATCCGGTGACCGAGCTGGTGTACGGCGTGGACCTGGTGCGCGAGCAATTGCGTATCGCCGGCGGCGAGCGCATGCGGGTGCATGCCGGGACGCTCCATCCGCGCGGCTGGGCCATGGAGTGCCGCATCACCAGCGAGGATCCCGCCACCGGATTTCTGCCCACGACCGGAACCATCTCCTGGCTGCGTCCCCCGGCGGGGCCCGGGATTCGCTGGGATGCGGGCGTGGAGGCCGGCAGCACGGTGACGCTCTTCTATGACTCGATGCTGGCCAAACTCATTGTCTGGGCGCCCACGCGGGACCAGGCCATCGGCCGGATGCGCCGTGCCCTCGATGAGCTGGTCCTGCTCGGCGTCGGAACCAACCAGCACTTTCACGCCCGCCTCTTTGCCGATCCAGCCTTCGTCTCCGGCGACTTCGACATCCAGTTGCTCGACCGGCGCCCCGATCTGCTCGAGGCCACCCTGGATGATCGCGAAGCCGTGCGCCTTGCCATGGCCGCGGCGCTGGCGGAGGACGAAGACCGCCGCCGCAAGCGCGCGCCCTCCGGCAGCACCATCAACGGCACGGAGTCCGAGTGGGCGAGACTGAGCCGCCGCGACGCGCTGCAGTAGCAGTAAGAGTGCTGCGTATTGCCGGCGGGGGCGACGGCGTGGCCCGGCTGGACGACGGGTTGACGGCGTTCATACCGCGTACCGCTCCGGGCGACCTGGTCACGCTTGGCCAGGTTCAGCGCAGGCGCGGATTCGCGCGTGCCCGGGTCGCCGAACTCCTCGAGCGTGGCCCCGACCGGGTCGCACCGCTCTGCCCGCACTACACGGCGGACGCGTGCGGTGGCTGCCAGTTGCAGCATCTCAGCGCCGACGCCCAGCGCGCTGCCCGGCGCCGCATCGTGGGTGACGCGCTGCGCCGCATCGGAAAGCGTGATGTCGAGGATCCCGTGATCGAGCCGGCCGCCGCCGAGTGGGCGTATCGTACCCGTCTCTCGCTGCATGCCGTGAACGGGCGAATCGGGCTCCGGCCCCTCGACCGCCCTGATGATGCCTTCGATCTTGAGCGTTGCCTCATCGCTGATGTCGAATTGCAGGACCTCTGGAGCCACGTTCGGAGGCTGCGCCATCTGCTGCCCAGCGGACTCACCCGACTGTCACTCCGGCATTCGCGCACCGGCCTGCTGCACTTGCTGGCTGACCTGCCAGCTGGGGCGGCGTGGCCGGATGCGCCGCAGCTGGCCGCCCAGCTCGCGGACCAGGGAGTGAGCGCCGCGCTCTGGGTCCGGCCAGCCGGTGGCCAGCTTGTCCGTGTGGCCGGCGAGGTGGACGAATACCCGGCCGCCAGCTTTGAACAGGTCAACCCGGCAATGGGCGCGCGCATCCGGAACGCCGCCGTGGCAGCGCTCGACCCGCAGCCGGGCGAGGAAGTATGGGATCTCTATGCCGGGGTGGGTGAGACCACGGCATTGCTCGCTGCGCTGGGCGCCTCCGTCTCCAGCGTTGAACTGGATCCCGAAGCCGTGGCGTGGGCAACACGGCATGGGCCGCCCGCCCGCCGGCACGCCGCCGCGGTCGAATCGGTGCTGTCCATGCTGCCGCGTCCTGGTGCCGTGATCACCAATCCGCCCAGGACCGGCATGCACCAGCAGGCGGTCTCCCAGCTGTCCGCAGCCAGCCCTCGGCGGATTGTCTATATCTCCTGCGATGCTGCGACACTGGCACGGGACCTGAGTCGGCTTCCGGACTACTCGCTGTCCGGGCTCACGGCGTATGACCTTTTTCCCCAGACCGCTCACGTTGAGACGGTGGCGGTCCTGGAGCGGGCATGAAATACTGGGTGAAAATTGATGGCCGGGAAATAGTCGTCGAGGTGGATGGTGGGCGGGTCATGGTGGAAGGCCGGGAGTATGCCTCGGCGCTCTCACCGGTGGCCGGCACGCCGCTCAGCGTACTCACACTGGATGGCCGGGCTCAGCTGCTGGGCGTGACTGGATCGCAGCGGGGCCAGTGGACGCTGGCCGTGGGAGGCCGCCGGTTCGAGCTGGAGGTGCTGGACGAGCGGACTCGCCACATCCGGAGCCTCACCGGGAGCAGCGACAGCCGTTCCGCCGGAGGGGTGCTGAAGGCTCCGATGCCGGGCCTGGTGGTCCGGATTCAGGTCGAACCGGGCCAGCGGGTGACTGCGGGGATGCCACTTATCGTGCTGGAGGCCATGAAGATGGAGAACCAGCTCAAGGCTCCGGCGGACGGGACCGTTACCGAGATCCGGGTACAGCCAGGGGCGGCGGTCGAGAAGGGGCACATCCTGATAACCCTGGCGGGCGATCCGGGCTCCACTTGACCCAACTCGGCGCGAGGAGCTATTTTAGCAATCTGTCTTGGTTTAGGGACTTTCACGCAGGTTGCATGGAACGCCAATGAAGACCTTTTCGGCCACGCCGGATGACATCACCCATGACTGGTTCATCGTGGACGCCGCAGGGATTCCCCTCGGACGTCTCGCGAGCCACGTGGCGCAGCTCATTCGCGGCAAGCATAAGCCCACCTTCACGCCCCACATGGATGGCGGCGATTTTGTGGTGGTGGTGAACGCGAGCCAGGTCAAGCTGACCGGCCGGAAGCTGGATCAGAAGACGTACTTCAAGCACACGGGCTACATGGGCCACGAGAGCCACACGCCTGCGCGCAACATGATGGAGAAGCATCCTGACCGCGTCATCGAGAAGGCGGTCTTCGGCATGCTGCCCAAGAATTCGCTGGCCCGGCAGAAGCTCCGGACCAAGCTGAAGGTGTACGCCGGTGCCGAGCATCCCCACGCGGCCCAGCAGCCACGGCCCTATGAACTGACTTACAAGGTGAACGCATGAGCCCGGTTCCGGAGAATCGCTGGCAGGCCACTGGCCGCCGCAAGACCAGTGTCGCCCGCGTGTACATCACGCCCGGCACCGGCAAGTGGGACGTCAATGGCCGCACCCTGGGCGATTACTTCCCGCGGCCATCGCTGGTGCAGCACATCCAGCAGTCGTTCACGGCCACCGACACCCTCGGCGCCTATGACGTCAAGGCGCACGTCAATGGCGGCGGCCAGACTGGTCAGGCCGGCGCGCTTCGGCTGGGGATTGCCCGCGCCCTGGTGTCCGCGGATGAGGCGCACCGCGCCAAGCTCCGCGCCGGCGGGTTGCTGACCCGCGACGCCCGCGCCGTCGAGCGCAAGAAGCCCGGCCGCCCTGGCGCCCGGAAGCGGTTCCAGTTCAGCAAGCGGTAACCAGCAGGATACCTCGCACACCGCGGGATTCCGGTCTGGGTGCCTTCGGGTCGGGCCGGAAGATGAACGCGGTGGACGCATAACCCTCACGAAAGGACCGCAGTACACGCATGGCGCAGCCCCAGCTCCAGGATCTCCTCGAGGCCGGTGTCCATTTCGGGCACCAGACCCGCCGGTGGAACCCCAAGATGCGGCGCTTCATTTTCGCGGAGCGCTCCGGCATCTACATCATTGACCTGCAGAAGACCCTCCGGCAGATCACCAAGGCGCAGGAAACCCTGCGGGGCGTGGTGAGCCGTGGCGAGAGCGTGCTCTTCGTCTGCACCAAGCGCCAGCTCAAGGCCATCGTGCAGCTGGAAGCCGCCGACGCCGGCGCACTGTACGTCACCGAGCGCTGGCTGGGTGGCATGCTCACCAATTTCCAGACGCTGAAGAAGCAGATCCGGCGCCTGCGGGAACTGGACCAGGGCAGCACCGACGGCGAGTTCGGCAGCAACTACACCAAGAAGGAAAAGCTGCTGTTCGAGCGCGAGCGGGTAAAGCTGTCGCGCAACCTCGAGGGCGTGAAGAACATGAACCGCCTGCCGGGTGCGCTGTTCGTGGTGGATGCCAAGAAGGAAAAGATCGCCGTGGCCGAAGCCAACAAGCTGGGCATTCCGGTGGTCGCCATCGTGGACACCAATGCCGATCCGGACGTGATCACCGTCCCGATCCCCGGCAATGACGACGCCATCCGCTCGGTCTCGCTGATTACCGCGGCGCTGTGCGATACCATCAAGGAAGCCCGGGCCAGCGCGCCGGTGCGCGACGGCTCCGAGGACGCAGACGGCGAGATCTACACCAGTGATCTCGCGGCGGACGACGGCAGCGAAGACAAGAAGCGCCGCCGCCCGGGTCGCCGCAAGCGGCGGCCAAAGCCGGAAGCCATTGCGGCCCGGCTCCGGACCGAGGGTGAAGGCGCGACCGAGGCCAGCACGGCACCGGGCACCGAAGCCTAGGCGCGCCGGGCTCTCCCGGACGCCCGACCGCCGCCTTCGGCCCGACGGGCCAAGGGCGGCGGTTTTGACTAGTATTCACCCAGGATTCACAAACTTTTGCGGGTTACGAACATGACCAGTGTAACGATCACAGCGAAGGACGTCGCCGAGCTCAGGGCCCGAACCGGAGCCGGAATTCTCGATTGCCGGAAGGCGCTCGAAGAAGCTGGTGGCGACATGGACAAGGCTTCCGAGCTGCTGCGGGCCAAAGGCATCGCCAAGGCCGAGAAGCGCGCCGGCCGCAGCGCCACGCAGGGTGTGGTGGTGGTCGAGATCGCGCCGGATGCGCGGTCGGGCGCCATGGTGGAGCTCAACTGCGAGACCGACTTTGTGGCCCGCACCGCCGACTTCCAGTCCTTGGCGCGTGAAGTGGCCAGGCATGTGCTCGCCAAGGCGCCGGCCGGCATCGCCGATGGCTCCACGCTCGATGACGCTCCGTGGAGTGGCGATCCATCCAAGACCGTGGGCCAGGTGGTCAAGGAAATCTCCGGCAAGACCGGCGAGGCCATGGCCTTCCGTCGCTACGCCAAGCTGGTGCAGCCCGATGGGGTGGTTGGTCAGTACCTCCACCACAACGGAATGGTCGGCGTGCTGGTGGCCATGAGCGGCCCCGGTGATGATGCCGCTAATGCCGTCGTCCGCGATGTGGCGCTGCATATCGCTTCGGCCGACCCGATCGGGGTCCGTCCGGAGGATATCCCGGGCGAGCTGCTGGATCGCGAGCGGCGCATCGCCGAAGAGCAGGTGACACAGGAGGGGAAGCCCGAGCAGATCCGCGGCAAGATCGTGGAGGGCAAGCTGCGGAAGTTCGTGGCTGAGCGCACCCTGCTGGAGCAGCCGTTCGTGCGGGATGACACTGTCACGGTGGGCCAGCTCGTCACCCGTGCCGGCAAGGACCTCTCGGTGACGCGGTTCATCCGGTTCCAGGTCGGCGCCTGATGCCGCTCGCCTACCGTCGCGCGCTGCTGAAAATTTCCGGCGAAGCGCTGGCAGGCGACAAGGGCCAGGGTCTCGACTACTCGGTAGTCGAGGCCCTCGCTGACGAATTGAAGACGGTGCATGCGCTGGGCGTGCACCTGTGCCTGGTGGTCGGTGGTGGCAACATCATCCGCGGCGCGGTCGCCAGCCGTGAGGGCCTCGACCGCGTCTCCGCCGACTACATGGGGATGCTGGCCACGGTCATCAACGCGCTGGCAGTGCAGGATGTCCTCGAGAAGGTCGGCGTGGATACCCGGGTCATGACCGCCATCCGGATGGAGTCGCTGGCGGAGCCGTACATCCGCCGCCGGGCGATCCGGCATCTCGAAAAGGGCCGCCTCATCATCTTTGCCGGCGGCACCGGCAACCCCTTCTTCTCGACCGACACCGCCGGCGTGCTGCGGGCTCTGGAGATCGAAGCCGAAGTCATCCTCAAGGCCACCAACGTGGACGGGATCTATACCGCGGACCCGCGCACCCATCCCGAGGCGGAGTTCATTCCCGAGCTCACGTTCCAGGAAGCCATCGTCAAGAATTACGCGGTCATGGATGCCAATGCGTTCGGGCTCTGCAAGGCGAACAACCTCCCCATCATCGTATTCAACATGAACAGGCCCGGTGCCATCTCGCGTGTGCTGCAGGGAGACCGGGTCGGGACGATCGTTCGATGAGCACGATTCCGGAGCTCTCCAGGCAGGCCAAGGACCAGATGGCCAAGGCGGTGGATGCCACCCGCCGCGAGCTGCAGGGCATCCGCAGCGGCAAGGCGTCGCCCCAGCTGCTGGACGTGGTGCGGGTGGAGGCCTACGGCAGCATGGTGCCCCTCAACCAGGTGGCGATGGTCTCGGCCCCCGAGCCCCGCATGCTCACGGTGCAGCCATTCGACAAGGGATTGTCGCAGGCCATCGAAAAGGCCATCCGCGACAGCGGCCTGGGCCTCAATCCGGCCAGCCAGGGCACCCTGATCCGGGTGCCGCTGCCGGCGCTGTCCGAAGAGCGGCGCAAGGACCTGGTCAAGGTGGTGCGGAAGATGGCGGAAGAAGGCAAGGTGGCGGTGCGCCACGCCCGCACCGATACGCTGGCCCGCATCAAGAAGGTGGAGCACGTGTCGGACGACGAC